>Ga0208720_1000024_pt1 | contig 43000 bp, 33 predicted proteins | sample LakMenEpi20Apr10_FD_150716 | JGI IMG/M metagenome (GOLD analysis project Ga0208720, IMG submission 150716) | Freshwater microbial communities from Lake Mendota, WI - 20APR2010 deep hole epilimnion (SPAdes) | ecosystem: Environmental > Aquatic > Freshwater > Lake > Epilimnion/Euphotic zone ...
TGCAGAGACGGTTCCGTCCACCTTAAGCAGGATTGGCGAATTCAGGACCGATGCACCAGTGCTGGATGTCATTTTGCCTGATACTGTGAGCGATTGGCCAAATGCAACGCTTGTTCCAGACAATGTCAAACTGCTCGAAGCCTTCCCTACGGTGAGTGATGTCAGGTTCGAGTTTGAGGCTTTGAAATGGCTTGATTCTGCAAAAGTAGTCTGGAATGAATGCGATCCGGCATTGAGATTATTGACGGTAAATGCGTAAGATCCATCAGCTGATACGGTTGTATTTGCATACACCGTTCCGTCCACTTTCAGCTGCACTGGCGAATTCAGGACCGTTGCACCGGTGCTGGATGATAATTTTCCAGACACTGTGAGTGATTGGCCATAATCCACTCCATTACTGGTTAATGTCAGTGAGCTTCCAGCCTTGGCAATGGTCACAGTTTTGGCTGTCGAGACCGACTGATTGTATTTCGAGTCGCCGGAATAACTGGCCGTGATTTGATAGGTACCAGGCTCCCAGGGAGTCGTCGGTGCAGACCAGCTTGCATTGCTTTGGGCATTGAGAGTTTGAGTTGAAAACACAACCCCATCTTGAATTAGATCCACTGTTCCAGTCGGTGAGGCACTGCCTGATGGAAAACCGATCGTGGCATCAATCGACCAACTTGCACCAAATTCGACGGCTGATGCAGGAGTTGTCAGGCTGGTGGAGGAATTGATTTTCGGAACGTCAAATCTGGGTAGAGCGTGGGTTCCGCCAATGGCACCACCCAGAACATTCAATCCAACCAGTTGAAAGAGGGCCGCCAGTTCGCCTAAACCGTCGTCTTCTGGAGGTGCTCCGCGGTCAGGGTTTGCAAAATAAGCGATGGAAAGTTGTGGCCCGTTCGGAGAATGAGGATCAAATACAAATTCGTTCGCCACGTTCATCAAATTCATGCCAAAGATGCCATCGATCCCTGGGGCGACATCAAGGACATAGATCGGAACGTTGGCAAATTGCAATATCCCGCCATCGGTACGCAGCATATCCAGAGTAGTCAGTGTAAACCCGGGAATTGTCGTGGTTCCTGCCACACCCTGGACGTCGATTGAGGTGGTGGGCGCGTCCAGATTCAGGCCAAGGCTAAGCGCCATATCGGTGGAAATGACGGAAAGCTGGGCACCTGTATCGAACAGGAAACTGCCAGTGGAGGAGGTGATGTTATCATAAGTGCCCGTCACATTCGGGATCAGCCATAATAGAGATTCCGTGATCAAATCGCCAGGATCATCGGAGTTTTCGCCTCCAAATGGAATTAAGGGCAGCACCACGGTGTCATGAATATCTGTATTTGCCGGGTCATATATAATTGTTTTGCCAGGGTGTGCAAAGTTCAGGTCAGGGAATGGGAGTATCAGGCCAGGAAAAATATCGGAAAAATCGAGCATTGCGCCAAGCATTTCCACGTGCGCAGCCGCTCCGTCAGGATATTTCGGAGAAGCATTTAATGCCGGGGTCCCAGTGATTGTGGGCAGTAGAGGCGAATCTTCAGTTCCTACGAACGCCTGAATATCAGGAGTTTCCAGCGCGGTTGGACTCAATGCAATATTGAACTGGGGAAATCCTATATCGTCGAATGATAAATCGAACGAATGCATTCCATCGGAATAAATTGTACCAGGCTCGGAAACATCGCCAATGATGGATCCACCGATACCTTCCGCCATCGCGCCTCCAGGAACTTTGATCGGGATTGAGCCGATTTCGCCCATCCCGAAAAATTCCTGATCCTGGCCTGCGAAAGTGACTGCCGATGCGCCTGAATCAAAGATTCCAAGAGCAGCCCGCTCGGGGATCCCAAAACCCTGAACCACCAGAATCTGGTCGCCAAACTGGTCCAGTTCAGGCATCATCGGGATAGTCAGAACTGCTGGAAGCGTCAATAGTTGACGTGACTCAACGGATTCAACCCAGAGCGTCAGATTGCGGATTCGCCGGCGATTGGATCTGACACAACCAACCGGCTCTCTCGAAATGGTCCGAAAAATCTGGCTGCGGATCATTTTGCGGAATTGGCTCATCAAATCAATCTCCGTTTCAAAGCAGGACTCATTCGTCGAGTCAGGCGTCCAAATATTCGGTCAGTCGAGATACCCGTCGATACCAACGCAAGAAAGACCTCTACAACGACTCTCGTCTCACAGGATCTACTCTATCCTACATCCAAAACACAGGTTGCGTCAAGCGGGAATCAATCATTAAATCATGACGTATCCGCATGATCCGGTCAACCCGTTCCCGGAAACTTTAAAAAGTCTTCCATCCGTATTGCTCATTTGCCACCTTTCAGGCTGTAATAGGAAACGTTCCATACTTTTCCTGAAAACCTGACGCGTGATTGAAGGCTTGAATTATGGCCGCCAATGTGGATCACCCCAAATCAAACAAGGCATTGATTGTCCAAGGCCAACCTGTTGTTGGATTCGACCTCGGCACCACATTTTCTAAAGCAGCCTACATCGACACCGAATTTCAACCACGCCTTGTCCCCCTCGGCAACCCCCAAAGTCGTGGCGATGATCGGTTTCAAATCCCCTCCGTTGCCCTGCTCAGGTCCGATAAACTCCTCACCGGCGATGAACTGCCTGTCAGCTTTGACCCAGAAGATATCCCTATCCGTCTTCCGAAACGATTTCTCGCCGATACCAGACCGAGGTTTCCGGAAAACAATCCCCGATTCAGTGCAGCAGAAATTTGTGGACAAATTCTCAAAAGGCTGAAAATACGGACGGAATTATTTATAGGACTCCCAGTGAAGCGAGTGGTCCTGACGGTTCCTCCATCGTTTGGGAGCCGTCAGCGTCAGGCCATCCTTCAAGCCGCCGCCTGGGCTGAACTGGAGGTGCTGGACCTGGTAGAAGAACCAGTGGCAGCCGCAGTTTACGACTGGATGGTGGAACGCATACCCAAGCCCGGCGAGAATCGCCCGCTCCTGGGCGTGAAATATTCGGATATTCGTGCTGGGAGCGACAATATGCTGGTCTTTGACCTCGGCGGTGGTACGCTTGACATTTCATTATTAAATGCCGAAGGGATGAACGTTCAGGTTCTCGAATCGTGGGCTGGCGGCGAGTTTTTGGGAGGAGCGGATTTTACGAAATCCATTGCCGACTGGATCGCCGCCGAGATCCGTGGACGTACTGGTTTTGATCCAGTTTATCATTTGAATGCACGAGATAAAGTTTATCAGGCCGCCGAATCCATGAAGCGGGAGATGACGACCACCGAGAAAAGTCGCAGGTATTGGAAGGAACGTGATTTACAGCTTGATCTGACTCTGGAGAAATACAATCGTGTGGTGGAACCTTTATTAAGTCGCGCCCAGACTGCAATTTATCAAGCCGCTCAATCGGCTGAAAAACAGCTCTCAAAGCCCGTCAAACGACTCCTGATCGTCGGTGCCGGCAGTCGGGCTCGTGGTGTTCAGGCCATGCTTGACACTCTGGATTCAAAGCGTGTTGGAAGTCATGAAATGCCGGCCGATGGCTCGTTCTGGGTCGCTCTGGGTGCTGCCGCAACAGCTTGGCTGACTCTCCAAAACCCGACCGATCGCATCTCAGATGAAGGCAAGTCGCATAAAATATTCCAATTAAAGCGCAAATCGACTCTGAATCTGGGGATTGTTGCATGGGATTCGGCTAAGTCGGATTATTCCATGCGAGTTGTCATTAAATCCAACGCCCAGTTGCCAGCCGAAAAAACTGTGTCATTTGGCAAAGTGAAATACAATCAGCCAAAAATTCGTCTCAGAGTGGTCGAGTCCCCGACAAAACTCTTGGGAGATTCGAAAAGCGTCGGAGAATTCCTGATCGAGACCGATAAGGGGATCGACGATCATCTGGAATTGAAATATCAAACCGAAGTGCCTAAAGATCAGGATCCTGATCGTGATGATGAATTGAAAGTGACTCTATCCTATGATATCACAGGCCGGGTGAGGGTCAGTGTTCTTGATCGTAGGACTTCAAAGCGAATCTCCAAGATGATTGATCCTGAACCAGTCAACACGGATTTTGCTGAGGATCAAATCGCCAATTCTGCTTTGGTCAAGCCGCCTGCCACAGCCACGGCCGATGACGATGTGAAACGTCTGCGGCGCCAAATCATGCAACTCAGGGCTGAATTGAAACAGGCCTCTCAAGTGACTCCACCCAATATTCAGATCGCTGAGCGGCTGAGTGTGGAGGAATTGCAATATGAGCTTGATCCCCCTTCATCGATCATACAGAAGGTCGAAAAATTCGCTCCAATCGACAAACCAGCTCCCCCTCCTGTTCCCAAACGCGTTTCAACCGTTCAGGATCCGGAATTGGATCTGGAAATTGATCTTGATCTTCCTGACGATGATTTCTTCAGTAATCGGCCGATGCAAACTGTCTTCGACGACGATTCCGTTGTGATTGATGCCTTAAGTGGCTCAAATATTGCAAAAGCTCCTGCTGTACCTCAAAGTACGATTCAGGAAGATGATAACGACCTTTTTATTGACGATTCCGTTGTATTGGATCTCGGTGTGAGTTTGCGGATGAACGATAACCGGCTTGTCGGATTATCGTATTCCATGAAATTGATTCTGCTTGAATTGATGAAAGAACAGAGCTGGACCTGGGATCAATTCTCAGCGCTTTGTAACTCCCAGCAGTCACAGCCGAAATTCGTCTTTGAACGCTTAAATCAATGGTCGGAATCGAAATATCGTGAATATCTGCTCACACGTGATAACCAGAATCTGAATATCAAGCGAGAATTATTGACTTGATATGTATGACACCAGCCCTACTCCGGAATCATCTTAAATGAAAATTCAAGATGCAGCCGATGCTTTTAATGGTGATGGGCAGAGAGTCAGTCTTTGCTGGACCTGAATACGGGCATCGCGCCATCGTCGTCGAATGGTGCGTTCACTGACTTCCAATAACTCTGCAGCCTCAACTTCCATAAATCCGGAATACCAGATCAACTCAAAAACTTGCTTCAATTCGGCTGGCAATTGATCGACTTTCTCGTGAAATTCCGACCACTCTTCGTCTGACTCAGGTCCGGTATATGTCGTGCTGGTTGGTATTCTTCGGAATTCGGTTGCTGAATTGATTGCAATCGCATGTGGATCTGTTTTTAACTGAGTTCCCATCCCATACGGCCCAAAGTGCTTGCGATAAAGGTCAATCACCTCCCGGCGCAGTTGAGTTGACATCAGCCTGACAAAATGTTGCTGATCAAAGATCTCCATCTTTTCATCTTTGATACAACGGTACATCCGTATCAATATATTCTGAGCCACATCGTCTGCCTGTATCCATCGGCAAAGTCGCGGATTCTTTCGCAAAATATTGCGAACCTGAAAGTGGAGATATTCGTGGTTCTGGTTGAGCAGATTCAGCAACTCAATTTCATTCATGGTCGGACATCTCGTTGTAAGTTTACGGATGAAGCTGTTCGTAAAACATGTAAGCTTTACTTCAACCCACTACTTACCTAGAGAACAAACCGCGAGAAAAGTGCGAAAAAATCTTCCGGAAAAATTTGTCATCACGAAATTCGTGTGATGTAAATATCTGCGTGTTAGCATCTTGTGGCACTTTTTAGGGGGGTACGAGGTTGGTTGATGTCGTTCTATACACCTCTTCGTTTTGAAGTTTGGGGTTATGGTATGATCAGGGTCGGGGCGAGTTTGGATAAAGCCGGAGGACTTCGATCATGAAAGTCTGCAAGTCATATACTGGAATACACTTGTGGATTCTTACGGCTATCTGCGTTGTAAGCTGTGGCCCGGCGGAATCGGATCGTGACGTGACTGATCAGAAGTGGCCAGAGTCTTTCGTTAAAAGTGACATAACAGAATGTTGGAAAAAGGCTTACATAAAGTATCGTGAGCATCCGTCAGACATTAAGTCTGCCGAACGGATACGAGAGATTGCCCGGATGTTGCCCACAGATGACGATGCCCAGATGGCTTTGGCCGTAGTGGAGCGAAACCTGGGAAACTGGGAGGAAGCCGAGGCTGCATTTGCCAGAACTGTCGAACGTAATCCTCTGCATGCAAGTGCGTTATGGAATCTTGGACGACTTGCAATTCGGCGTGGAGAGACTGGCATGGCCGCCGACTATTTTGCAAAGTCGATCAAGGCCAGCCCACTCGCCTGGCAGCCGGTCTATGCGATGGCTCAATTACGACAGCGTCAGGGCGACCTTGCAGCTGCAAAAGAGTTGTTCGCACAAGCCAAAATGTTGGGAGCCGGCAAGACCGACCGATTTGGAGGGATGGATGCAATGAAACCAGGCCCTGAGATGGCCAAAGAGCTTCTCGAATGGGACTGAAGAACGGCTGGATAAATCCAACCGGGGCACGCAAAGTAGGGTGGGGTGAAGCCCACCCGCTTCTAGAGTGAATCATCAATTATCGAGACAAACCCGTTAGTTCAAAGCAGCCCAAAGCGACCTCATGGCAGCCAGACACAACACCAGAGCCAGAAGTCTGCGTGCAGCACGTTCCGAGAGCCCGTGAATCCCAATTCCCGAACCGATCCATGCGCCCAATCCAGCCGAAACAAGCCAGATCCAGAGCCCACCCGGGAGCGAACCTGCCCGTGATGAGACCACCGCCATGCCCACAATCGAATTTGCCAAAGTGAAAAGCGCCGATGTTCCAGCTGCGTTCCGAGCACTCACCCAGCCTCCCAGAACCAAAACAGGGCTCAGAAAAATTCCTCCACCGATACCCGTCAAGCCTGATATTAACCCTATTACGGCTCCGATCATAATCAAATGTAAAACGTTCGGACGTACGACACTCGTAGTGTCTTGCTGCTTAATTAAGCCTGATGATTTGAACAAACGTTCAGCAGCGTAAAACAGGACAATACCGACCATGGTTTGATAGACTCGCGGCGGCAGGTCGATCCATGAGCCGATCATGGCGCAGGGCGCGCCCGCTAAAACAGTGGGCCAGAAAACCGAGGAGCTGAATCGACCAGCCCGGGCGAACTTCCATCCCGCGAGCGCTGAAACCAGAATATTCAGTGCCAGTGCGGTCGGACGCATCTCCACTGGAGTCAGTCCGCCCACGGCCATGACGGCCAGATATCCGGTACCGCCTCCCTGCCCGATGGCCGAATAAATCGCGGCAATCGCGAAAATGACCACGGCCATCGCGATCGGATAAAAATCGAATTGAAGTGACTGGAAATTCATGAGTTGGCTGGCGGGTGTTTCAGTCGTTTTGCGGCACGGCGTTTTCTCAATCCACTGTCGTTATATCAAAAAAATGGCCTTATGGTTTAAATAATTGCGTATTTTTTCAAAAAATGTTCCCGCATGTGATATCATCATGATGTGTGAGTGTTTTCCGATAGTTTTTTCTGTGTAGATTGGACGCTGCTGAAAGTGACTCATAAAATTGCCCGATATGGATGGATTCGCGATCTGCCGGATCCTCGCGATGTTTTTCTGGCCATGCCATCGCCGGCCCTGGCTGCGAGCTTTCCTGCCTCCGTGGATTTAAGGTCTTCGTGCCCTGCCCCTTATGATCAAGGCGAACTGGGTAGTTGCACCGCCAATGCAATTGCCGGAGCGATTGAATTTCAACTGACCAAAGAGGCTATGAGCCAAGTCTTTACGCCGTCTCGCCTGTTCATTTATTACAATGAGAGGGTCATTCGCGGCACAGTTCCCTACGATAGCGGGGCAGCTCTTCGCGAAGGCATCCAAGCCGTTACCAATCAAGGGTATCCACCCGAATCCGCATGGCCTTATGAGGTATCTCAGTTTGCAACGGCACCTTCTGCCGATGCTGTGTCTCAGGCCCAGGGCCATAAACTGTTTCAATCGTTTTGCCTGCAGCAAAATCTTGACCACTTTCGCAATAGCCTGGCCGATGGTGAGCCGGTTGTATTTGGGATGACCATTTTCGAGTCGTTTGAAACGCCTGCGGTCACGGCAAGTGGTGTGGTGCCCATGCCTTCCATGCAGGAGCAGACGATTGGTGGACACGCCATGATGATGGTCGGATACGACGATTCAGAACGGTTTTTCTGGGTCCGCAACAGTTGGGGCAATACGTGGGGCCAGGCTGGTTATTGCCAGATTCCCTACGCCTACCTGACCGATCCCCAGTTGGCCGCCGATTTCTGGACCCTCAGAACTCTCGACTAAGCCTTAATTCTCCTTCACATATCGTCCTGATTCTTGAAAGTCTGGTACACTCAAATGCAACTTTATTCGATCCCGACACTTTCCAAAGCCTTCATCCTCATGTTGATGGGGGCCAGTCTGGCGATGGCTCAGTCAGGCAAAATCAGCACTCAGGACCAGGCTCAGATTGAAAAAAACGCTGAGCGTGTCGGTCAGGCCATGATTCAGCAAGGTCATTCCGAGGCAGATATTCAAAAACTGATCGAGACTTATGTCCGAAACGAATATGCTCAGGCCGTCGATCCAACCAATCCCGAAGCTCCATTGAGCCCTGCATTTGATGCAGATGTCACTGCCACAACCGCTCAGGTTTTGAAAGCGATTAAAATCAATCAGCCCCTGCCAAAACCGCCTGTTGTGACTCCTCCGGCTGTCACGCCTGTGCCCTCACCGTTTCAGCCATCGGTCAACCCGGATCCAGCGCCGGTGACCCATCCACCGGGACAGCCCGTCGTATTCGTGCCGATTCAAGTTCAGCCTCAGCTCTATACATCAGCGCCCCTAAAGCCAGTGCATTACAGCAGTTCAGGGTGGGTAAACTTGCCACGGGGTCAGAGTCCACTGGGGTTTTTGCAGTTGCAAAATGGTTCGTACACGACATCTCCGCCCGTGATTCACATCCGTCGAGGCTGGTTCGGGCAACCGGATCAAGTCCGATATTCTTACTGATTTCTGGAGAATTTAAAGGTCAATGGCGTGGTTTGCGGATCGGGCAAGTTGTCCAGATGCCTTCGGATATGTTAAAATTGATCTTGGCTGGTGGAGTGATCGACCGAGCTGGCGACACCTTGTGTTCCGCATTGTCCGAACAGCTTTCAAAAATGATCAGCCGATGACTCAATCCTTTGGTGACAGGAAGGTTGAGCAAGATTCGCCAATCAACGGTGGAGCATTTGAATGATTGACAGGCTTTCACTAATCTGCTTCGGCGGAACTTACGCACTCTCATTGATTGCGGACCTTGCCAGAGTTCGCTGGGGCGGTCGGGTATCGTGGAGAGTTGTCGTCGGCTTTTTGGGCCTTGGATGGCTTGTCCATGCCGTTTATCTGATCAATCATGGGATCGCCCAAGGGCGATTTCCAGTCTCCACCATGTTCGATTCCATGCTCCTTCTGGCATGGATCCTGGCCGCCATGGAATTGTATTTGCTGGCCACGTCTCCAAAGCCTTCCGCCATAGGCCTTTTTCTCACCCCCCTGGTGTTGGCAGTGGTGATTATGGGCGGTCTGGTTGCACCTCGTGGAGCATGGTCGTCCGATTGGGGTGGTCCAGCCCGGTTTTGGGGTGCGACACATGGAATTCTTTTGATGGGAGGCGCAGTTTTCACATTTATTGCATTTGCAGCCGGGTTAATGTACGGAGTACAAAGTCGGCGATTGAAACGCAAGCAGCCATCACGCACAGGCTTGGCATTGCCTAGCCTGGAACAGTCGGAACGGATCAATCGTATTGCAATCACACTTTCATTTCCCATGCTGACATTTGGCCTTTTTATTGGTGTGATGCTGAATTACACCATGGGCCGATCGGCGCAGGGAATCGGTATTTCCTGGACAGACCCTAAACTCCTCAGTGCAGCCGCTATGTGGTGTGTCTTTGCAGCCCTCCTGCACGCCCGGTTTCGGCCTGCAATGCGTGGCCAAAGGGTGATGTGGCTGACCAGCATTGCATTTGGATTTCTGGTCTTCACCTGGGTCGGAGTTGGATGGCTTGTACCGACCGCTCATGGTGGAACAAAGGTCGATAAAACCACGCGAGAGGTTTCGGGAGGCCGAACTCCGTGAGGCTTGTCGCAATTGGCCTTGATCACACGAAAACGCCTACTGCACTGCGTGAAGCCGTTGCCATGTCGGCTGAAAGGCTGGCTGAAGCCCTGCGCCGACTTCGCAGCCAATTTCCAGGCTATGAATTTACCATTCTTTCCACATGCAATCGTGTTGAAATCTATTCAGCCACCGATATTCAACACCTTGATCCAGTACTCCCAAAGCTCGACGGTATCGCACTATCGGAATTTCTGGCCGATTTTCATGGCCTGAATCGGCGTGAATTGCAGGCCCATATCTCGATTTACAATGACGAAGGAGTGGTGGGCCACCTGTTCCGCGTTTCAAGTTCTGTTGAGAGCCTGGTGTTGGGCGAAGGCCAGATTCTTGGTCAGGTGCGGGACGCTTATCAAACTGCGGCCAGTGCCCAGAGTGTTGGCTGGATTTTGCACTCCGTATTTCAACACGCCTTGAAGGTGGGAAAAAAGGTCCGTGAAAACACCGGCCTTGGGGTCGGAAAACTCTCTGTAGCAAGCGTAGCGGTCGATCTGGCCCGCGAGGTCTTTGACAGGTTCGACGATAAAACGGTGCTCGTTATTGGTGCCGGAAAAATGGCTGAACTTGCATTAACGCACTTGATGGGACTGAAGCCAGGCCGAGTGGTGGTTGTGAATCGCTCTTTAGCACGTGGCCAGCAACTTGCCGAACAATTCGGAGGAATTGCATTAGGCTACGACCAATTAAGTCAGGCTTTGGTGGATGCAGACGTTGTGGTGAGTACGACAGCGAGTGCTCAGCCGATTATGAAGAAGGACGTTTACGCCCGAATTCAGAAAGCACGTCGATACCGGCTTGCATTAATTCTTGACATCGCCCTGCCGCGTGATTTTGACGACAGGATTGGCCAGCTCAATCAGGTCATGCTTTATAATGTTGATGATTTAAAGAGCCAGGTCGAGCGCAACATGGCGCAGCGTCGCGGAGGTTTAAATGCTGCTCAACAGTTGATCGACACAGAGACCGCGAACTGTCTGGCCGCACTCAGGCATCAAAGGCACGCTTCAAGTGTTTTAAAGAACCTTGGCGATCATGCCGACCAGATTCGTGAAACCGAACTTGACTCCCTGTTTTCAAAGCTCACAAATGTCTCGGAAAAAGATCGTAAAGCCATCGAACTGATGGCTCATCGGCTTCAGAATCAGCTATTGCATGAGCCGAGGGCTGCATTGAGATCAAATGCAAAATCTCCAAACGAAATGCAACTTTCCCTGCCAGCCGCTGTGGGCCATCTGTTTGGACTTGGCCACGGATTCTCATATCGAAGAAACTCGAGCCGAAAACTGAACTCTGGACCAAAAAACAAAGATTCAAATTGAAGGGGATCATAAAATGCCTATGAAACTCAGGAAAAATGCTAAGGGCGAATTATTTATTGCTTTTGACTGCCCGCATTGTCAGGCTGAATTGAAGAATCGGGTTGAGCAAATTGGGTCGTTCGAGCGATGCTCGTATTGTTCAGGGAAATTCACGATCCCTGGTGATGAGGTTTATCGTGCTTATCTCGAAACTCAGTCGCAACGAAGGCTCGAACAATCACGGCCTGCTCCGGCAGAACCTCAAAGACAACCAGAGCCAGAGCCAGTTTTTAGGCCCAGACGGGATCCATCGCGATCACCTGAAGTGGAGACCAGGTCGGGAGCAGTCGCAATAGACCTAGACCATAGGGATCTGGATCATGGTATCAAAGATCAGGGATATATTGCCGACGATTATATCTCGATGACATTGAATCCAGGCGAAAAAGTCTTAATGCAGTTCGGGCCAGCGACTGCTGCGATTGTGGCATTACAGATCATCACAGGAATCATGGTTCTATTCTGGCTGATGGCCATTATTGGTATCATAGTGACGGGCCGAAACGACTTCGTAAATCGACCAGGGCTGGCTTTAAGCGGGACTTTGATCTCGATATTCTATCTTTTTGCAATGATGGTTTTGCCAACCCTGATCCCTTTGATGATGCTGATGAGACGTCGAAATACAATCACAAATATGCGAATAGTCACACGTTCAGGACTGGTCTCTTTGAACGTCAACGAGGTACATAATGCATCCATTTCTGGATTATCCATTCGCCAGCACCTTTTTGGCCGATGGTTCGGATACGGAACAGTTCATATTTATGCTGACGGAACACACCTCCGCCTGACTTCAGTGGATCAGCCAATTGCAGTCACTTCGGCAGTGCGGCTGGCCATTGCTTCGGCCAATCAGGCTTGAATTGTTTTGCCCCAGGTGAAACTGGAAGGACAGCCTTTTCGCACCCGCGCAATCAAACTTCATTGCTGTCGATGGATTGCCTCAAAACCAGCCCATGAAAGCAAAACGAATCCACGCGAATGGGTCATCCGGGTGAGATAAATCCGCAACCCTTCACCCAAATGCCTCTTCCTACGGTTGCAATGCGAGCTTTTTCTCGGACCGGTCACGGCCTCTCAAGAGCAATTGAAAATCCGGGTCAAATACAACCATTTCCGGCTTGAACGCTGTATCAATTGCAAAATCAGTCGATTTACCCGGCTCTACTTTCACAGACTGGCGCAGATCCTGATATTTCGATGATTGGTCTGATTTTTTATCATCCGGGAATCGCTCGCCAGTTGCAGATGCAATTGCGATTGTCACTGACCCGCTTCCGGAATTCTTTATTTTTCCGGAAACTCGATAAGCGTTCTCAGAAGTCTTGGTCAGAACCACATTCTCCCACTGCAAATCAGGCATGACAGAGCCTTTCACCCACTGATTCACAAACGAGTCAAATGCTGGCTTGTCAGGCGCGTGCACCCTCACAATCTCAATCAGATCTTCAACCAGTGGCGAATCTTCTGACCCGGCAGGGAATTTTTTGATCAATTCCGCCAGCCCTTGATTTAAATTCTCCCGGCCCATCAAATTCGAGAGCATCCAGAAGATCCATCCACCTCGTGAATATGTTACGGATTGATCCGTCGCCCTTTGTCCATCAATTTTGACCAGCGGACGCTCATCATCGCCCTGACGTTTACTCACATAATCAAATTCCATCTGCTTGGTCAGCCCTTGGCGGGCATTTTCTCCATGAATTTTATCCATCAATAAAATGGCAGAATAATTCGCCAGCGATTCGCTCAGAATATTCCCGCCCGGCCCATCACCCGGTACCAGCAGATTGCCCCACCACTGGTGCGCTGCTTCGTGAGCCGTTACATAAAATGCAACATTCGAATCAGGCTTATTCAAAGTCAGAAATCCAATCGACTCACTAAATGTAATATTCGTCGGGAAACCCTGCGCATAATCCGCCATCCCCGGAAATTCACTCAGCTTCAATTCCTGCCACGGAAATGCACCAAACCACTCGCCATACCACTTTCTCGCAGCCTCCAGAGCCTTTAGCATATCCGGAACATTCAGAGCATGCCGAGGGTCGTGATAGATTGAAACTCCCTCTCCCTTGGCCACCGTCCATTTACCAGCAACCACGTTAAATATCGATACTGGATGATCGCTCACCCAGATATACTTTTGTGTTCCATCAAGCTCTTTTACCACCTGTTTTAATACACCCACACTATTGGCTTGAAAATCGGGAGGAACTGTCACTGCAATCCGGGTTTTCATTTTCGTGCCGGAACCGTAAGCCGCATCGACTTTTTCTTTGTAATAATCCGCAGGATAATCGCGACCATCAGGCGACATATCTGCATCCAGGCCCAGCCCTCGATTAAATCCAAACGCTGGCAGAAAGCTATTGGAGAAACTGGTTAATACAACCCCTGATGGTAATATAAATTCCATCGAACGGACACCGTTTTTACTCATCCCGCCTGGGTAAGTCCCATCATATTCAAACCCGAGCTGAAATGATTCTCCAGGCTTGATTTCGGTTCCGTCAGGCTTTTTGAAGACCAATAATCCTGCCCGATCCTCAGGCTTGTAGCCTTTATCATTCCAGATCCAGGTCACATTTTTCAAATGCCTGCCAATCGTCACAGGAAAATCGCTGATTGGCTTGTCACGATGGTTGCGAACTGTATACTTACCCTGTAAGTGAAACGAGCTTTGTGAAGGCTGAAGGACAAGATTTAAATCCACATTGTCGATAGTAGGAATCTTTGCATCAAAGTATGTGGATACATTGCGCTTCCAGTAATCCTTGTCCAGCTTGCGGGCCACAGCCCCACCAGGCCCTTTACGCAGCTCCAGATACAACCATCCTGAAATATAAAGCATGGGCACGGCAGCCACCAAGGCAGGCGCGTAACGAATCGCAATGGTTCGAAAATTGCGCCTTGACCTGGCCTGTAATGTATCCACTTCCAGCCGATTTAATCTCACACTCGCAAATGTCATCAGAAACACGGCGGCACATAAGGTGCCAATCCGGTTCCAGACAAGAGCCGTGCGTTGCATTTCAAATTGGGAGAGATCGCTCCAGACAACAGTCTGGCCAATCAGTGACCAGTTATTGGCCCAGTTCTTATAGCCTTTAATATTCAACCAGAACGTGAGCGCCATAAATCCAAAGCCGACCGCTAATGCTGCCGACCTGTTTGGCGTAAACGATCGTGCAAAGGCTACAAATGAAGCCCAGAACAAGAATGTTGGAAAGAGTAGCAAGCCCCAAATGCAAATCAGTGGCCAGGCCTGTGGCCAAACCTGCCCCTGCCAGACCATGGCAATGCACATGCCGAGAAAGGTGCTGGCCACCACCACAGAACCGGCTGCGGCACATGCAATTGTCTTGCCCACAAGCCATGCAGAGAGCCGGATCGGTGATCCAAACAAGAACGATTCCACCCGTGCTGAGCGTTCTCGCTCCATTGCATCTGTTCCATAAAACAAGGCCAAAAGGCACGTAAACAACGTGACAAATGGAAACGATCGGGCTGCGAAATTCCCGGACGTTACAAGTATGGTTGTATCGAGTGGTCCCGGTTCCATCACGGCAAAGATTGTGGCTACAAATGCAATGATGATTCCGAACAGCCACAGACCAGGCCCACGCATGAGATTCTTTAATTCCAGGCGGGCTACAGAATAAACATTTCCGAGCCACGTCGGCCGACGGACTATCATTTGTAGATCTGCCAGTGAAATCGATGCAGAGAGCTTTCGCGGTAATTCTGCTGTGACTTCTGGAACGATTGCAACTGTTTGTTTTTGACGTTTTCCAAACAGCCTGAATCGGCTCAGGGAAGGCGATTCCACCATCGACCGGCTTGCGGATGCCATGACCAGACCAGCGCTTAGCAGCAATAGTCCGGCACGACTGGCGAGAAATGGCAATTCGTAATCAATTGGAGTGGTGTTATAGAATGAGGCTCCACGGTCGTCGCGCAGATAGGTCTGACTCAGCCATTCCGTGCCTGAAGGATCACCCAGCCGAACCACTTCGCGAATATTGGACGGAACACGATTGAGCAGTGTTTCGGAGAACAAAAAGCTGTAAGCCATGATCAGGGCGACGGGCGAAAGAAATACAATCACAGCATTTTTCGTACGCGCACCCAGAAAGAATGCCATGGCTCCGTTAAAAACTAATCCGGGGGCGACCATCAAAATCATCGGTCGGATGTAGTTTAATACAATCAAGGGGCCACGTGATTCGTCCATGCTGGCGTTCGGCAAAACGTGATTAAAAAAGATTCGGCCCAGCACTTGCAGGCAAAGCATAATGCAAAGCCAAAAGCTGGCAGCCAGGAATTTTCCTGATACATACGATCGAGGCGAAAGTCCACTGGCACGCTCAATATCCAGGACGCGGGCCTCATAGTCGCGAGGGACAGTCATTCCGGCCAGAACGGCAAAGAAAAAGCCGTCGATCATGATGGCCACCACAGCACTTTGTAACGCCTGTGCAAATTCGCTGGTTACATGGGCTTTAATGCCACCCACTCCGCTCGATCCAGACGAAATCTGAACCGCTCCAATTGACATGGCCCAGGCCAGAAAGATGGTCATCAGAGCCCATACGATCAAGAGCGATTTGGCCTGTGGATAGCGAATTTCGTATCTCGCAACCGTCAGTGCCCGCTTGATGGAAGTGACGTTCAAAGGACACCTCCAGCGACATTTACAAGACCAGTTGCAATCGCTCCATTGCTTTCATTTTTCATGGAAATGAAATAGGCATCTTCCAAGGTCGGCGGAACGCTCTCAAAGCCTTCTGGTGCAGCGCCTTGCTCCAGATAGATACGAACTTTGTTGGCACCCTCATAAACCATGGCCTGGGTGACGTGATATTCGTTACGGAGACTTTCAAGCTCAAGTTGCTCGACAACACCTTCGTAAATACGTCCCTTGAGATTTTCTCTGGCAATTTTCGGAGTTGTCATTGCAACCAGTTTACCCTTGCGAATCACTGCAAATTTCGGGCAAAGGGTGGCGACATCCTCGACGATGTGCGTCGACAGCAAAATCAATCGCCCCACGGCGAGCTCTGACAAGAGTCGATAGAATCGCAGACGCTCCTCAGGATCAAGCCCAGCAGTGGGCTCATCCACAATCACCAGTCGAGGATCGCCCGCCAAGGCCTGTGCAATACCCAGCCTTTGACGCATCCCTCCGGAATATTCACGCACCTTGCGCTTGGCTGCCTGAGCCAGATTGACACGTTCCAAGAGCTCTGAAACCAGAGCTTTACGGCCTTTCGGACCGGTCACGCCTTTCAGCTCCAGCAAAAAGCTCAGCATCCGTTCGCCGGTCAGGTGCCCGTGGAAGCCGAAATCCTGAGGCAAATATCCAAGCCGTTCATAATGTCGAAGTCGATCTTTGGGATTAGACAAATCCAATGCATCGAGCGTGACTTTACCTGATGTCGGCTCCAGCAAGCCTGCCAGGATTTTCATCAAGGTCGACTTTCCCGCCCCGTTCGGCCCGAGCAGGCCAAAGAGCCCTTCGCCCATCTCTAAGGTGATGTCAGACAGTGCTTTAACGGGCGGTTCGCCCGGATATATTTTCGTCAGTTGCTCAATTTTCAGCATATCCCAAGTCTTCCATTCATACGAATTCAGGCGGTGATGTCCGCTGTTGGACACGATTCTTTATAACGATTCGTCAGCCAATCCACAATATTTAGAAACTCAGATAAAAAAATCCGAACGGCTCGAACAGAGCCGCTCAGATCGTAATTTATCGCTGAACGCAGTCACTTGTTACGGCTTGAGCCTGTCCACAGCCGCCGCGATGCATGCCAGTTCGACAATCTGGGCTGTGGCCCGGTCGCCATAAATCGCTTGGACGGCCTTGATGTCGTTGTCGCCAACCCAGGCTGGATTCAACGTCAGTAGACGTACAAGTTGCAATACTTTGAGCGTTTTTTCGTCGAGTTTCTGGTCGTCCAAAGTTTCAAGGATCTGCAGATCTGCATCGGTCTGGCCCAGTTCTTTCAACATTTTCCGGGCCTCTGACGCAGCCTGAGGGGCGTTGTCCAGCCGTGCACAATACCAGAGAATCTGGCCTCTGAGTAGGGCGGGAACATTCACACCCTCTCCAGATACCGGCTTCGTGGCACCTTCCCAGCTTTTCAGGCGAGCTTCTCCAGTTGTACCTTGCATTTTAATCAGCCTGCGAAACGATGGTACCGAACGTTCGGTATCTGACGATTCAAATGCAAATCCCGGAGCGTTTTCAGGATGATTCACGGAACTCATAAACGTTGCAAAATCAGGCAGTTTTCGAGTTGACCATCCAGCCTTGCCACTTGATCCAAGCACTGTGGACGGCTTTCTGGTCGATTCAGGAGCCAGTTTCGACTGATACTCCCGATGCTCTTCCTGAGGAATATTCAAGCCACCGGTCCAGCGATTCATGGCATTATAGTTTGCAATTGTCAGGAGGATTTCACCCTGCTGCTCTGGATTAAATTTTGTGGCCAAATCCTTCCAGATTTCCGATGGAGCCGGCTGATCAGGATTTTTTGTCTTCAGAACGGCCAAAGTTCGTGCCGCTTTTGTAGCAACATCCGCATCCGCCCAATCTCCATCAAGTGCCGCAATTTGAGCTTCAGTGCGACCAGCCGTAGCCAGTTTGGCCTCTTGGTGGCCCAGGCAATAAGCGCAGTTGTTGAGCCGGGAGATGATCCAGAAAAGCTCTGTCTTAAATGCGTAATCCACAAGCCCTGATTGTTGAGACCGGGCTGGGAATGCGGCTGTCGACCAATCGGCCGGCAAATAATAGCGTCTCATCAGACCATTATTGACGAGGCCAAGCGTACCGGTTTTTGCATTTTCGCGATCCTTCGAAGTCGGTTCCGGGAGCGGTAGACGCGCTTTATGACGCTTCGAATTTTCGAGCATTTTCAGCATCGAATCGCGGTCCACTGTCATTGATGGTGCAGATCGGTCGGGCGTGGTGCTGGTCAGATCCACTTCAGGCCCAGCAGTGAAAAAGCCTAAACAGAGGAGGCTGATGGACTTCAACATTTTTCAGGTCTCACGATGCTTGGAATTTATTGGAAAATGAAGATGGTTTGCAACTTTCGGCAAACCATCCGGAAATGTATGGAATCGAGAATCAGCCATCCTGCCGCAAAACAAGCTTCTGCGGAGTTGTGCTGATATGATAAATCGCCTGTTTTTTGACGATCCGCCCCTTCGGGCTTTTCAACTCCAGCTCCACTGGATATTGCATGTCGTTGCCAGCCACTCGGGCCTCTGAAGATGGCTTGTAACTGACCAGTTTGTGGCCCAGCGTCCAGTCCATGTCATTAATGACAATTCCTGGCTCTCGCATAGATACATCGGACAGCTTTTCGCCATTCTTCCAGGCGTCGAGCACCAGTTTTACTGTCTTTTCAGCTTCATTCGGATCCGCTTGAGAGCCAGTGTTGCTGGCCCCACATCCACTTGTCATGAAAATCACGAATCCGACGAATGAAAGGCTGACATAGCGGCTAACGATAGATTTCATCATGGCTGATTCTCCCATTCCCGTATGTATTCGGATTGCATTAATAGCTGTCAGAGCTGATCACTTCGCCACCATTGCGGGTGCCGATCGCTCTCCAGGTCACAATATTGACCGAATTCTTGAGGAACCGGACCGATCCATCTGCCATCGTCATATTCACCCCGCCTGGGTGACGACTGTTCGATGTGGTTGCAATTCGGGCCGGTGGGAACATGCAGGAACGTGCGTTTGGAGGTGCAATATGCCAGTAGCTGGTAGTCGAGTGATAGCCGTATGTCCAAGGTGCACCGACGTTTGAGTACCCTTGATTGGCCAGGTTGCCAATCACCGTGGCACGGCACTGGGTGTAAGCATCGTCAGGCGTGGCTGGAAAAGTGCCGGGGCGGAATGTGTCGCTCAGGTCGGTCACAACCGAGTTATTGAAATCGCCCATCACATGCTCGCTGAATGCGGCTGTGTTGCTTGTCCCATCGGTGATCCCACCAAAACTGATGGACTGGGCACTGAAGAACAGGCCGTTTGGTGGAGGAAGGATTCCGTTGTTGACATTGGCTGTATCTTCAGCACCATACCACATGGCCAGGCTGGTGCCTTCATTCGCACGATAATTGATACCAGCCGACCCAAACCCTGTCATTATAAGACCTTGAGGAATTTGCGTGCTGATATCGCTGGGGCAGAGAAACGACTGAATGGTGACGGCAGAGGCAGTCACATTCTGAACGTCGTAGCTGCCGAGGTTGAAATTGATCGTGTCGAACACATTTTTTTGCTCCATGTAGCCCAGAATTCTGGCGAATTGTGAGAACGGGCGATATGTGCCCACTTGCAGGGTTCGGCCGAGTGGCAATGAATTATTGGTGTCGTGATAATTATGCATGGCCAGACCAAGTTGCTTCATGTTATTGATGCACTGGGTGCGGCGGGCGGCTTCACGAGCGGATTGAACTGCGGGAAGTAGCAATGAGATGAGGACTGCAATGATGGCAATAACCACCAATAATTCAATCAGGGTGAACCCGCGACGGACTGTGGATGAAGAACGGATCATAGGGGAATTCCTCGAAACAGAAGTGCGTAATGATGATTGGTTTTTCAGACTTGATCGAGACGATGGCCATCAACCTGGATAGACCATCTCGGATCAGTTCGGATTTTAAAAATACGGAATCCTACAGCCTGTTTCGTAGATCGCAATCGAATCTTAAAAGCATCGCGCTCATTAAGTTCCGACGTGTTCAACGAAGCTTGATCGCCATCTGGCCAGTCCGTTATCACCATCAGATTGACGATGAAATCGGGGTCGCAGAACAAGCGAATTCATGGCTGAAAAGATGCCATCAGAAAGGTGAGGCAAGGATGGGGCGGTGGCCCGATCGCTCTCACTCATTTCAGGATCATCAAACGCTTCGAGGCGGCTTAAATAATGAATCTAAAACAGGATTTAGAGGAGCCACATCCTGGCTTGTCAAAATCCAAAAGCTGGCCTGATCATCATCACCATTGGTTGCGAAAGCCGTGCAAACCCAAGGCATGGGCGATACAGGAAATTGACTGGACTCATGTTGAGAAAAAGGGACAGGAGACTGCGAACGGCACAACGGACCTTCGCAAGCGACTCCCTTGAGTCTCCACGCGTCGGAGGTCGGTCCAACGGGTGCGACTGTACCAGTTCCTTCCCACGACATCAGCGACTGATTCCACTCCGGCATGTATCCCACCCGTCCACAGTGCTGAGCCTGCGAGACGTTTGAGAATCCTAGACTGATCAGGCAAACAACGACCAGACTCATCACTCGGGACCAGCAGCGACCACTCACGCAGCACAAGCTACGCAGGATGAATGTCGATGATGATCGCCCTGACAAAAGCATCCCTTGGGATCCTTTTTACGTTTGATGAGAAAGTTGCTGTTGGAAGCGTTGGTTCAGACTTGTGGCCGGATATGAATTATCCTTCATCAACTATAGTATCCCGGACATGGATCTGAAACAAGAGGGAATTTTGAAAGATTCGCGAATTTTAGAAAAAGATCTTGGACGAGCAAAGCAAGGTCGATTAAAATACGAGTACAGCCTCCCCTCCTCTCAAATGATAAGAACAATTTTCAGGGACTATTTCATGAAACGCGTACCGTTGCGCGCCATGATTGTGACGATGGCCGTTGCCGCATTTGGAGCAACAAGCTGGATTGTTGTGGCCCAGCAACCGTCTGCTTTCATCCCTGACCCTCAGCGATTTGAAAAGAATATCTTGGCCTTTGAAAAGCTGGAATCGAGAACGGCCCCGCCCACTGGATCGCTCTTATTTACCGGAAGTTCCACGATTCGGGACTGGAGCCATTTGGACACCGATTTTCAAGGCCTGTCGGCAGTCGGACGCGGCTTTGGTGGGAGCCGACTCACCGATGTCATTTATTATCTGGATCGACTTGTTGCTAAACCAAGCCCACGCGGGATCGTGATTTATGAGGGCGATAACGACCTTCACGAAGGTGTGAGTATCGACGAACTTATGGGCCACTACGACCAGTTTTACAGCAAGCTCAGAACGCGTCTTCCAGAATGCAGACTTTATGTATTGTCCATTAAACCGAGCCCATCCCGCTGGAGGGAATGGCCCGTTTCAAGTGAGGCAAATCTGAGGCTGAAATCTTGGTGTGCTTCGAAAAAAGCCACCATTTTTATTGATGTTGCCACTCCCATGCTCGACAAAAATGGTCAACCTCGCAAAGAACTATTCAGCTATGATCGCCTGCACATGAATCGCAAAGGTTATGAGGTCTGGATTGATGTGATGAAACCTTTGATTTTAAAGGCTGAAGGAAATTCTTAAGCGGATTTCAGAACGGATAAATGATGAATATTCTGACTGTTCGTGGTGATTTGCTCGATCAGCCCGTGGAAGTGATTGTGAATGCCTGGAATCGCAACATCATTCCATGGTGGTTGCTATTACCGCAAGGCGTTTCAGGCGCCATTAAAAAGCGGGGCGGTTTGGAGCCGTTCCGCGAACTGGCCCGTCTCGGACAAATTCCGTTGGGCGGTGCCGTGATCACAAGTGCTGGTAAATTAACGTTTAAGGCGATCATTCATGTGGCAGGTATCAACCTGTTTTGGAGATCCTCCAAACAATCCGTCCAGAATTCGGTACGAAACTCCATGAAACTGATAATCGAAAACGGATATCAATCGGTTGCATTTCCATTGATAGGAGCTGGTTCGGGTGGAGGCGATGAGGCGACTGTCCTGAGCTGGATGACCGAGGAACTGGGAAAGATCGAGTTTGAAGGTCAAATCATTCTGGTTATTTATGAAAAACGGCGAAAGATTCAAGAAACCTGATTTGAAATCCATTTGTCATAAACATTTAATACGATGTATGGTATATTGAGTGCAAAGGGTTGGGGCTTACGACCGATGAAAACGAGTCTTTTTATCGATAGCGATCGCCCCCTCCCAAACTTCTTGCAATGTGCGAATAAGAACATCTGACTGATTGCCAAAAACCGAAAGTCAGCCTCATCTTGTTCCGAATCATCCCGCAAAACACCTCTATCCAGCAAATCATGTCTAAATCTTCAACCATTCGAACCCTTGTTCTGAAGCTCGCAAGCCTCTTTCATGCAGGCGTTTTTCTTGCCCTGGCTGGCTCTCTGATCGGATATTTTGGCTCTACCCACTTTTTTTTAGACCTCTTCAGCAATTTTCGATTGAGCTATGCAGTCGCCCTCGCCCTCGGGTTTATTCTCGCTTTATTTACCAGAAAACCGCGACTGGCATGCCTTTGGGCTGTTGGCTTCATCATGAACGCTGTCCCGATTGTGCCGTTTTTCGTGCCGCCCGATACACATACAAGCCCTACCTCCACGCCTCTTCGCATCATGTTCGTCAATGTCCTGCGCAAGAATCCTGATAAGCAAGCCGTGATCAGCGCGATTCTCAAAGCCAATCCTGATGTGATCGTGGCCGTAGAGGTCGATGATATCTGGGGCAATGCGCTCACTTCAGGCTTGGCCAGCCAGTGGCCTCATTCAAAAGTAGCGGATAGGTCTGACAATTTTGGCATAGCGATTTTCAGCCGTCAGCCACTTTTAAATATCAATATTTTTGAAAGTCCTGGGAATTACGTTGCAAGTCTTCGCGCTGAATTGCAATCGGGAAGTCACACCACGGTGATTTATGGAACCCACCCGTTCCCACCGATGTCATCATTCACTCACAGTGGCTGGCAAGTGCATATGGACGACCTCGCGAACCGAATACTTAATGAAAAAGAGCCGGTCATTTTAGTTGGCGATTTCAATAGCACACCATGGTCTGCCAATTATCGCTGGTTTATGAAACGAACAGGACTTGTCGATAGCCAGAAAGGCTTTGGCCCACAGTCGAGCTGGCCTACGGAGTTGCCCTATCTGGGCATCCCCATTGATCATATTGTGACTTCGCCTGATGTTACCACAATAAGTCGCAAAATCGGCGGACACAACGGGTCAGATCATCGACCTGTGATTGCTGATCTGATGATTCCTTAAAATACAATGTTCGTCAGCAGAACCTGTGAAAGAGTCATGGCTCTGATAGATCCCCAAGGCTATGTATCAGCGCCAGTTGTGTGATTCAGGCCGTCCTGAATCCATAGGAATTTCTTGATACCAGTTTGATTTTGTGATTCATACCTTCTGGTAATATCCAGTGCTCCGTCAAGTCAAGATTGTTGGGTAGGCGGGCAGAGCACCAGGCATGTCCTCTGGACATTCATAAACCGTGAAGCAGTGTTTTTTTTGGGCTCCGGAGGAGACTTCATAGCAAACTACCCCATTTATAAGGCTTGAGGCGGCACTAGGCTTCCCAAACTAACCCGCAGCGCGAGCAAGGGCCGAGCGTCCCAAAAGTCGTTTCTGTTTGAGCAACTCTATAATTTGTATGTGTTTGTGCTGGAGTGGTTATTCACTCGTGCGGCCCTTGCTGGCGCGGCGAGTTAGTTTGGCAGACAAAGACCACCCCGGAATCCAGCATGAGCCAAAGCCTAATCATAGTGAATGTCTGAAACCGGTTATCCACAGATTCTGCAGACGAACCGGAATTCCTAAGGCTTCATCTGGTTTGGTCGATCGCGAAAAGTTCGGTGGCAAGACACGCAACGATTTGCAGACGATTTGAGAATCGCAGAGAGTTTCGTTTTGGTCTGATCGGTCAACGATTCACTCGAACCTTCTGCCTTGATCGTCTCAATCCAGCTCGACAGATCCGATTCCAGATGGCTCATCGACTCCCTAAACGAGGCTGGCTGATCGCGGCATTCTGGTAGTCGTGCCGATTCACGGACCAGTTCGCGAAGCTGGACAGCCTCTTGAACAGGATCAATTTTCGAGGACGGTTTCTTACTCTTTCCCTTTGCTTGTAATGTTATGACTGACCAAGCTTTAAGATTGTCAAACCGTGCATCGACCTGAACCATTAGATCGACCAGTGCTGGCACGTCGACCGATTCCGGCAAGGGAGTCTTTATAGATGCAACATCTTTGAAAGTAACGGCTTCAAACTGCTTTACGGATTCATATAAGCCGGGATAATCGGCTGAGGTGCCGGCCATTTTCATGAACTTTGAGGCTTGTTCGGGAGTCCAGCCGAGCCCGAATCGGGCCATGATGGATGCCGCCGCCGGGCCCCTGTGTTTGCCGTGATGACAGTGAACGTAGATTGGCTTGGGAAGCTGTGTAAACGCTTGTGATAGAAGACGTTGGCTATCGCCTGGGATTCCATCATAGCCAATCGGAATGTGAACATATCGAAGCCCTAACCGCTTGGCCACTTCCACGGGCGGAGTGGATCCATCAACGCTGATGATGCTCTTAACCCCTTTAGATCTCAAAAGTTGCAGGCCATTTTCTCCAACAGGATCACCACCGCTTAACAGATTCGAGTCCATCCGCCAGACGTTCTCAATTCCATCCACGGGTTCGGGATGGGGCATTTTGTTCAAAGCGCGATCGCTGGCTATGGCTGTACCAGAAAGCATGGCAATGATCGTATATAAACTTATATTTAAAATAAGGTTACGAATCATGCCAGAAGTTCCTGCACGACTTTTCCGGTGGTCAGGGCCATCGGGCGGTCGAGATTGTCTCTCAATTCGGTGTCCGGATCGATCCCCAGAAGGTGGTAGATTGTGGCCGCCAGGTCAGCCGATGTGACGGGATCGCGTGATGGATAGGCAGCATATTTGTCAGACGATCCGTGAACGTAACCCTTTTTGATTCCAGCACCTGCAAGAACTGTGCTGAAACAGTGTGGCCAGTGATCGCGACCATCGCGGCCGGCACCTGCGCCGCCGACAACGGCTTGACCAACGCGGGGAGTCCGGCCGAATTCGCCGCTCCAGACGATCAATGTATCGTCAAGCATTCCGCGACTTTCGAGGTCGTCCAAAAGTGTGCTGAAGGCTTGATCGGCGGGCGGCATGAGGCGGGTTTTGAGGTCGATAAAGTTCCTGTTATGGGTGTCCCAATAGACGGAAACGTTGGTCAAGCCTTCATTTGGCCAAAACAGAGTGACGATTGGGACACCGGCTTCGACCAATCGACGTCCCTGGAGCACGCTTTGGCCGTGAGCGGTCATTCCGTAGCGTTCGCGCAGCTTGGGATCTTCCCGTGTTAAGTCAAATGCTTCAAGCGACTTGCGATCATTTAGAAGTGAGTGGGCGCGGGCATAATGGCCAGACATGGCGGCTGGCATGGGGTTGGCTGACCACGAGGGCGCTGGATTGAGTGCAAATCGAGCGGTTTCAAGGGCATCAGATAACGCTCGCCGCCCGCCCAGTCGTTCGAGGGTCAGACCATCCGGAAGGCTCAGAGTGGCAGGATGATAGGTGGGTAAACCGGGGTTGTCGTCGATGGTCATGGGCTCAAAATTCGGGCCCATCCAGCCGCCGCCCTGTCCATGGCTGGATTCGACAAATCGGGGGGCACCGTCCACAATCTCTGGCCTCATCTGGACATACGGAGGCAAGGCTGACTGCCGGGACTGCGGCTTCAATCGGGCCATCACTGCGCCATAATGCGGCCAATCCTCGCGAAAATCGCCACCACCAACGCGCGGAATCGGCCGGCCGGTGAGGATCTCGTGAGTGGCTGTGGTGTGGTTCACGTCGCGATGGGTCATCGACCGAATGATCGTGAGCCGGTGGGCTTGTTTAGCGAGCTGGGGAAAGTGTTCGCAAATCGATATGTTTGGAACACTTGTGGCGATAGGGCTGAACTCGCCCCGGAATTCTGAGGGGGCCGTGGGCTTCAGATCCCAGGTGTCCTGCTGGGCCGGCCCACCCCACATGAATAAGAGGATACAGCGTTTGGCCTGACCAAAACCGTTTGGCCTACTGGCTTTAACCGAATCCGGGACGGCTGCCTGAGCGGCATAAAGTTGATCGAGACTGGACGCAGCCAGACCACCCAGCCATCCTAGTCCGCCAATACGGAGGACTTCACGCCGACTCTTTTGCAAGTGCATCGGGTAGAAAATCGGTGACTGTGGGTGGATCAAGGGGCGGTTCATACTTGTGAGTTTAACATATTTGTCAAGCGTGGTATCCCCACTTCGCCGATTCATTCACCAAATTTGGAAACCAGTACCATTGATTTTGAATATTAAAAACTGTAGTTTAGGGTAACCAAAACTCTGATCTCGTAACTATGCGAAATCTTTGTATGCGATCCTAAAAAGAGGTGCCATGATGAGTCGGAACAGGCTTCAGAACGCATGTAAACCCTTATATAAAAAGGCTTTTACATTGATAGAGCTGCTTGTGGTGATCTCGATCATCGCCGTGTTGATCGCTTTGTTGCTCCCGGCGGTACAGTCGGCCCGTGAGGCGGCTCGTCGCGCCCAGTGCGTGAATAACCTCCGACAAATCGGCTTGGCGCTGCATCAATATCACGATGTTTCCGGATGTTTCCCAGCTTCGTATATGACGAAGCCGGGTGGCGATTTGACGCATGGGCGGCCTGATCCATTGACGGGCGATGCCGGGCCGGGCTGGGCATGGCTTTCTCGTCTTTTGCCACAACTTGAGCAAAGCAATGTATTTAACGCGATGAATCAGCTCCAGCCAGTTTGGTTGACGACCCAGCAAACGTCTGTACAGACGACCATTTCCACTTTTCTCTGTCCATCATCAGAATCAGGGCTGAACCGGGTTCGGATTATGGATTCTGGTGGTAACGACCTCACAGCCTCACGCTTCGGTACTTCGCATTATGTTGCAAACGCAGGCCAGTTCAATCTTTGGGATATCCCCATAGCCGATCTTTCAAGCCTTGCCAATGGTCCTTTATTTCGGAATAGTCGAACGACGATGGGGCAGGTGACTGATGGGTTGTCGCAGTCGATCTTTGTGGGAGAGCATGCTCCGGAGCTCTCGGAAAAAGTTTGGGCGGGGGTGGTTCCAGGCTCTCGGATTTGCGTGACGGATCGTTATCGGCCCCGTTCGTCGTCGCCTTGCGATCATGCAGCGGCGTTCGTAAACGTCCATACAGGCCCATCTTCGAACGAGCAGCCGCCGGTGATTCACGCTCCAAATTCGCCGGCTGGTCATACGGATCAGATGTTTGCCAAGCATCCGGGCGGCCTGAATGTGCTGTTGGGCGATGGCTCGGTGAGGTTCGTTGCAGAACGCATTAACCCTTGGGTGTGGATGGCTTTGAATACGTCCCGTGGTGGTGAGGTTGTCTCAGCGGATAGCTATTGAAACAAGTCCTCGTTTTTCACACTCTCCAGGAACCATAAGTATGAACAGAATCATCCGGTACACCATCCCATATATCATTGCCATGCAATTGTTTATGATCACTGGGTGTTCAAGGCCACCGCAGGTCGATCCCGATCAGATTCGACTTGTGGAGGCCGCTTGGACAGCCGTTGCTGGCAAGGATCTGAAAGCCTTAAATGAGGTCATGAAATTGGCGGATACAGAGCATCAGTCTGGCCGGTTGACGGATCATCAGTGGTCGAACTTTCAGGAGATTTACAAGTCGGCTGAAGCTCAGAAATGGAAATCGGCTGAGGATTCGGCGTTTGAGTTCCTCCATGCCCAAGGGCCTTGATGACCGAGATGCAACATGAATATTTCTGAACCTTAAACGCCTCAAGTCATCATGTCCAGTCATCCCAATTATCCCAGTCCGTAACTTCGCCATGATTTCACAGGCGACTCTGGGAAAATTTTCGAACCTTAACGCAACACTTGATTCTGTCAGCTATCTTGGGAAAGCTGGATGGATCCCGACTACGCCTTTCGAGGATTTTCACTCGACCTCCTAGATACCCCAATCTCTCTCATGTTAAGATTCTACCCAATCGACCGAATTGCCTTGGTGGTTGGAAATCTGTCGGGTAGAGTCATTGATTGCCAGAGATTTCCGTTCTGATCCGTGCAATGGTGGTTGATATGAGGCTGAGTGGACGTAACGAAACGGCCCCGATTTTTGTGATGTGAGCGAAACGATGCACAGGCGAATCTGTCTAAAAAACGGCTTGGGCGTCTCCAAAGGTTTGGAAGCTCCTCGCACTACACGATTTATAAATAGATTACGGCGTGTGATCATGTCGCAGAGAATCCGTTTAAACACGCTCATTCTGGGTGCATCCGTCGCCACGTTCTGCGTTGGGGGCGTTGGGTTGTTGGCCCAGAATACGCTTCCAGTTCCTCCTCCGGGTGGAAAAGCTGTGACTCGGGCCATTGGTCAGGCACCTGGTCTGGAGAGCTTTGCAGTTCAGCCAGAAACTCCTATGGAGCTGATAGATGCGATTGATTATCTGATCCGTGTGGGTCGCGAGGATCAAGCACTCCCACTGGCTCAAAGGCTTGTCGCTTTAAATCCTGATAAAGAAACACTTATAGAAATACGTCATCGAATTGGGTCTGCCAAACTGCTCTCGTTGCAATCGACTCAAAGTGAGCGGCTCAGATCAGTTATGGCGAGATTTGCCGGATCCGTGGCACAGGCTTCTGCGGAAACAGCCTTGGATGAAGGTCGAATTCTGGGACTGATCAAGCTGCTTTCAGCCTCTCGTGAAGAGAGCGAACTGGCAGCCGAGCGGCTTTCCCGTGTAGGCTCGCCTGTGGTAGGCTCGTTTATCAAGGCTCTGACCGCCCCCGATATTTCACCAAAAACTCGTCGCGATATTCAATTTGCCCTGAACGAACTGGAAACGTCGGCTTTGCCTGGATTGATTGGAGCGTTACGTCACCCGGACCCTAAAGTGCGATCCGCAATGGTGGAAGCTCTTGGCTCCATTGGAGATGCGCGTGCCCTGCCGTGGATGGTTTATCAATCCACCAAAAAAGATGAAGCGGGGCCAGTGGCTCAATCCGCGGTTTTAAAGCTGAATAATGGACAGTCGATCGATAAGCCAGCTCAATATTTGATCAACGAATCGGCGACCTATCTGGACCGCGAAGTTCATTTTGTATCAAACCAGATCGAGCTCTGGTTTTGGGACAATGATCAGAAGAAGCTCCTGCCAATCACTTTAGATAAAAATGTTGCGGAAGGCGCGATCGGTTACAGGCTTGCCAAAATGGCTCTGGATCTTGATCCAACCGATCAGAAAGCTCAGACAATCGCCCTATCGACACTTCTTCAAGAAGAATCTGACCGATTGGGTCAGGCGTTTCCGGATCAGGATCCATCCGGAGTCTGGGCGATGGCTTTAGCCTCTGGCCCACAGACTTTAGAGAACGTTCTGAAACGAGCCATGGGCACTGGCCGTCATGAGCGGCTGGCCACATTGGCCCTGAGAGCTTTGAGCCAGGTCGTCACAACCACTGATCTTGCCACACCCAGTGGTCGGCCTCATATCCTGGTTCAGGCCCTGACTTCACCAGACCGACGAGTTCAGTTTGCGGCTGCCAAAGCACTTGTGGAACTTGACCCGACCGATCCCTTCCCCGGTTCGAGCCGTGTGGTGCCAGTTCTGTCAAGATTTTTGCAAACGCATCCAGCCATGCCAAGGGCTGTTGTGATTCATAACAATCTGGGCGAAGGCAGCAATTGGATCAGCTATTTGAAGAAGGCTGGTTACGATGCCACTCTGGAGACATCCGGTCGCGACGGTTTCTCGGAAATCGCCCGCCGTGGGGACGCTGAACTGGTTCTGATTTCCACTCAGCTTGACCCGACCAGTTGGACACTTCCCGAAACGATTTCGAACATCAAAGCCGATTCGCGGACATCAGGTGTGCCTGTGATTGTGGTCGGCCCGTTGGATGCGAAGTCACGGCTTCAAACCTTGCTGGGCAAAACGCCTGGCCTTGGGTTCATGGTCAGTCCAGCCAATCAGGCGATTGCGGATCGTCAGATCGCAGCCCAGCTGAAGAAGTTGGGCATGAGCCCTCTTTCGTCAGAAGAGCGGGTAGGTTTAGCCGACGAGTCGTCAGAATTGATCCGTCAATTGATGACAGAAAAGGGCCCGAACGCGATGACGGCCATGCTGGGCTCGTTGGAGCCGCATGTTTATCGCAGCTTGAAAGCCTCTCTGGAGAAGCCTGAGGAACAGGATGAGTGGCCGAATCGTGATCAATTGTTGGCGCAAGTGCTTGAGGAATCTGCTCCAAAGCCAGACCGATCTGTGGCTGCATTACAATTGTCGGGTGAGATTCAAAGGACAGGTGTAGGACTAAAGCCTGCTGAATTGCAGAAAGTGAATGCTCTGTTTATAAAACTTGAGCAACAGCTTGAATTGGAATTGCGTGAAACCCTTGCATCTCTGGTTGGCGTGAATAAGCCGGATGCACGGACTGTTGGCGAGATCTTCCTGAAATTTGCACCGCCGAGCGGCATTTACGAGTCGATTCAAAAGAAACAATAATTCGATCAAGCCGACCTGGATGGCTGAGCGCTGGATTGGTACCAGCGTGATCGAATTCTCATATAAAGACCGTAACTTTGGCCCCCACCGCCTCGGGATAGGATCGAGGCCGTGTCGGGGGCTTTTCGTTTGTTTTTTTCTTAAAAATGGTTTAAGACAGACTTCAACAGATCGCTAAACAGTGGCGGCCCTTGGGAATTTCTGATATTCTCGGCACTTCAACACATGGAATAGACGCCCATCCACTCAAGAATTTCGCGGAGATCGTCATGAGAATGACTGGACTGCAAAGCCTCAAATTCGCTATCGCCTGCTCACTCAGCCTGACTGCTGTGACGGTGATCGCCGCAGACGCCCCCAAAGCTGGTATCGACGGTTCAGGGCCTGGCTGGCACACGATGGTCAAGGCCGATTTTGAGCGGGTGAACGACGCCGATGACACCTGGCAATTCAGCGAGTCAGGGATCTTCTGCACCGGCCAGCCTGTGGGCGTGATTCGGACCAAAAAGCAGTACACGAATTTCGAGCTGGTGGTGGAATGGATGCACGAAAAGCCCGCCGGGAACTCCGGCGTTTTCGTCTGGGCCACACCTGAATCGCTCAAAGGTCTGCCACCAGGACGCCTGCCAAAGGGAATCGAAGTTCAGGTTCTGGACAACGGTTATCGCGACCAATATGAAAAAAGCTCGGGTAAAAAAGGCGACTGGTTCACCACTCATGGCGACGTTTTTGCCGTGGGCGTAAAGCTCAACCCGTTCGAGCCAAAGTCTCCTGACGGTAGCAGAAGCTTCCCACGCAAGGAGTTAAGCAAGCCATCAGGCCATTGGAACCACTACTATGTGCGTGCGATCAATGGAGAAGTCCGATTGTGGGTCAACGGCGAGGAAGTTTCCGGAGGCACTGGCGCAAGTCCCGCCAATGGCTACCTTTGCCTTGAAAGCGAAGGCTCACCGGTACGGTTCCGGAACATGAAGATCCGCGAACTGCCGTAATCCGGGTTAAATAACGCTGGCCTCCACCCAATCGCCTGCAAGAGCAACTGCAATCGCAACCGAGAAAACGATTCTCTGCCTGATCGGAACACGCCCTGAGGCCATCAAAATGGCCTCGGTAGTGCGTGAATTGAAATCAAGGCCAGGCGTGAAAGTGGTCGTCTGCGTGACGGGCCAGCATCGCGAAATGCTTGAGCCAATCCTTCGATTCTTTCAAATCGAGCCTCAGATCGACCTCGGCCTGATGCGCCCGGATCAGACCCTATCTGGCCTGACCGCCCGACTCATCGAAGGTCTGGATGAAGTCATTCGTCGAGTTTCACCCGAGTGGGTCGTCGCCCAGGGTGATACGACATCTGTCATGGCTGCGGCCATGGCGGCGTTTTATCGAGGCGTTCCATTTGCCCATGTCGAGGCGGGTCTGCGAACGGGCGACTTGTCGGCCCCGTTTCCTGAAGAATTTCACAGGCGCGTGGCCGATATGGTGGCTGTCCTCCATTTCGCACCGACCGTTCAGGCGGCCGCAAAACTCGAGTCGGAAGGGATACCGACGAGCCAAATTATCGTCACCGGTAATACCGTGGTGGATGCCTTGATGGAGGCTTGCAAGGACGAGCCTGACTGGCTTCAGGGGCCTCTCTTTTCGGTCGATCCCCAAAAGCCAATTGTGGTGGTGACCGCCCACCGTCGCGAGAACTTTGGTCAGCCCATGCGTGAGATCTGTGAATCTGTCGCAGAACTGGCCAAAAAGTTCGCCCAAAACCATGTCCAATGGGTCTTTCCTGTCCATTTAAATCCGAATGTAAAATCGACGGTCTTCGAAATTCTTGATCACGTTCCCAACGTGATTTTACTCGACCCGCTGGAATATCCATGGCACGTGCAGCTTATGAAACATGCACGATTGATATTAACCGACTCAGGCGGAATTCAAGAAGAAGCCCCCAGTCTGGGCGTGCCCGTGCTGGTTCTGAGATCGACTACAGAACGCCCTGAAGGTGTGGCCAGTGGCTTGGCCAGACTTGTCGGATGCCGTCGAGACGATATCATCCGCGAAGCAACTCGGGAATTGCAATTGGCGGCCAATGGCTTGAAAAAACAAGAACATCCAGCGAACCCTTATGGCGATGGATTCGCTGGCCGCCGCATTGCCGATGCCCTTCTACGAGATTGATTGCATTTCTATCAGGCTTTTGCCAATGCGCCAGCATGTTTCTGAATCCGGCGGATGGCGCTGGCGATCTGATCCATATCAGAACGTGGTCCCAGCAGCATATTCTGGGTAAACCAGACAGCATCTTTGCAAATGGTGTCGTTGGCAGGCCTTTCGGCATTTTTGGCGTACCAGTCGTTTAAATGCTTTTCTCCATAAATCCGTAAAAAGCCTTTATTGGTTGTCACCACCTTCAAAAACGGCTCTTTATTTAAGGGGCTATAGCCTGTGGAACCGGGAATACCCTCAGCTGCAAGGGCTTTCAGGAAAGTCTCGCGAGTAAGCCCCTGAAAGGCCTGGGAATCATAGCGGAACATGTAAAGGTGATAAGCGTTGCGGGTGCAACCATCGTACATCTTTGCAGGCATGATTCCGGGAATCGATTGCAATTGTTCCGTGAGATATTTTGCATTCGATTCGCGGGTCTGCGACTGCTTCTCCAGACGTTCCATCTGGGCCAGCAAAATGGCCGACTGGAATTCAGTCAGGCGCAGGTTTGCTCCATTTCGGCCATAACCACTCACGCCTGAATTTGGCTTGGCCCTGCCATTATTATGAAAGCTGCGGGCCTCTTCAAAATAATCGGAATTGTTTGTCAATAAAGCTCCACCCTCACCTGCATTTAAATTCTTCGAAGCCTGAAAGCTGAAGCAGCCGATATCGCCAATCGTGCTCACCGCCCTGCCCTTCCACTCGGCCAGTGGAGATTGGCAAGCATCTTCAATCACTTTGATTTTCCTGTCGCCTGCAATTTGCATAATCCGGTCCATATCTGCGACAGAACCGCCCAGGTGGACTGGCATTAAAGCGGCTGTGTTTGCATTGATCAGACTGGTGATCGAATTACAATCTATTTGAAATGTATTTAAATCTGTATCCGAAAAAATCGGCAGTGCGTGATGCAGCAGGACAGCGTTCACACTGGCTGCAAAAGTATATGGAGGAATAATCACTTCATCGCCAGGGCCGATATCCATGGCGGCCAAAGCGATAATCAGGGCGCTGGTTCCATTGGCCGTGGCCAGGCAGTGCTTTGCGCCTAATCGGGCCGCCCAGGCAGCTTCAAATTTGGGAGTGATTGGCCCTGATAGACGGTTCCAGAGACCGGATTTCAGGACATCGGTGATCATTCGGGCATCGTTTTCGCCGATAATCGGCCACTTTGTCCAGTGATCGGTTTTCTTGCGAATTGGCGATCCGCCCAGCATCGCCGGCTTGGTTTCGTTGGCTTTGGCCGAACCGATGGCTTGTGAGATCAGCCCAAGGCTTGAAGCGGCTGTCCCGAATTGCTTGACGCACTGACGGCGGGAAAATGGCTGGATCATGAGATTTGGCTTTGCTTCAGAGTCTAATACGAGAACCATGTGACAGATCCATTTAGAATGATGGAATGGATGGGCTGTGTCAAGCGCGTCGTAATCAGGCTGATCAATTCAACCGGATTATATTCAAAATAGTTTGGCAGGATTATTGGATTCACAGGCCATCTCCGTGCATGGTTGTGATGTGTCTATGAAATGCGTCCTTGTGATTGAATTGGTTTTCGTGGTTGGTTTGAAAGGCAAGCCCATGTCGAATGTCGATTTACCTTCCATCTCGATTTCTACCCGCACCAAACCCCGATGGAATGCCCTTTGGGCGAGTCTGATGGATCGCGAGTCGGAAAACGATTCGATGAGCGATGTCCGCGCCCTCGGCAAAGAGTGGATTAAACTGGCTGCTTTTGACTTTATGGCACTGGGGCTCGGCTCCGATCATCCGGATTTATTGAATGGAGATTCGCCCCATCGTACTCAAATCAATGAGTCGATGTGGAAGATTGGCAAATTGATTGTCGATCACAAGGACAATCCCAGAACGGGGCCAGCCACTGAGGCTCTATTCGACGCCATCATGCTTGAGCGTGTGGTCTTGCATTTCCTGCCCTCAGAAGCACTTAAGATGCGCAGTGAGGCCATTAAAAAACGCTTTCAGACAACGGTTGGGAAAGAGAAATACGAGAGTTATTTTCCAGTGGCAACTTCCGATAAAACCATTCAATCCGAAGAACTGCGTGCCGACCTTGATTTTATTCTCACGGAAACGATGTATGTCTATATGCTGACACCGCTTCGCCCTCTGGCTCGAGGCCGACTCTTGTGGTATTGCATGAAACCGTTTTTGATGATCAGCAGTGTGATGCTTTGCACCAGCCTTGCAATTGCATATAAAGATCAGAAAATGGATCAATTTGCAACCATGGCCCTGATCCCGGTTTTCGGAGCGATGGGAGCCATGCTCAGCCTTCAGCAGAGAGTGGAAAACCTTCCCAGCAAGGGCGATACGGTCCGCAGTATTCTGGCCATGGAAAGTGGTCGCGAAACATTGTGGACCACATCGATTGCAGGCGCGTTTTTTGCAATTATCATGAACCTGATTTTTGCAGGCGGAATGATCGAGGGGAACCTGTTTCCGAGTTTTAAATATTTAAATGATGCTGGAGGATTATTACCTGTGCCTCGTCCGATCTCAGATATTGCAAAAATGCTGATCTGGGCTTTTGTCGCAGGCTTTGCAGAGCGTCTGGTGCCCGATACAATCACTCGTCTGACAATGGTATTAAAGAGCAGTGATTTCGGTATGAACAGTACGATTCCTGCCCGGAAACTGCAAGAGGGGGATGGCCAAAACAAAGCCGATCCATCTAGTGGCGAGGGAGAAGATATTTATTCCGGGATTATGAAAGCGCAATCGGATCGACTCGCAAAATCAACGGCTCCGAAAACGCCAGTGCCTGGTATCGATGAGAAAGAACCAGAATCATCCATGAGCAAGCCGTCATAAATGTTTCCACACCTGGTGTGGTGAATTGTAAACATTCAGATAAGTTTGGAATCATTGCTTGGCATCAGGGTTGATATCACTAAGCAAGTATGATAACATTCGTCGGTTAGTTGTGTTCGAAATCGAGATTGATTGCGGTTATTGTCAAAGGAACATATAATGTCTAGGCGCAGTTGCTATCAATTGAGTGTACTTTGTTGCACGATTCTGACCATAGGACAGAATGTAAAAGCCGTAGATCTAATGTATGTGACAGAAACATTTTCACATGTTATTTCGGTGCGCAATACCGATGGGAATTTACTATACACATTTGGATCAGGATATTTGAGCGCTCCGACAGGACTTGTTTTTGATCAATCCGGTAATCTTTACGTAGCAAATAATGGTACAAATTCCATAACCAAATTCGATTCGAATGGAAACTACACCTCAACGATCTCATCAAATCTGATTCAACCAGAAGGGCTTGCAATTGACTCATCCGGTAATCTTTATGCTGCCAATAGTGGGGGGGACTCAGTCAGTAAATTTGATCCTAGTGGAAACTTTATAAAGTCAATCACTATTAATATACATGGCCCGAACGGTATCAGCTTTGATTCTCAAGGTTATCTTTATGTTGCAAGTACAGGTGACAATTCGATCAGTAAATTTGATCCTTCAGGTAACTATTTATCCTCGATCAATTCAAACTTGTATGGGCCAACGGGATTGGCTTTTAGTTCAAACGGCGATCTTTATACGTCGCAATATCACGGAAACTGGGTCAGTAAATTCACTATAAACGATAACTTTGTAGCGAAATTCGGTTCGTCATCAAGTTTGAATTATGCTAAAGGTATGGCATTTGACGCGTTGGGAAATTTGTATGTTGCCAATTCCAGTGGTACGATCAGCAAGTTTGATTCAAGTCAGAATCTGCTCTGGAGGATACCGTCAGGTTCTATTTGTCCAAACTATATTGCATTTCAAACTGTGTCCGTCCCTGAGCCTTCCAGCTTCGAATTGGCGATCATTGCCGCATGTACTGCCGTCTATCTTGGCCGCAATAACCAAAGACAGAAGGCCAGGTATGCAATACACATTCTAAACATCGGATAGTAAGGTATTAATGGGGATCTTGGCTTATAGGCCAGCGACTTGGAAGTGCGTAAGTATAGAAATTAGAATGAGATATGTCGTAGTTGTGTGCTCATATACCGCGAATATGGCTATGAATAGTTGTCACCTCTGGAGGTCAACTGAGAAACAGTACGCGGATTATTGTTGTCCTATGAAAATGGTTATGAATCGGCAGTTCCGCTGGAGACATAATCAAATCTTAAAAGGCGATTGTGATGATGATGTCCCGCAGTGATAGCAGATTGCATGTTTCGTAAGTCCAACCGCATGCTTGGGTCCAGGCGTGGACCGATTGGCGAATTCATAACCCTGGTAAAAACCGGCCGATTCCGTCGTATTCAAAGCCTCGGGATTGCATGTTGACAGGGTCGTAAATATTACGTCCATCAAAAATGATTGGCTGGTTCATCTTAGCCAGCATTTTCTTGAAATCAGGAGTCCGATACTCACTCCATTCTGTCACAATCGCAAGTGCGTCGGCATTTTCAATCGCATCATAAGGCTGTTCGCAATAATGCAGGCGTTCGTGTGACCCGAAATGAGCCTTGACATTCGCTAGTGCCTCAGGATCGTGTATCTTTAGGGTGGCACCAGCTTTGAGTAGTGTGTCAATCAATACGATCGACGGTGCTTCTCGAATGTCGTCGGTCCTTGGCTTAAATGCAAGTCCCCAGACCCCAATGGTCATATCGGAAATGCTATCGCCGAATCGGGCCAGAATTTTATTCGGCATAATGTGCTTCTGAGCCTCGTTGACATTGTCCACAGCATGCATCATCAACGAGTGCATGCCTTTGGATATGGCCATATGAATCATGGCCCTGATGTCTTTGGGGAAGCAGCTTCCACCGTATCCGACTCCTGGAAAAAGGAATGAAAATCCAATTCTCTGGTCATGCCCGATGCCCCGCCTCACATCGTTGATATCGGCATGATAGGCTTCGCATAAATTTGCCATTTCGTTAATGAAACTGATTTTTGTGGCCAACATGCAATTGGCGACATATTTGGTCATTTCCGACGACTCAGGCGTCATCACCAAAAACGGTCGTTCTGTCCTGAGAAATGGAGCATAGAGCTCTTTGAGAGCCTCTCCAACGGACTCTTCACGCACGCCGACCACCACACGGTCAGGCTTGGTAAAGTCGTCAATGGCGGCGCCTTCTTTGAGAAATTCCGGGTTTGAAGCGAATTGGTGAGGAATTTGCGAAATCGCCTTCACCCGTCGCTCCAACTCGGCATTGGTACCGACCGGTACAGTGCTTTTAACGACGATGATTTTCGAGCTGGTTGCCGCACGGGCGATGGCTTCGCCCACGGCAAATACGCCTGAAAGATCGGCTGAACCGTCGTCGGATTGTGGCGTGCCGACGGCAATAAAAATGATGTCGGATTCGTTTACGGATGTGACCAGATCGGTCGTGAAATGCAATCGGCCGTCCTGAAAATTATTAACCACCAGTTCTTCAAGCCCAGGCTCATAAATCGGCAGAATTCCCTGTTTCAGGTTTTCAATTTTGTCGGCGAGTTTATCGACACAAATCACGTCGTTGCCGCTCTCGGCAAAGCATGTGCCAGTGACAAGGCCGACGTAGCCGGTACCGATCATGGTGAGTTTCATGATTCAATCGCCTGTTTCGTATCGATTTTACGAGGTCGGTTGCCAGATTCGAATTTCAATACGATCAATACTTGAAAATAATTCTTTCGCAAGGCTTGATCGCTGCTGAGATTCCCAATGTTCCCGAATCCAATTTCCACTGGCTCCCAAAAATGGAGCCAATGGATGGATTCCCAGAGATCAATATTTTACAGACCTGCCAGAACATCCTGCAAGGCATGGACTTGCAATTCGCCCTGACGAAGCCGTTCCAAGGCCAGACACGCTGCCTTGGCGGCAGAAATTGTCGTGATACAGGGTATCCCGTGGCTCACGGCGGCCGCACGAATCCGACCTTCGTCGGTGCGGGCACCCTTTCCGGACGGGGTGTTGATGATCAGTGCAATGTCGCCATTGGCCAGTAAATCAAGGCAATTTGGCCGGCCTTCATGCACCTTGCGGATGATTTCTACAGGAATTCCATTTTCGATGAGCAACTTCGCCGTGCCGTCGGTCGAGAGCAGCTTATAGCCCATCTCCTGGAATTTCTGGGCCACAGGAACGATCAAAGATCGGTCGCGGGCGGCCACGCTCACGAAAATCGTGCCTGACTGCGGAAGGATCGTCGAGGCCGCCAGTTGCGCCTTGGCAAATGCGGCTGGGAAGTCGTAGTCGATACCCATCACTTCGCCGGTCGATCGCATTTCAGGGCCAAGAATGATGTCCACGCCCGGGAATTTGGCGAACGGGAAAACGCTTTCCTTAACACTTGTAAACTTCGGCACAGGATCGTTGTAAACACCGAGTGCGTCAAGCGTTTCACCGGCCATGACCCGCGATGCAAGCTGGGCCAGATTCAGCCCTGTGGCTTTGGAAACGAACGGGACGGTGCGGCTGGCCCGTGGATTGACCTCAAGAACATAGACTTCGCCATCCTTGACAGCGAACTGGATGTTCATCAGGCCACGTACTTTAAGGGCTTCAGCCAGAACACGTGTCTGACGCTTGAGTTCGACCACGATTTCCGGGCTGAGCGAGTAGGGAGGAATGGCACAGGCTGAATCGCCTGAGTGGATTCCGGCCTCTTCGATGTGTTCCATGACACCGCCGACGATGGTCCGGGTGCCGTCGCAAAGTGCGTCTACGTCAACTTCTACAGCATCTTCAAGGAACTTGTCGATCAGCACAGGGTGATCAGGCGAGGCGTCCACGGCCTCAGTCATATAGCGAATCAGGCTGGCTTCGTCGTAGACAATTTCCATGGCCCGGCCGCCCAAAACGAAGCTGGGGCGAACCAGCACGGGGTATCCGATGGATTCGGCGATCCGGCGGGCTTGATCGGTGTTCGTTGCGGAGTCGTTCGGAGTCTGCTTAAGTCTCAACTGCTGAAGGACTTCGCGGAACCGGTCGCGATCCTCAGCCAGATCAATCGATTCTGGAGTGGTCCCAAGAATCGGAATTCCGGCAGCTTCCAAGGCTCTGGCAAGGTTCAAAGGCGTTTGACCACCGAACTGAACGATCACTCCATAAGGCTTGACCCGGTCGCAGATATTAATCACATCTTCGGCGGTCAGAGGCTCGAAAAAGAGGCTATCGCTGGTGTCGTAATCTGTGGAAACTGTTTCAGGGTTAGAGTTTACCATCACCACTTCATATCCGGCCGCTTTTAATGCAAATGCAGCCTGACAGCAGCAATAATCAAATTCAATCCCCTGCCCGATCCGGTTCGGGCCACCGCCCAGAATCACGATCCGCGGTTTGGTGCCCACACGGGCTTCATCTTCTTCTTCGTAAGTTGAGTAGTAGTAAGGAGTCACGGCTTCGAATTCAGCCGCACAGGTGTCCACCAGTTTGTAGACGACTTTAATCCCACGGCCTTCTCGATGGCGGCGAACTTCCATTTCGCCAATGCCCCAGATGTGGGCCAGTTGACGGTCTGAGAATCCGTCGCGTTTGGCTTCTCTCATCAGTTCGTCAGGGCATGCAACGAGAGTGGGAATGGCTCTCAGGCGACCTTCCAAGGCAACAATCATGGCCATGTGGTCGAGGAACCAGCGGTCGATGCGTGTGAGTTCGTGGATCTCTTCAATCGTCATTCCGTCCAGCATGGCCAGCCGGATCGACCAGATTCGATCGGCGTTTGGCATCGCTAGAGACGAGACAATATCGTCGCGTGTGGGCTGCAGAGGAGTTCCCCAGGTGTCCTTCTTGTCCACACCCAGTCCGAATCGACCTAACTCTAAGCCACGCAGAGCTTTCTGGAGGCTTTCGCGGAAGGTTCGACCAATCGCCATGACTTCGCCGACGGACTTCATCTGGGTGGTCAGGATCGGATCCGCTTCAGGGAATTTTTCGAACGCCCAGCGAGGAATCTTCGTGACCACATAATCAATCGTAGGTTCAAAGCACGCAGGGGTTTCCCGCGTGATGTCGTTTCGCAGTTCGTCAAGACGATAGCCCACGGCCAGCTTGGCGGCGATTTTGGCGATCGGGAACCCGGTGGCTTTTGAGGCCAGAGCCGAAGAACGGCTCACGCGCGGGTTCATTTCGATCACGATCATCCGGCCTGTTTTTGGATGGATTGCGAACTGGACGTTCGATCCACCGGTCTCTACGCCGATCTTTCGAAGGATGGCGATGGAGGCATCGCGCATGATCTGATACTCTTTGTCAGTCAGTGTTTGCGCTGGTGCAACGGTGATCGAGTCGCCGGTGTGGACGCCCATCGGGTCGAGATTTTCGATGGAGCAGATAATCACGGCATTGTCAGCGCAATCGCGCATGACTTCCATCTCGAATTCTTTCCAGCCGAGCAGCGATTCTTCGACGAGAATCGAGTGAACGGGCGAGAGTTCGAGGCCTCTGGCCACCATTTTGTCAAATTCTTCGCGGTTATAAGCGATCCCCCCGCCGGTTCCACCGAGCGTGAAACTGGGCCTGAGAACGGCGGGCAGGCCGACACGTTCGCGAATGGCACGGGCTTCTTCGAGAGTTGTGGCGACGCCTGACTGAGCGGATTCGAGTCCGATCTCGTCCATGGCGATGCGGAAAAGCTGGCGGTCTTCAGCGGTGCGGATGGCCAGGGCCGAAGCCCCGATCAGCTTGCAGTTGTATTTCTCAAGCGTGCCGTTGTCGGCCAGAGCCAGGGCGGTGTTGAGACCGGTCTGGCCGCCGAGTGTTGGAAGAACGGCATCGGGGCGTTCTTTGGCGATGATCTGGGCCACGACTTCAGGCGTGATGGGTTCGATATAGGTCCGGTCGGCCATGTCCGGATCGGTCATGATCGTGGCGGGATTGGAGTTCACCAGAACCACCTGGTAACCTTCCTCACGCAAGGCTTTACAAGCCTGGGTACCGGAATAGTCGAACTCACAGGCCTGGCCAATCACAATCGGGCCTGCACCAATGATCAGAATCTTGTGAATGTCGTCGCGTCGTGGCACGGTATCAGGTCTCGGCGTTTTTTTTCGCGAAAGGTCGGGTTTGAGTGATTTACCAGCTTTTTTGCTTTGAGCATGCGTCCCGATGGATTTCAAATGAGGCGGATCCATTCAAAACCTTCGGCTGGCGCGCAGCACTCTAGCCTGAGTTCCCATTTGAAAACTCATGCAGCGCAGTTCAAAACCTCCCTACTATAGCAAGTGGTGTCCCACCGATCAAGAAATTCTTTGGTGCAGGCAGGGCGGATTCGTTCCCATGCAGCACAGAAACCAATGATTCAGGAGTTTGCATCTCTCATGGATTCGATATTTGCGAGATCCTCCGTGAATTGGAACCGGTATAAATTCCGGATCGCAATTCCGATTCGTTTCTAAAATTCCCGAAGCCTTTTGAATTTATGACTTGCAGTGATTTGAAAGTTATCATATAAAAGAGTTTCAAGTCCTTCTTGAAGATGCGTCAAGGGACATTCCGTGATTGACCTTCAATGCCCTCATTGCCAGACCGATTATCGACTTAAGCCCGAACTTGCCGGCCGCAAGGTGCAATGCCAGAATTGCAGTCATAAATTTCGCGTCTCGGAAGTCGCACATAAAATCTTGAAAGCGGATATACCGGCAGGATCAGAGAAAATTGAAATCAGGTGTCCGAGGTGTCTGGCAGATTACAAGCTGGCTCAAAAGTATCTTGGCAGGCGGGTTCGCTGTAAAGATTGCCGGGAAGAGTTTCGGGTTACGGATCCGAATCAGCAAAACCTGGTGGGAACGTTTTTAGACTCAGAACTTCCGAGCGATATTGCAACTGACTCACAGCCCCGAAAATCAAAGGGGCAACGCCCCAGTGTCAGCCAGGGCGAAACGTCCCGGGGTAGCCGTACAGCACCGATTTCCAGACCTGAAAAACAAGAGTTTCAACGAGATATAGAGGGTTCTCGGAAGGGTAGTCGCAATTCGCAATATGAATTGCTTGAGGATGATTATGGGA
>Ga0208720_1000025_pt1 | contig 42159 bp, 36 predicted proteins | sample LakMenEpi20Apr10_FD_150716 | JGI IMG/M metagenome (GOLD analysis project Ga0208720, IMG submission 150716) | Freshwater microbial communities from Lake Mendota, WI - 20APR2010 deep hole epilimnion (SPAdes) | ecosystem: Environmental > Aquatic > Freshwater > Lake > Epilimnion/Euphotic zone ...
CGAATACATGAGCATCGTTGCAACTATGATCGGTGAGCTATCTCACCAAACTAACCCGCAGCGCGAGCAAGGGCCGAGCGCCCCACAAGCTGTGATGTTTGTGCAACATTCTTCTATTGTGGAGTAATTGCCCCGAAGTCAGGCTCAGAAGAGTATTTCTGTTCGGATGATCCTCTGACAAGGCCTACACAAGCAAGGAAACACTCCAAAATTCAGCCGTCGCATAGAACCTGCCTGACAAGCGTTTTGGAGTTTCCGTTTTACGAATGGGCTGAAACTTCGTATTTGTCTACTGGATAGAGCTTTGCCCCATTCTCAGTCATATACGTGAAGCACCGTCTGGGCAACAGGCAGCGGATTCGTACAATCTCGTCTTCAAACCGCTGGTCGATAATCGAGGCGTTCTGGTTCAGGTAGTGCACCAACTTGCCCAGTGCCGGTTCAAAAACGACTTCGGTTTCTACGGCCAGTTCGTGAAGCTTCTCGCGAACTGCCAGTTCCAGGCGGTCCAAGCCTTCTTTTTTAAAGGCAGATACCACGATCGACTCCTCGTGATGGGCTCTCAGGACGTCGATATAGGAGCGATCCGGCACTTGATCGGCCTTGTTCAGAACCATGATCGTCGGGTGATCTTCAAGCCCGAGATCGCGCAGAACTTCCTTCACAGCCTTGATTTGCTTTTCGGCCTCGGTGCTTGAGGCATCCACCACATGGAGGAGCAGATCGGCCTGTCGGGCCTCTTCCAGAGTCGCCTTGAACGACGCCACAAGTGAGTGGGGCAAGTTCCGGATAAATCCAACGGTGTCAGATAGAAGTGCATAGCCACCGCCCCGAAAATTCCATCGGCGGGTGCGGGTGTCGAGGGTCGCAAAAAGTTTGTCCTCAGCCAGGACACCGGCATCGGTCAAAGCGTTCATCAGAGTGGACTTACCGGCATTCGTATAGCCGACAATCCCCACTGTGGGAATCTCTCCACGACTGGAGACCTGACGTTCCTTCCGGGCCAGCACTTTCGAGAGCTTGGCCTTAAGGTCTTGGATTCGATGGACGACCAGACGACGGTCTTCCTCAAGCTGCTTCTCGCCAGGCCCGCGCACGCCGATCCCGCCTTTGTATCGCGAGAGGTGAGTCCACATTCGTTTCAGGCGTGGCAGAGCATATTCAAGCTGGGCCAATTCCACCTGAAGGTGAGATTCGTGGGTGCTGGCTCGCGATGCAAAGATATCCAGAATCACTTCTGTGCGGTCGATCACCTTCACGTCCAGAGCCCGCTCCAGGTTACGGGTCTGACTTGGGGCAAGGTCGTTGTCGAAAACGACCAGATCGGCCTCGTGGGCTTCCACAAGATTCTTCAGCTCTTCCACCTTACCCTTGCCCAGATAAGTGGCTATGTCGATATAAGGCCGCTTTTGGACCATGGATCCCAGAACAGTCAGGCCAGCCGTTTCCGCCAGCCCACGAATTTCGTCAAGCGGATCGTTCGGGTTAAAAACACCGTTCGGCAACAAAGCACCTGCAAGGATGCACCGCTCGCGACGCTTCTGGCTTTGATCGCTACTCAATAGATTTTGAACCTTCGCTGGATTCTGGTCTGGCAAAAAGTGGCTTCCGAAACGGTTGCCGACTTATCTTTGGCCTAATGAATCTTAGGAGTGAGTCATTGGCAGAGTCAACCTTTATCGTCCAGATGGCTCGGATTTATGATGGTTTCATAGCATTTGTGCCCGGTGGATTTGCCATCGGCTGAAACCTTTTTTTTGTTATCTGGGGGTAGAAGTCTCAACCTTGCTCAAAATCCACCCAGTTCCGTAGCCTTGGCTACCCGCTCGATCGCCACATAAAATGCTGCCAGCCTGAGCGACAGGTTTCGCGATTTGGCCACTTCATACACTTTATCGAACGCCTGCGACATTTTCGAATCCTGCTCGCGCACGACTTGCTCGTATGTCCAGCGGAAGTTCTGAAGGTTTTGGACCCACTCGAAATAGCTCACAATCACGCCTCCGGCATTGGCGAGAATGTCGGGGACAACAATCACTCCGTTTTGGTTGAGGATCTCGTCGGCTTCCGGAAAGGTCGGGTTGTTCGCGCCTTCCACAATCAGCCTGGCCTTCATGTTGCGGGCAATTTCGGTTGTAATCACATCGCCCAGAGCCGCTGGGATCAGAATGTCTACCGGCAATGTCAGCAACTCTTCGTTCGTCACATATTTTGCGTGACTGAAACCCTTGACCCCACCGGCCGATTTGGAATATTTCGTAAGCTCTTCCAGGTCAAGCCCGTCAGGAGCGTAAACGCCACCTGTTACATCGCTGATCGCTACAATTTTGGCACCCATTCCGGCCAGAAATCGGGCCGAGATCGATCCCACATTGCCGAACCCCTGAATCGCTACAGACATCCCGTCAAGTGTTCTGCCCTGACGCTTCACCACCTCTCGGGTGATCGTGGCCACTCCACGGCCCGTCGCTTCCTCACGGCCCACAATTCCGTGCAGCTCGACAGGCTTCCCAGTGACCACGCCCGGCTCAAAGCCATGAAACTTGGCGTATTCGTTCGCAATCCAGGCCATCACCTGCCCATCGGTGCCCATATCGGGCGCGGGAATGTCGATTTTTGGACCGATGAAATCGTGGATTCGCTGGACAAATTTGCGGGTCAGGCGTTCGAGTTCGCCCCGGCTGAGCTTCTTGGGATCGACCTGAATACCGCCCTTGCCGCCGCCGTAGGGAACGTCAACTACGGCTGTTTTCCAAGTCATCAGGCTGGCCAGTGCAGCCACTTCGTCGGTGTCCACCTGTGGGTGATATCGCAAGCCGCCTTTGAAGGGACCTCTCGAACTGTCGTGCTGAACACGATATCCGACAAAGTTCCCAATCTCCCCATTGTCCATGGGGATCGAAACTTCCACTTTAATGCTGCGTTCAGGAGTCAGTAGAAGCGTCTTCATACTGTCTGAAAGGCCGAGTTCAGCAGCCGCTTTGTTGAAGTAATACGCAACCGCTTCAGTGCTTTTCATCTGGGGAGTCCCTGTCTGAACGGCCTGGGGTGAGGAAGAGGCGGTATCACCTGACTTGTGAGTTCGGTGGTACATTTGGACAATAGAAACGTTATACACTCAAAGTCTGGCGGCTGAGTAGACTTCAACACCAAGATCGCCATTCTCCGACCCTTTCCCCAAGAACCTGAAATGCCTACACCCAACGCCTGGAACCTTGCTGCCAGCTCTCTGGCGGATGTCAAAGCCGCTCCAAAGCCCAATGTGGTGGTTCTTCCGCTGGGTGCCACAGAACCTCATAACCTGCACTTGCCCTATGGGACAGACACCTACCAGGTGGTGACTCTTGGCGAGCGTGCCTGTCAGAAGGCCTCAGGGCACGGGGCTGGCGTATGGATGCTTCCGCCAATCCCGTTTGGTACGGAAACCAACCTGATGGACTTCCCCATGACCATCAATCTTAACCCCAGCACGATGGGCAAAATTGTGGGCGATGTGATTGAATCGCTCGACCGGCATGGAGTCAAAAAACTTGTCCTTTTAAACGGTCATGGAGGCAACGACCTGAAGTGGATTCTGCGCGAATGGTATGGCCGTACCGGCGTCCAAATCTTTATATGTCATTGGTTTCGTATGATTGGTGATATACGAAAAGATGTTCTGGACTGCCTTGAAGGCGACCACGCCGATGAGCTTGAAACCAGCATGATGCTGCACCTCAGGCCTGATCTGGTCACCATGGACAAAGCCGATGCCGGGACCATGAGGGCGCCGATCTTTGAAGCCCTCAAGCGTGGATGGGTGGAATATTCGCGACCATGGGAAGTGCTCACGACGAATTCGGGAGCCGGCGACCCTCGCCAGTCGACCGCCGAAAAGGGAGCCACCATCGCGGAAGCCTTTATCGACCGTTTCAGCGCGTTTCTGGTCGAACTTTCCCAAGCCGAGGTCGATGCAAACTTTCCTCTGGAGGCTCAATGATGTTTCGCATATGGCTTGTATCTCTACTCACGGCCCTGATTTGTCTGACTGGCTGTGGTGGTCAGCCACAGAATCCACCTGTGAAACCTGATAAAACCGAAAAGCCAAAGGCAGTGGAGACCAAGCCCGCCGCTCCGAAGCAGTATCAGCTCACAGGGGTGGTGCGTGAGATTGATAAGGAGTCGGGCCAGGTGATGATTCGCCACGACGAAATCCCGGGCTACATGAAGGCCATGACCATGCCCTTTGACCTGAAGGGGAAAGAGGTTCTGGCCGATCTGTTTGTGGGCGACGAGGTGGAAGGCACTTTGGTAGTTAAGGCGGACGACATCGAGCTGAACGATCTGGTGATCACCAGGCCCGCCGAGCCAGCGGCCCTCAACTTCGGGCCCAATGGGCTGGAGGTTAAGGCCAAGCCCGCCACACTGTTACCGGGCGAGGACGTGCCTGATTTCAAAGTGACTCTTCAGGATGGAAAGCCAGCGAAGCTCAGTGATTATCGAGGTAAGCTGGTGGTTCTGACGTTCATATATACCCGCTGCCCACTGCCCAACTTCTGTCCCATGATGGACCGTAAGTTTGGAGAGTTGGCCGCACGATTGCAGCCTACATCGAAGGCCGATCAGGTACGACTGCTCTCAGTCAGTTTTGATCCGGAGCACGACACGCCTGCCGTTCTGGCCAGCCATGCCAAGTCTCGTGGAGCCAAAATGCCGCTCTGGACCTATGCTGTGGCCAGTCATGAAGAGCTGGGTAAATTCGGCCCAAAACTTGGCTTGATGTATGGCCCTGGCGAGAAAGAAGTCATGCACAATCTCTGTACCGCCGTAATTGGCCCTGACGGAAAGTTGATCCGCCTCGACTATGGAACGGCCGGTGGAGCCTGGACGGCTGACGACATGATGGGCACGATCTATAAATTTACGGGCAAGCCGTGATCTTGATTGGCCTGGGTCAGCGACGGACGGGTGAGTCGTCGGACTGGGCCCGGATCACGCTTCGGTCTGTGCCCGTTTCGCCAGTCTTCGCAGACTGTTGAGGCTTGTGAGCGGCCAGTGTCGATTCTGGATGCAGCTGCCCAGGCGTTCGCCGGCTGGCTACAACGCGATGCCAACTCCTCCAGGCGCGATCTAATTCCTTGGAGTCAGGCAGGTTATAGTGGCGTCTTGTGGCGGTATCCCAGCCGATTTTGGTCCCATCACCGACAAACTTAAGGAACCGGTCGCGGCCACCGATTTCGATCAGAAACCGTGACACAGAATACCCTTGCCCATAAAAACCGAGCAAATCTTTCGGATATTCTTCCATCGCAAAAAGAACCCCCAGGGGCATGTGGCCTTTGCGATCGACCAGACCATTGATAATTTCATCCTGGCGAGCCAGTTCGCGATGATCTTCTGAGAGCATGCAGGCCCCCTCATCCGCCCATCTTGGCATGGGGGCTCCGAAGTGCCAGGCAAAAACGGTGTGGGTAATTTCGTGAGGCAGGGCCGAGTTCAAAATCCGTTCCGCCGATCCCTCCAGATTCATTTCCTGATCGGTCACCCGGCCTTGGTCGAACGAGAACGATGTGACACCTCCAGCCTCTCCGCCGGTGAGTTTAAGCTGGATCGGGCAGGGCTTGGGCCAGGCCGGCAGGGGCTTACCGAGCCAGGCCATGGCGATTTTATGGCGCAGGTCTTCAGCTTTCTGAGCTACAGAATGAATCACGTTTTGATCGGGCCCATGAACAATAAAATTCCGGCTTCGAACCGAAGCCGCGTCGGCTTCGTATAGGAAGAGATGACTGATGGCGAAAACGCCAAAGCAGATCGAGGCGAAGCGCCCGGCATTGAATTTCAGGCGAAGATCTTGATCATCACGAGCTGTGTCCATGACAGACCCTCATCCTTGAGGATTAAAAAAACACCTCGAAACAAGCTGGTATTTGGATGCCAGCCTGTTTTGGTCAACCCGTCCGTTGGGTATGTGTGTCGTGTATACTGACTTTAACGATAATCCGGAAAGTTGTCCATCTCGAAAAATATTCGCAAATTCTCGTTCTCCTATACTCCTGTCGTTCTGGAATCTGAAGTCTGAGTCTGAGTATAGTCATCGTTTTCAAAGAGATGGCATGTAATGCTGGCCATATCCCCTGACATGGCGGACTTTGGCTGGTAGGGGCCTGAATCAACCAACGCCAGATATTTGACAACCGTCTAAATCATCGTAATAACCGTTTGACAAGCGTTTTATATAAAGAATCGAAGGTGTGTTTGTGTCATGATAATCGTTACAAACTGCCACTTTTTTGAAAGAGAGGCTCAACTTTGGTGGAGGTTGGGTCGATAGAAAGTCGGTCCAAGCCTCCGACCTTGCGGGTTGGTGGGACTGGAAAATCAGGTGGTTGGAAAAAGCCACCAGAACTCATGGTTGTGGATTTTCAGGTGAACGCATGGAAGCGCGATCCTGCGAGCCACAGAGTCACGGAAGACCGAGCAAATATGTCATCTCCTCATTTGCGAATTTATCCTCATCGTGATGAGCCGGAACGTACGGCCAGGCCTGAGCCAAACATGACGATGAAGATCTCCGATTTGTTTCCGATTCTTGCGGAAGCGTATCGAGGTGATTACCTTTGGGTAGAAGATTTCGCAGATGACAAGGTCATGGTGACTTCGGACCTCTACGAATTGGTCCATGCTTTTGCGAAATGTCGGCCGTCTGCCTGACAGGTCGGGGAAAAGTTCCCGACTGTTCGAGCCGGTGCCGACCGTCAGTCAAATCGCATCGGAGGTCAGTTTGGAACCGTTGAACCCGTCGCAGGATGTGCTGGTGATCCAGCATCATGGCGAATTCGTCGTGATCTCAGTCAGCCCCGTCGTGGAAAGTCTGGATTTCACGCTTGGCGATATCCTGGCTGAGACCATTCTGAATACGTTGCGAACGAGTGAACAGCCCATGGTTGTGGTTGATCTCACGGGCGTTGAACTCTTCGGAAGCATGTTTCTATCTGTCCTCCTGAGATGCTGGAAGGCATGTGTCACTCGTGGCGGGATGATGGTTCTGAGCGGGGCAGGGGATCGGGTTCGCGAACTCCTCAAAATTGTCCGTCTCGACGTCCTCTGGCCAATTTATAAAACGCGTGAAGAGGCCATGGCTGCCCTCTCAGCGGATTGATTCCATCCACACTCATTTTGTTGAAAAAATTTGGCCGAGGTTGACAGTCCTCGATTCGAAGTCCATGATGAGTTGTGGTGTATCAAGAATTTCTAAGGTCACAAAGCCAGCCTGTTGCTCTTCATGAAGAGCACGGCAAGGTCGGGGTGCCATGGGTATCTACGACAGAGATTACTACGGTGACAACCAGCGTGATGGACGCGACTTCTTCATGGGAGAAGGCGCTGCCGTTCGCACATTGATCTTTGCCAATGTGGTTGTATACATTGGGCAGATCGCTTCTCGTGGGACTCTTGAGTCACTTTTTGCTGCCGACTCCGCAGCGATTTGGGGCGGCCAGTTCTGGCGTTTGTTCACCGCCAATTTTCTCCACGACCCCGGCAACCCGTTCCACCTGATCTTCAACATGCTCGTCCTCTGGTTCGCAGGTCGCGAACTTGAAATGGTTTACGGGCGCACAAGTTACTACAAATTCTATCTCGCTGCCTGCGTCTTTAGCATGTCCGTATGGCTCCTTGCCGAAACGGCCATGCATCCGGGCATCCCCTCAAAAGCCATCGGCGCTTCTGGGGCAGTCATGGCCTCCATGATGCTCCTGACTCTGCACTTTCCGCGTCGATCCATCATCTTTGTCTTCATCCCCATGGAACTCTGGGTGATGATGTCAATCTACGTGGTCATGGATTTCCTGAACCTGCTTCAGGAGACTCGCGGTTATGGCGGCGGACAAGTCGCGTTCGCAGGTCACCTGGGTGGAGTACTTTTTGGCTATCTTTATAAGACGTATGACTTTCAACTGCCTGACTTTCGGCGGATGATTAAAAACCGCAAGATGAAAAAGTTCAAAGTCGTTGGGCGTGAGTGGTCCGATTCGGGCACTCGCAGCAGCGATCATTCCAGGTCAGAACGAACCCGAATTCCGACCGTCACAGCAACTTCCACACGACCCTCCGTACGTGTCGCACCATCGACCACCAGTAGTCCTCCGACAGACGCTTTCGAAATTCGTGTGGACGAGATTCTGATGAAGATCGCTCGCGAAGGTCAAAGCTCGTTGACGGATGAAGACAAGCGAATGCTGGACGAAGCCAGTCGTCGGGCACGATCCCGGCGCGGCGCACCGAACTGATTTGCTGCACAGGCTTTTCGTTGACACTTGATCGAGCATTCCACTGATGTTTTCTGTACGCGATGCTGTGCCTGCGGATGTGGACACGATCTGTGAGTTCAATCAGAGATTGGCTCTGGAAACCGAGTCCAGAATGATTCCTCCCGAAGTGCTTCGAGGAGGAGTTTTGGCCGCTCTCACGATCCCGGACAGGCTTCACTACTGGGTGGCCGTTACGTCTGATGATCACGCTCAGGTGATTGGTCAGGTCGCCGTCTCTTATGAATGGTCAGACTGGCGTAATGGCTGGATCTGGTGGCTCCAATCGGTTTATGTCGATTCCGACTGGAGAGGACGAGGTGTCTTTCGAACACTCCTCGAGAAGATTCGAACGGATGCTTCCATTCACGCAAATGTCATTGGTCTTAGACTTTACGTTGAGCACGAAAACGCGCCTGCCCGAGCCACTTACGAGAAGCTTGGTTTCGTCCCTGCCGGATACGAAGTCATGGAAGCCATGTGGGCCGATGCCACCGCCCGACCTTTTAACTAACCCGCAGCGCAAGCAAGGGTCGCATTAGTGAATAACCAATCCAACACAACCATTTACAATTCAAGGTGTTGCACCCAACACCATGAGATCAAAGACTTCCCATTCTTGCTGGCCGCATTAGGTATATCTTGTTAAAAAATCTCATTCTTGTGTCTTGGCAGTATCGAACCCTCAAAAACGAAATCTTCTCGAAAAATTCGCAATATTTTGTAACAGGTCTTGCATTGCACCTCCGTTACGATTATCTATGAAGGACTCTACATTTCCAGATGTAGGTTTCGTTGTCATTCCAGGCAACGTGTCCATCAATCTTCTTCGGAACAAAATCATGATCGGTTTCATCAGAGCCACAAAGGCGCTTTGTATCGTTCTATGCTTTGCTGTAGGGATTTTTACCTTGAGCGGGTGTTCAGGCAGTTGGTCCTCAACCCCAAAAACGTTTGAAGGTGGCGGCCCGATTCCCGAATTCAAGGGCGAAGAAACTTCGACCAAGAATGTCTCAGCGAAAAAGAAGTAACCTTTCCGCTCGTTACTGCGGTTTTATCACTAGGTCTCTCAACAAGATTCGGAGTTTTTCATGAAATCGAATTCTGCAAAAAATCGGGGCTTCACCCTGATCGAACTGTTGGTGGTGATTGCAATTATCGCGGTCCTGATCTCGCTCCTTCTGCCCGCCGTTCAATCGGCTCGTGAAGCAGCCCGACGTACCCAGTGCATCAACAATCTCAAGCAGATTGGACTCGCTCTGCACAACTACGAAAACACCTTCGGCGGCTTCGCCCCACTGGCTTTATTGACACGCAGTGGCCCCACCTCGACCAGCCCTGACCAAGGGCCAAGCGTTCTCCTTCGCATCGCATCCCACATCGAAGGTGGCGTGCTTTACAATAATTTCAACTTTGATATGGGTGCCGTCTATGGTGGCACAAACGGTCAAAATACCACGGTTCGCAACGCGGCCGTCACGTCATTCTTCTGCCCATCCAACGGCAATTCACCATTCTTTTCCGGAACTGATTACGCTGCAAGCTATGGCCCTCAATGGAATTGGGGCGATGTTGCCGGCGGCGCTCCACAAACAGGCGCATTCGCTTACGGAACCTCTGTTCCAATCTCCCAGTTCTCGGACGGGACCAGCAATACCGTGATGGTTCTGGAAGTCCTGCGTGGCGATCTTTCCCCAAGCAAGTCAAAGTCCGATGCTTACGACAGCGTAAGCACGGGCTTTGGTGGGAACAACGCCTCCACATTCCCTGCCCAAAAGGCGGAACTTCTAGCCTATGTAGGCAATTGCGCTACACTTCGTTCCAAGGATAACGGCAACTCCTCTTACGATAGCCCGACTCTGACCATGTCCGTGGTCTCGTTTCAATGGGGAGCCGGACACGTCTACTGGACCTATGGTCGCGTTGCCATGGGTGCTGTTGCCAATATGGCATTGACCCCAAATTCGAACTTCCCCAACTGTAACTCTTGGCCAACCAAGAACCTCGGGCCAGCCGGCTCAGGTATTTACAGCTCAAGAAGCTATCACCCGGGCGGCGTCAACACTCTGTTCGCTGACGGCTCTGTGAAGTTCGTCAAAGATTCCATTTCGGACATCACCTGGTGGGCCCTCGGCACCAAGAATGGTGGAGAAGTCATCAGCGCGGATTCCTATTGATTCGTGGCCTAAATCAATTGGATCACAAAGTATGTGGCCGGCTCATTCATTTGAGACCGGCCCATTTTTGTTTGATGATTTATCGAATCAAACCATCAATCGGGCTAGATGCCGTCGCATACAACTTGCGTGGAATCCGCCCGGATCGAGCCGCCAGATAACCTGCCGTCATGGCATTACGCATCGCATAAGCCATTCTCAAAGGATCCTGAGCCGATGCGATCCCCGTATTCAGAAGTACTCCATCACACCCGAGTTCCATCGCAAAAGCCACGTCGCTGGCTGTGCCAACTCCGGCGTCGATCACCACTGGATAGTCCGGATCCTCGCCCTTCAAATCTTCCAGAATAATCCGAATGCTGGACGGATTCAAAACCCCCTGCCCAGACCCGATCGGGCTCCCCGCTGGCATCACACATGCCGCACCAACAGCCTTCAATCGCCTGGCAGTCACAGGGCAATCGCTCGTATAGCAAAGCACCTGAAAGCCTTCTTTGACAAGGACTTCTGTTGCCAGTACCGTGGCCATTGGGTCGGGTAGAAGTGTGCGTGGATCAGACAAAACTTCGAGCTTGACCCAGTCTGCTCCAGCATTGCCCAGCCCTTCGAGTAACTCGCGGCCTAGCCGGGCGGTCCTGAGAGCCTCTTCAGCCGTGTAACAGCCTGCCGTGTTGGGCAGGATGGTGTGCTTCTTTAAGTCGATAAAATCAAGAATGTTACGGCCAGATTTGTCGGATAGCCGTTCACGCCTGACAGCCACCGTAATCACTTCGGCACCCGAGGCTTCCAAGCAGTCCTGCATCAGTTCCAAAGTCGCGTATTTTCCGGTTCCCACCATCAGCCGGTTCGTCAGGGTGTGCGTTCCAATTTTGAGGGGAGGGATCAACTCCTCGCCATTGCCTGCCGGAGCACCTCCACCCACAAGGGTCACCACTTCGACCTCATCGCCATGGCTAAGTCTTGTTTCAGCATGATACTTACGAGAGACCAGGGTTTTGTTGCATTCCACCGCAACGTGCTCTGGACGAAGTCGTAAAGCGGCGATCATGTCGGCCACTGTCGAGCCGTCAGCCAATTCATGGTCTTGCCCGTTCAGGATAATTCGAATCGTCGCTTGGTTGGTTGTCACTTTTTTGAGGCTCACCCGGTGGCAGACGGCAAAATATGGTCCGATGATCCACATATCATACGAAAAAAATATGGTTTGCGGCAACGTTGTTGCTTCTATCACAACGCTTAAAACCTAGATAAAGTGCTTTTTAAGTAAAACCACTATAACCGCACCCCCATTGTGTCGATCATGAGGTTAACACTCGATTCTGTCGTGCCATGACTTGGCGACAGCCAGAATCGTAAAAATTGAAAAACAGGTCAGTCCAGCGGACCTGAGCCTTAGTATCGAGGACGATTGGGCATGAATCCTAGCAATTTTAGAAGTGTCGCAACACGACGCAGGCTCTCCTGCCTGACTCTGTTCTGGTGCGCATCTGCTGTAGCCCAATCGCCTACAACACCTGAAACAGTGATAACTTACAGCCCAGGTTCGTCATTGCTTGGGCGTGCTCCTGGCGATTCTCAGGTGAATTCACTTGATACAAATCCTGCCCAGCAAGGGTTTGTCGGTGCCGGTCCTGGTCAAGGTTCGCCTCGCGTTCCGACCACGATTACCCAGCCAGGCACGATTCGCGTTTCGGCCCCTCCAAGCTCTGCCTTGGGTAAGCCCGAAGCCATGCCCATTACCGATTTACCGGTTTACGGGCCACTCAGCCTGCCCACACTTTCACAGGATGAAACCGAAGGCCCACTCAATGGCCTTTCGCTCGATTCAGCCATCGAGCAATTGGTCGCAACCAATGTCGAACTTCGCGCCAGAGCTTTGGAATTGCCTCAGGCAGATGCCGATATCCTCACAGCTGGCTTGCGATCCAACCCGTTTCTCTATTACGATACCCAGCTCATTCCTTACGGCAAATTTAATGACAAAAAGCCCGGTGGCCAAACGCAATACGACCTGAACGTGACTGTGCCGCTCGACCTATCCCGCAAGCGTCAGGCGCGAGTCAGGGTCGCTGTTCAGGCTCGACGTGTCATGGAGGCTCAGTATCAAGATTCCGTAAGGCTCATGATCAACGATCTTTATACGTTATTTGTGGACGCACTTGCGGCTCGCGAAACCGTTCGATATGCTCAGGCCAGTGCCGAAAGTTTCGAGCGTGTGGTGACTGTGACCGAAGAGCTTTTCAAAAAGGGCGACCGAACCCTGGCGGACGTCAACCGGGTCAAGATCCAAAGAAGTGCGGCTCAGGTCGGTTTGGAAGATTCCGAAATTGCGCTTCGAAAAGTGAAGCAAGAGTTGGCCACGATCTTGAACCTGAATATCGACGACCCAGACGAATTCGAAATTCGGGGCCTGCTTCGACCAGCCTCACCACCAGCCCCTGACTATAACACCTTGCTGGGACTGGCTTATAACAGCAGGCCCGACCTTCAGTCGTTTCGGATTGGAATCGAACGAGCCAACGAGGATGTCTATCTGGCCAGAGCGAATCGCTTCAGCGATGTTTATCTGCTCTATCAACCTTACACGATGCAAAATAACAGCCCTCAAGGCTTGCCACCCGCCCATAGCTGGGCACTTGGTGTGACCGTTCCGTTGCCCATTTTCAACCGCAATCAAGGCAATATTGCAAGAGCCCGGCTGAACGTGGATCAAAGCCGTTTAGAAGTTCAGGCTATCGAGCGTCGGGTGAAGTCCGAAGTCTTTACAGCCAGTGAGGAATTCAAGATTTCACTTAGGACTGTCGAGCGACTGGAATCGGACATCGTTCCAGCCGCAGCCCAAGTGCGTGAAAATACTTTGAAGCTCTTTAGCAGTGGTGAGTTGGAGCTTCGTCAATTTCTCGATGCACAGCGAGAATACAACGACGCCGTTCGCCAATATCGAGATAGCCTCGCCCGCCTTCGCCGCGCATCGTTAAGAGTGAACACGGTTGTGAGTGCCCGAATTATGCCTTAACCTTCTTGGAATCAAGGCTTATTGAAGGGCTGAAAGGTGGCTGGCCGAACTTGTTCGACGTTCGTTTTGGAGTCGAAAACTTTTTTCTCGACCAAACTGAACTGAGGCTTGAATTCGACACCAGCCTGCTGGTAGCTGAACTTGTAGACACGGGTTTGGCGACTCTGCGTATCGAGAACCACCAAAAGTTGCCCCCCATCGGTCATGGCCCCAGCGGCGATGGCCGACATCATGAAGCGTGGTGTGGTTCCAGGCTCGATCTGAAAGTCTTCTACCAGATCACGTTCTGTAAAATTACTGAGATACTTTGACTGCTGACCAATCTGACGAAGTTCAGGCATGGTCCCAACCAGCTTGCCGCGACGATAGTCAAGGTAAACCAGTCCCTCAACAGGGGTTTGAACTTTTCTGGCGTCGTTGTATTCCATCGAGACAATACAGCTCATCAGAAGCGAATTGTCTGCCGAATCTGGAGACAAGGCTCGTAAAGCTCGCGCTGGGGCGACAAAAAAGCCAGCTCCGAATCCGATACATAAACCTGTCATCAGAAAGACGATCGGTGCATTCAGTCTAAGTTTCAGGCGGGTCATGGGTCGATGCCTCGTGGATCAAGTTCTTTCGGGTGACAGGTTGATTGATGTTTCTTGAACCACATGCCTGAGAAAATGTCCAGACCAAGATTTACAGAAATCACCTAGACCCATGGCTCGATTTGCCGGATAATTCCAAAACATTCCAACAAACTTTCAAGAAACATTTGGAAGGGCGTTGGAAGCGAGCAAATAAGACGTTCCCAACACTTGAAGAGTACTCTTCCTCATGACTTTCACCAAGATTGCCGCGCTAGCAGTTGTTGTTCTAAGCCCTTTGGCATTAACCGGTTGTGGTGGTGGGGGCTCGTCCACACCTCCTCCAGAAACGCCTAAAATTGCTCCTGATGCGCCATTTGGAGGGCTCTCCAATCCATATAACCCTGAGCCCACCAAGAAAAAAGCCAAGTAATCAGGTTCCTCAGATCTTCTCAGATGAATCCATCCAAAGCCTCGTAAGGACTTAAGGATAACGGCTGTATGAACGTACCTTTAGTCCTTATCTGGCTTGGAATTGCACAAATTCAAATCCCAGAGGTTCGGGTGCCTGAGATCCGGGTGGCAATCCCTCCTCCGGCAGGCCAAATCGATATCTCGATTGACCTCACCACCAGCTCGCCTGGTCAGGATCTTGAAACGATTCTGGCACAGGAACGTAAATTTCTTGAAAAGTGGTCCAAAAACGATACGGATCAAGCGCAAAGAATGGCTGCCGAAGCCATTCTGAAACAATTGGGCACAATCGGCCAGGATATTTCGCTCACTGGCTTTCGGTTTGAGATTCTTCCGGATTACGTTCCCAAGTCGGGCTGGGGGATGACTGCGGAATGGTTGAAGTCGAGACAGCTACAAGCCTTCCGTGATTCTACAGTGGACCAGCTCTGGAAAGTCGCTCGTAAAGCGGCCCAGCAGGATCGATTTCGAATCACGGATCAAGCCCTTCGGGCCATCATCAGGCGTGACACGAACCAGCAGGAAGCCTGGCGACTACTCGGCTATCTGGCAGTAACCGATGGCTGGGCAACGCCTTATGCTGAGGCACAAAAAGAGCGAATGCGGATTTTACATCCGAAATTTGGCTGGATGGATCAAGATTGGATCGAGCCTTTAGCTCGCGGTCAGCTCCCTATAGGGGCAGACTCTATCACAAAAAAAATTGCCTGGGGACCAGCCGATCAAGCCAATGCGGCTCACTCCAATTGGGAGAATGCCTGGGAGATTGTCACGGAGCATTTTCGAATCCGGTCCAACGTGGGGTTTGATCAGGCTGTGGTGTTTGGCCGAAAGCTTGAAGCGTTTTATCAGTTCTTTTTCAGTCAGATGGCCGATCTTATTGGCCCAGAATTGCCACTGGCTCGCCGATGGCGTATGAAAACGATGAAGCCTGCGGTCTCACCAATCGTGCATCATGTTTCATATTTCGCTGATAAAGATCAGTATGTCAAAGAGCTTACGCCACTTGAAGGCGACTCGATTGCCGAAAGTATTGGGTATTACCGACGCCCTCCCCAGAATGCGAATGGTCGGCAGAGAGGTGGACGTGGCATGTCGTACTTTTTCCAGGATTCTGGCGGCCAGCTGCCAGTGGAGGCGACTCTCTATCATGAGGCCTCGCATCAACTTTTGTTCGAGACAGCAGGTCGTGACCGGCTTGAGTCGAACCGCGGACACTACTGGCTTTTTGAAGGACTTGGTACTTGTTTTGAAACAGTGCAGGTGACTGAAGACGCATCCATCCAATTTGCATCCCCCGTGGGAGCCCGTATGGATGTGGCTCGAAAACGGATTTTGAATGATCACGTCTACACGCCATACGAAGTGTTTGAAGCCTATGGTCAGACAGGGTTTAACATTCAGAACAAGATTCACGACCACTATGCACAGGCCATGGCGATGACGCTGTATTTTCTTGTGGGATCTGATGCCAGAACCCGTGATATTTTCCTGGATTATGCCCGCGATGCTTATAAAGGAAGATTGAGGGGGGCCCGGGGCCTGGCCTCAAGACTTGGAGTTGAGCCTAAAGCGATCGACGAGTCGTTCATCCAATACCTGAAAAAAGGCGTCTCTGAAAAACAGCCGTAAATTTATGGTTGGCTTTAGCGGAGCGCAAAAAAACGCACGCAAAACTGCGTGCGATTTTTGAAATTCAAATTTGAATCACAGATGTGGGCGAAAAATTATTCGCCGACGTATGGGATCAAGGCCATCACGCGGGCTCGTTTGATAGCGAGGCTTGATGCACGCTGGAAGGCGGCACAATTGCCACTTCGTTTGCGTGAGAAAATCTTGTTTTGGTTTGTGCAAAGCTTCTTGAGCAAGCCGACGTCTTTGAAGTCGACGAAGGTAGGACGAGGGCACCCGTCATGAGTACAGAAGCGGCAACGGTTCTTGCGATTGCGACCAAGTCGTTTACGAGGCATACGGGTCCAAGTCCTGAATGGGTCCGAGAACGAGAGTGTTCTTCTTTTATTCGATCGCTCGATCGGGAAAGCACTAATATGGGGTAATTATCGGCCCATGTCAAGCAAAATTTCTGGTTGTTTGGAGGAAACCCGTTTTTTTCGATTGAATTCTGTTTGGATCCATGGTATTGTATCCGATCTAATGTTGTGAGATACTACACGAAGTATCACATTTCGTGTGATCCCAATTGTGAATCGATAATCGACGGGCCGAATTTTGCGGGTATGATCAGGCAACACAGCCTGCCTTGTCCGCAAACTGAGGCAATCGACAATATTGTTCGTGAGAGAGGAGCCAGTCTGTGGTCAAGTTGCGGGTCCGAGCCGGTGAGTCCATTCAAGAAGCCGTACGTCGTTTCCGGAAGCTCTGCGAACGCAGTGGTCTTCGTAAAGAAATGCGTCGCAAGACATACTATGAAAAGCCCAGCGAACGCCGCCGTCGCGAAGAGCTGAAGCGTCTGCGTAAGGCTCGCCAGTCCACCCGCGTCTGATTGCCATGCAGATCGGCCTGTGTCCTGACACTTGCTAGTGTATTTGATGGTCCTCAACCGAGCCGATCAGGTTCGGTTTTTTTGTTCACCCAACGCTCCGTTTCCAACCCCTTCTTTCACGCTTATCCAAACTCTCAACTTGCTCACTCCTTTGATTACGACTAAGATCGAAGTACAAGGATCTCATGACAGGAACGGAGCTAGATGCACATGTTCAGTTCGATTCGCGACAGAATATCGTTTGCCAACGTCTTCTCGGTCATTTGTTCAACACTGATCGTGACGGGCCTCTCGTCGTCATCGTTACTCGCTGAGCAACCTGCGAAAAAAGACTCGAACGCCCGGCTTCAGCCAAAGTCCGCAGCCTGGTCCACAAAGGTCGAACCATCCACGGCTAAACCTGGCGAAAAAGTCAAGTTCACAGCCAGTGTCAAGCTCCAGCCCGGCTGGCATCTCTACAAGGTTACCAAGCAGCAACCGGAGACAGGTCCCCGTCAAACCGAGTTTGATCTATTTACCACGACAGGACTTAAAACATCAGGTGACTGGAAGCCTTCCAAAGAGCTGATCAAGAAGAAAGAGCCGGCCTTCCCTGAGCTCCCTTATGTTGAGTTCTACGAGGATCAAGTCTCGTTCAGTATCGACCTGGAAGTTCCAGCCGATGCCACTTCAGGCGATAAGTCAATACAAGTACAAGTTTTCTATCAACTTTGCAACGCTCAGAACTGCTCCATTCCAGGCCGATGGACATTGCCGGCGGCCGTGTTGGTTGTTCAAGGTGGTCAAGCCGCTGCTGCACCTGTGGTTGCCCCACCGGTAGCAAAAGTGGAAACTCCTTCAGAGCCTGGTGTTGTGGCGGTTAAGCCTTCAGAGGATTCCGAAAAAAAAAAGGTTGAATCCGCCGGCCTGAACCCTGCAGTTTCGGAAAAACCGGTGGGGCAGGCCAGCGATGTTCAAAAAAGTCTTGACCAAGGCTTGATTCCGTTCCTGATTGTCTGTGCCGGTGGTGGATTGGTTTCTCTGATCATGCCTTGTGTCTGGCCTATGGTTCCCATCACGGTCAATTTCTTTATTAAACAAGGGCAGGGCGGGAAGGGGACCACCAAGCTGGCTGTGGCGTATTGCTTTTCGATCATCGCGATTTTCACACTTGTGGGTGTCCTTTTTTCAGCGTTTTTTGGGGCTGCCTCACTCCAGAAACTGGCAAATCACCCCTATCTTAACATCTTTGTGGCAGTGCTTTTTCTCGCCTTTGGGGTGAGCCTTTTGGGGCTATTTGAGATCCGTCTCCCAAGTTTTCTGCTGAATGCCTCGGCCAAGGGCGAAAGCCAGGGAGGCATGGTGGGTGTGATGTTCATGGCCACCACCCTGACGATCACCAGTTTTACGTGTACTTTCCCCGTGGTGGGAGGGCTGCTCGTGATGGCTGCTGGTGGAAGTTATCTTTATCCTGTGCTTGGGCTTGCAACATTCGCAACAGTGGTGGCCATCCCGTTCTTTCTGCTTGCATTGGCTCCGAATCTGATGGCTAAAATGCCAAAGGGCGGTGACTGGATGAACACGGTGAAAACCGTGGGCGGACTGATCGAAATCGGAGCGGCCTTCAAGTTCCTCAATACAGCCGAAATTGCCTATAAAGTGCCTGAAGAGGCATGGATTGATGCTCAGGCTGTGCTTTCCATATGGGTGGTACTGGCAACAGTTTGCGGGATCTATCTGCTCGGTCTGTTCCGGACAGATCACGATTATGAAGAGCCAAAAGTGGGGCCTGGGCGGATTCTGTTCGGTTGTCTCTTTCTTTTTCTAGCCGTCTTTCTGGCTCCTGCCTTATTTGGACGTCCTCCGCAAAGTCAGATATACACGAGACTTGTTGTAGGAATTCTACCGCCTGATGCAGGTGAGCTGAATGCGGTTTCGGTGGGATCGTCCAGCGGTGGCGAGTCAGGTCATGGGACAAAAGCGACTTCATCGGATCCACAGGTTGCCATCACTCAACAGACTTCGTTTCACGGAGTGGTGTGGGGCATGAGTCTGGAAAAGGCCAAGGAGCAGGCCAAGTTGGAAGGCAAGCCGATTCTGATCGACTTTACGGGCGTGAATTGTGCCAATTGCAGGCTGATGGAGCAGCGGGTTCTGCCACGTCAGGAAGTGGTGGATAAGCTCAAAAACTTTGTGACAGTTCAGATTTATACTGATTTTGTGCCGATCTCATCAATCTCGGCCGCCCAGAGGAGTGAACTTGGTCAGGCCAATCAGGAACTTCTGATCGACATCGCCCAGGAGGCGACGAATCCGATCTATGTGGTGATGTCGTCTGATGGAACAGTTTTAGAGCGGATTGGCGGGTATAACGAGGCCAGCGTTTTTGTCGAATTTCTGACCAGAGCGATCAGCAAGTTTAGCTCGGTGAAGGTGGTAGGTCGCTGATCCTGATTTTGAGCGATGCGTATTGGAATCGGACAAATCTTGAAATTTGGTCGATAATCTGGTAGTAATATAGATGAATCGTTCGGATGGACGATCCATCCCGCCGGGCCGGGGTGCTGGTTGAATTCTGAAACAGTTCAAGTCGCTTTGGCCCAAACCATCCAGCCAGTGACCATTCTCCACTCAGAACAAATTCTATCGGAGTTCCCGCCGCGATGATCAAGAACAAGTTTCGCGTTTTTACAAGCTCATTTGCTGCATTGGCAGTTGCTGCCGGCACTTTGGTGATCGCTGACGAGCATGGCCCACTTCATGAAGCCATGGAGAAGGTCAACAAAGTCAACAATGCCATCAACAAAGCCGTTCGCACACCTGTGGCTTACAAAAAAGATGCCAAGGCTGTGACCGAGAACTCGAAAGAGCTCGTCAAGCTGGCCAAAGTGACCGTAGACGGCGTTACCGAAGCCAAGAAGGTCAAAGGCGTTAAGGGCGATGCCGAAGCTCAGTGGAAGACACTGGCCGCTGACTTCCTGAAGACGTCAGAAGAGCTCGCGAAAGTGGCTGAAAAAGAAGATCATGCCGCTACAAAGAACGCTCACCAGGCTGTGAAGAAGAGCTGTTCAGGCTGTCACGAAGTCTTCCGGGTTGAAGACGAGAAGTGATCGTCAGTAAGATTCTAAAACTTCTAAAGCGAACAGCGGATCGATCCCCGATCCGCTGTTCCTTTGGGTTTTTCAAGAAAATCGTTTGGTGATGCGATTCATTTCTGTTGTTGATTTGTAGCGGTTGTTGGCTATTTTGACTGGTCGGGATTATACTTGATGCAAAGGTGTTCGAATGCCAAAGTTCTGTCGTGCGATGTTGGCTGACGAGGACAAGTTGCCCAGAGTTGGATCGAACGGAGCATCACTTGGTGTTCGATTACCACCGGATAAAAACGCCGATGTTGATTGCGACGAAAGTGGGCAAGTTGTTTTGAATGAAAAAGGGATGTCAGTCAGCCCAAGATGGAGAGATTTGCCGCCCTTCAGAATCCCTAAAAGGTTGAAGGGTAAGAGCCCGGGAGCGAGAGGTTCTGATGCATCATTTTGCTATTCATATGGCAAAGGGCCTTTTCAGAACTGTAAGTTTGCAGACGGTTTGCAGCTGATACCAGACCGCCCGAATCATGGAGTCGTGGCACCATTGAGATTGGTCAAGTTTCAGCAGTATGAGGAAGAGCTTGCCGCAACACGCCCAGAATGGGTGATTGACGAGAATTGAACATGCTTCAGACTCCATCGTCGTTTGAAAAGGTTTTGGCTGGGTTTATGCATTTGCACCAACTGGAATTGGTCGGCGAGAATGATTCGGCGGCAGCGGATCGGGTACGCGACGATATGGACCAGAACTGGAGCATTCTTTCGGAGTGTGAAAAAGCGAGGTTGAATGGACTCTCAGAGGATCTTTACAGCCTCTCAGATGAAATCCGGACTGAAACCAAGCCGTTGAATCCGCAGGTCAAAGCGGGGCTGGAAGAGGCACAATCGGCGAGAGTTGCCAGAGACTTTGATAGAGCGTTAAGCCTTTACCGACGCTGGCAGAACTATCTAAAGCCTGAATGGATCAGTTATTTGCGAGGATCCATCTGGAACGAGATGGGGCAATTTCGATTGAGCCTGTACTTCATTGAGCATGCACACAAACTGAATCCGTCGAATGGAAACCTGAACGCAATTTATTTGACAGCCATCGAAAGGGTAGAGCCTGAAAAGGCGAAAGAATTTGGCCTGAAAATCATTCGGAATTCTGGCGATTATGGTATGGAAGAAATTTTAAGTGCATCGACGGTGCTACTTAAATATCTCTGGACGCATCATAAACAGCAAGAACAAGAATTGTTAAGTCAGATCATTCGTGCCATTTCGGATCAACTGGCCATGACGGAACTTCTCGAATCCGAGCCATTTTCAGAGGTGGTTCCGTTAAGTTATGGAATGCTTGGTTTTTGCAAGGATCTCAAAGGTCAAACCCAAGACGCATTTGAAGATTATCAAAAAGCATTGAGGTATGGATGTCGACCTGATCTGATATGGGTCGCGCAGGGGATATCGCAGTACGGAAATCATCCTGACTCACTGAAGGACTTTCAAAGTGCGATCGATCTGGGAACTCCGATGATCTGGCCATACTTTTATCTGGCACACGATCACCTGGTTCATGGTCGGTATCAAGAAGTCTTGAAAAATTGTGAATGGGCACTTAGCCGTACGGGTTCCAGTAAACTTTTTAGTGAACTCCATCACTGGCAAGCGATTGCCATGGCTCAGCAAGCGTATCCTGAAAGCGAGGTGAGAAAGTTTTTTGAGAAGGCCATTGAGTATGACCCTCATAATCAGATGGCTAAAGATAATTTCATGGCTTTTCATAATACTGCCACGATGAACCATCCGATTCCATGGGAGACTCCCGATGCCGATTCTATGCGTGCATCAAGTTTGAGTGCAGAGCTTTTCTTTGAGAACTTTTTGTTCGCGGCTTAGGCCGGGACGATTCAGAACGAAACGATCGGCTCCGACAACCATCTCTTCAGTGAATGAGATCTAGAACAGACCGATGCTCTTCTGGAACGACCATACCACGTCTGACATCGCCTGGAACATCGCTGCCGACGAGGCATTGCTGATCGCCTGCGAACAGAATCTGCTTGGCCATGAATCCGCTTTGAGGATCTGGCGACAACGTTCCTGGGCTGTAGTGATGGGTGCTTCAGGGCGTTATTTGGATGAGGTTTACGTCGATCGCTGTCAGCAGCGGGGGGTGCCCATTGCAAGGCGGTCGAGCGGTGGAGGAACCGTGCTGCTCGGGCCCGGCACTTTGTGCGTGAGCTGGGTGCGACCTTTGACCGATTTCAAGATGGCTGATCGCGGTGTGCGTGAACTTCAAGTCTCTATGCTCCAAGAGCTTGCGGAACAATTTAAAGCGATTTCGCCAGGCTTGGAAGTGGTGGCATCGGGCGATTGGTCGATCCACGGTCGCAAGTGTGTGGGCAGCGCTCAGCGACGCTTGAAAACGCACGCGATGGTCCATTTCAGCCTCCTGAATCAGACGGATCTGACGGCGATATCCTACTTCCTGCCGCAGCCTCCGAGAATGCCGGAGTATCGGGAGTCGCGAACTCACAGCCAGTTTTTGACAAACTTTCAGGTCGATCCTGCCGACTTCTCCACCAGGCTGGCGAATTATTTTTCGAACGCTTTCGAAATTTCTGAGGCACCACTGTCGGTAAAAAAACTCGCAGATGAATTGTCTAAGGATCGGTTCCGGATGGCGGAATGGACAACGCGATTTTAGTGTAGCATATGTTTTATAAAGGGTTTATGGCGTTGTCTACTGTTTATTAGCGAGTCGTAATATAAGTCTTGCTTATGCTGTCAGGGGTATGATTTCGGAGGATCAAATAAATCTTCATGAAATCTACAAAATGTCGCGAGTGTTTCTCTGTTCAAGAGTTTGGAAACCGATAAACTTAATTAAATAGAAGTCGGGTCATGTGATGTGACAGGGCTTGATGTGTCGAAATCAATCTTACGTTTCTGTGGGATTCTGAAAGATTTGATGAGGATGAAATGGATTGGATCCATGCATTTTCGAGATCTTCAGGGGAACGTGAGGCATGTCTGATCGCTGGTGATTGCTTGAAGCGTATTGGCCTTCCGAAGGCTGGTCGGTGGCGACGAAAGGACTCGTTGCTCACCCAAACAAGCAGATTAAGGGATAGTCTTCCATGAATCGTTCAACGGTCGGGAGCCGGTGGAACCTGGATCTGGTCGAACAACTTTACGCGCAGTGGACACATGATCCACAGTCGGTGGACCCCTCCTGGCAAGCCTTTTTTGAAGGCTATAGCCTAGGTTCCGAGGCGGTTCCGGCAAATGCGGAGGGTGGCGGCGATGGGCTGAGCGTATCGCAAGCCGGTGTTACACGACTGATTGACGCATATCGCGAGATCGGTCACTATCTGGCTAATCTCGATCCGTTGGGCCTTTCGCCCCGGCGTGATTCTCACGAACTCCTTGAACTATCAGAGTTTGGGCTGACTGAAGCCGACCTTGACCGGACATTTTTTACCAAGCTTTTTCCAAATCACTCGGCCACTCTTCGTGACATCATCGGAGCTCTTCGGCAAACGTACTGCGGTACCATTGGCGTGGAGTATATGCATATCTCCAACCGTCGTGTCCGTCGTTGGTTGCAGCAGAAAATGGAGCCTGACCGGAATAATCCTGGCCTAAACTCCAAGCAGAAGCGACGAATTCTCTTAAAGCTCTATGCAGCCGAGTTATTTGAAACATTTCTGCACACGCATTACATGGGACAGAAACGATTTTCGCTTGAGGGCGGAGAGACTTTGATCCCTCTGCTGGATGCCATCGTTGAAGATTCCGGCCCTCAAGGGGTTCTGGACATTGTCTTTGGGATGCCTCACCGGGGTCGCCTGAACGTCCTCACAAACACACTCGAAAAGCCTTATGGGCTTGTTTTTGGAGAATTTGAAGGCAATATTCCCAACACAGTCGGCGGCGATGGCGATGTGAAATATCACCTTGGCTTCTCCTCTGACCACCTCTGCGAATCGGGTGAAAAAGTTCACCTTTCGCTTTGCCCCAATCCAAGTCACCTGGAAGCCGTCAATCCAGTCGTTGAAGGCCGGGTCAGGGCCAAGCAGCGCAAGGACCCTGCCCGCGACCGCCGCAAGGCCTTGCCGATTCTGATTCACGGCGATGCCGCATTTGCTGGTCAGGGACTTGTAGCTGAGACTTTAAACCTCTCTCAGTTAAAAGGTTACAAGACGGGCGGAACGATTCATGTGGTGGTGAACAACCAGATTGGTTTCACCACGTTCCCGGCAGACAGCCGTTCGTCGCGTTATTGCACGGACGTGGCCAAGATGATCGAAGTCCCGATTTTTCACGTGAATGGTGAAGATCCTGAGGCTGTGGCCTATGTGGCCAAACTGGCACTGGAATTCCGCCAGACATTTGAGATGGACGTTGTGATCGACATGGTTTGCTACCGTCGTCACGGGCACAACGAAGGCGACGAGCCAGCCTTCACACAACCCTTGATGTACCAAGAGATTCGCAAGCGTTCGAGCATTCGCGAGATCTATGCCAATCGGTTGGTGGAATCCGGCGAACTGACTCAGAATGAAGCCGATACACTGGTCGAGACTTTCAAGGAAAAGCTTGAAAAGATCTATGTTGAGGTGCACAACGAGAAGGATCGTAAGCCTCAGCCACTGCCCGATAAATACACGGGTTCGTGGAATGGTTTGACCCGTCCTTATGACTGGACCACGGTTTCGACCGGCGTTTCGGCTGAGATCCTGACGAAGATCACGCAAGTGACGACTTCCGCCCCATCCGGGTTCTCAATCCATCCGACTCTGGAACGGATTTTGGCACCACGGGTTCAGCAGATCACCGAAAATGGTCAGATCAACTGGGGCTTTGCCGAATCTCTTGCATTCGGCTCTCTGCTGATGGAAGGCACGCCTGTACGGCTCTCTGGTCAGGATTGCGGTCGTGGCACGTTCAGCCATCGCCATGATGTTTTGACCGATTCCAAGACCGGTGATCGATATGTTCCGTTGCAGCATTTGAAGGAAGGTCAGGGCGATTTCTCAGTCTATGACAGCCTGCTTTCAGAAGCGGCTGTACTGGGCTTTGAGTATGGATATTCGCTCGAAGCTCCGAAGATGCTTGTCTTGTGGGAAGCCCAGTTTGGCGACTTCTCAAACGGTGCCCAGGTGATCATCGACCAGTTTGTGGCATCGGCAGAAACCAAGTGGGGCCGGTCCAGCGGTCTGGTCATGCTCTTGCCCCACGGGCATGAAGGGCAGGGTCCAGAGCACTCCAGCGCACGTATGGAACGGTACTTGCAGCTATGTGCCGAGGACAACATGCAAGTGGTCAACTGCAGCACGCCTGCGCAGTACTTCCATGTGTTGAGGCGACAAGTGCGGCGTCCATTCCGGAAGCCTTTGGTGATCATGACACCGAAGAGCCTGCTGCGTCATAAGCTGGCTGTATCCTCTGTGACCGACTTGACTAGCGGCCACTTCCAGGAAGTGATCGACGATGCGACGGTGACTGACCCACGTAAGGTCCGAAAGGTGATTATCTGTTCCGGCAAAGTCTATTACGACCTGATCACCAAGCGTGAAGCTGAGGGCAAGGTGGGTGAGGTCGCGATTATTCGTCTGGAGCAGGTCTATCCATGGCCGGGGCATATTTTGAAGCCGATCCTGAATCGCTACTCCAATAACGCCACCCAGTGGATGTGGGTTCAAGAGGAATCGCAGAACAACGGAGCCTGGTCGTTTGTGGCCCCAAGGTTGCAGGAATTGATGGGCTGGGCGTTTGACTATGTTGGTCGCGATGCATCTGCAAGTCCTGCCACAGGCAGTCACCACGTGCATGAGCATGAGCAAGCGGATCTGGCTGAAGCGGCTGTGATGGGAACGGGTGGATGTATCATCAGCGCCCAGTCCAAGCAGGATAAAAAAGTCATGGTAGGCCACTGATTGAGCCTCTGAGATTTGAGTCTTGAGTGACGAACTGGCGACATCAGCTGGAGTCATTTCCGAGACTTGTTTCGATCAAAGAATCTGGAATTTCTCGGATCTGAATCCGAATGCCTGAGCTTGAGGAGTAAAGTCGGTGTCCAAAGTCGAAATCAAAGTGCCGAGTGTGGGTGAGTCCGTGAGTGAAGGCGTGCTTTCGCGCTGGATCAAGAAGACGGGCGATCTGGTCAAATCCGGCGATCCACTGTTCGAGCTGGAAACCGATAAAGCGTCGAATGAAGTCCCATCGCTGGTCGCCGGTGTCCTGACAACTACCGTTGCCGAAGGCACCACCGTGGCCATTGGGGCGATTGTTGGTTCAATCGACACGGCCGCAGCCGCCGGCGTCTCTACCCCATCGGCAGCACCTGCTCCAGCAGCAGTTGCGTCAACAAACGGCCCTCATCTGTCGCCTGCTGTGGCCTATCAGGTCGCGGAAAAAGGTGTGGACGTGGCCTCAATCAGCCCTTCCGGCCCCGGTGGCCGAATCACCAAGGGCGACGTTCTGGCTGCTGCCGATTCGAAATCAGCCGCCCCTGCTCCAACGGCTCCAGCACCGGCCGCAAAGCCTTCTGCTCCAGTCGTTTCCGCGCCAGTAATTGGTGGAGCTGAACGGGCCCAGACTCGTCAGAAGATGCCGAACATTCGTCAGAAGATTGCACAGAGACTGGTCGAAGCCCAGCATACAGCCGCCATCCTGACCACCTTCAATGAAGTGGACATGAGCCGGGTGATGGACTTGCGTGCCAAATACAAGGACGCATTCCAGAAGAAGCACGGCATTGGGCTTGGCTTCATGTCGTTTTTTGTGAAGGCCACAACCGAAGCCCTTCAGGCTTTCCCCGCCGTCAATGCCCAGATTGATGGAACCGAGATCATTTATCACAACTATTGTGATATCGGAGTGGCCGTCTCCACCGAGCGTGGACTGATGGTTCCTGTGGTCCGGTCAGCCGAGCGCATGGGCTTTGCCCAGATCGAAAAAGCGATCATGGATTACGCCCTAAAGGCTCGCGAAAACAAGATATCGGTGAACGACCTTCAGGGCGGCACATTCACGATCACCAATGGTGGAGTGTTTGGGTCACTGCTCTCCACGCCGATTTTGAATCCTCCTCAGAGCGCCATTCTGGGCATGCACTCGATCAAGAAACGGCCCGTGGTGGTCGACGACCAGATCGTGATCCGCCCGATGATGTATCTGGCCCTATCCTACGACCACCGCATGATTGACGGGAAAGAGGCTGTGAGCTTCCTTGTCAGGATCAAAGAACTGATCGAAGATCCGGAACGGCTTCTGCTCTCGATTTGACAACCGATCCGCGATTTATTCACAATAGCCGTCAGCCTGCACCTGTATTGCAAGGGCACTGACGGCATTGGTTTTGAACGAAGGACCATCCAACGTGGCTGAACGATTCGACCTGGTGGTGATTGGCGGCGGTCCTGGCGGCTATGTCGCCGCAATTCGGGCCGCTCAATTAGGTAAATCTGTGGCTGTGATCGACAAGCGTGGCCCCTTGGGCGGCACCTGTCTGAACGTCGGCTGCATCCCGTCCAAAGCCATGCTCGATTCCAGCGAGCATTATCATTACGCCAAAGAAAAGCTGGCCCTTCACGGGGTCGGTGTCGGCAAGGTCACGCTTGACCTTAAAACCATGCTGGCCCGTAAAGACGGAGTGGTCACAGCCCTGACCACTGGTATCGGCGGCCTGATGAAGAAGAACAAAGTGGCCGTTTTTGTCGGGACAGGCCGAGTGGCATCCGCGTCATCTGTGGAAATCACGGATTCCAAGGACGTGAAAACTGTCGTCGATGCCGGCCATATTCTGATCGCCACCGGCAGCGTTCCTTCCGGATTGCCTGTCCTTCCGTTCGATGGCAAGACGGTGGTCAGCTCGACCGAAGCCCTTTGCTTTGATAAGGTTCCAGCACACCTGATCATCGTTGGAGGCGGCTACATCGGGCTTGAGCTTGGATCCGTCTGGAAGCGTCTGGGCGCGAAGGTGACGGTTGTCGAATTCCTCGACCGACTTGTTCCTTTTGCCGACCACGAGTGCGGCGACTTTCTCAAGAAAAGCCTTCAGCAGCAAGGTCTTGAGTTCCACTTTGAGACCAAGGTCACTGGTGGCAAGCTGGTCAAGGATAAAGTGGTGGTGACGGCTGAATCCAAGACTGGACCTGTCACGTTTGAAGGCGACAAGGTGCTGGTCTCTGTGGGCCGAAGAGCTTTCACAGACGGACTTGGCCTGACCGAAGTTGGCGTTGTGCTGGCTGAACGTACTGGTAAAGTACAGGTGGACAAGCACTTCCGCACGGCTGTGCCGACCATTTCGGCCATTGGCGACGTGATCGACGGCCCGATGCTGGCCCACAAGGCTGAGGAAGAGGGCGTTGCGTTTGCCGAAATCCTTGCCGGGAAGCCTGGTCATGTCAATTACGAGACCATACCAAGCGTGATTTACACCTGGCCCGAAATGTCGGCAGTCGGTCTGACGGAAGAACAGGCCAAGAATCGGGGCCTGGAATATCGTACCGGCAAGTTCCTGTTCAAGGCCAACGGCCGAGCCCGGGCGATGGACGAAACAGAAGGCTTTGTAAAGGTTATGGCCGACTCCAAAACCGACAAGGTTCTGGGCGTACATATCATTGGCCCACGAGCCTCCGACATGATCGCCGAAGCAGTTGCGGTGATGGAGTTTGGCGGATCAGCCGAAGATATCGCCCGAACCTGTCATGCGCACCCGACCCTTTCTGAGTCACTCAAAGAAGCTGCCATGGCAGTGGACAAACGAGCGATTCACTCGTGATTTGATGAATGAATTGACCACGGCGGGACGCGTGAATTTGCGTACCCGCCGATCATTTTCAAGTGAGGGATACCATGCTGCGTGAACAAAAATGCATGGACTGTGATGTGGGGATGGAAGACGGTTTTATTGTGGATATCTCCAACGCGGGTCAACTGGTTTTAAATTGGCATCCTCGGAAGCCTGAGGACGGATACTTATTTGGCTTCATAAAATTGGGTTTGAAAATCAATCATCGAGAATTGATCGGCGTGACCACCCTCCGCTGCCCGCAATGCGGACTGTTGAAGTCATACGCAATCAAGCCTTAAGGTTTGAGTGGACTGGGTTAACCAATAAAAATCGGAATTGAGCTCGACCAAATCCACTTGCATGCCCCTTGGCACATGCTTTACAAGCCGTTGTTTTTTGATTCAGGCCAGTCATCCGGATTTAACGAACAAACGGCTAATACTTCGCCTTCAACAGGTCTGCTGACTGTTCAGGCAGAGCTTTTCACAGTACAATCAGGGTTACTTGCCCGGCCCTCTCAGACGACTGAAATATGTCCTGTTCATGGCTTTGAGGTGATTAATGACAGGCCGGGCAGTGTCACCAGAATCGCTCTGAAATCTGCCTGGCATGGTCTGACTGTCGCAACGGTAACCAGTAAAGCAACTTCCGGCGAGTCCGGTGAGACATCAGAATGATTGACTATAAGTCGGCAGGTGTGGATCTTGAGACCTACGAGAAGACCATCGCCGGCATTGGTCCGCTTCTGAAACGCACGTTTTCGCCCCGGGTGATGGACTGGCCGAACGGCTTCGCTGGCCTGTTTCGTCTGAACGACAAAATCAATCTGCTTTCCCGCACCTATCGCGACCCGGTTCTGGTCTCAGGCTCTGATGGAGTCGGCACCAAGTTGATGCTGGCTTTTGCCACTGGACGCCACAAGACCGTGGGGATTGACCTGGTCGCAATGTCTGTCAACGACGTGCTTTGCTGTGGCGCCGAGCCTCTCTTTTTCCTCGATTATATTGCGATGTCGAAAGACAATCCGGAACTGACTCATGCCGTGGTGGGCGGAATCAGCGACGGTTGTATCGAAGCCGAATGTGCCCTTCTGGGTGGTGAAACGGCAATTCTGCCTGACTTCTACAAGCCTGGCCACTATGATCTGGCCGGTTTCTGTGTGGGTGTTGTCGAACGCAAGATGATTCTGGACGGCTCCGATATTCGCCCCGGCGACACCATCATTGGCCTGGGCAGCTCAGGGCTCCATTCCAATGGCTATAGCCTGGCCCGCAAGATCGCGTTTGATGTGGCAGGTTTGAAGCCGGAAGATCATGTCGCAGAACTGGGCCGGTCGATTGGCGATGAGCTTTTGGAGCCGACCCGGATTTATTCACGGGCCTTGAAGCTGGTCTATCGCAAGTACAGGGTCAAGCGGGTGGTGCACGGGATCGCTCATATCACGGGCGGGGGGATGGTTGAAAATCCTCCTCGAATCCTTCCAGATGGCTGTGCCATGCGAATCAACCGTTGCTGGGATGTGCCTCCGATCTTCCAGTGGCTCCAAAAAACGGGTCAGGTGAAGACCGAAGAAATGGACAGGGTTTTCAATATGGGCCTGGGGATGGTTTTGGTAGTGGCTCCGTTTTATGCGGATTCGATCATACGAACCATTCGAGAAGACGCTGGGATACCCGCCTGGGCGATTGGCGAAGTGGTTTCAGGGCCTGAGAAGACGGTTGAGCTGATCTAAGTCTTGATCTTGCAGAGGTTTTAAAGCGTTGTCTTGAGGCATTTAATGGCCTGGTCGATGTGAAACGAACAGGCAAGGGACGACCAAAAGACTCTTATGAGCGACGATATCGCAGCCATTTTCGAGCCTGGTGGAGCACTGGCAAGCCGGCTCGGGAAGCGTTTTGAAATTCGCCCTCAGCAGAGAGACATGGCCCTGGCAGTGGGCGCAGCCCTGGAGTCGCACGAGCACCTTGTTGTTGAGGCTGGTACAGGTGTCGGGAAGTCCTATGCCTATCTGATACCAGCCATATTGCATGCCACAAAAAATAAGAAGCGGGTGGTGGTTTCCACACATACGATTGCTTTGCAAGAGCAGTTGATGAACAAGGATATCCCGCGTCTTAAGAAAATCATGCCGGCTTTCAAGGCTGTTCTGGTCAAGGGAAGGTCGAATTATGTGAGCCTCAGGCGTCTGGATCAGACTCTGGAGCGATCGGAATCGCTTTTTACGATGGCTTCCGAGGAAGCCAAGCAGTTGACCAGGCTGGAGGAGTGGATCCACGAGGACGACTGCACGGGAAGTCTTGCCGAGCTTGATTTCAAGCCATCTGCAGAGCTTTGGGACAGCGTCTCGAGCCAGCGTGACAATTGTCTTGGCAAGAAATGCTCAACGCATTCGGACTGCCATTATTACGCAGCCCGCCGGGGCCTGAATGAAGCTCAGATTCTGGTCGTAAATCACGCCCTTTTTTTTAGCGATCTGGTGGTCCGCCAGCAGAACGATGGCAACGGGCTTTTGCCAAAATACGATGCCGTTATATTTGATGAAGCACACACACTCGAACAGGTGGCTGTGGAACACTTTGGGCTGAAGGTTTCACTATCGGGGCTGGAATATCAGCTTTCGCGGCTTCGGAGTCGCACGAGAGTCGAAAAAGGTTTGATTGCCGCTTATGGATGGTCTCGAGAATCCAAAATGGTGGAGTCGATTCGCAATGAAGCCAGGCCTTATTTTGAGAAGGTTTGGGAAGCGGTCGGTGGCGGTGGCTTGAATACCCGAAGGTCGTTTCAGCCATTACCCGGGATGCCTAAACTGGTAAATACCATTCAGGTTCTGGCTGAAAGCCTTCAGGAACGGATTGCAGAACTCAAAACCGAAGAGCAAGCCATTGAAATGCAATCGGCTTTGAACCGGCTCCTGGAAGTGGGGAACGGGATTCTGGCGTGGCATCGGCAAAATCTGATGGAACATATGGTTTATTGGATTGAATCTGAAACGCCACGATCTGATCGGACTTCACGCATCGCCGGAGCCCTTGAAAATCGCTATGCAACGGGCAATCCCAATAATCGTTATACCATTGTAGCTGCTCCACTTGAGACAGGTCCGGAACTACGCAGACGGCTGTTTGAAGAGGATAAGACCTGCATTATGACCTCAGCCACTCTGGCTGTGGATAAACCTCCACACTTTCGGCATTTTCACCACAGGATTGGATTTTCACCAGATATGGGTAAGTCGATTCAATTTGACAGCCCGTTTGATTATCAGAATAATGCGAAATTATATCTCTACCCTGATTTGCCTGACCCAGCATCCCAGCGCGAGGAATATCAGATAGCCGCTTGCGAGAAGCTGCGCGACGGTGTGATTAAAGCGCATGGGCGGTCGCTTGCATTATTCACGTCTTATGAAATGCTGCGTCAGATGGCCGTTAAATTACGCCCTGAATTTGAGGCGGCTGGATTGCGATTGTTGGTGCAGGGCGAGGGTGGAACGCCCACCATGCTGGTCAAGCAGTTTATGGAAGGTCAGGCAAGCGTACTGTTTGGGACAGATTCGTTCTGGCAGGGGGTCGACATTCCGGGCGACCGATTGACACAGGTTTTCGTCGTCAGGCTTCCCTTTGCAGTGCCGGATCATCCATTATTGGAAGCCAGGGTCGAAAGTATTCGGAGAAATGGCGGGAATCCATTTTTCGATTATCAATTGCCGGATGCTGTGATTAAATTCCGTCAAGGCTTTGGCAGGCTCATTCGAACAGGCACAGACACAGGCTCCGTGCATGTTCTGGACCCGCGAATGGCCACAAAAGCGTATGGGCGATTATTTCTATTGTCACTGCCGGATTGCCCGATGGAATATATCAGAGAAGTTTCGCCGCTGGACGACTTGTTTTTTAAATAAAAAACAGGCGTTCCATAGTTTTATTTCTTGAGCAGTCGCTCCAATAAAACTGGATTCACCTGTCCCTTGAATCGGACTTTCCCATCAATCGCAATGACCGGTACATGCAAACCATATTCAGCCACAAGTGCCTCGTCAGTATCAATATTCACCACCTGAATATTCAGTTTGAACCGCCGACTGGCTTTTTGCAATTCCAGCATCGCCTTATCGCAACAGGTACAATCCGTTCTGGAATATACGATAACCTTATGCAGAGGCCCGCGCGGGCCAATCATTCCAGTCAGCCAATTCTTGATGGATTGCATATTCATGGGATGACTTTAATCCAATCTGGTCGTGAATTGCAATAATTCATCGGTGGTGGGTTTACGCAACTCAACCAGATTATCAAAAAACAGGGCCCCTCCGCCCATGTCTGAAAGCCCTGAACTGGTGGTCGAATTCACGCCGCTTCTGCCGCCTGGACTATGCTTGTTCCAATGGATTCCACGGGCACATCCCACACCTTTTTTCACCCTCTGATTCAATATCGCTCTGGCTATAAACTGGCCTCGGTCATTGAATAAAATCACCCAGTCATTGTTTTCAATCCGGCGTTCCAGCGCATCTTCATCGGATATTTCTACAGATGGGTCGCCAGCCCGTTTCCGATGCCAATCATTTCCACCAAAAGTGGAATTTAAAAATGATCCCTTGGGCGGACTCACCAACTGGATTGGAAACCGCCTGGCAAGTTCCGTCTGAATCTGAGGATCCTCTGCCGCAGGTGTATAGGTCGGCAAAGCCTCCAGTCCGTCATTCGCCATACGTTCAGAAAATAATTCGCATTTGCCGGACGGTGTCAGGAATTCACCTTCAGCATACGGCATATGCACCTCGGGTAAATCAAGTCTCTGGAAATGCAATTCTTGCAATGACTCAAACGAGATCCTGCGCAGGTGAGGTCCACCCTCCAAGGCTTCAGCCATTAAAGTTTCATCTTGTGGGAACAATTCTGGATCGAATTGCATTCGCTCGGCCAGGGATCGGAAAACGGAATTGTTTGATTTGGCCTCGTGCAGCGGTTCAATGGCTTGTGTATTCAGCATGACTTCATGATGGCCATACGAGCCATGCAGGTCCATGTGTTCCAATTGCGATGTGGCTGGTAATACAATATCAGCGTATTCGGCAGAGTCTGTCATGAATAAATCGTGAACCACGGTAAAAAGATCTTCGCGTTTCAGGCCCTCAATCACCTTGGCCTGATTGGGAGAAACTGCGGCTGGATTGCAATTGTAAACATACATGGCCATCACAGGTGGGCCTTGAAGCTCTCCTGCAAGTGCCTCTGCCAGTTGATTCATGTTGATTGTGCGAGTCCCGGTCGGCGCTAAATCGGGACGGGTCAGGGCGTGCATATTGAAATCGTAAGTGCCGCTTGTGGAGAGCAGGGCACCGCCTCCGGGATACCTCCAGCCCCCTGTGATGGCTGGTAGACAGGCGATGGTTCGCACGGCCATGCCTCCGCCAAAATGGCGCTGGAGTCCGTAATTCAGGCGGATGAATGACGGGTGGGTGGTGGCCAGTTCGCGAGCGAGTTGTTTGATTTCATTTTCCGGTATGCCTGTGATTTCAGACACTCGAGCCGGCGGATAATCCTTCAGAACACGTGATTTTAATGCTTCGGCGCCGATGCAATAATTGTCGAGATAATCCTGGTCCTGCAAATTCTCTGTAAAAATGACATGCATCAGACCCAGAGCCAGTGCGGCATCGGTGCCGGGACGGGTTTGGATATGCTGGTCGCTTTTCTCGGCCGTTTCGCTGCGATATGGGTCGATGGTGATGATTTTCGCCCCATTCGCTTTGCGGGCGTCAACCATCAGGCTCCAAAGGTGTGCATTGGTCTGAACTGTGTTTGAGCCCCAGTTGATGATCAGATTGCAACCGGGTACAGCCAGTGGATCGGCACCGAATCGGCCCTGGCCGACCGTGTATTCATAGCCCAGCGAGCCGGCTGAGGCGCAAATGGTACGATCTAATTTTGATGCTCCCAGCACATGAAAAAAACGGCGGTCGAGGCTTGATGCCTGCAATTTCCCCATGGTTCCATAATAGGAATAGGGCAGAATGGCTTGTGGGCCATGTGTGGAGTTGCTGATTTCCTGAAACTTTGCGGCGATTGTATTTAAGGCGTCGTCCCACGAGATTGGTTCGAACTGGCCTGAGCCTTTCGGGCCGGTGCGGCGGAGCGGAGTTTTCAGCCGATTGTCGCTATAAACCAGCTCCAGATAATGATTCATTTTGCCGCACAGGGCGCCGCGGGTGAAACTGTGATCAGGGTTGCCGCGCAAGCCTATGGCCTTACCCTCGTTGACAGTCACCAGCATGGAGCATGTGTCTGGACAATCGAGTGGACAAACGGCGTGTACGGTTTTTTCCATGATTGAATTAGCTCGTTGGCGATTGTGTCTGAGGTTTCACCAGGTGCCGAATATGACTATTTTATCATACCAAAATCGATTGCGTCGTGATAGTTCAGCGTGTGTTTGGCAAAATCGATTTACATGCAAAAATCAGACACAGCAGGATCCATCGAATATTTAATTCGATTTGGCCCAATTTGCAACAGAACGTGCCAGCCCTTCACTCTGTTCATCTACGTTCTGGATTTGTGCGTGATCCAATTTATTTGCTGATGGTGCTTTTAGCCATCTCAAACCATTTGAAAGATGTTCGACTTCTTCGACGCTCAATAATTTCAAGCCCAGTCCTTCAGCATGATCCTTCAGGCATTCTGCATGCTCCAGCCACCATGCTGTCGATGATACCACCAGGATTTTTGCCGATTCGCTGGCTTGATCACGCAGCCACCAGGCCCAGTTCAGATGTTTTAACTGGATCGAATCAAATACAAACAGGGGCGGAGTTTTGAGCGATTTGGTTTGCAGATGAGCTTTCATCTGATTTTCGGAAGGCTCAGTCCGCGTTTCTGGATGATGAACCAGAATCGGCTGACTGCTCACCAATCGTGCCACCTGCCGCGCCACCGTGGTTCTGCCTGATCCGGATGGGCCATAAATCACGACCAGTTTTTTGCCTGACTCAAAGGATCGTAGGGCGCCTCTGACAGCCGTAATATGTGAAGCCAATGGAATAAAAGCTGGCTCAGGCATGATCGGATGTGCCCGGCGTTCCACATTCCAGTGGGGCTGATCTTTTCGGGTGGTCATGGGATCGTGCTGCCTTTGAGCTGATTGCCAGATGATTCGGCTCACGAGACCTGCTTATCTGATCCATTTGACGCCGGTATTTTCATCATCGTCGTCAAAGGCCTTACAACTTGAAAAGTTCGTTCCACAGATTTGCCGACCGTTGGTCCGATATATGGCTAAAAACAGGCGTGTCTATGGTTTCGGGGCTATCTGTGTAAGATCCACACTTTGAGGCCAGCACCTTGACAATCGTGTTGAAATGAGCGAAAAAAGGAGACATAGGTCGAATAGTGATCCCGGTCCTCATATGATCGATAGACCACGAATGGGCCCGACCGCTCATCAGTCACCTGCCGTCAGACTCTTCCAGATTCCTCGATTCATCTGGCAGACCCGCCTGGATCTCAAATCACTTGCAATCAAGCCCGCCTCTATTGGGAGTTCACCACGTGCGAACCAATTCGAATTACAGATACATCGCTCTGGGGATTCTCCTGGGTTTTCAAAGTTCAATTTACGCCGCTCCGCCAAGCCTGACAGGCACCTCGCCAGCCGGTCTCACAAGGGGCAGAACTATAGACTTGACCTTCCAGGGGGCAGGTCTGGCAGGCATGCCTGAGATCATCTCAAATTTGCCACTTCAGTATACCAAGGCCGAAAACAAAGATGCCGCCAAGTGGACCATCAAAGTGGCCGTGCCAGCCGATGCCCCACTGGGCGTATTCCCGATTCGTGTGGTCTCGTCCAAGGGCGTTTCGAACCCTGTCCTGATCAGTGTCGATCAAGTCCCTACCGTGATGGAAGTGGAGCCCAACACAACCTTTGAGAAGGCTCAAGCGGTGCCTTCTCCAGTCGTGGTCGAAGGTGCCTGTGCCAAAAATGATGTCGATTTCTACCGCTTCTCAGGCCGTAAGGGACAGCAGATTGTGGTGGATGCCGCCGCTGCCCGAATCGGTTCCGCCCTGGACCCGACCATCAGGCTCACAACCCTTGCTGGCAAGAAGTTTGTGGCATCAGCCGACGACACTCCCGGCCTGGCCACAGACGCCCGATTCATCGCCACATTACCTGTGGATGGCGATTACGTGATCGATATCTCTGATACCAATTATGCAGGAAATGGCTCAGCCATCTATCGACTCACCATCGGTTCCGTGCCATTGGCTGAAGAAGTTTTTCCGCTCGTTCTGACCCCCGGCGCTACGAACGCTATCGAGCTTCGTGGCGGCACAGTGGCCAAAACAGGCGAAGTGGTTCGACTTGCGGCTGTGCCCCAAGCTGTTCCACCTTATGGTGTTCTGACACTTTCTGTACCAGCCACGGCCATCGGAGCAGCTTCCTCTGCATTCGACCCTACCGCTCTGATCCAATGGCCGTTTAAATTGATTGAAAACGATGTTCCACAGGTGGTTGAGACAGAAACGCCAGCATCTAAAAAGCCTTCTGCTCCGGTCGCATTTCTGGGCAGGATTGAGAAGCCGAACGACGAAGATCAGTTTCATCTGACGGTTGAAGCCGGGGCCAAATATCGCGTGAAGGTGGAAGCGGCCCGGATCGGGTCAGCACTTGACGGCGTTTTAAGAGTTCTGAACCCCGCTGGCCAACAGATTGCAACGGCTGATGACTCCCCCTTCAAGGTGCCTAATCCGCCAGCGAATACGCCTCCATTCACTCAGCCTGATCCAGAGCTTGAATTCACCGTCCCAGCCGGTCAGACAGAAGTTTCGCTGGCGATTACGGATATCAGCAAGCGTGGTGGATTAGGTTATCACTATAGAATTTACGTCGAAAAATCTGTCCCTGATTTTGAGCTTGCTTTTGCGACTGCACAGACTGGATTGCCTGCGGGTCAATCTGCATTGGTGAATTTTACGGTGGATCGCAGCCGGGGCTATGCTGGACCGATTCGTCTGGAGCTGGTCAATCCTCCAGCGGGCGTGAAGTTTCGGCCTGGAGTGATTCGGGCCGGTGGTGTGGCTGGGAGCATGTCGATCAGCCTTGATGCTGGTGCGAAGCTGCCTCTGACATACTTGAACATCGTGGGTAAGGGCGACGGCGGCGTCAGTGCCACTGCCAAGGGCTCAATCGTCTTTGCGAGCCAGGGCCCTTTGCCAGTGAATATATTGTATCAGGATGGGCTGCTTTCAAACCTCGCAGAAGCCGCTCCTGTTGGCCTGATCACACCTGAGACACCCATTGAAGTGGCTCATGGTTTTGAGGGCAGTTTTCCGCTCAAACTGACGCGTACAGCCGGTGGCGAGCCAGCTCTGGAGCTCGCTTTGGTGAACCCTCCAGCGGGCCTGACTTTGCCGGGCAATAAGGTGGCTGAGAAGGTGGCTGATTTTGCCGTTGTTTTGAAGGCAGGGGTGGAAGTTCCGATTGGCGAGCATATCATTGGCTTGACGGCCAAAGGCAAGCTGGCTGGCGAAGATCGCGTGGTGGACGCACCGGTGATCAAGCTGAATGTGGTGGCCCCGATCGTTCTGGAAGGCGTGCCTAAAGAGCTGAGCGTGAAGCCAGGGCAAACAGTGGAGCTCAAAGGCAAGCTCAACCGGAAGCCATCGGCCAAGGCGGAAGTGACTTTGACGATTGACACCCTACCGGCTGGCCTGAAGGCAGAGCCAGTGAAGGTAGCAGGCGACAAGTCAGACTTTACGATCAAGATCACAGCCGATAAGGCTGCAAAGGTTGCCATGGGCAATGCCACGGTAAAAGCGGCCTTTAAGGCTGGCGACAAGGACTATCCGGCTTTGACGGCTCCTGTGGCCGTGAAAATCGTGCCGTAAACCATTGAATAAAACAGAGTTCTCAGAGCTTGAATCAAATATAGAATTTCCGGAGTTGCCAGCCATGTCCCACCGAATCCAGACCCTCCATTTCGCAGCACTTCTCGCTGTTTGTCCACTGATTTCAGCCCAGGCACAGGATCCCAAAAAAGCCGAGGCTGCCAAACCTGCTGCGGCACCTGCCGCCAAGCCCGTGAGCTTCATGAAGGACGTGGCCCCTTTGCTGGTTCAGAATTGCATCGCGTGCCACAACCCGCGTAAGAGCGAGAGCAAGTATGTGATGACCACCTTCAACCAGCTTGCCAAAGGTGGCCAGCAGGGTGAGGATGTGACCTTGATCGCCGGCGATGCTGAGGGCAGCTATTTTGTCGAGCTTCTCAAGCACGACGCCAAGCCAAGAATGCCGTGGAAGCAGGACCCATTGCCGCTCGACAAGATTGCCCTGATTGAGAACTGGGTCAAGCAAGGCGCGAAATACGACGGGAAAGACGGGAAAGAAGATTGGCCAACCCTGCTGCACAAGCAAACGATTGTGCCTGTACCAGAAAAGTATCCCACCACGGTGCCGATCACGGCCGTTGCGTTCAGCCCTGACGGGACGAATCTGGCCACGGGCGGGTTCCATGAAGTGATTGTCTGGAATGTCGCCACAGGGGCCATCAAGCAACGGATTCAGCCTTTGCAGGAACGGATTTACGACATCACGTACAGCCCTGATGGTCAATACATGGCCACCGCAGCGGGCGATCCTGGCCGGTTTGGAACAGCCAAACTTTGGAAGTCCAAGGCCGATGGGACCGCCGAATTTGTGAGGGACCTGGGCGAATCCACCGACGCCATTTTCGCGATCGCCTTCAGCCCTGATTCCAAAAAAGTCGCCGCCGCAGGAGCCGACCGAACGATTCGCATGTGGACACTGCCTGATGGGAAGCTGGATATGCAGCTTGAGGATCATGCTGACTGGATCCTTGACCTGAATTTCAGCCCTGATGGGACCAAGCTGGTCTCAGCCAGTCGTGACAAGACGACCAAGGTTTTTGATGTGATCAAAAAAGAGTCGCTCGTGACATTTCCAGCCCACAACGAGCAGGTTTTTGCCGCCATTTTCAGCCCTGACGGCAAGCAGATTCTCTCAGCAGGTGCAGACAAGCAAGTGCGTGCCTGGACTCCTGAAGGTGAGGCCAAGCAAGTGCGAAACGCAGCTGGTTTTACCGGCGAGGTTTTCAAGCTGGCTCTATCTCCAGACGGAGCGAACGTGATCGCCGCCAGTGCTGACAAGTCTGTGAGGGTCTTTAAAGCAGGCGACCTGGCAGCAGTGCGACAGCTGGCTGGCCAGAGCGACTGGGTCTATAGTCTTGCCGTGTCAAAGGATAGTAAGCAAGCTGCCGCAGGCGGTTGGGACGGCCGTGTGGTGGTCTGGAACCTAGCGGATGGCAAGGCTCTAAAGACTTTCCTGGCAGCTCCTGGGCGAAGCCTTCCAGCTGAACCTGCGAAGAAGTAAAGATTTAGATGGGGTATCGCCACCCCTGAATCCTTGGATTCAGGGGCTGGCGTTTCGATTTAGATCAGGTCGCAGTATTCCGTTTTTTTTGCCAGTACACCTGTCGTTTCCGCCAATTGCTTCAGCCTCACATCTATCGGCTAAAGGTTGATGCCTGAACGATCTACACACACGATGAACCGCCGCCACTGGATGGCCTCTGCCGCTGGTTCAGGCATTTCTGTGTGTTGGCCTGGGCCAGTGAAGTCGGTGGAGACTGGGATTCCACGCGCGAAGTCGGTCATCGTGGTGTTTCTGAACGGTGGAGCCAGTCAGCTTGAAACCTTCGACCCCAAGCCCGATGCCCCTCGTGAAATTCGTGGTGAGTTTGGATCAATCGCTTCAGCCGTTCCGGGCACTTTCGTTTGCGAGTACCTTCCGCGACTGGCCCGGCTGGCGGATCGTTACACCATTGTCAGGTCCATGTCGCACGATGATACGGATCACGGCTCAGCCACATATCTGGCCTTGACTGGTCGATATCACGCCAGAAAATCGTCCAACCCGTTGCCAGCACCTGAGGATCATCCAGCGTTTGCAGCGGCCTTGAAACGCGTGATGGGGCCAAGCCGCAACTTCGACACGTCTGTAACGGTAAACGGACCTGCGATTGTGCCGGAACTGCCTGCGCCGGGGCAGGATGCGGGATTATTGGGCCGAGAGTACGACCCCTTTCTGGTGGGCGACCTGACTGGCGGACCCTCTAGCTGGCCAAGTTTTGATCTACCGATTGGCCTCAATCTGGAGCGGCTCAGATCGCGCAAGACTATGCTGGAAATGATCGAAGCGAATCATGTTCAGGCTAGTCATAATAAGATTTTGAATGACATGGTGGGCATGCAGGGGCGTGCCATGGATTTGTTTGAGAATCCGGCAGGCCGACGTGCGTTCGATCTCTCCGCCGAGCCATCAGCGGTGGTGGAGCGATATGGGAGGCATCGTTCTGGTCTAGCCTGTTTACTCGCCAGACGGTTGGTTGAAGCAGGGGTACCACTGATTACGGTGATCTGGAATCATTCGGGAAGAGGTCAGGACCGGCTTCCTGATGATCCTGAGGCGCAGGGCTGGGATACGCACAACGACCTTTTCGAGGTGATGAGGCAACACTTGCTACCACGCTTTGACCAGACATTTTCGGCACTTCTGGAAGATCTGCAGCAGCGAAACTTGCTGGATCAGACGCTGGTGTTATGTCTGGGAGAGTTTGGCCGTGCCCCGCGAGTGGCTCTTGAGTCCAATTTTGCAGGTGCCATGCCAGGGAGAAAGCATTGGGCCAACGTCTATTCGATGGTGGCGGCCGGTGCAGGGGTGTCCCGGGGCGCCGTTCTGGGAGCATCCGACAAGTTTGCGGCATATCCAACCACAGAACGTTATGGCCCATGGGACGTGCATGCCACGGTGGCAGCAGCACTTGGGGTGGATCCTGCAATGGAATATCACGACCGCCTCGCCCGCCCATTCCGCCTGACCCTGGGCCAGCCGATCGTTGGGCTTTATCGCTGACGGGGCAGACGAGAAATCACTTCCGGATTTTGGGTGATGGGGCTCCGGCGGAGACATCTAATAAAAGGTATGTCCGAAGGACATCCACAAACCGTGGAGACTGTGATCTTTGGGCTCCATCGGAGACGCCAAAATGCAAGCCATCCCCACTTATCAGGCTTGAGTTGACTATACTTGTCGCGGTCAAAAAAGAGACATCCAATAACAGAATGATGCCGGAGGCATCAAAGCGAGTAGCCGGTGGTTGAGCGAAGCGACACCACCGGTCGTGAGGTCTAAAAAAAGCTGCTGGCACCCCGGCAGGGGTGCAAGACCTTATGTCGCGTCTTCGTCCGGTGGTGTCGTCGCT
>Ga0208720_1000027_pt1 | contig 41057 bp, 40 predicted proteins | sample LakMenEpi20Apr10_FD_150716 | JGI IMG/M metagenome (GOLD analysis project Ga0208720, IMG submission 150716) | Freshwater microbial communities from Lake Mendota, WI - 20APR2010 deep hole epilimnion (SPAdes) | ecosystem: Environmental > Aquatic > Freshwater > Lake > Epilimnion/Euphotic zone ...
CAAGACAATGACATGGGAACCATGGGCTGCGCAACAAATCGCAACTCATGACTGGCGCAGCATTCTTGAGGCTGGTTCGGCACTTGGTCATTTCGATTCTCGAGATTGGCTTTCACAGATTGATGTACCGACATCGGTTGTCATCACTACTGAAGACCAAGTTGTTTCACCCCAACGCCAACGAACACTCGCAGGCCTGATTCCAGACACCCATGTTTTTGAGATTGCTGGCAACCATGATGCTGTCTACGCTCGCTCCGCTGAATTTGTACCCCTCTTAGTTAACGCTTGTCTTGCAGTTCATCATGATGCGCTCAAGAAATCGGGAATTCTGGGAGAAGCATGAGCTCAAAAGCAATTCAACTTCGCTCTCGTTGGCGGCGCAATAGTCGCCTACTTCGTCTTGGTGCCCGCGTGGGTCTCGGACATGCTGGAACATCGGCTCGAAAAGTGTTCGCTGGCGCAGAACGCAAAGAACAGTTGTCACGTTCACGGGAACTGAAATCAGCGCAACAAGTCGCAGACGAACTGGGCAACATGAAAGGCGCACTCATGAAGGTGGGCCAAATGGCCAGCTACCTTGACGATGGCCTTCCAGAACCGATGCGCGTGGCCTTGTCGCAATTGCAATCAAATGCACCACCAATGGCTGTGGAATTAGTTCACATTGAAATCGAACGCGAACTGGGTCGCTCAATAAAGGACATCTTTGTTGAGTTTGATGATGAGCCAATCGCGTCAGCATCTATTGGTCAAGTTCACCGTGCAATCATTCGCCTTGCCGACGGCACCGAGAAAGCAGTTGCCGTGAAGGTGCAATACCCCGGTGTTGGAGAAGCGATTGACTCTGACTTGCGCACGGCCGATTTGTTGGGCGCAATGCTCGCATTCGGATTCAAGTCTCTAAACCCTGAAGACATGGTGGCTGAAATCAAGGACCGCCTTCGGGAAGAACTGGACTATAAAAACGAAGCTGCAAACCAGCAGATGTTTGTGGACTTTTACAGGAACCACCCGTTCATTCATGTTCCCGAAGTTCTGCATGAGTATTCAACCAAGAACATTCTGATTACCGAGTTAGTAACGGGACACACGTTTGCCGAGGTGTGTGAATGGTCGCAAGAACAACGCGATATGGCAGGTGAAGCAATCTTTCGTTTTGTCTTTCGCAGTTTGTATCGCTTTCGCGCATTCAATGGCGACCCGCACCCGGGCAATTACATCTTTCACGGAGACGGCAGAGTTACCTTCCTCGACTTTGGTCTCATCAAACATTTCACTCAGGATGAAATGTTGATGTTCCAATCAATGGTGAAAGCAGCAGTTATTGATGACGACATGGACGTGTATCGACGCGTCATCGAAGATGCTGGCATGTTGCAACTTGATGCGCCATTCACCACAGAGGAATGTGGCGAATACTTCTCGCACTTCTATGAACCAGTAAGAGAATCACGTGTTATGGAATGGTCTGGTGCCTATGCAACTTCTATCGTGCGCCACACATTTGACCGCACGTCAGCAATTGCCCAATACGCAACAGTGCCAAAGTCATTCGTGTTCATCCAACGCATCAACCTGGGCCTATACGCACTCCTTGGCCAACTGCGTTCCAGCGGCAATTACCGACGCATCTCTGAAGAACTCTGGCCCATGACCAATGCCGCAGCCTCTACCCCAATGGGTGAAGCTGAAGCCCAGTGGCTTGCAAGCCGCGACTAGACAATCGTTTGAAGGTCTAGACCAACATCAAGAATTGGCGAAGAGTGAGTGAGCCCGCCAACACTGATGAAATGAACACCAGTTTCAGCAACTGCTCGAGCAGTGCCAAGAGTCAGACCACCACTTGCCTCCAACAACACAGCGTGGCCTGTACTTGCGGTGTGACGTTGCGAAATAACCACAGCTTCTTTCATAACTGCAGGTGGCATGTTGTCAAGCAACACAACATTTGCACCTGCATCTAGTGCAACTTGCAATTGTTCAAGAGTGTCCACTTCGATCTCTATTGGCAGGGAATCAGCAAGAGCGCGCACCTTGGCAAATGCTTCAGCTACTCCACCTGCGGCAACAATGTGATTGTCTTTCACCAGGGCAGCATCACTGAGGCTCATGCGGTGGTTTTGCCCGCCACCGCATCGCACTGCGTACTTCTCAAGCGCACGCAGGCCAGGAGTTGTTTTGCGCGTATCGCGAATAATCGCGCCAGTACCGGCGACAGCATCTACCCATGAAGCAGTGGCGGTCGCAATACCAGACAAATGGCACAGTAAATTCAGTGCTGTGCGCTCGGCCGTCAACAACAACTGTGTTGGTGCCACTACTTTCATCAGAACCTCGCCAGAGAGCACTCGTTCCCCATCGTTATGGAAATAATCAATAGAGCTCGCGTGGGGACCACACACCATTTCAATGACTGCTGCTGCGATGACTAAACCAGAAACACACCCATCGGCCCGTGTGCCGAATGTGGCAGTACTGCGCTGTTCGAACGGAACCGTTGCAACAGAAGTGACATCAATACCACCGTCAAGATCTTCCAGAATGGTGTTCTCGATGACATCTTCGATATACAACGGATTCAAACCGCCAGCAACTAACAATGCACCAGTTTCGGTTGTGAGCGAATACATATCCATTACTTCACCTCAATCTGTCCATCAACAACGCGACACGACAAGTGATGATTCCATGAATCGCTCGGCGCATCAAAATCTATACGCCTATGGCAGCCACGACTTTCAGTACGTGTCTTTGCTGCCTCCACGACTGCCATTGCAATCGTGAGCATGTTCGTTGCTTCAAATGCTTTACGAGTTGGCACAACTGTTGCTGACATGTTTGACGACAACGTATTCAAGATGCGCGAAGCAGAGTCAAGGCCCTCTGGGGTGCGCAACACGCCCACATACTTAGACATTGCAGATCGCAATGCAGTTCGATGATACGAATCAATTAATCCACCGGGAGTTTCTGTGTCATCGGGCGTAGCGACTGGTGGCAACGCCCAACTCAAGGCACGACCAACTCGAGTTCCGGCTACTACGCCTTCAGTAAGGCTGTTCGATGCCAGCCTGTTTGCTCCGTGCACGCCGGTACATGCCGCTTCACCAACCACATATAGGCCCTGCAGAGCAGTTGTGCCATTCAACGTTGCCTTCACTCCACCACAAACATAATGAGCAGCAGGAGCAACCGGAATCAGTTCAGTGCGCGGGTCGATGCCTGCATCAAGGCATGAGGCAGTGATAGATGGAAATCGCTCTTCAAACTTCTCAATATGGCGCGCATCTAAATACACGTGGTCATCAACACCTGCTGGCGCTTGTGCCATGCGTTCACTGATTGCAGCGGCAACGATGTCACGCGGTGCAAGATCTTCTTGAGGGTGCACGCCCTTCATCACACGTTGTCCGGCTGCATCTAAGAGAATGCCACCCTCTCCTCGTACAGCTTCACTAATGAGTGCTTGCTGACCCGTTGCTTCACTTCCACGCCACAAAACTGTTGGGTGAAACTGAATGAACTCGAGATCGCTTGCCTCTAACCCCGCACGCAACGCAAGCGCAATGCCGTCACCGGTGACTGCAGATGGGTTCGAAGTAGATGCATACACCTGGCCATAACCACCAGTAGCAATGATGACCGCACGCGCATTGACAATGCCAACACTTTGCACGCCCCCACTACTGTCAAGCATCGCAACTTTTACTCCAGTGACTGCACGCGTTCCTTCAGAGGTGTGGCCAATTACAAGATCAAGACCAAATGCCCGTTCAACTACGTGCACACCCGCCAAGCGAACCGATTCATCAAGAGTTCGTTGCACTTCAGCACCTGATTGGTCGCCACCAGCATGCACAATGCGTCGATGCGAATGCCCGCCCTCGCGCGTGAGTGCAACGCCCTCATGAAGACCAGGGTCAAATGATGCGCCTAACTGCATGAGATAACGAATAGCAGTGGGTGCTTCGGTGGCCAACGTGCGCACCGCCTGTTCATCACATAAACCACCACCTGCTTCCAAGGTGTCTTGTACATGGTTTTCAATCGAGTCATTCGGGTCAAGAACCGCAGCTAAACCACCCTGTGCCCAGTTTGTACTGCCGGCGTCGAGAGTGTCTTTAGTTATAAGAAGAACATCACGCACCGGACGCATTGCAAGCGCCGCTGATAATCCGGCTGCACCAGAACCAAGAACGACAACATCAGTCTCAACCGACCATGTTGGTTCGGGAGCTGCCAGTTGGCTGGGAACGCGATTATTCGCCGACACGAGACGGTGTGCCAATTGCAATCATGCGTTCAACTGACAGGCGTGCTTTGTCTGCAATGTCGCGAGGAATATCAACTACGTCATTTCCATGCATCAATGAGTGCTCAAGTTTTTCCGGCGTGATCATCTTCATGTATTTGCACACAGCCGCACGATTGACTGCTTGGAACTCTGTAGTCACATTCACCTTGCGTAACTGATGAAGCATCCCAGTTTCTGTGGCAACGAGAACTTTTCGAGCTTTTGTTGTACGAGCTGCATCCAGCATCGCACCGGTGGAAAGAATGTGCGTACGTTCTGCTGGCACCACACCTTCGCTTGCCAAGTACAAAGCACTGGTGGCACATCCGCATTCTGGGTGCACAAAAAGCTCTGCATCTGGTTCAGCTTCAACCATCGATTTCAGATCTTGCCCATTGATACCTGCATGAACATGGCACTCACCCATCCAAATATGCATGTTGGAGCGCTTTGTTTGGCGTTGTACATGTGCACCAAGAAATTGGTCTGGGCAAAACAAGATTGGCGTATCTGCCGGAATCGATGCAACAACTTCCACAGCGTTTGAACTAGTGCAGCAAATATCTGTCTCCGCCTTTACCGCAGCAGTGGTGTTGACATAACTAACAACAACTGCGCCAGGGTGCTGTGCCTTCCACTCACGCAATTGATCTGCAGTGATGGTGTCAGCCAATGAACAACCAGCTCGTTCATCAGGAATAAGAATTGTCTTGTCGTATGACAAAATCTTTGCTGTCTCTGCCATGAAATGAACGCCGCAGAAGATGATGGTGGACTGCGGAACAGTTGCAGCAATACGCGAAAGTGCCAACGAATCACCAACGTGATGTGCAACATCTTGAATCTCCGGCACTTGATAGTTGTGCGCCAGAATGACTGCGTCCTTTTCGGCCGCCAATGTCCTGATTCGTTCGGCCCATGCTGTGCTGTACTCGGTCACGCCTCAAGGTTATGAGGCACTTTACGTATTTGCGCCCTTGTGAAACGGCGCACGTTCTCTATGAGTTCGCAGCCAATGTGATGGGCGGATCAAACCAAAACCGAGTGATCGCCTCTGCAAGTGAGCCGGTTGCCGAGCCAGGGTCTGTAACCACTTCGTCTGGCTCATCAGCAAAACGTAATGCACTAGCAACGCCGTTATCGGCGACAACTACAACCAGACGCACACGCCTGCGCAGTGCATGTTCACTAGGAGCACCCTCAATGGTGCCATCAGGCCGAAGCGGTGCAGCCCAACCTGTGGTCACGATGGCTGCTGCATCAAACATTCGCGCCAGTGCACTTGATGGTGCATCGAGTAGTTCGTAAACATCAGGATGCTGTGCCAATAGACACATGTTCGGTTCAGTTGTAGGTCGTGACGCGCAGTTCACGCCATACAAACGAGCACCGGGCAATTCGAACGAATCGATCATGGTGTGCAATTTCTCTTCCACGCCCACCGCTACATCTGTGATGTCGGGAAGGCCGTGAATTGGTTCTGGTAGTTCTGTATCCATAATTGCAATGTGTGAATCTGGTTCCACACGTTGGCAATTACGACGCCAGGAATTCCGACAAAGTTTTTGCACCCCGCACAACAATGGCGCCAAATTTTGCCCCGGGACTTGCGCTCATACGCTCAAGCGGTCCTGATACAGAAACCGCAGCAATCACTGTTCCGTCAACATCAATAATCGGAGCACTCACTGATGCAACACCCTTTACGCGCTCTTCAACTGATTCAATCCAACCGGCAGTACTGAGGCGAGAACCAGTGAGGACACGGCCAGCTGATCCACGTGCCAAAGGGAACAATGCACCTTCAGGCACAATCCAGCGCAAACCATTTGGAGATTCAAGCGAGACCACACATCGGCGCCCGTCAGTTTCTGCAACAAAAACCTGAACACTTTCTCCTGTGCGATCACGTAGGTCCGTTGCAACTTCACGAGCTCTTTCCAAGAATGGAAACTGCACTGCAGCGCCACGGCCGAGACCAAGAAGAGTTGGTCCTAAGCAATACAAACCGTCGTTATTGCGACGCACAGCACCGTGATGTTCAAGCGCAGACAACAGGCGGTGACATGTTGCTCGTGGAATATCTGTGGCGTCAATTACTTCAGCCAAAGTCAATGGGCGTGTGACAAGCGCATTCATCACCACAAAGGCCTTGTCGAGAACTCCGACTCCTGATACGCTGTCCATCAGTTGGGAAGTGTATCCCATATATTGAGATTCCGAAAGGAACCCCTATGTCGAATCCAATGACTCTTGCGCAAAAAGTATGGGACCAACATGTCGTACACAGCGCTGCAGGAGATGCAGACCTGCTTTATATCGACCTTCACCTTGTTCATGAAGTAACAAGTCCTCAGGCTTTCGATGGTTTACGTCTAACCGGTCGCCCATTGCGCCGTCCCGACCTGACTATTGCAACTGAAGACCACAACGTTCCGACAGCTGATATTCACTTGCCAATCGCTGATCCCATCTCAGCAAAACAAGTACAAGTACTTCGCGACAATGCTGCTGAATACGGATTCACACTGTTTCCCATGGGCGACCCAAATCAGGGCATCGTTCACGTGATCGGACCAGAACAAGGTCGCACTCTTCCCGGCATGACAATTGTCTGCGGCGATAGCCACACAGCCACTCATGGCGCATTCGGGGCGCTTGCATTCGGAATCGGAACCAGCGAAGTGGAACATGTTCTTGCAACACAGACACTTCCTCAGTCACGTCCGAAGTGGATGTCCATCACTGTTGAAGGTGACGCACCAGAAGGTGTCACTGCAAAAGACATCATCCTTGCCATCATCGGAAAGATCGGAACAGGCGGCGGCATTGGCCACGTCATCGAATATCGCGGTTCAGCAATTCGCGCACTTTCAATGGAAGGCCGTATGACGGTCTGCAACATGAGCATCGAAGCAGGTGCAAAGGCTGGCCTTATTGCACCAGACGAGACAACATTTGAATACCTCAAGGGTCGCGAACACGCACCGAAGGGCGCCGACTGGGATGCCGCAGTTGCAGCGTGGAAGAACCTTCGCACAGACGACGGCGCAAAGTTTGATGTTGAAGTAGTAATTGATGCAGCAACATTGTCTCCGCATGTCAGTTGGGGAACAAACCCAGCTCAAGTGCTTCCCATCAACGGCATCATTCCTTCACCTGCAGATGCACCAGATGAAACAAGTGCAAACACAATTAGTCGCGCGCTTGAGTACATGGGACTCACTGCCGGTATGAACATGCGCGATGTTCCTGTTGACACTGTGTTCATCGGTTCATGCACCAATGGCCGCATTGAAGACATCCGCGCAGCAGCAGCGGTATTCAAAGGTCGCACTGTCACCGTGAAGCGCGCAATGGTTGTTCCCGGTAGTCATGCCGTGCGAAACCAAGCAATCGCTGAAGGTCTCGACAAGATTCTCATCGCAGCTGGTGTTGACTTTCGTGAACCAGGATGCAGCATGTGTCTTGCCATGAACCCCGACAAGTTGGCACCAGGCGAACGCGCCGCCAGCACAAGCAACAGAAACTTTGAAGGGCGTCAAGGTCGCGGCGGCCGTACACACCTTGTCTCCCCCGCCGTCGCTGCAGCAACCGCTGTTGCCGGACACTTCGCAAGCCCAGGAGATTTGAAATGAAATCAGTACACATCGTCACAGGTCGTGCAGTGCCTTTAAAGCGCAGCGACGTTGATACCGACCAAATCATTCCTGCAGAGTGGCTAAAGCGTGTCGAGCGCACTGGCTTTGAAGCTGGTCTGTTTTCTACATGGCGTGATGATCGCAGTTTCGTGCTGAACGACGAAAAGTATTCTGGTGCAACAATTCTTGTTGCTGGACCAAGCTTTGGTGTTGGTTCTTCACGCGAACATGCAGTGTGGGCAATTCAGCAATACGGCTTTGATGCGGTGATTGCACCAAGTTTTTCTGACATCTTTCGCAACAACTGCACAAAGAACGGTCTTGCGCCAGTCATCTTGCCTCAGGCTGCAGTAGAAAAACTATGGGAACTCATCGAAGCTGATTCATCAACTGAAATCACAGTTGATATGGAACGTCTTACTGTTGAAGTTCCATCAGCTGGTTTCAAAGAGAGCTTCCCAATGGACGCGCCTACTCAGCACCGCTTCTTGAATGGTCTTGATGACATTGGCATCACCATGACTCACGCTGATGACATCACGTCGTACGAAAAGAACCGCCCAGCCTGGCTGAACAAATAACGGTTACGTGGGGTTTAGCCCCATTTGAGTCCGGCAAACATCAAGCCATTGAGGGCTGTCATAACTGTGATGATCTTCAAGGTTTGCGAATTCAAGGCTTTGTATACCTCGGCGCGAAGCTCAGCCATTTCGAGTCGAAGGTCGCTACGTAGTTCAGCCATGTCGGTATGCATGGCGACTTGAAAGATCACCAGATCATCCTTGGAAACGATGCCGGCGATGCCGCCATACGGAAGATGTTCCATCAGAATTGCTGCCTCCTCGCCCATTAGACCTTGTAACCGATGCGCCAATCTCAGTCTGTCGCGTTCGTTCACCACCATACATCTCCATTCCGTAATGGTTTCGATAACCAGAACTAATTGAGATGTGCACCGCAACTAGGGCGATGTGGAAGGACTACAGGAAAGAGTCGAGAGTTTTGAGACGATGGTCGTTCGAGAAGATCTCGATTGGTGGGTTCGTTTCTAAACGCAATGCACGCTGGATAATGCGGCATGTTGTGTGCTGGTTGTATTCAGCAAGAGTGACAGCCCAGCCGTCACGACCGGCGCGCGCTGTACGGCCCGAGCGATGCAAGTACGTCTTTGAATCAATTGGCGGTACGTAGTGAATAACGACTGCGACATCATCGATGTCGATTCCGCGTGCGGCAACATCTGTTGCAACCAACACGAGCAATTCATTATTGGTGAAGCGCACAATTGCTTTCTCTCGAGCTGCTTGAGTGAGGTCACCGTGAATTGCAAGTGCATTGATACCAAGGTCTTGCAGATGCTCAGTCACGCGGTCACATAAACGCTTTGTGTCGCAGAACACCACAGTCTTTCCTGCGGATGTTGCAATGGCCGCCACAACCTTGTCTTTGTCGAGTTTGTGAACGCCGAGGAACAAATGGTGCATTGTGCCCACGGTGTCTGTCGGTGAATCGATAGACACTTCTTCAGGCGACTTCATATAGCGCTTCACAAGGTTGCCGACCTGGCCATCAAGAGTTGCCGAGAACAACATCGTCTGGTGATCGCCAGTGACATGGCGCAAGATCCACTCAACCTGTGGCGTAAAGCCATCATCTGCCATGCGGTCGGCTTCATCAAGTGTCACTACTTGAATATCGTCAAGCACAAGTTCGCCGGCCTTCATCAGGTCAATCAAACGCAATGGCGTTGCGACAATCATGTCAACGCCTTTTTCTAATGCGTCGATTTGGTCATCGCGAGATGCACCACCGTAGACAGGCAAGATCACGCGATCGCACTCTTTGCCAATTGGTTGGAGAACTTCTGCAACTTGCAATGCAAGTTCACGTGTCGGAACCAATACAAGTCCACGTGGTGCACGCACACGCGCATACTTGTCGGCACGTGCCAACATCGGAACACCAAATGCAAGTGTCTTACCTGAACCTGTTCTGGCTCGGCCGCACACATCTAGCCCGCGCATTGCAACGGGGATGGCTTCGGTTTGAATGGCAAAGGGGGCGGAGAAACCGGCTGCCGCTAAACCCTGATCCACATTGTCTGGCACGCCGAGTGCGGCAAAGCCTGTGGGGGTTGAGATACGGGATTGGGTCGTGGGGGATGTCGACATGTTGCGGTCACAGTACTCGCGATATGTCCCAATACGACGGTTACTCGCCAGTACCGCCCAATTGCCCAGAAAGAATCTTTATTTTTTGGTCAATAAAGGTGTGAGAGAGTCCCTGATGCGTTAGTTTTTCCACTCCTGATGCGAGAAATACTCGTACAGAAAGGACCAACAACTAACGGATAGCACCGAGCAAAGTCGTACGAACCGGGTCATAGACAACGGCGTGCGCCACCCGCCACGGGCGAACCCCCAACCCTCACGGGAGGAGTTCTCATGGACGCACAACCAAACGGCATGCAAACGCATGGACGTAAAGGATTTTCATACGACTGGCAGTCACTGCTCGTGCCAGCCGAACCGGAATTCAGCAAACAGCTGAACGACATCATCAATGACGACACCGTCAGTGCTGATCTCGGCTCCTAACTCAGTCTTTTCCCAGACTTCCTAGCTCCCCATTGGGTCGAGCAACCATTACGTGGCCCCTTTGGGGTAGCGCACGCCCGAACATCGGGCTAACCTTTGCCGTAATGACTTGCACGAACCTGCTCCTCCTTATGTAACGGCAGCAGCCGCATATCGTTGCTGTCGAAACCTCCTGCCTCTGGTCAGGGGGTTTTTTCTTTGTCCAGAACAGTTCTCTCCCCACCTCTATCCAAGGAATCCACCATGCCTCCACAAAATGTGACACCAAAACAGATGGCTTTTGCCAAGTACACGCCGTTCATTCCGGTTGTCCTTACTGATCGCACATGGCCGAACACCACCATTACAAAGGCGCCGTTGTGGTGCAGTGTCGACTTACGTGACGGCAACCAAGCCCTGATTGACCCCATGGACCCAGAGCGCAAGATGCGCATGTTTAAGGCTCTTGTCAACATGGGCTTCAAAGAAATCGAAGTCGGTTTCCCTGCAGCCAGCCAACCTGACTTTGATTTCGTTCGCCAGATTATTGAAGAAGACCTCATCCCCGACGATGTCACCATTCAAGTGTTAGTTCAATGCCGTGCAGAGTTGATTGAACGCACCTACGAATGCCTGAAAGGCGCGAAGAACGCCATCGTTCATTTCTATAACTCAACGAACCCGCTACAACGTGATGTTGTGTTCGGATTAGACAAAGCCGGCATCACACAAATTGCTGTTGACGCAGCAAAACTGTGTCAAGAATTCGAACCAATGTTGGCTGGCACCAATCTGCGATACGAGTATTCACCGGAGAGTTTTACTTTGACGGAACCCGAATACGCAATTGAAATTTGCACTGCAGTTATGGACGTCTTGAAGCCAACAAAAGATAATCCATTGGTTTTGAACTTGCCCGCAACGGTTGAGTGCTACACACCGAACGTCTATGGCGATGTTATTGAATGGTTTATTCGCAATATTCCACGTCGCGAAACAGTTGTGATCTCGTTGCACCCACATAATGACCGCGGCACTGCCACTGCTGCTGCCGAATTTGGAATCATGGCCGGCGCTGACCGCGTGGAAGGCACCTTGTTCGGAAATGGTGAGCGCACCGGAAACGTTGACATCATCAACATCGCCATGAACATGTTCATGAATGGTGTTGACCCTGAACTTGATATCACTGACATTGATTCGCTTCGCCGCGTTGCTGAGTACTGCAACCGTTTAGATGTCTCTGCACGTCACCCATACGTTGGCGACTTGGTGTACACGTCATTTTCTGGCAGTCACCAAGACGCAATCAAAAAGGGGCTCACCGCACTCTCGAAGAATTACGACAAATGGGGTGTTCCCTACTTGCCAATTGATCCGAAGCATGTTGGTCGCAGTTACGAAGCCGTCATTCGCGTTAACAGCCAGTCTGGCAAAGGTGGCGTTGCGTACATCATGAAAGAAGAACATGGTTTCGACTTGCCGCGTCGGCTTCAGATTGAATTCTCTCAAACCATTCAGCACATCACAGAAGATTCCGGAACAGTTGTAAGCCCCACAGCTATATGGGATGCATTCAGCGCTGAGTACCTGCCAACAGAACCCCGTATCAAACTTGATAGCCACGAGATGCGCAGTGACTCTGCCACCTCACGGACCACCATTACTGCCCAACTAGTTATTGACGGCGTTCACACCACCGTGTCTGGTGAAGGCAACGGGCCCGTTGACGCGTTTGTCCATGCCGTGAACACCGGATTGAACGCCAAAATCGATGTTGTCGATTACAGCGAACATGCGATGGGCCAAGGCTCTGAGGCCACGGCCGTTGCGTATGTAGAAATGAAGAATGGCAACAGCGATTCATTATGGGGCCTAGGCACAGACCCGAACACCACGTCAGCGGTTCTGCGCGCGGTACTTGCCGCCTACGAACGCCACCTAAAGGACTCGTAAGCACTCTGTTCCGACTAAGTTCGGTACAGAACAAAGGAGCCCAATATGAAAGTCGTCGTTGACTATGACATTTGCGCATCGACAGGTGCCTGCACACAAATCTGCCCCGAAGTATTTGAAGTCCGCTCAGACGGCTATCTCTACGTGTTAATCGAATCACCAGGTGAGGAACTGCGCGAGAAGGTCACACAAGCTGCCGACCTCTGCCCCACTGCCGCGATCTCCATCGAAGGCTGACTTTGTCGTTCAGTTCGCTTCTCACAGCACGGTGGAAAGAAGCTGACTCATTGCTGTGCGTCGGTCTAGATCCCGACCCGCATCGCCTGACTCATCACTATTCGCCTGATGCTGACGGTATTGAGTATTTCTGCATTGACATCATTGATGCCACTGCGCAATATGCATGTGCATTCAAACCGCAGATTGCGTACTTTGCTGCTGCTCGCGCTGAAGCACAACTAGAACGCATCTGTGAATACATTCGCAGCAACTACCCCACTATTCCCATCATTCTTGATGCGAAACGTGGCGACATTGGCGACACAGCAACCATGTATGCACATGAAGCGTTCGACCGTTACGGCGCACACGCTGTCACCGTGAACCCATACATGGGTGGCGACACCATTGAGCCCTACCTTGTTCATCCGAAGGGTGCAGCAATTGTTTTGTGTCGCACTTCCAATGCGGGCAGTGGTGAATTTCAATCACAACTGATTGATGGAAAACCGCTGTATCAACATGTGGCAGAACGTGCTGCAAACGAATGGTCACACAAAGGCGAAGTTGCCTTAGTAGTTGGCGCTACATATCCAGCAGAACTTGCTGAAGTGCGAGCAATCGTTGGTGATATGCCATTGCTAGTCCCCGGTGTTGGCGCACAGGGCGGAAGCCCAGAAGATGTCGTGAAGAACGGTGCTAACTCACACGGCACTGGCCTCATAGTAAATTCATCACGTGCCATTTTGTATGCGGATTCGGTTGACCCGATGCCCGCAGCAGCTCGTGTTGCCCGCGAAACCCGCGACGCACTTCGCGCCGCTCGGTAACTGCCTTAACTGTGTAGAGCAGTTACTTCAATGATTCCGGGCTTGGCGCGGAGTTCATCAAGTACTGCATCAGACGTTTCATCGGTTGTCGCAATTACCATCAGCGCAGTCCCTGGTGTGAGTGCGCGACCCACATCCATGTCTGCAATGTTCACATTGTGGGCACCAAGAAGAGTTCCGACAAGTCCGATAACTCCGGGACGGTCGTCATTGCGAACAACAAGCATGTGATCAGAGGGTGGAACGTCTGTCATGTGGTCATCAACCATAACTAGACGTGCTTGACGACGAGGACCAACAAGAGTTGCAGCAATGCTGTGTGTACCGGCGCGCAACGTGATGAGGTTGACGTAGTCACTGTTTGAACCTGAGTTCGTAACCTTGTTTTCCTTAATTGTTACCTTTTGTGCTGCAGCTATTTGAGGGGCATTTACGTATGTGACTGCGTCATCGTGGCGGGCCGAGAAGAAACCCTTCAGAGCACTCAGGGTAAGAATGCGGGTGTCGTAGCCTGCGATTTCACCAGTGGCAATGATTTCCAACTCAGAAACATTGCCAGCGGCTGATGAGAAGAGACGGCCGAGGCGCTCCGCAAGCGGCAAGTACGGCTTCAATGTTTCGTTGGCATCAGCGGCAGAAATATTCACGGCGTACGGAACGAAATCACCAGCAAGAGCAAGAAGAATCTGGTCGGCAATATGGTCACCTGCGCGGTCTTGTGCTTCGGTCGTGCTTGCACCAAGGTGTGGAGTCACAACAATGCCAGGTACTTGGAACAATGGTGACTCGGTGGTTGGCTCTTTGTCGAACACGTCAAGAGCTGCACCAGCAATGACGCCATTCTTTACCGCTTCTGCAAGATCGGCTTCATTAATGATTCCGCCACGGGCAACGTTGATGATGCGCAACGATGGCTTTGCAGTTGCAAGCATCTTTGCATCAAACAAGTTGACGGTGTCTTTGTTCTTTGGCAAGTGAACAGTTATGAAATCAGAGCGCTTCACGAGGTCATTCAGTTCGGCCAAATCAATGTTCATTGCACGAGCACGTTCTTCGGACACGTATGGGTCGAACGCAATTACTTTCATGCCGAAAGCTGCAGCACGTTGTGCCACTAATTTGCCGATACGGCCAAGGCCAACAACTCCGAGAGTCTTGTCGAATAGTTCGACGCCTTCCCACTTGCTACGTTCCCATCTGCCCTGCACCAATGCGGCATGAGCCTGCGGTACGTTGCGAGCAACTGCCAACAACATGGCCATTGTGTGTTCGGCTGCAGACACGATGTTTGACTCTGGAGCATTCGACACCATGACACCACGGCGGGTGGCGGATTCAACATCAACATTGTCAAGACCAACACCGGCACGTCCGACTACAACAAGGTCGTCAGCGGCCGCAAGAAGTGCATCGTCCACTTGTGTGGCAGAGCGCACGATGAGGGCGTGGGCGCCCTTGATTGCCACCTGAAGCTGTTCAGGGGTAAGCCCCACTTGTACATCGACTTCGTGACCAGCGGCGCGCAATTTGCTGAGTCCGCTTTCGGCTAATTCTTCTGACACCAAAATTCTGGACATTTGTCAATTCTTATCGCTAGCGTCGTGGTTTGTGACATGGATTGAACAATCCGTAAAGTTTCTTTCCCGATAGGACCCAAAATGAGCCATCAATTTCTTTCAGAATCATGGATAGAAGCCGCTCGCGACATCCGTCACAGGTATTCCGGGGACGTGCCGGCCATCGATGTCGTCGTGCGCATCAACGTGATCACCACCAAGGTTCCTTTTGGCGATGGCTCCATCTCGGCCTATATCGATACATCGAACGGCCGCCTGGAAATGGAACTGGGCTCCATCGAGGAATCAGACCTCACAGTGACAACTGATTATGAAACCGCACGCAAACTGTTTGTTGAGCAAGACCCCACTGCGAGCATGCAAGCCTTCATGGCTGGTCGCATCAAGGTTGAAGGTGACATCACACGGTTAATGGTGATGCAAACATCACTGCCACAAACTGACAAAACCGACGCAGTGGCAGCAGAGATAAAAGCAATTACTGCTTAAGTATTGGCCAATGCATCAGCCGACCTGTCGGTGGGTGTCAGACGAGTCGCAAGTAAAGCAGCAACGGTTGCAGTGCCAGCACCGAATAGCAACGCGATGCCATAACTGCGGACCACTGTCGTTGAACCTACAGTCATTTCGTGTACGGAAATCATGACAGTGGAACCAAGTACTGCTCCCATTTGTGACAACAACTGTTGCATTGCGCCTGCAACACCAATTGTTTCATCATCAACAGCATTAGCGACAAGTGCAGTGAGTGCTGGTGCTGCAATACCGAAACCAATTCCCGACAACCCGAGTCCTAGAACAACAAGCAAATCTGAAGACCCGCTTGCAAGGCTGGACAAAATCAACATGGATGCAATGACCGCACATGCACCAATCACACCAGACTTTCGCTCCCCTGCGCGCATGGTGAAAAAACTGGCAAGAGGAGCAGTGATGGAAAAAGTCAACGGTCGAGCAATGATCAACCATCCAACGTGTGATGCGGAGTAGCCCAAACCTCTTTCGAGCATTTGCGGCACCACGATAAATCCGCCCATATAGGCAAAGTTGATAAGTGCCTGAATCGCGATTGGCAGAATTATGTTTGGTGTGCGTAACCAGTGCAAAGGCATCAACGGCGCTTCCGCAACTCGTTCGGTGCGAATGAACAACCACAATGACATCAACGAAACAACGCCAAAGATAAGAATTGCTGGTGACGTCCAGCCCCAACTGTGTCCACGATTTATTGTGAGAAGAAACAATGTGGCACCAAAGCCAAGGGCAACAGAACCCTTTACATCAAACTTCACACTTTTCGACCGTGTGGTTTGCGGCAACAAATACCAGGCAAGCAATGCAGCACCAAGCAACAACGGAGCCTGCACTACGAAGATCATGCGCCAGCCAATGGCAGAAATAACGGGGCCGCCAATGACAACACCCAAAACCGGTGCGCCTGCAGTAACAAAACTCCACAGCCCCAGTGGGCGAACCCGTTCATTTGGCTCAAACAATCTGTTTACATAGGCCATTGCAGCTGGACCAGTTGCAGAACCAGCAGTCGCAGACAACAGTCGAAACACCACCATTGACGTGGCATCCCATGCAAAGGCGGTTAAGCCAGCAAAGATTCCTGCGAATAACAAGCCATACACATAAACCTTTTTGTGGCCGTACAGATCACCGATTTTCCCGTACGCAGGACCGACAACACCAAACGCCAACATCGGCCCCGTAATTGACCAGTTCAAGACGCTGACAGACGAGTTCAAGTCAGTTGCAATGGTCTCTAGAGACACCACCAAGATTGTGATGGTGGCACTAGTTGTAAACAGACCAGCAAGTACGACAAAAAGCGTTGCCCATTTTTTTGTTAGCCCAACTTTTCTGGCGAGCCGCCGTGGAATCATTTGAGTCCACGGAACAACAGATACTTCGTCGACCCCACCTTGTTCAAAGGTGATTGTCGCTTTCCCGTGTGGGGCTAGCTCTTCGTTCTTGTCGTCGCGGGAATTCATGGGAGGAATTCCAGTTTAGTTGTTTACTTCTTCACCTCAGCGGCCATTGCGTTGAGCGCTTCTGTGAGTTTGGACACTTCCCAACGATCATTCTGATTTACGGTCTCTGCTCGTTCCCATGATTTGATACGAGTGACTTCACCTGCGGCGACATAAAACGTTTCACCTGTGAATTCACAAGCTTCAGACGACAAGTAGCACACCAATGGTGAAATGTTTGCAGGATCCCATTCGTCGAACTTTGCTGCATCGGTTGGCGCACCAATTCGATCACCAAGACCTGGTGTTGCAAGAGTCAAACGGGTACGAGCACCTGGAGCAATGGAGTTGCTCTTTACGTTGTAACGACTGAGTTCCTTTGCAAGAATTTGTGAGAACGTTGCGATTCCAGTTTTTGCTGCACCGTAGTTCGACTGTCCTGGATTAGAAAACAATCCAGAAGTTGAAGAAGTATGAACAATGTGGCGCTGCTTTGTAACACCAGCTTTGAATTGCTCACGCCAATACGCAGCTGCCCACCGTGACGGTGCAAAGTGTCCCTTGAGATGAACGGTAATCACTGCATCCCACTCGCTCTCTGTCATATTGACCAAAACGCGGTCGCGCAAGATGCCCGCGTTGTTTACCAAAATGTCAAGGTCTCCGAATGTTTCAACAGCAGCATTGATCATGCGCTGTGCGCCTTCCCAATCTGCAACGTTGTCGAAGTTTGCAACAGCCTCGCCACCCATAGCTTTGATCTCGTTGACGACTTGTTGTGCAGGTGCTGCATCTTCACCCGAGCCATCGTTTGCACCACCCAAGTCATTCACAACAACTTTCGCGCCTTCGGCAGCAAAAAGAAGTGCGTGTTCACGGCCAATGCCGCGTCCTGCTCCGGTAATTATCGCTACGCGTCCGTCTAGTGCTCCCATGGAAACCCCCTCGTTGAGAATCGGCACAGTGCCGACAGAACCGAGATTAGGGGAAGACGAGGTCGACGGTCTTACCGACGATCACGCGCGCATAGTTCCTGACGACTTTGCCGTCAATGAGAGCGCTCTTCAGCCCCCGCTTTGTGTTTCCGGTGACTTTGCCGATCACCATTCCGTACTTCAACAGGCGTTCTTTCACGGTGGCAAGGTCTTTGCCGTAAATCGAAGGAATCAAAGTGGTGGTTTGACCCTTAGATACCGTGATTGTGACAGTGCCACCCTTGGCCAACTTCTCTTCAGCGACAGGTACCTGTACCGAGATTTGGCCAGCAGGAACATCAGGGCTGCCCATAGATGGGGCTTCGACGACAACAAGACCAAGCTCGGTGAGTTTAGCGGTTGCTACTTCAAGCGTCATTCCGACAACATTCGGAACATCACGCAAAGCTGGACCTGTAGAAACATTGATTGCAACCGTGGTCCCCTTCACAACTGAATCACCAACCTTCAATGTTGGCTGATCTGGTACTGACCACGACACAACAGTGCCGATTGCAACAGCTTCATCGGCCGTGTCGATTGGCGCAGCTTCAAGACCCAACTCGGCCAATTTTGCTTTTGCATCGTCAGCAGTGAGCCCTGCGAGTTCAATGAGAACAGAAAGTGTTGGCCCTTCAGAAACAACCATGGTGATTGCATCACGCTTTGCAAGATTTGCGCCAAGCACGGGATCTGTACGAATTATCTGTCCGGCCTGCACGCTGTCACTGCGCTCTTTCACAACAGTGATTCCCCACCCGAATGGAGACACCTGATTGCGGGCTTCAGCTTCTGTTAGGCCCACAAGCGCCGGAACTGGGTTCTTAGGGTTAAGAACAGTGAAATATGCGCCAACGCCTGAACCAGCAATAAGGGCAATAACTACAACGCCAATTGCAATGCGGCGGCCCCAACGCTTCTTCGGACGCACCACTTGAGATGTTGGATCTTCGGTTGCAAGAACTCGCAACGAGTCTGCATCCATTGCGATTGGACCGGTGTCATCGCCACCAATAGTGAGTGGAGTTTCAACAGAACCGTCAGTGACGATCAACGCAGTTGGTGGATCAATTACTTCGCTTCCACCAAACTTCGGTGTTGTGCGAATAAGAATCGGTTCGTTTGGTGCAACATTTTCTATAGGCGGCATTTTTGAAATGTCAGGGCGCACAACTGGTTGTGATGGATCTGTTACTGCAACTTCAGTGTCAAACAATCCGGTACCGACAACATCAATTGGAGTTGGGCGTGGCAAATTTTCAGCAGACTGAACAAGTGCTTGTCCAAACTCACGCGGAGAAAATCTCTCTGATGCAGTTGGTCGACCAGCGTGTTCAAGCACTTGTGCCAACGCACCAAAATCTGCATTCACTGGCAACAACTTGCCAGAACGATTTGCGAATGCTGCAGCGACTGTTTCTCCGGCGAACGGAACTTCACCGGTCATCGACTCGACGAGAATGAGTGCAAGCGAATACACATCAGACGACGCACTGCGTGCTCCGCCCTCTGCCAATTCAGGAGCGCTGTAGGTGGCCTGTTCGAGACCGAGCGCATCAAGCGGGCGAAGAGGGGCTCCGAAACCGACAAGGCGCACCCGGCGGTCAAGGCCAAAGACCAATCGAGATGGGCGCAAGTCGCTGTGGCTGATGCCCTGCTTTGCAGCCGCATCGAGGGCGCGGCAAATATCGATTCCGACGATGAGGGCCTGGGAGGGGGTGAGGCGTCGGCCGCGGTCGAGGAACTCACGAAGTGAACCTCCGGCAAGGCGCTCGCCGACCACAAAGACATACCTCTCGCCGTCGAGGGTTACTTCGCCGTGGTCAAGCACAGACTCAATGCACGGGTGGCGAAGACTGGAAGCGATATCGCACTGCTGCTCAAAGGCCGCAAGAGCGTCGTCAGGGGTGGTGGAGCCGAGTGCAGTGTCAATCAATTGGTTAAGCGCCACGATGCGCACTGAGATTGCTTCAAGCGATGAGAGGTCCGTTGCGTCGTACTGCATCACTCCAGAGGACGAACCGGCAGACTCCACCCGACGTTGATCGAGTTGGTATCTCCCAGACAGCACTGTGCCGGGCATGTTCTGTGGCTCGCTCATGACCCATAAAACCTACCGTGTGTGCCACAGAGAGGGGATTCGGAGCCTTTTTCAGGGAGAATGGAGCCATGAAACGCCCAATTAACAAGGAAACCCTCATAGTGAGCGCCGGAGTCGCAATTGGCCTCTTTGCCATTATCGCGGGCTTCAACTCCGGTGCGACCGGTCGCGATGCCCAGCGACTTCCTGAGGTGATTGAACGCATGACCCCTGGACCTGGTGATCAGGTACTTCAGCAGAGTCAGATTTTTGTTGACTTCATCGACGGGTACAACGCATCACTCACAATCGATGGCATTGCTCTTGAGACAACGCGGCTCGATGAGTTATCCGACAATGGCGCTACACCACGACCTGGCGCACAAGTAGAAATTCCGCCGACAGCTATCTACGACCCCGGCAACTACACCATCAGTTTCTTGCCTCAAGAAGGCGCCCCAATCCCCACGTTGACGCAAGGCACGCATACTGCAACGGTGCTCTATTGGAAGATAACTGAAGGACCCCAAAAAGCTCGTTCGTTTACGTGGGAGTTCGAAGCCAACTAGGCAGGCAACTCACCCGTCGCGAGCAAGATTTCAAATCCGGTTTCGTCAAGTACCGGAATACCCAATTGCTCTGCCTTTGTAACTTTGCTTGCCCCTGGTGATTCACCAAGCACCACCGCAAATGTCTTGGCGCTCACGCTTCCGGGGCTCTTTCCACCACGACTCTTGATTGCTTCCTCTGCCCCATCACGTGAGTAACTCACAAGTGAGCCAGTGACAACTACAGCTTTACCGATGAGCGTTTGAGGAAGCGTGCTGATTTCAACACGACCAAACTCAACACCTGCATCTCGCAATTTTTTGATAATTGCTGCATTCTCAGCAATTGCAAACCATGACGTAATAGACGCTGCAATTACACCACCAACTCCATCAACAGCTGATAACTCGTCTGCTGTTGCAACAGCTATAGCTTCAAGCGAACCAAATTCTGAAGCAAGCGATTCTGCAGCAGCTGGACCAAGATTCTTTATGCCTAGTGCCGTGAGCAATTTGGGCAATGGTCGTGAACGAGACGCCTGAATTGATGCAACAAGATTTTGTGCGCTGAGTTCTGCAAAACCTTCAAGCGTTAACAACTGTTCCACTGTGACTGAATACAAGTCACCAACATCAGCAACAAGTCCAGCCTCAGATAATGCGAATACTGTTCGATCTCCGAGGCCTTCAATATCCATTGCTCCGCGCGATGCGAAATACATAATGCGTTGGTCTCGTTGGAACGGACAACTTGGCTCAACACATCGCGTATCGGCAACATCATCAAGCTTCACCAGAGTTGATTTCACTGGGCACGGGCACTGAGTCGGAAATACCCATGGTTTTGAATTTTTTGGACGCTTAGACAGCACTGGCCCCACTACTTCGGGAATCACGTCTCCCGCTTTTCGCACAACAACTGTGTCGCCAGGCCGAACATCTTTGGCCGACACTTGATCACGGTTATGCAATGTGGCCATACCCACTGTGGACCCGCCAACGAACACTGGCTCTAGCACTGCAAACGGCGTGGTGCGGCCAGTACGGCCCACCGAAACCTGAATATCAAGCAAAAGAGTGTGTTTTTCTTCTGGCGGAAACTTAAAAGCGATTGCCCATCGAGGGGCGCGCGATGTGAAACCTAATTGTTCACGCTGACTGAGGTCATCAACTTTGATAACGACACCGTCTATTTCATATGGCAATTCATGCCGACGTTCTTTCCACTCATTACAAAACTGCGTGACCGCTTCAATGGAATCAACAATGGTTATTGCAGGGTTGACAGGAAAACCAAGTGCACGCAAAAACTCAAGAGTGTCGTGGTGACTAGTGAATTCAGGACCGCCAACAACTTCGCCCAACTGGTACGACCATAACGACATCTCACGCTTTGCCGTAATTGTTGGATCTTTTTGTCGCAAACTTCCGGCACCTGCATTTCGCGGATTTACAGGAACAGGCAGTGGCGAGCGACCATTACTAACTCGTTCAAGGTTTTCTGCCTCGCGTTCTGCCTTCAGTTTTTCAAACGCGGCAATTGACATAAAAATTTCGCCACGCACTTCAACGACTTCAGGCGCAGATGTAATTTTCTTTGGCAAAGACGAGATAGTCGCCACGTTTGCTGTGACATCCTCACCCACTTTGCCGTCACCACGGGTGGCAGCTTGCACAAGTGCGCCGTTCTCATAACGAATACTGATTGCAAGACCATCAATCTTCAGCTCACACACATACCGAACGGTCTGATCGCCCAGCCCCTTCGCTACCCGATCCCCCCATGCGCGCAATTCAGATTCATCCATTGCATTATCAAGACTGGTCATAGGAACACGATGGACAACAGGGTCGAATGTGGTGATGGCGGCAGAACCCACCGAAAGCGTTGGTGATGAATCATCGACTAGTTCGGGATGTTCAATTTCCAGTTGGCGCAGTTCACGCGCTAGTTCATCGAATTCAGCATCACTGATTTCAGGGTCGTCGTGACCGTGATACCGGGCATTGTGATACTGCACCTGCTCGCGCAGTTCTTCCATACGTTTCTGAGCAGAAGGCGTGCGCGACATCACCTACAAACTACTAAAGGGGTACGGCAATGCGTGGCCCTATGAGCCAAGTGTCAAGCGCGAAGCCGTGGCTTGCTGGCCAACCTTCATAGAGACATTGCGAACATGCGAAAACACTCGCTCTGCCACGCCATCAGAATGCGAGCCAAGCCCACACGCAGGCGTGATGTAACTCATTCGGCGAACAAGGAGCGGATCAACGCCCGCTTTGACTAGTGCACACATAACTTCCATGAGGGTTTTCCACGGACGCTCAGCGCTAATTGCAATAGGCCCATCTGTTCGTACGGCGCCCCATGCAATGCGGCCACCATGTTCAAGATGATCAGAGATACGACTTGCCGCAACCAACATCTCCCCCATGTCTTCGTCACTTGAAGGAGACGGCACAGGGACAGACAGGACATTTGCACCGGTCGCAAGCATTGCGCCCCAGTCAGTTCTGCCGCAACAATGCAAACCACTGATGTTGTCGCTTGTTACTGCTGCCAATGCACCAGAAATGAGGTCGATGACTTCTTCTGTCGAAATGGAGAAACCAGGTTCAAGCGCATCTGGCATAGATGGCTCATCAAGCATGACGACCTGAGTGACGCCCTCGCACACACGAGAAACTTCATCTTGCAAAGCACTGACGTGTGCACGCACTGCTTGTAATGCAAGTGGAAAAGCAATACGAGGATCTAAACCAATGCGAACCAAAGCAATACCTAAGGTCACTGGTCCGACAAATTGCCACTTCACGGTGTGGATGCCGGAATTGCGAACAGGGAAACTTTCAAGAAACGCAAGGAATGATCCGTACGCATCAGAATTCAAATCAGTTGTGATGAATTGATCAATATCAAGCGACGACACGTCAACACTGATGCCGCCGTATTGACCAACAGACACACCTTCAATTCCGACAAGCGCTTGAGCAATCATTCCTTCTGCCGGAGACCGTCGAGGAAGAGATGGGATGGTCACAACATCAGTTGAGCGCCACACAAAATCAAGCGCAGCAGAGACGCTGCGGTGCGGCAAACTGCCGACGCCGAAGGTGGCGCCAGGACGTGGCGAACGGCCGTTGTCTGAATTCACCTGTCCTCCTGTGGCGTACGAGCAAAAAAGCTTCTATCTATTGGTATCAGTCATGCCGACCGGGGAACGAATTGGAAAATTCTGTGTCAGACACGCCGGGAGGTAAGGCTAGAGAGATGTCCAAACACCCGCTACTTCGCCCCGAACGCATTGTGGTGTCTGTAGTTCTTATTGCATGGGTCGTCCTTGCATTGTCATCACCATGGCAGATCATTGCTGACGATGCATCTCGTTCAGTTAGTTGGGTACTCCTAACGTGGGGCTGGTTGTTGTGGACAAGTGTTGGCGTCTCGTTACTCGTTCCTTCGCCTATGGCTCTCACAATCGTTCGCATCGTGATTCCGTTATCTGTTGTCGTGTCCGTTGTTGCAGGCCAACCGATTGCAGTTTTCTGTTCTGTTGTTGCACTCATTGTGTGTGCGTCACCGGTATTCGTTGACGCCATGGTGCAAGGCGGCGCATACGGAGACGAAAAACGTTTCGCACTACGTACGCCACTTCCGTACGTTGTGCCAGCAGTTCTCGCATGGGCGATTTACACCGCGTCACTAGTTGGGGGAAGCCTGCTTCTTGCTGCACAGCAGTACGTTTTTGGCGCCCTACTCCTAGCTCTTGGAATTCTTCTCTCTCGGACTATTCCGAAACGCCTTCACCGTCTCGCACGGCGCTGGTTGGTACTAGTTCCAGTCGGTGTCGTGGTTCATGATCATTTGGTGTTACACGAAACCATCATGGCGCCCTCAGCAAAAATCATGTCGGTTGTTCGCGCGCCCGATGTTGGTGAAGCAGCAGACCTAACGGGTGGAACATTCGGTGATCGCCTCACCATCACATTGACTGAGGCTGACAAAGTAGTGATGTCAGCAATCACCGCAAAAACTTTAGGAACAACAGAAGCACTCCATGTGAAAATGTTCTGTATTGCTCCGCGCAGATTAACTGCTGCGCTTTCGGCAATTACTCAGTAACTATTCCGCCGCCAAGCACAACCATGTCAGCAGAGTCGTAGAAGACCACTGTTTGTCCTGGCGAGATACGGCGGGTTGGTCTCGACCAAGCAATAACAGCCGTGTCGCCAGTGACAGTAATGGTGCCTGCAGACCGCTCGCCGTGAGCGCTTCCCTGCACAAGAATTTCTCGAGAGGAAATAGTTGATACATCAGTTGAATACGGCCACGACAAGGTGCCGATAGACGTATGAGAGATAAACAACTCGGCTTCGTCGCCGACAACTACGCGTCGCAACGGCACATCGACTGCAACCACATATCGCTTGTCGCCACCACCAAGGCCAAGGCCGCGTCTCTGTCCAAGTGTTACTAACTCAACTGCTGGTACTTCGCCTACTTGCGTGCCAGTTCCGTCAACAACCGTTGCCGAGTTGAATGTGAGTCGTGGTTCTAGGAAGCCTGCGCGGCCAATGGTTGAACCGATAAAGCACACATCTTGACTATCGGGCTTAGCCGCAGTGCGTAAACCGCCACTAGTAGCCAATTCACGTACATCTGATTTCTGCATATGACCAACCGGAAACATCACATACGCAAGATCTTCAGCTGACAACATGTGCACCACATAACTCTGATCTTTCGCAGCATCTGCACCACGAGCCAACCGCAAGGTTCCGTCAACATCAATCACGCGTGCGTGGTGACCAGTAGCAACTGCATCAAACCCCAACGCACGACCACGTTCAATCAGTTTGTCGAACTTCAAATGACGATTGCATTCAATGCAAGGGTTCGGCGTGGTGCCCTGTACGTGAGATGCCACGTAGGGTTCAACTACGTGCTCGTTGAATTCTTCGGAAAAGTTAAACACCAAGTGATCAATGCCCACTTGTTGTGCAACTCTGCGAGCATCATCAACATCAGATACGGAACAACAACCCGTGTCGCTTTCACCACCCCATAAACGCATGGTGACTCCGACAACATCATGACCCTGATCACGAAGCACCAGCGCCGCAGCCGATGAGTCAACGCCGCCAGACATAGCTAAAAGAACTTTCATGATGTCACCGCCCCCAGTCGTGCTGCAGCTGCAATTGTCGCATCGATTGCAGCAGAAACATCGCTTTCAGTGGTGGTGTGCCCAAGGCTGAAACGCAGTGATCCTTTAATACGTCCGCGTGAAACACCCATGGCCGCAAGTACATGTGATGGCTCCATTGCGCCACTTGCACACGCCGATGCAGCCGAGACGCACACACTTGCTTCGTCCAGCAGGTACAGCAACGATTCGCTCTCAAGATTCTCTAGGCATACATGTGCAGTGCCAGCGGTACCAGTTCCTGGCGCAAGCGTGGCCGTAGCGCATTCAATGCGTGAGGTGATTCCACTAATCAACTGATCACGTAATTTGCCAAGCCTGGCCACTTCAGATTTACGATTCTTATCTGTCAACGAAAGTGCAATGGAAGTACCCACAATGCCAGCAACGTTGTGTGTTCCACTGCGACGATCACGTTCTTGTCCTCCACCGAGAATAAGTGGTTCCAATGTTGCGCCTTCACGCAGCACCATGATTCCCATTCCTTTAGGTCCACCAAATTTGTGTGCTGACAGTGTGAGGCAGTCAACGTGCGACCACACTGTTCGCAAGTCAATCCAGCATGCAGCTTGCACAGCATCTGTATGAAACAGTGCGTCTGGTGCCTGGCGTCGAACTGCGTGCGAGATGTGTTCTAAATCTGAAATTGCGCCGGTCTCGTTATTCACTGTCATGACGGACACCACAGCAACATTGTCTAGGTCTGTCAACACTGCGCGCATGACATCAGGGTCAACTGATCCTGCAGGCGTCACGGGCACCACGGTGCCATCAATATGTTCGACGCAATGCAACACAGCATGATGTTCGGTTGCTCCACATACTGCGGTTCCACCTGTTCGACGAGTAGCGCCGAGAACTGCAGCGTTGGCACCCTCTGTACCGCCACTTGTGAAAATCACTTCACCGGGACGACATCCGATAACTTCAGCCACCGCATCTCGTGCTTCATCAATGACTTGGCGAGCTTCACGCGCAAATCGGTGCGAGCCCGATGGGTTTGCGTACATCACGTCGCCGTACTTACTCATGGCATCGCGGGCCTCTGGGCGCAACGGAGACGTTGCAGCGTGATCGAGATACACGTACGAACGTGGTGAATCGGTGATCTCGGTCATGTCTTCAGGCTACCGATGCGTCCCCTCGCACATGGTCGTGGTGGACTAGTACCTGATGAGCAACGACCACGAGAACCCCTATGGCGTTGACGGATACGACGCGACCACGTATGGCGATTCCTTTGCCGAGGTGTACGACCAGTGGTACGCAGGTCTCGACGATGCCGACTTTCTTGAATCCATCGTCAGCTCCCTCTCCGATGAGCCAGTCCGAGTTCTCGAACTTGGTGTCGGCACGGGTCGACTAGTGACCCAATGGCTATCGTTGCGTCCGACATCTGGCGACACCATTGTTGGTATTGATTCATCGACAGCCATGTTGCAGATAGCGCAAGAAAAGAACTTCCCTGCTTCCGTCTCGTTCATCTGCGGTGACTTTTCAGAACAATTACCAGACGGCCCGTTTGATGTTGTCTTCATCGGATACAACACGCTCTTCAACGTGCCAGACGAATCAGCCCTTGAGGCTTGCATCAGGCACGTCGCTCGCGTCCTAGCCCCAAGTGGATTCCTCTATATCGACGCAGTTATTCCGAATTCAACAGAAGCGTCCACACTTGAATCCATCCAGACCATGGCCACGGGCGAAGAAGTGCTCGCAACCAGCCACCACGACCCACTGTCTCAGCGCATTACAGGCACTTTCACGCACCTTGGCCCTGAGCACGCCTCACAGGTTCGATCTTTCGCTGTTCGTTACTTCACTCCACCCCAACTTGATGCAATTGCCGAGCAATCGGGATTGACTTTGTTCTCTCGTTATGCCGACGGGCGTCAGGCTCCGTTTACTTCTGATTCATATCGTCACGTCAGTCGGTATTCTCCTACCGTGTGACTTTCGTGGGCCGATAATCCACCGAAATCAGGGCTTTTCGGCCTATCCTGAATAGGTAATGAGCCAACTTCGTCTCAATCTTCTCACCGGCCGTTGGGTCACAGTGGTGCCATCTCGAGCTAAACGCACGAGCGACTTTGCTCCACGTGCACAAAAAGTTGAAAACGATCCCGATCGTGAATGCCCCTTCTGTCCAGACAGCACTCTTGCGAACGACGATGTTCCGCTTTTGGAAAACACTGACGCAGCAGGCAACTGGCAATTGCGCGTTATCGCTAACCGCTACCCCGCATTCGAAGGCGACGAGTCACTTGCGGTACGCAACCTTGGCCCTGTGCACGTAATGGCTGAAGCCAGCGGCACTCACGAAGTGTTCGTGTACTCGCCAGAGCATGAAGTGCGACTTGATCAACTTTCTGATGATCAGATTGTGCAACTGATGGCTGCTCTCAAAGCTCGCTTCATTGCACATGCCAACACGCCAAACATTCGCTACACGCAAGCAATTGTGAATCATGGTCGTGAAGCTGGTGCATCACTTGCTCACCCACACGGACAGTTGCTTGGTCTTCCTTTCGTACCTGGCGAAATTCTTGAAGAAGAACGTGCTTTCGAACGTTTCAAAGGTGGATGCATTGTGTGCACCACTACAGAAGCTGAATCACACAACGAGCGTTTTGTTCTTGAAAATGATCACGCAATGGTGATCTGCCCGTTCTGGTCTTCTAGCCCATATGAATTGCTCATCATGCCAAAGGACCACCAGCAACATCTCACGGATTCGTCTGATGCTGCACTCGCTGGCGTCGGTCTCGCTGTTCGTGATGCCCTGAAGCATCTTGTTGCCACACTTGGTGACATTGCTTTCAACCTCGTGTTCCACACAGCCCCGTCACACCACGAAGGCACGTACCACTGGCACGCACACTTGTTTCCAAAGCTCACCACAACTGCCGGTTTCGAACGCGGCACAGGCGTCATGATCAATATCATCGCGCCTGAATTTGCAGCAGATGCACTTCGCAGCGCCGCAGTGAACGCCTAAACCATGGGAAGCATTCGCGTAGCAATTGATATCAACGCAAGCACCCAACGTGTGTGGGAAGTCGTTGAACCAATCGAACGTCACATTGACTGGATGGCAGATGCCGTCGCAATCCGTTTCAAGACTGATCAGACGCGTGGTACAGGCACCGAATTTTACTGCGACACCAAAGTTGGCCCCATCAAGCTTGTCGACGAGATGAAAATCACTTCATGGGTTCCAGAAAAAGCCATGGGGGTCACGCACACCGGCGTTGTTACCGGAACTGGTGAATTCACACTTGAAGCATTGTCACCGACCACCACTCGTTTCGTGTGGACTGAAGTCTTGGTGTTCCCATGGTGGCTCGGCGGAAAACTTGGCTCTCTTGTTGGCGGTCAAATTGTGATGAAAGCAATTTGGCGTAAGAACTTACGCATTCTCAAGAAACTCGCTGAGCAATAACTACGCAGGACGTGGCGCAGACCAGCCACGCCACTTTGAAATCACGCGGATTGAAAACGCAAGCACGATTCCCACAACAGCCACCGCTGATTGGTTGAGTTCAAACTCATCGCCGACTACAACTACTACTGCTGCCGCTATCGCTGCCGTTGCATAAATCTCTCGGTGAAGCACCACGGGAATCTCGCGCACCAAGACATCGCGTGCTACTCCTCCCCCAATTGCAGTAAGCATTCCGATACCAACAGAGGCAGAAGCATTGAGGCCGGCGTTTAAGGCCTTCTGCGTACCTGCAACAGCAAATAAGCCCAGTCCTGCAGCATCAAGAACTAGCAGTGGTTTTTGCAACCGAGAAATAGCAGGGTGAACATAGAAGACAAAAACACCACACACGACTGGCACCACTAAATATCGAGCATCAGTAAATGTGGCAGGCGGCGCTATTCCTAGCAATAGATCACGAATGATTCCGCCGCCCAAAGCAGACGTAGCTGCCAATGCGAGCACACCGAAAATATCCAATTTCTTCTCCACACCAACCAAGCCGCCTGATAATGCAAACACGGCAATACCCACAAGGTCTAAGACAAGCAGCAAGGTGGTAGTACTCATATTGTCAGTCTCGCAGAATTACTGATCGCGCTAGATGAATACACGTATCAGAGCAGTCGTTCCGACCCCTGCAACGATCACCACAACAAAAGGCAACTTGCGCCACGTAGCAAGCACCGCAACAGCTAATCCGGCCGCTCTCGCATCAATGGCATAACTCTGACCAGTTGTAAACGTGTCTTTCGCAATCAGCCCCGCAAGTAATGCCGCTGGAATCAGCAACAAACACCGCTGCACCACCAGCGGCATCTCACGCTGACCAATAATGACAGCACCAAGCAGTTTCAGGCCGTAGGCACATGCCGCAAGCGCCAATACAAACGTCCAACTCATGGTGCGCCGTCAGTCTTCGCAGTTGATTCATCTGAGGTCGGTGACAAGCCGAACAACATGCCAAGTGCTGACACAAGTATCGGCAAACCAATCGGCATGAACGGTGCAAGTGCCACTGCAGCAACTGCACCAAACAATGCGGCTTTGCGACCAGTTGATGTGCGCAGGTGTGGCGCAATCATTGCAGTGAACATCACAGGAAATGCAGCGTCAAGCCCGAAATCACTGGGGTTAATGCTGGAACCCACTAACGCACCAAGCAATGTTCCGATATTCCAACTGGCGTACAGAATCGCGCCAGAAATCCAGAATGCAGTTCTGCGAGTAGCCGGATCTGTTTCGGCTGAGACAATCGCTGTTGTTTCATCTATCACCCACTGCGCACCGAGTAAACGTGAAGCGAGACTTCCCTGCTTCAACACCGGGGACATTGCTAATCCGTAGACCGCATTACGGCCTGATAACAACACTGCCCCACCGAATGCGCTTGCAACTGTTCCGCCAGAAGCGATAACACTGACCGCAGACATTTGTGATGCGCCAGTGAAAACAAGCAATGACATGGCGCATGATTGCGCAACGGATGCGCCAGCAGAAACGGACAGAACTCCGAATGATGCGCCGAAGATAACGAACGCGATGCCAATCATTAGTGAGGCAGAAATGAAGCGGCGTGCATCAGGTGCGCGAAAATGATGCATGAGTTATTTGCCAGTGAAAGAGGCTTTACCTGGTCCGTGTTCAAGGAAACTAGCTACACCAATTTGGCTATCAGCTGAATGAAAGACTTCTTCAAACAACTGAAGTTCTAGGGCAAGACCCGATGCCAGATCAGTTTCCATACCTTGATCTACTGCTTGTTTGATTAGACGCGTTGCCACTGTTGCACCAGACGCAATAGTTGTTGCTAGTTCCAATGCACGTGTCATCAATGCATCTGGTTCAACAACTTCATTAGCAAGACCAATAGCAAGTGCTTCTTCTGCTTTCACCTGACGACCAGTCGCCATGATTTCTTTGGCCCTGCTTGCGCCGACTATTCGTGGAAGACGTTGCGTTCCGCCACCGCCAGGAATAATGCCGAGGAGAATTTCGGGTTGTCCAAACACTGCCTTTGTTGATGCAATGCGATAGTCGCACGCCATTGACAATTCGCAACCGCCACCAAGGGCATAACCACTAACGGCAGCAATGGTGAACGAAGGAATAGCTGCAACGGCATTCAATGCGGCATGGAACGCAGCGCCGATTGTTTTTGCTTCAGAAGGGCCACCAAACTCTGAAATATCAGCACCAGCTGCGAACAAGCGGTCGCCACCGGTAATGACTACTGCTCCTGCAGGGTTACTGGTGAGGTCTCGGGTCACATCATGAAGACGCGCAAGAAGCGCAGTAGACAAGGCATTCACCTTGGGTGAGTTCAACGTAACGACAGCAACCCCGTCACTACGACGATCAACAAGTACTAATGATTCATTGGACATTTCAGGCTCCTACTCCGCGCAGCATTTCATCAGCTGCTGACCACGGATCAAGTTCGTGGTTCAGCACTTGTGATTGCAACCCATCCCATTGATCACCACTAAGAATCTCACGAGCTTTCAACTCGAGTCGACGCGCAACAATTTCACGCAGTTCGGCGCGCAAACGGAATTCACGGCGCGACTTCAATACGCCAGACGATTCAATTGAAGCGCGATGCTCTAACACCGCATCCCACATTTCCGTAACACCCTCTCCCGTGTTGCCGATGGTGGCGATGATTGGTGGGTGCCATGCTTCGTGAGCAATATCTGACAGTTCCAACATTTGTTCAATGTCACGACGAGTCTCTTCAACGCCCTTTCGGTCTGCCTTGTTAATGACAAACACGTCAGCAATTTCCATGAGGCCTGCTTTGTTTGCTTGCACCGAATCGCCCCAGCCTGGGTTCAACACAACAACAGTGGTGTCTGCCTTGCCAGCAATTTCAACTTCTACTTGGCCAACGCCAACGGTCTCTACCAAAATCCATTGGCGGCCAACAGCATCAAGCATGCGAATTGCTTCAGGAGTAGACAGCGACAAACCACCAAGGTGTCCGCGCGTTGCCATAGAACGAATGAAAACGCCAGGGTCTGTTGCGTGGTCTTGCATACGCACACGGTCGCCCAAAATTGCGCCACCAGTAAACGGCGAAGACGGGTCAATTGCGAGAACCGCGATTTCAAGGTCTTGTTTGCGCAAGTGTGTGATGAGCGAACTGGTCAGCGTGCTCTTTCCGGCGCCAGGAGCTCCGGTGATACCCACTGTGTATCCAGTACCGCTGCGCTTGTAGGCAAGCCTTCCAACTTCTCGGGCGACTGCATCACCACGTTCAAGTAGCGACAGGACGCGAGCAAGTGCAGCTCTGTCGCCATCACATGCGGCGGTAAAAAGCTGTTCGGGGCTAAGAGTGCGACGGCTCACTTAGATGACCTGCACGACCTCAGTGACTCCGTCGATGCGGTCTTTCATAATGCGTTCGATGCCGGCCTTCAGAGTTTGGTCAGAAGCAGGGCACGTAGTGCAGGCTCCGACCAGTTCGACCGAGATGACACCGGTCTCTTCGTTGACATCATGCAAGACAATGTCTCCGCCGTCGGCCTGAAGAGCTGGTCGTATGACCACGATGGTTTCTTCTACCTGTTGGCGCATTGACATGGATACAGCCTACGCTGACATCATGTTCGCTCATCAAGGTGGGTGGGACGAGATGCTGTATGCCCTCGTGCCCATTGTCCTCATTTTTGGTCTTTTACGGCTCGCAAATTCGCGTGCCAAGAAATTGACCCGGCCTGAGGCTACGACTCAGGCCGAACTCGACTAATTGAGGCGCCTAAAGCGCTGAGGCGACCCACAATGTCGTCATACCCACGATCAATGTGGAACACATCGCCAATTTCGGTGATTCCAGACGCTGCGAGACCTGCGACAACAAGGGCTGCTCCGGCGCGAATATCAGGCGCGACCACGGTGGCGCCAGTGAGATGTTCAACTCCTCGAACAACAGCATGGTGACCGTCGATTTCGATATTGGCTCCAAGCGCACGCAACTCGTCGACATAACGGAATCGGCCTGGGTACAAATTCTCAGTAACTATTCCGACACCATTTGCCATTGACAACATCGCCACCACCAGAGGTTTGTAGTCAGTAGCAACACCCGGATACGGCAAGGTGGAGACATCTACCGATGTCAATCTGTCGGGTGCTGTTGCAGTAATCCCCTCGTCGTCAATGTCAAAGATCATGCCCATGTCAGTGAAGCGAGTCAGCATCATGCCCATGTGTTGAGCATTTGCCCGGGCCACGCGGATGGTGCCACCACACATGCCAACAGCAGCAATATACGTGGCCGATTGCACACGATCGGTAACTACTTCATGAGTAACTGCCTGCAGTGAAGATGGCACAACACCAGTAATGGTCAATGTTGCTGTGCCAATTCCGTCAATCCGGCATCCCATTTTGCGCAACATGTTGCACAAGTCTGCAATTTCTGGTTCCCGCGCCGCATTACGAATAGTTGTGACACCATCTGCAACAACTGCAGCCATCAACACGTTTTCTGTTGCACCCACACTCGGAAAATCAAACACGACTTCGGCACCAACAAGGTGAGCACAACGCCCCACAATTCCCTCGGAAGATGTTTCAAATTCTGCACCCATTGCTTCGAGTCCACGTAAGTGCATGTCAATAGGCCGACCACCAAAGTCATCGCCACCGGGAAGTGCAATATCAACTTGTCCAAAACGTCCGAGCAGTGGGCCGACAAGATTCACTGAGGAACGAATGCGGTCAGCTAGTTCAAATGGTGCAACAGGTGTAATGGCGCCAGAGTTATAAATAGACAGGTGCTGGCCAGTCTCGCCTACGGGCGCTGGCGAAAAAGTGATCTCGAGCCCAACGGCACGCAGCAAGTCAGCCATGATCACCACGTCTTCAATGACCGGAACATTTGTCAGCGTGTACCTGCCATCAGCAAGCAACGTCGCCGCCAATAGCTTCAGGACCGAGTTTTTAGCGCCTGGTACAACTACCTCGCCGGCTAATGGCCCACTCTGAGCAACAACGATGACATCACCCTCGCGCTGATTCGAACCAATGGACATGACTATCAGTATGCTCCCGCGGTGGCCTTGAACGGAAAACTTCTGCTGAGACGCCTACCCCGATGGGCAAAGCCAACCGAAGATTTGACCCCACGCCAACGGCAAATTCTGATTTTGGTGGGGCTGGCATCCATGTCAGCCGCATTTATCAACACTCTCTTCACTCAAACGGTTGCATTCGCAGCCGACGAATTTAATGTTTCCCAATCTGGTCAGGGAATTGGTGCATCTGTTGTGAGATTCGGCATCATCATCTGTTTGCCACTCGTTGCATTGGCAGACAAGTACGGGCGACGCCCCGTCATGATCGCAATGGCGTGGGCCGCACCCATCGTGTCATCGCTCGGTGCAATTGCACCCTCATATGTTTTTCTTGTCGGCACACAAGCAATTGGTCGCCCGCTTGGCCTCACGCTTGACATTTTGATTGCAGTTGTCGCATTAGAAGAAATGCCTCGCAATACACGGGCATACGCAACCGGACTTCTCGCAGTCATCAGTGGAATAGGTGGAGGCATTGCTGTTGGTTCCCTGCCGTTAGCGGACCGCGGCCCCACATCATGGAGGCTTATTTACCTCGTCGCTCTGGTGTGGATATTTGTTGCCATTGCGCTAACCAAGTGGTTACCGGAATCAGAACGATTCACCAAACATCAAAAACAGGCCGTGGCGATACGCATGAAACTGTCGTCGGCATTTCGCGGACAGCTAGGCCGAATCTGTTCAGTTGTGTTCCTGACAAATATGTACATTGCCACCGTGTCGATCTTTCAAAACAGGTACCTGAAAGATGACCGTGGGTACTCTGCTGCACTTGTTGCCCTCTTCACCATTACAACGTCATCTCCTGCATCATTAGGTCTCATCATTGGTGGCCACTTCGCAGATGAAAAAGGCCGGCGCATCATCGGGGCCACATTGGTTCCCATTGGGGCATTTCTCTTGGCGCTCTCGTTCTCTACATCCGGCGCAATCATGTGGATATTTGCAATTGCCGGCGGCCTTGCGTTTGGAATTTCATACCCAGCTCTTGCCGTTTATCGCGGCGAACTGTTTCCCACAGGTTCACGGGGCACGGCTGGTGGAATCATCATGACCTCTGCGCTCTTTGGTGGAATTGTTGGCTTAGTCGGAGCCGGGCTTGTCTTGGATTCAGGATTGTCGTATGGGACAGTGATGCTGTGCCTCGTTACCGGCCCTGTCATTGCATCGCTCATCGTGTGGTTTCGCTACCCAGAAACTGCACACCGTGATCTTGATGAGATTTCTCAAAATCTTTAGAGTTTCGTCACCCACGCCGCAATTCGTTGAGCAACATCGGCGTCAGCTTTTGCTAGTTCATGTCGACCATTGTCAATGAAACTCCACGTGACATCACCAGGAACAACAGCGAACGCATCGCAAAGTTCGTCTGGTGTTCCAAAGTTGTCTTTTGTCCCACTTACGCACAACGTTGGAACAGTGATGCGCGACAAATGTTCAATGCGTAAAGCACTTGGCTTCTTTGGCGGATGCAACGGGTACGACACCAGTACCAGCCCTGCAACTTCTAATGGGTCTACTTCATCTGCAACCGCCATAGAGCACATCCGGCCGCCCATCGACCGCCCACCAATAACAATCTTCGAAGTCGAGACACCTAGTGACTCTGCGAATTCACGTACATGTTCCTTAACACTTGCAATGAGAACTGGCGCTTTATCTGGAAACGGTTTCCCAGCGATGCGATAAGGAAAGTCATGCCTGGCTACCGGCAAGGGTGCCAGTGCGTCCTGCATTGCCAACAAAGATGAGTGTGTTGACGATGAGCCGGCACCAGGAAACAAAACGATTCCAGCAACTGCCGTCACAACGCCTCAAGCAACACGCGACGAGCCTCAGTGATGTCAATAATCAATTTGCTTGCGTCGGTTTCATTGCCCCCATGATCAGGATGAGCACGCCGCACACTGTCGCGATAATGCGACATGATGTCTCGTTTTCCTGGCTTCACAGTGCCGCCAGGGAAACCAAGAATCTCTAAAGCCCATGCGCGTGGGTCTGCTAACGCCGACACCGATGACACTTTTGATCCAGCCAAGTACTCAATGAATGAAGCACCGATTGGTCCGCGCCACTTCATTGCCCGCAACATAACGGGAACCAACTGTTGACGAAGACCAATATCAAGACGTTCCAATGCGTAAATGGACCCTAGTGCTTGTTGCAATGGTGTTCCGTTGTTCTGAAACTCAAACTCAATGGAATCATTCACGCTGGTCATGCGGTGAGTGCTGTATGACAAACCGTGGCGATCTACTTGAAATCGATGTCGCAATCGTGGCTGAACAACGCGCGCATCACGTTCAATTTCTAGAAGTAAACGCTGAAGATCCGGTATGAAATCTTCATCCACTTCAGATGCGTGCACTGCAAGAACTGCACCAAGCAGAATGCCACCAAACCCCGGCGCAGGCTCTACTGGCAACATCAATCGGCCAAGAGCTAACCGGCGTGTAGGCGCAATGGGTCGCGAGTGAAAGATTTCAAACTCGGCGAGAAGCATGCTGGAAACGCTATCTTGCGTTCTTCATGAGGGAGTGCAAGAACTCTTCGGTCACAGTAAATTCGCGAGCGATATTCACAGAGTTACGGAATCCGTGACCCTCCCCTGCGAACACTTCCAACTGAATGTTTCCGCCCACTTCCTTTATTGCATCTCGCAGCCGTTCGGAATGAACAAGAGGAACTGAATGATCTTGGTCACCGTGAAAAACAAGGATTGGGGTGCCACGTAGTGCCAGGGCGTTGTTGTGAGGCGAACGTTCTGCTGCTTGATTTTCAGAGCCGATGAGCGCTGGCATGTGATGGCCTTCAAAGGGGTCATCACTCTGCAACATGGCAACTAGATCAACGACTGGGTACTTCACCACAACACCAGCACACAGCGAAGAATCACGTACCGCCGTATTAAGCGCCGTTAATCCGCCGGCACTGCCGCCCATCAGAACAGTTGTTGCAGAAGAGAACCCGTGCACGGTTTGAAGATGGCGCAACACGTTGGCAGTATCGATGGCGTCGTATTCTCCCCAACGGCCATTCAGGCTCATCATGAAGTCACGACCATGACCTGACGAACCGCGATGATCAACGACAGCAATCGCAAACCCACGCGATAACCAATAGGTGAATTGACTACGAAACGTGACCTGCCATTGATCATTCGGTCCACCATGTACCCAGCAGATCAGTCCGCCATGTGGCCGATGCGCGCGATACAAGCGATACGGAACTTCAACTTCTCCCGGTGCGCGTTCAACTGTTGGCTCAACAAGTTCAACATCGATTTCATTTTCGAACCATCGTGCATCAGCTGGTCGCACCAATACCGTGCGCTGAGGTTCAAGCAAGTTATTCAGGTGATACACCACAACTTGTTGCGGTGTACGCGCACCGGTTCGTACTGCGGCGAGTGTGTTGCCTTCCCATGACAAACAACCGTGAACTCCTTGCCCAATGCGATGACGTGAACCTGTCACCCTGTCGAACACCCACAACGATGAATACCCATCTTCGTTGCGAGTGTAAGCAACACGCGTACCGTCAGTATTGAAACACCATGTGCGTTGACCTGGTCCCCACGTTGGTGCGCCATGTTCGCAATGGTCGATGATGGAGATATTCGGATCAACAATCTGGTCACCCAGAATGTGAACATTGGCAACTCCAGTTGAATCATCAATAAAGCCGAAAGATTCTTTGTTCCGAGAAAACCGAGCTTGTTGCACAGCAACTCCATCCGCAATCCGTTCTGGGTATGAAGCACTTTGAGTCCACGCCATGTCAGGCCTGTTCCACACGATGCAACTTCCATCAACGCCAGCAATTGCGTCAAGTGCGAAGTCAGATTCGTCATGCACTACGTACGGTTCACCGTCAGTAATGTCGCATCCCCACAACTCTTTCCAGTCGGCGATCGCAAATACTCGGTGATTCATGTAATCGATTGCCGGCGTTGTCCACGACCGAGACACATCAAATGCCAACGATCTCTCCTGCATCACATCGTCATTTCGAAGTGTTATTTCGACAATGCCCCGTGCGTCAGTTGTCACATAGACAACGTCGCCGTCATCGCTCCACACATGCACCCCACCAGACAGCCCACGACCGCGCGAGGGCGCATCGGAATAGAGATCAACGAATGCATTGCCGTCAACTGCCCACATCCGCAGAATGGCAGAGGCGCCGTCTGAGACAACTCCTGACACCCATTGACCCCCAGGACGCACCAGGACGTCAGTAATCTCGACACCCGGAAGGCACAGCTGGATTGGCAGAACGGACACGAACGCAGGTTAGTCAGGGCACTAGGTTTGTACGTGATGACTACTGAACGCCCAGACCGTAACCTCGCCCTCGAACTCGTACGCACCACCGAATCTGCCGCCATGGCAGCCAGTCGATGGGTTGGCCGCGGAGACAAACTAGGTGCCGACGGCGCCGCAGTGGACGCCATGCGCATGGTGCTCAGCACTGTGCCCATGAGCGGCATCGTCGTCATTGGTGAAGGCGAAAAAGACGAAGCCCCCATGTTGTTCAATGGCGAACATGTCGGAGACGGCTCAAAGCCAGACACAGACGTCGCAGTTGACCCAATCGACGGCACCTCGCTCACAGCATCAGGCAAAGGCAACGCAATCTCAGTGATTGCAGTATCCGAGCGTGGCACCATGTTTGATCCGGGCCCATGTTTCTATATGGAAAAAATCGCAGTTGGCCCTGATGCGGTTGGCTCAATCGACATCACCGCAACTCCTACCCAGAACCTCAAATGGATTGCCAAGGCAAAAGGCGAAAGTGTTCGCGACCTAACAGTGATGATTCTTGAGCGCCCCCGTCACGACGACCTCATCGAAGAAGTTCGTGCCTCAGGCGCGCGCATCAAGCTGATTTCAGATGGTGACATTTTCTCTGCAATTGCAACGGCCTGGCCAAATGCCGGCGTTGACGTCATGTTTGGTATTGGTGGAACACCTGAAGGCGTTGTTGCTGCCGCTGCATTGAAGTGCATGGGTGGGGAAATTCAAGGCCGCCTGTGGCCTCGTAATGACGAAGAACGTGCTGCAGCAATCGCTCAGGGCTACGACCTCAGTCGCATTTTGAACACCGACGACTTAGTCAAAGGTGATAATTGCTTCTTCGCTGCGACCGGTGTTACTGATGGCGAATTACTACAAGGCGTTCGCTTTACTCCTGGCCTTGTGCACACACAAAGCTTGGTAATGCGCTCACGCAGTGGAACAGTGCGCCTGATTGATGCACAACACAGGCTCGACAAGATCAGCGAATTCTCCGCAATCGACTACAGCTGAGGCACTAGAAAGTCACGAACAGTAGCCCTCCTAGCCTGCCTAAAACACGGGTCCAGAGTGCGGCTACTGTCTGGTAATGGAAAGCCACTTCGCCACTATCTGGGAAAACATCGCCGATTCAATCGGAGATTCTCCGGCAATCACTCACGGTACTGTCACTCGCACGTGGAGCGAATATGACGAACGTGCAGCACGAATAGCTGCCGCACTTGTTGATGCAGGCCTCAAGCCCGACAGCAAGGTTGGCCTCTACCTCTACAATTCAAACGAATACTTAGAAGCACAGTTCGCGACCTTCAAGTTTCGTGGTGTCCCTGTCAACGTGAATTACAGGTATCTCGATGAAGAGTTGCTGTACCTGCTTGATAACAGTGATTCAGAAGTTCTCTTTTTTCATTCTTCACTCGGCGATCGAGTTGCACGAGTTATCGACCGCCTTCCAAAATTGAAACTGCTTGTAGAAGTTTCTGATAGCAACGATTCCCACGTCCCAAGCGCAGTTTCCTACGACAGCCTTTTTGAGAATCACGAACCAATGCCGCGAATCACGCGCAGCGATGATGACATTTACATGCTGTACACCGGTGGAACCACCGGAATGCCAAAGGGTGTCATGTACCAGATGGGATCTCTTGTCGATTCGTTCATCACCAATGGACTGATGCTGCTTGGGGTTACTCCGCCAGCTGATGTTGCTGATCTCGGAGCAACTTTACGTGAAGCACAGGCAAATGGCATCCGGCCCATTTCTATTCCAGGTTGCCCGCTTATGCACGGGACAGGCATGTGGATTGGGACCATGATGCCATCACTTGCCGGCGCACACATCGTGACGTTAGAAAGTCGAAGTTTCGATGCGCACGAATTGTTCCGCGTTATTCAAGACAGACAAGCAACGCATATAACGATTGTCGGTGACTCATTTGCCAAGCCCATGCTTCAAGCGATTGATGAGGCCGTCTCAAAAGGAACGCCCTACGACACGAGCAGCTTGAGCATGGTCGCTTCATCAGGCGTGATGTGGACCTCTGAAGTCAAACAAGATTTGCTTGATCGGATAGAGCAGGTTGTCTTGTTCGACGCCATGGGCTCAAGTGAAGGATCTATGGGTATGGCAATCAGTATGAAAGGCCTTCCCCCTTCAACAGCGAAATTTTCGGTTTCGGCAACCACAAAGGTTTTCACGGAAGACGATCGAGAAGTGCAACCAGGTTCTGGGGAAATTGGCAAAGTCGCAGCCGGAGGCGCTGTTCCCATCGGTTACTTCAAAGACCCAGAAAAATCAAGTAAGACATT
>Ga0208720_1000028_pt1 | contig 40901 bp, 24 predicted proteins | sample LakMenEpi20Apr10_FD_150716 | JGI IMG/M metagenome (GOLD analysis project Ga0208720, IMG submission 150716) | Freshwater microbial communities from Lake Mendota, WI - 20APR2010 deep hole epilimnion (SPAdes) | ecosystem: Environmental > Aquatic > Freshwater > Lake > Epilimnion/Euphotic zone ...
ACCTAGCCGGGCTTGGCGCTAGCCCCGGTTGGATTGGCTTTATCTAGCCGGGCTTGGCGCTAGCCCCGGTTCATTATCTTTCGCGAACCGGGGGCTAACGCCCGGCGGCTAGATTCATACACCCCGGTTAGTTGTCTTCCGCGAACCGGCGGCTAGATCCAGACTCCGAAACCCGACGGTTCTGACCATTTATACTTATAAAAATCGGGTGCGCTCTTGTGTCCCGCGCATCGGTCGGTTAAAAAAGAGTTCCCTCCGTACAATTCGCCAGCCCTTTGACGATGGCTGCTTCCCATCAAAAGGCACGACCGATGCATGAAAAGTCCGTTTCCAGCAACCATCTGACACGTCGCCACCTGATCCGTGGTACGGTCGGCCTGTTCGCCGCCCCTGCTTTTATTCCTCGACTGATCTCGGCTGCTCCTTCCGAACGTGTTCGCCACGCCAGCTTTGGGGCAGGCGGAATGGCCGGCGCTGACCTCTCGGCGATCGCTTCCCATAAGAATGTTGATCTGGTCGCTGTCGCTGATGTCGATTCCGAACGAGGCGAAGCTCTCAAGAAGCGTTTCCCCAATATCCAGGTCTTTCAGGATTATCGCAAACTGCTCGACAAACTCGGCCCAAACGGGCTCGATAGCGTCAATGTGAGCACCCCCGACCACATGCACGCCCCGATCGGCGCCACGGCCATGGCCCACAATCTGGCTGTTTATGGTCAGAAGCCTTTGACCCATGATATTTACGAATCTCGCAGGCTCACTGAAATCGCTGCTGAGAAGAAGCTGGTCACCCAAATGGGCGTCCAGATCCATTCTGCCCGCGAATATCGGTCCGCCGTAGCCTGGATTCAGGAAGGCGCGATTGGCAAGATCAAGGAAGTTCACACCTGGTCCAGCAAGAAATGGGGCGACCCAACCTCTAAGCCAGATCGCACCGATAAAGTCCCGGCAAGCCTCGATTGGCAAGGCTGGCTCGGCGTTTGCGACGACCGTCCATTCATCGGCGATGGCTACTACCATCCCGGCAACTGGCGTCGTCGTCTCGACTTCGGTACAGGCACGTTTGGCGATATGGGCTGCCATATCTACGACCCTGTCTTCAAAGCGCTCGACCTGACGGCCCCGATTTCAGTCAAATTCGACGGCAAGGCCCCCAACGCCACAAACTGGGCGGACGATGCCCAGGTGCTTTATGTCTTCCCAGGCAATAACTTTACTGACGCAAAGACAGTGAATGTAACATGGTACGACGGCGACCGCCGGCCTCCTCAGTTTGTCATAGATGCCATCAAGCCGAACGGACTGCCGGATCAAGGCTCGGTTTTCTTCGGAACCACCGGGATCCTGATTCTGCCGCACGTGGCCATGCCGATTATTGTGGGTGAATCCAAGGAAGCGACCGCCAAGCGTCAGGCCGCTCCAGGGGCGGATCACTGGCATCAGTTTGTCAATGCCGTTCAGGGCAATGGCAAAACCTCGGCCCACTTCGGCTATGCAGGCCCATTGACCGAGTCGATCCTTCTGGGCGGTGTGGCTTCGCGGTTCCCCGGAATGGAATTGCAGTGGAATGCCAAAGAGTTGCAATTCACCAATGCTCCGGAAGCCAATAAGTATGTCAAGAAAGCCTATCGCAAGGGCTGGGATGTCCCAGGTCTTTCCTGATCGCTCTCTGAATCGTATCATGTGCTGATTCAAGTCAGTCGTCCGTCTGAAAAACTTCTTCCAGTCTCTATTCCACTCTATCTAGCAGGTTCTCCAATCATGAATCGTCGCAAATTTGTCCGCAATACGGCCCTTCTCTCAGCCACAGCTGCTCTGGGCAACGTCAAACTGATTTCATCCGTTCAGGCCGATGAAATTCCAGCCGGTTTCACACCGATCTTCAACGGTAAAGACCTCACCGGCTGGTATGGAATGCCTCACTTCGACCCACGCAAGTATTTCGCCATGAGCGAAACCGAGAAAAAAGCCTATCGCGATAGCCAACAGGCCGAATTGGTCAAGCACTGGACTGTCCAGAACGGCGAACTGGTCAACGACGGCTTTGGCCCTTACGCCACAAGCGATAAGAACTACAGCGACTACGAGCTGGTGATTGATTACAAGACCGTTGCCAAGGCGGACAGCGGGATTTACCTGAAGGCCAATCCACAGGTCCAGATCTGGGATTACACCGAAACAGCCAAGTTTAATCTCGGTGCCGACAAGGGCTCGGGCGGCCTCTGGAACAACTCCAAAGGTGCCTCCGGCAAAGACCCACTGGTCCTGGCTGACAAGCCTTTCGGCGAGTGGAATAAATTCAAGATCCGCCAGCTCGGCGCCCGTACCTGGGTTTGGCTGAACGACAAATTGGTGGTCGATAACGTCACCATGGAAAACTTCTGGGATCGCAAGACACCGCTCTTCGCCAGCGGCCCATTCCAGCTCCAAACACACGGCGGCGAAATCCGCTGGAAAAATATCGCTGTCCGTGAAATCGGCGCCGATGAAGCCGCCTCATTGCTGCGTGGGAAAGCCGATCCTGAAGGCTTTACCTCGCTCTTCAACGGCACATCGCTCGACGCCTGGGGCGGCGCTGCCGACAACTACGAAATTCGCGACGGTGCCATCGCCTGTAAAAAGGGCAAGGGCGGTGTTCTCCACACCAAAGAAAAATACAGCGATTTCGTCGCCCGAGTGGAATTTAAACTCCCTGCCGCTGGCAACAATGGCCTGGCCATTCGTTATCCAGGCACTGGTGACCCTGCCTACGCCGGCATGACCGAGCTTCAAATTCTTGACGACAGCCACGAGAAATACGCCAAAATCGACAACCGTCAAGCCCACGGTTCAGCCTATGGAATGGTAGCAGCCGTCCGAGGCTTTCTGCGTCCTGCTGGCCAGTGGAATTATCAGGAAGTGACCATCAAAGGCAAAACCATCAAGGTTGAGCTCAACGGTACCGTCATCCTGAACGCTGACCTCGATAAAGTCACGGAATTCATGGCCAATTCGCCACACCCCGGCAAGGATCTGACAGAAGGCTTCTTCGGCTTTGCAGGCCATGGCGACGATGTCATGTTCCGCAACGTTGCCATCAAGAAGATCTGATTTGCATTCAGTAAGATCTGAAAAAGCAGGGGGATGGGATTCGTCCATCCCCTGTTTTTTATTGTCCACATCATAAATATGGGTTATTGCAACATGTCGCGACACAAAACGATCCTAACCTTGGTTTTTGGGCTCTTCAGCTGTTTTTCGATCCATGCCCAGCCTCCTGAACTTCCATCTTATCCGGACCACACCCGGCTCATGATCGTTCGTGACTCAAATGGCAAGGAAACAGAGGTCCAGAACAAGTCCGACTGGTCTGTCAGGCGTGCGCACATCATTTCGAATTTTGAAAAAGTGGCTGGTAAAATGCCTGGAGGTGAGCGAAGGGTGCCTCTGGATTTAAAGATAGAGAGCACGACCGACTCTGGCAAATACAATCGCCTTCATATCAATTACGCAGTAGAGCCTGGAGACCGTGCCACAGCCTGGCTTTTGATCCCCAAGAATATCAAGAGCAATGAAAAGCGAGCCGGTGTTGTTGCAATCCATCAAACCACGAACATCGGCAAGGACGAACCGGCCAACATGGGTGGTCTGAAGAATTTGCATTACGGGCACGAGTTGGCTGAGCGTGGCCACGTGGTGATCTGCCCGGATTACAACCGATTTGGCGAGCGTAAGGTGGATCCTTACAAAATGGGCTGGCAGTCGGCCACCATGAAGGGGATTTGGGACCATATGCGAGCCGTGGATGTCTTACAATCGAGGGCGGAAGTGGACGGTTCTAAGATTGCGGCCATCGGCCACTCTCTGGGCGGGCACAACAGTATTTTCCTGGCCGTTTTTGACGAACGTGTCAAAGCCGTGGTGAGCTCATGCGGATATAACGCTTTTAAGCATTATATGAAGGGAAATATTGAAGGCTGGAGTCATGAAGGTTATATGCCGAGGCTGAAGTCGGAATATCAACTGGATTTGAAGAAAGTTCCGTTCGACTGGCCTGAGCTGGTGGCAGCAGTGGCACCTCGAGGACTTTATACGAATGCGCCCTTAGGAGACTCGAACTTTGATTCCGTTGGCGTGAAATTATGCGAAACATCAGCTCGACCCGTCTATGAATTATTAGGGGCCTCAAAGAGTTTTGTTTTTGCGTACCCTGAAGCAGAGCATGACTTTCCGATCCATGAGCGTGAGGCGTCATATCAGTTTATCGAAGCTGAGTTGAAGAACTGAACCATAATCAAGCTCTGGAGGCACGGTCCCCTGACCGGGCGGGGTTTTGTGAATTTGGTCAATAACCATGTAAAATCCTACATAGAAATGATTTACATAATTCTAAACCTCAAAGCCAAAGCCCGCCATGTCTGGGGACATGGCCTTCATAAAGTGTTGCCACACTACTTCGCAACCGCTTAATTTCACATAGGTTAAAGCATTATTACGAAACGGGTTTGTCTCGACAGTTCAAGATTCACCCTGCTTTGCCAGGGTTGGATTTATCTAGCCGGTCTTGGCGATAGCCCCGGTTGGTTTTCTACATCGCAGAAACCGGGAGCTAGCCCCGGTTGGTTGGTTTTAAAGACGGGAACATATTCCTGAACTGTTCCCATGGGTGAGTCAACAATTTCCGGGTCGATCCTGTTCTGAGTCGGATGGTCTTGAGGGTCAACGGCTTTGTGAGACGCAGGGAGAAGTTCCCGTTTGTTCTCAGGAGTTCTCCTTGATCTGACAAATCATGAGAATCGCACTTGTCAAAACTTGGTCCAGCATGTCATACTCTTAGTAATGGAAAATAGGCACAGGTCGATTTGCGAAGGTTTTCGGATCATTGGTGCCTTGATTCCGATATGCTGGTTGATATTCGAGCGTCTCGTCTTCATCACAACTTCATGAATTTGTGTGAGGATGATTCAAACGCGATGAACCGTTGGAATCGGCGACGGTTCAGGATACGAACAGCAATGCCTTTGAGCAAATATACGAATCAATAGTGAAGCCCGATTTTGAGGACGGGTCCATAGCCCGGAAAGAACGCTCCATGTCCACGTCGTCCACGTCATTGATGGAATCTCTGCGGAATGTCCGCAACATTGGTATTTCTGCTCACATTGATTCTGGCAAAACCACGCTCTCAGAGCGAATCCTTTACTACTCAGGCAAGATCCATAAGATCAATGAGGTCAAGGGTGATGGCGACGGCGCCGTCATGGACCACATGGAGCTCGAAAAAGAGCGTGGAATCACCATCACATCGGCCGCCACGACGGTCGAGTGGAAGGGTATGAAAGTCAACCTGATCGACACCCCTGGCCACGTCGACTTCACCGTGGAAGTGGAACGGTCCCTGCGGGTTCTGGACGGCGCCGTTCTGGTGCTTTGCGCCGTTGCCGGCGTGCAATCTCAGTCGATCACCGTCGACCGTCAGATGAAGCGTTACAACGTGCCCCGACTGGCGTTCATCAACAAGATGGACCGTACCGGGGCCAATCCTCGCAACGTCACCAAAGCACTGTGCGAAAAGCTTGGCCTGAATGCCGTGCCAATGCAGTTGAATATGGGTGCTGAGTCAAACTTTGCCGGAGTGATCGACTTGGTTCTGATGGAAGCCGTCTACTTCGATGGCGAGAAGGGCGACACGGTTCGTCGCGAGCCGATTCCTGCCGAGTACCAGGAAGAAGCCTCGAGTGCCCGTCAGGCAATGCTTGAAGCGATTTCGATCTTCTCCGACGAAGTCATGGAACTGCTGCTGGAAGAGCAGGAAGTTCCAATCGACCTGATCCATAAAACGGTCCGCGAAGGCGTGATCCTGAGCAAAATTTGCCCGGTCTATGTGGGCTCAGCCTATAAGAACAAAGGCGTTCAGACCCTGCTCGACGCCGTCTCGGCTTATCTTCCAAGCCCGGTTGACAGGCACATCAAGGCCAAAGATATCGATAACGACATGGAAGAAATCGATATCACACCTGATAACGAACTTCCACTTGTGGGCATGGCCTTCAAACTGGTGGAAGAGCCATTTGGCCAGCTGACCTACACGCGGATCTATCAGGGCACGCTTCGCAAGGGCGAATTCTACTTCAACAGCCGTTTGAAGAAGAAGCAGCGTGTGAGCCGGATTCTGCGGGTTCACTCCGATAAGAAGGAAGATATCGACCTGGCCGCCGCTGGCGATATCGTCGCCGTCATGGGGATCGACTGTGCCACAGGAGATACCTACTGTCAGGAAGGTTACAACTATGCCCTTGAGTCGATCTTTGCCGCTGCACCTGTGATCGACCTTTCGATCCATGCCGCCAAGCAACAGGATTCGGACAAGCTATCCAAAGCCCTGTCCCGATTCATGCGTGAAGACCCCACCTTCCGCGTTCACCAGGATCCGGAAACCGCTCAGACCATCATCTCAGGTATGGGTGAGCTGCACCTCGAAATCTATGTCGAGCGGATCAAGCGCGAATATAAAGTCGACTGCGTTGTGGGTATGCCAAAGGTGGCCTACCGCGAAACGCCGACCAAGCAAACCGACTACAACTACAAGCACCGTAAGCAAACCGGTGGTTCCGGCCAATACGGTCACGTTGTCGGCACCATGGTTCCGATGGACATCGAAGGCGATGGCGACACGTTCATCTTTGAGAACAAAGTCGTCGGCGGACGGATTCCTAACGAATTCATCCCATCCGTCGAAAAGGGTTTCCGTCGCGCTCTGGACAAGGGCCCAGTCGCTGGGTTCCCTGTCATCGGCGTGAAAATGGTTCTCAACGATGGTTCATACCACGACGTTGACTCCTCCGATATGGCCTTCCAGATTTGCGGTTTCGACGCCTTCCGCGAAACGTTCCGCAAAGCCGATCCTGTCCTTCTTGAGCCCATCATGAAGGTCGAAGTGGAAGCTCCAACCGAATTCCAGGGGCCTGTGACTGGCAACGTTTCGAGCCGTCGGGGCGTGATCCTCGGCACCGAAAATCGTGACAGCTTTGTCATGATCGAAGCCGAAGTTCCACTCTCCGAAATGTTCGGCTACTCAAACGACCTTCGCTCCATGACCCAAGGCAAGGGCGGCTTCTCGATGGAATTCCTCAAGTATCAAAAGGTTCCGACCAAGATGCAGGAAGAAATCGTCAAGAAGGTTCAAGCCGACAACGCCAAGAAGTGATTTTCTGACCATTCAGCGATTAAGCTGAACGAGTTTGAAACTCGCTTGTCTGAAGAAACATTCATGAAGAAAAAGCCTGAAGCAATTCAGGCTTTTTCTTTTAATGACTTTTAAGCTCGTGATTTAGGGGATAAACCGACCAAAGCGAATCGAAAGTAAACCCTTTTTTGGTTTAAAGTGTATTGCAAATCATCTCAGACAGACAATATTATAGGTGAAGCCTCTAACGGTCTTTCAAATCAACTCCTGAACCAGTTGGACAGAGGACAATATTCTCATGCGTAACGACTCCCTACGACGCGGCTTCACTCTGATTGAGCTGCTTGTCGTGATTGCTATCATCGCTGTTCTGATCTCTTTGCTGCTTCCTGCTGTTCAATCCGCTCGAGAAGCCGCCCGCCGCGCCCAGTGCATCAATAACCTGAAACAAATCGGGCTGGCGAATCATAACTTTGAATCCACCAACAGCCATTTCCCTCCAGGATATGGAATGTACCCTACCGGTGGTGGTGGACGTGCGAATGCTAATGCCATGATCCTGCAATACATGGAATCCGCCAATCTTTATGGCGCGTTCAACCTCTCGCGAAATATCAACCTCACCGGCCCGACTTCGCCAAACGACACGGCACAGATTCAGATCGTGGCCGCATTCAATTGCCCAAGCGATCCCTCCATGTCCAAATTGATGGCCGGAACTTCGGCCCTCGGTTACAACAACTATTTCGGCAGCATCGGCGCCACAGCTTCGATGGAAATGGGTACGGCTTTCGGTTTCCAGGAATCTGTCGGTGCACGAGCCGGCGTTTTCAACGTCTCCCTCGACCGAAGCGGAACAGCCGCTACCAACACGAACTTCCAAAAAGTCCTGACACCGACCACGATCGCCTCGATCGCTGACGGCACCAGTAACACCGCCCTCTATTCCGAAACCATTCGTTCGATTTCCGTTGCGAACACCGCCGCCGAAATTCCGATCGACAGCCTGCTCAACGTTTACATCGTCACCTCGCTCGCCGGTGCCCTTGATGCACCGCCTGCTTCCTGCCTGACCTTTCCAGGCACCCGGATCCGATATCGTGGCCAGCAATACTATCGTAACCTGCCACAAACCAGCTATTACAGTCACACCATGACCCCCAACTTCAAAAAATGGGACTGTGGCGACACCTCCTATGTTGCCTCTCACACAGCAGCACGGAGCTACCACCCAGGTGGAGTGAACACTGTCTTCTGCGACGGTTCCGTCAAGTTCATCAAAGACTCTGTCAATATCGCTACCTGGCGTGCCCTTGGCAGCAAGGCTGGCGGTGAAGTGATCTCAGCCGACGCTTATTGAGATCATCTGTCCATTTCAATTCTCATGGAAACGGGACGATCTGTTTTCGTCCCGTTTCTCTGTTTTCAGACCTGACTCACCGACCTTCGTTCCCGTTTGGAGCTGATCGCATGTCCAAAATGTTTCGCTTGATGATGGCTCTTAGCCTTGGTCTCTGCTCTTTCAGCCTTGTCGGCTGCGGCTCACGCCAACCTGTGGCCACTCCGGAATCAGCCACCCTTTCAAAGCTCAATGATGTCGCCGAGCTTTATCGGATTTACAGCATCACCAACAAAAAACCGCCAAAATCCAAGGCTGAAGCCGCTAAAATGGAGAATGCTGTCCCCTCTGGCCTGACCCCAATCAGCACCGGCGACATCATCGTTTTATGGGGAGGCGAACTGACCGACCTCAACGAAGAGCCAACTGGCCCGAAATCAGACACGATTCTTGCCTATGAAAAGGACGTTCCAGATAAGGGCGGAAAAGTCCTTCTGCTGGATCGAAATATCAAGACCATGACCCCCGAAGAATTCGCCGCGGCCCCAAAAGCCGCGGAATTGGCTGCTGAGCCTGCCAAAAAGAAATGATGGTTTCAGTCGAAATTTTCGAAATCCAGGCTGGGGGTTGCGAATCCGTCTCCCAGCTTTTTTAATTAATTTCCCGCGGCTGATCATAATTCACCCACATCATCGCCAGCCCCTTCGCAGGAGCGGTCGGGCCAGCATTTTTGCGGTCGCATGAGGTCACGATATCCCTTACTCTTTGCACCTCCCATTTCCCGGTTCCCACCATAATCAAAGTGCCTGCAATCGTGCGGACCATGTTGTATAAAAACCCGTTCGATTCCACTTCAATTTGAATCTCGGTTCCCACCCGCCTGACGTCACATCCATAAACTCGCCTGACTGTAGAAACCCGCTCTGATCCCACCGTCTGAAATGCCGCAAAATCATGACGACCAATCAGATAGAGAGACGCCTCCGCCATGGCTTTTTCATCCAGATGTCCCACCACATGATGCGCATATCGCAAGCTCATCGGGTCAAGCACGGAACGATTGTCCACCCGATATTGATAGCGTTTTGAAATGGCGTCCAGAGTCGGATGAAATGCAACAGAAACATCATCCGCATTTAAGATCCGAATTGTATCTGGAAGATAAGCATTGACGGCGTTCTGGAACTTGGACGGGTGATATTTCGCCGTGGTATAAAAGCTCGCAATCTGACCGTGTGCATGAACGCCGGCATCGGTGCGGCCACTGCCAATCAGCTTCGGCCTTTGCCCGATCATTTTTCCAAGGGCCGATTCAATACTGTCCTGAATCGTAGGCAAGCCGGGCTGGGTCTGCCAGCCTGAGAAGTCGGTCCCGTCATATGCGATTTTCAGGCGGATGTTGCGTACATCCATAAATCAGCCTGCACTTGCTCGACATTCAGGGATGAAAAAATGGGCGTAGGATGCGAAAAGTTGCTCCACTACGCCCATTCGGATTTTTGGACGAATCTGTCACAGACCACGTGCGATCAGGGTTTCAGCGATTTGAACCGCATTCAAAGCCGCACCCTTGCGAAGGTTATCACTCACGCACCAAAACAGGATGGCGTTCGGGTTGCCAAGGTCCTGGCGAATCCGGCCGACGAAAACTTCGTCGCGACCGTCGGCGGATCGAGGGTCAGGATACTGGCGATTCCGGAAGTCGTCCTGAAGGCAAACGCCGGGCGAGTTGCTCCACAAAGCGCGGGCATCGTCGGGCGTAATCGGATGTTCGCATTCGATCAGAATCGACTCGCTGTGACTGTTCACCACAGGCACTCGAATACACGTAGGCTGAACCTGAATGGCAGGATCGCCCATGATCTTACGCGTTTCGTACACCATCTTCATCTCTTCTTTGGTGTAGCCGGAGTCGAGAAAATCGTCGATCTGGGCCACGCAGTTAAAGGCGATCGGATGGGCGAATTTGGAAGGGGCTGGCTCGGGCGTGCCGGCGATCAGGGCGCGGGTCTGGGCATCAAGCTCGCTCATGCCCTTCTGGCCGGCTCCGGAAACAGCCTGATAGGTGCTGACAACGATCCGTTTGATCTTGAATTTATCATGGATCGGCTTCAGGGCCACCACCATCTGAATGGTCGAGCAATTCGGGTTGGCGATGATCCCCTTGTTCCAGTCGATATCCTGCGGATTGACTTCCGGGACGACCAGTGGGACCGTAGGATCCATGCGCCAGGCGGAACTGTTGTCGATCACCACGGCACCGGCTCGGGCTGCGGCGGGGCTTGTCTCTTTTGAGATCGAAGCGGGCGTGCTGGATAAAATAATATCCAGACCTTCAAATTCTTTATCGGAAACCGCGATGATGGGATGTTTCTCGCCCGCAAACGTGATCGTTTTGCCAGCGCTTCTGGGGCTGGCCAAAAACTTCACGGAGGCCAGCGGAAAGGCTCGCTGTTCCAATAAACGCACCATCACTTCACCGACGGCACCACTGGCGCCAAGAACGCCCACACGCTTCACGTTTCTAGTTCCTTCGTCAGGTTTCAGTTCCACTCTCCACTCGCCAAAGTCATGGCGGGCGGTTAAACTCATTCGTATCTGTGCTGAATGTCTGATGAATCGGACATCCATGCCACTTTTGGAATCTTCGGTTTGATGCCGAATGAGTGGACCCAATAGCATAACCGATAGAAAGCCGAAACGCCAACCAGATTGAGACTCATTTCCACACTGGTATTGGCGAAATCTGCGGCTGACCGACGGCAAAAAATCGAACACGAAGGATCAAGGCCTTGAAGGTACTGGTTATTGGACGCGGCGGGCGGGAACATGCGTTGTGCTGGAAGCTGGCCCAATCGCCCAAGGTGACTCACATCTACTGCGCCCCCGGCAACGCCGGAACGGCTCTGGAAGAGAAAGTCACCAACGAATCGGTCGAGCCAAACGACATCAGGGGCCTTCTTCAACTGGCCCGCCGGCGCGAGATTGATCTGACCGTTGTTGGCCCGGAAGATCCTCTGACGCAAGGGATTGTCGACGTTTTTGGCAAAGAGGGACTTCGCGTTTTCGGGCCCAGAGCCGATGCCGCAGAACTCGAAGGCTCGAAGATTTTCTGCAAAGAGCTGATGCGTCAGGCCGGCATACCCACAGCCGAATTCCGGATCTTCCGGTCCGTTCCTGATGCCGAGCGTTACGTGCTCTCACGCGATGTCTCTGTCGTGATCCGATCCAAGGGCCGCTCCAGCGTCCGCCAACCGTTCGACTGCATGACCGCCGGCGAAGCCCTTCAGGCGATCGACCGAATCTTCGAACCACGCAACATGCAATCGCCCAACGTTCAAGTCGAGATCGAAGAACGTGGCGAGAAGTTGCTTTATAACAACGCCGCCGAAGCCAAAAAAGCGATTCTCGATCACCCGATCGGTCTCGTGGTCAAAGCCGATGGCCTGGCCGCTGGCAAGGGCGTTTTCGTTTGCAGCACCATCGGCGAAGCCATGTATGCCGTGGACCTGATGATGTCAGAGCGTGCCTTTGGGCGGGCTGGCGACAATATCCTGATCGAAGACCGGCTCGATGGTGTGGAGACCAGCGTTCTGGCCCTCACCGACGGCCGATCGATCCTGCCCCTGCCCTCAAGTCAGGACCACAAGCGTGCTTTTGATGGCGACAAGGGCCCAAACACTGGCGGAATGGGGGCTTATAGCCCTGCCGATGTGCTGAAGCCAGACGTCATGACCACCATTGAATCCGAAGTTCTGGTGCAGGCTGTGCATGCCCTGAAGCGTTCTCGCAAGCCGTTTAAGGGCCTGCTTTACGCTGGAATCATGCTCACGAACCAAGGGCCTAAGGTTCTGGAATTCAATGTCAGGTTTGGCGATCCCGAATGTCAGGTCTTGCTGATGAGGCTCAAGAGCGATCTGCTGAGCCTTCTGGAATCGGTCATCGACGAGAATCTGGAAGAAGCCAAGGTGGAGTGGGATGAACGGCCGTCGATCACGGTGGTGATTGCGGCTGAGGGGTATCCCGGGAAATACGTTCGTGGCCAGGTCATCACAGGCCTCGACAAAGCCAACGCCGTACCAGGCGTGAAAGTGTTCCATGCGGGAACGATCATCAAACCAGGTACAGAAAACGCACCCGGGGGGCCAGTGGTGATCTCCGAAGGTGGTCGAGTACTGAACGTAACCGCTGTTGGCAACACACTTCAGGAAGCGCGTGACAGAGCCTATGAAGCGTGCTCAAAGATCGACTTCCCCGGCGGCTGGTACCGAAAGGATATCGCCTGGCAGGCTCTTGAGCCGAAGGCAGAACCAGTATCCTCTGAATGATTTTTGATGTGATCAGAGACAGGGATGATCGGCTGAACCGATGGTCCCTGTTTTTATTGACGAATTTATCGAGGAAATGCCTTGATATTCCGTTCAGTTTTGAAATGGCTGCTCAGGAATCGTCATGGGCTGGATCAGGTTCGAGGCTTCGCGGAAGAAGTTCCGGGATTCCTCGTCGTTTGAAAACGATGGTTTTTCCATCGCTTTTATCAGGCGATTGAAACTCTCCATTGCCTCGTCTTTTTTATTGAGTTTAAATTGGCACATTGCCAGAAATGCTAGACCTCCAGGTTGATCCATCAGAGATGCACTTTCAATGGTTTTCAGTGCCTCTGTAAACAATCCCGAACGATACTGGGCCATGCCCAATGTTCTCAACATCTTTTCATCGTCATTTTTAAAAATCAGTGCAGACTTTGCAATCTCCGCAGCCTCTTCGTAATCATCCGTGGTATGGCACGGGCTTGAAACCAGAAACCATGCGTAGCTTCTCTTGATTTGAATTTCAAAGTCTTGATATTTCCGGTAGTCCGGAAAGGTTTCCATTAACTGATAAAGACGCTTTAAAAGCTTCGGGTAAACCAGTCGAGGATTTTTGATTCGCGGTAATCGGCCAGAGATGTTAACCCAGTGATTCTCCATGAAACCTTCAAACATTTGATAACCGCGAAGTTCCAATAAGGCCTTTGCCTGGTAATCAACCGCTTTTAAGAGTATTTCTATGGCTTTGTCCGAATCAGGCTCCAAAGCCGAGATTTTTTCAAGGATATCCCCAATCCCCGGGCCGACCTGTGACATTTCCGGATGTTTTTCTGCAATCGCCTCCTGCACTCTCAATGCTTCCTGATATCGTTCCAGAGCCTGAACTTTCTGACCATTAGCCGCAAATAGATTTCCAAGCTCTTTCAATGTCTGGGACAGTTGACCTTGATCCTCAACCACCTCCGGATTCTCGTCAACCAGTCGAGTAAGAATTTCGAGAGATTTCTGAAAGTTTTCCCTCGCAGGCTCCATTTGCGTTTCTTCGATCAATTCGCCATTTAAATAATAGACAAAGGCCAGGCTTCGTTCAAGTTTGGAGATCGTAGGGTAATCTCTTACAAGTTCTTCGAGATATTTCTGAGACTTTAAATAGCTCTGCTTTGCAGACTCATTCAAATCCATCGCCTGCTCAACAACCCCTACCTCAGTATAACAGTTTGACAATCTGATTTGATAACCAATATTGCCAGGGTGAATCACAACAAGTCTTTCCATCACTCTCACTGCTTTCAAAGCGCACTCCCGTGCAGCCTCATACTGAGCCACATCCTGATGAATAACCCCCAGATTTTGGTACCCAATCGCAAGATCGATTTGCATTTGATTATCTTCAGGGAATTGCTCGGCCAATTGCTGAAGATTTTTAGTCGTCTTCTGGAAAAGCTCTTCAGCCAGTTTAGCTTTACCCGTGGCCCTGTAATGAACTCCGAGGTTCATCAGAATTGAGACCATCTCTGATTGATACAACTTATTTTGGGTATTATTTTCCAGTAGTTCCTCAATAATTTCCAAAGCTTTTTCTAACGGCTTGAATGCGAGTTGAGTTTGTCCAATCTCTTCATAAATGCTTCCAGCAATTTTGTATGTGTGAGCCAGCCTAAATTGAAATTGGAGATTCCCTGGATTTGCCGCGGCGAGTTTCTCATAATTCGCAATGGATGCATTCAGCACATGTAATGCATCTTGTTTATTGCCAATTGCATTAATCAGTTCACCAAGCTCTGTTTCTCCTCCCGCAAGAGCGTCCAGCGACTCTGGACGCACGTTTTCATCCTTCTCAAGTTGAGCTTGGAGTTTCTTATAAAATCCTATTGTTCCTGCGAGCATTTCTTTCCGAAATGCTGACAGTTCCGGCCGATTATTCAGTTCCGGATTCTGGATCACATCATCCGCAAACTTTTTAATAAATGAGATCGCCATATGTGATCGATCAAACATTGACTTTGCATTCATTTCGGCCTTGGTCTTCTGAGCAATGGCTTCCGAATGCTCGGCAACAATTTGATCGTTTTTCAGTTGCAAATCACGCTTGTTTTTCTCTTGAAACACGCCAAAAAGCAACATTCCAATCATGGCAAACAGGACAGTCGATATCCCTAGAACCACCGTCGTTCGATGCCGGTTGGCCCAGCGTCTGGCCTGATCCATCGGAGGCTCTTGATAAGCGGATACAGGCTCATCCGCAAGCCATTTATCAATATCATCCGCCAGCAACTTGGCTGACTTATATCGAGCCTCAGGATTCAATGAAATCGCTTTCAGACAAATGGCCTCCAAAGCCCGAGGGATGTGCGATACGACCGAACCAGGAGGTTCGTACCGGCCATCGCGAATCCGCAACATTTTGGTCTCATCGTCGTCCGTCTTGACAGCGTCGATCATCGGACAACCGGCAAGCAAATGATAAAGTGTTGCACCCAGACTGAACACATCGCAAGCCGGTGTAATCTCTGAAATCGAATTCATGGTATGACACTTAAAATGCTCAGGAGCCATGTATGCCATGGTCCCGCCGACAAATTTCCGTTGTCCACCCTGATCGATATGGAGTGCTGCATTTATGGTCAAATTCGAAATGATTGGATCCTTGGATCGGATTGGTTCCGCACTGAATTGAGACCCCGAATTTAAGTCGGAGAGAATGGCCAACCCCCAATCCACAACAAATGTTTCTCCATATTCACCTGTCATAATATTCGCAGGCTTAATATCACAGTGAAGAACAGCTCGATCATGAGCATATTGAATCGTCAAACAAGCGGCCCGAAAATGACCAAGCAGGTTGCGAAGTTTTTGATTGGACTGGCCTGTAGAGCGTGTGGACAATGATTTCGCTTGATGATATTCATGGATCAGCATTTCAAGTGTCGGAGAGTCCACAAATTTCATCGCATAATAAGGCCGGCCGGCCGCAGTTGAACCAAGCCCGTAGACTGGAACCACGCCCGGGTGATCAAGCTGGCCGGTGATCTCTCCCTCAAGCAGGAAAAATGCTTGCCAGAATTGCTTCTGTCGCTGATTCTGAATATTAGAACCCGCACTCATCATCTTCAGGGCTACAGGACGGGTAATTTCCTGATCTTCCGCAAGAAACACCTCGCCCATCCCACCCTGAGCATGAAACCGCTTGACCACAAATCGCGTGTCTGACCGACCTGCTTTATCCGCAATCACTTCAGGCACATCCAGCAAAGAATCGGCCTTGTTATCATCTGCAACTTCCGATAAATCTTTAATGCGACTGGATTCATCCTGACCGCTGAATCCAGAGCCTTCAGCTTCCTGGCTCTCAGGTGGTGAAACAATTGTCAAATACAGATCCGATGTATTTCCAACAACCGTTCGATTCTGAGGAAAGTCGATTTCGGTTTCAACCATTGCGACTGATGACTTGTTCCCAAAGCCCTCACTTCCGGAAATCAATGGGTCTGAAAACTCCGTATCCTGATTATTTGAATCAACACCATTTCGATCGTCAGTTTCCAAGAATGTCTGGTTCGCGTCAGTTTCCACAATCTTATTTAAATGATATTCCTGTACCAATCGATCCATGTGACGGATATCGTCGTCACTCAACCAGCCTCTATTTTTAATCATCACATTAAACTGGTAGCTTTTATGCAAATCCCAAATATCTAACAACTCCAGGATCTGATCCTGCCCAAGCATTTTATTTTTAAACGCCAATTTCAGGAATAGTAGATTGTGATCTGAAGCAGATTCCATCGCGGTGACCCGATCCCTCTAATTGTATTTCCTCTGTTCTAGGAGCCGAATCTGAAAGCAAGGCAATCCAGCTTCAGTTTGAGAATCATACCATAACTCCTTGAATATCGCCTCATATTTTTGTCCAAAAGAATGATTCATGGTTTATTGATTCACCAAATCAGTTCATGTAGAAAACGGGCCTATCGTCAATCAGCCAATTGAACTGACCGGCTTGTCGATAGACCCGATTGGCGTTGAACAAAAGACGTTATATGCCAGCCAGATCCCACCAAAGAATCACTTGCCCAGTGGCAGGCATCGGAAAGTGGCCGATGTGTTCGACATGATTGTCGCAGGAATTGTAACCGTCGTTTTGTTTGCAACAAAGTTCACGACCGCCGAATACTTACTGGCCTTATAATTCATGGTCGGAACAGTTCGATAATCATTATATCGGAACAGAGAGTACGACTTGCCAACTGTCAGCCCTGAAATCGATACGGTTGCATTTAGAATCGCAGGTGCAGCCTTGGCAATGACGTTTGGCTCGCTGGGCGTATTCAAAAGCACTTGAACAGGCAATGCCAGTTTTGAATCGTCGAAAATGCCGGTAATTGCAGTCCCGTAGCATACATTCGTCGGAATGCAATACTCATTCGTTGCACCATTCCCACGCATCCTGCGGGTATCGGGCAAGGTCGAAGCGGTTCGCACCAGAGGGGTTAGACTGTAATTGTCATTAAAGTACAGCTGATCCGTTGCACGATATGTCGTGGCATCCGTCGATGTAAATCCGGTGGCCAGCATGATGTGATCATAATCCGTGTCGGACAGGCCCTGAACATATGCGGTTATCAGCACGGGTCGCATCAAGTTCAACTGCTGTTTCAGCCATCCGAAGTGCGATTGAAATTGAGGTTTTACAGCCTTGTTATAATTCCATGCAAGAGACTTCAATTTCAAAGCTGTTAATACAGTCTGATCATTCACACCCACCAGCAATTGGCTTTTCTGATTGATATTTATAATTCCACGGCAGACATATTGCGATACATACATCCCATAGCCCAGCGCAGCCTGCTGAATGCTGCACTCGCCGCAATAACCGTCAAGGTCATCCCACTGAAGGCGGGGAGGGATCGGAAGCCTGACTGTTGTGGCTGTTGGTGTTGCAGCCTGAAGTGCATTTGGGATCGCAAACTGAGAGAGGATTGCGGACCCTGCGGCGGCTCTGACAAAGTTGCGACGATTCATTTGAGGCATCTGCATTCCAATTCTTTTGGATATTGTTTTCAACCTGGGCTTGACTGGTCAAGCTGCAATGACTACGCCCTATGCCATCTCTTGTGACAATCCGCACAAACTTTTTGATTCGGGCCGTAGAATCATACTTCAGCCAACAAATTCATCAGTCGTTCGGCTTCTTTGGCCCCTGACGGGCCGCTTTTTCTTCGTGACCGCCGATACCAAACCGCTTGCCCAGCTCGGCTTCCACTTCAGAATAATCAATCCTCGCATGACCGAGCATGACGAGCAAGTGAAAAACCAGATCCGCCGCTTCCTTCACAAGATGCTCGCGTCCCTCAGAGCCTGGCTCGCCGGCGGCCTCGACCACCTCGGCGGCTTCCTCCATGATCTTTTCGCTGATCTTGGGTACGCCTTTTTCAAGGAGGCTGGCCACATAACTTTTCTTGCCACTCACTGCCTCATCACGGCGCTGGGCGATCACGGCTTCAATTCGGGCGAGAATGGCTTCCTGCGACATGCGTGTGGGTCCGAAGTTGTCAAAAGTTCCGACTCTTTGGATTTGGCCAAACAATCTGGCCGGATTTAGCGTACCATAAGTTATAGGAGATCGATATGTATATGCAATATGGCCCTGGCTCCACTGGCAACGTCATCGCAGCGGTGTGCAGCTTCTTTGTACCGGGACTCGGCCAACTCGTTCAAGGTCGCCCCTTGAAGGCACTTTTCATGTTCGTGCTGGGCGTTGTGATGTGGTTCGTCATGCTTGGCTGGCTGATCCACATCTGGGCCATCCTCGACGCCGCACTGTACCAGCCCCCAATCATTCTTTATACGGCCGTATCCCGCAAGAAGGGCCGCAAAGATGAGCGTTTCCATCAATATATCGGCCAGGACGACAGCGTGGTCTGAGATAGCTCACACAGCTTGAAACTCACCAGAAGGCACCGATGAAGAACGTGAACAGACGTTCTTTGTCGTCAGGCCCCTTGCAGATCGGATAAGCGAAGTCGAACGCCAGAGGATATGGTCCGAACTGGGGAATGACCACGCGGATACCTGTTCCCACGGCAAGCCGGAAGGTGGTAAACGTATAGTCTTTCTCGACGTTGCCGAAGTCGCTGAAGACGACCTGGTGGAACTTGTCGTTGGCCGTCCAGGGGAATTGGTACTCCACGGAGCCGATCGCCGACATCACACCACCGATGTTCTGATTGAACACATAAGGGCCCACTCCACGATAGGCGAAGCCACGCATACTTCGAAAATCCCCAGCGAAGAAGCGTTCGTAGACTGGTGTACCCGTCCCGGTCAGGCCGAAGAATCCACGCATGGTGAATGTCTGCTTGCCCGAACCGTCAGGCCTCTGCCAGACCGTATAGTATTTCCGACCTTCAAGTTCCACCTTGGGGTAGGTAAAACTGCCCCAGCCTTGCTCGAAAGCGGCTTGGAAATACTGCCCTTTGTTGGGTGCAACGGGGTCGTTGCGGTTATCAAAAGTGATGCTCGGACGCAGAGATGCCAGGAACGTATTGCCACTGGCTGCCAGATATTCGGACGGAGGTGGAGAGGCATATCCATAGAAATTGATGTCTTCCACACGCATGGCCACGTCGGCGTAGACTGATGTCCCGAATTGACGTCCCAGAGAGAATCGGCCACCGCCCCGTTTTTCGTTCCAGTTTGGATAAGCACGGGTAAAGGCATAGCCGCTCACGTTCAGAGAGATCGGCAGGTCCATCACATAAGGGTCGCGAAAGCTGACCAGCATCCGGTTGATCTGAGTACCGGGCGAGGCTTCGAACCGGAACTCCTGACCACCGCCCCGAAAGGCTTGGCCGTTGGTCACATCACGCCAGCTTTTGGGGATGTTGAAGATGTCGAAATTCTTCTCGTGAACGATGAAGTTGCCCGACAATCCGCCGTAGCTCGAAGCTCCAAGTCCGAACATGAATTTGCCAGTCGGGGCCTCTTCAAGGTTCGTCGTGATGTCGGCAAACGAGCGGTTGGCGAACGGCTCCTGACGGTCAGGGCCGACGTCGTTCATGTTCATTCCGGGAATGTCCGGGAAGGTTCCAGGCGGTTCGCCCGCTCCCAGTGGAGCGGCTCCTGGAATGTTGTCCGGAGCAACAGTCGCTGACGAGCCCGGCGTTCCAGGTGGAACCACAAACTCGCCCGGAACCGTGATGACCGAAGGAGGTGCACCTTGAATCACGTTGCCTGAGGCTGGTGGAAGGGCGGGCGGCAGGGTGCCGTCGAGAATCACTCCGGAATCGCCTGGCTGGCCCAAAACTGCGCTGGCTGGAGGAGCCTGAGCAATCCGAACTGGTGCATCACTCGCCTCGGCAGGTGAGCCAAGCGGCCTGGTGCCGGCTGAACTTGGGAGCTCATCGCCGGGGTCCTGCAAGCGAGTCAATCCCGCCAGATTCAGGCCAGGAATCACACCCTCGCCATAAGGCTTGTCGTGAGGACGCCGATTGCTGATCCCGATGTTCAGCGGACGACCCATTTCCGGAGAAGTCACAAAGTATTGGGTCCCTTCGAGACGTTTCTGAAACTTCTGCATCAGGTTCACGTTCAAAGGCTCGCCTGGCACAAGGCCGGCCATTTCAGCCTCCCGGCGCACCACTTTTTCACGGGTCCGGTCGTTACCTTTGACGATAATTTCGCCTAGCAGATATTGCTCGCCTTCGTCGATCTTATAGAGCAGATCCACGATTCCCGGCTCTTGAGTGAACTTTGGCTCGACGTCAATTCTGGCGTCAATGCAGCCAATATCGCCGTACTTTTCAATGATCTTTTTCTTGTCGGCGTCGCGGTATTCATCGCGGAAGGGCAGGTTCGAGTGCAGGGCCAGCCCTTCACGAAGGGTGGCTTCCTCGATCTTCTTCATGCCTTCAAACTTGATGCTGCGAACCTTGTACTGAGGCCCTTCGCTGATCACGAACGAGACCTTCCGGTGGCCCAGATCACTGCCAGGTTCGTCGACTGCGGAAATGGCAATCTCGAAGAAGCCCTGACCTTGATAATATTCACGCAGCTTGCGTGCATCCTCTTCCATTTCCTCACGCGAGAAACTGCCACCGATCAGGCCAAGGGTGGGCGGTTTCGATGAGATTTTGGTACGCAGGACGGCATCGCTTGCAAACGTATTGCCCAGAAAATCCACGTGGGATACTGTGAATTTGGGACCTTCAAAGATCTCGTAAATCACGTCCTTATCATCCGACTTGTCGCCTGAAAGCAGCTCGACATTCGCCTTCTGATAGCCTTTTTCGTGATACAGGCGTTCCAGAGCGGCAACCCCAAGTCTGGCCTTGATGGCATCGGCACGGCCGCCGGCCTTGATGCCAGTCACTTCTTCGAGCTTGCTCAACTTCAAGCCCTTCCGGCCGCGATATTCCACTTTGCCCACAAGGGGCATTTCGCGAACCTTGAAGATCAGGACATATCCATCGCCCTTTTCGGACTTGTCATAGAATGGCTGAACATCTGAGAACCACTGGCTTTCCAGCAGTGCCCTGATGTCTTTTTCAATCAGCTTGCGTTCCAGAGGTCGCCCGACGCGGCTTGCCAACTTGCGCAGAACTTCCTCCGTACCCACGGACTGGTTCCCCTCGATCTGGATATCGAGGATGGTCCCTTCTGGCAATTTCGTGCCAGCCGACGCGCCTTTGGGTGCAGTCTGGGCACTTGCCAAAGGCCCTTCACAAAGCACGGCAACAGAGGCCACGATACACGCGGCCACGAAATGGCGCGAGCTGATGGTTCGATAAGTATTGATTTTGTGCATTCCATTCAACCGCATGGGCATCCCTTCCCACGGGCAATATTGCCTCTGACGGGCGATAGGCTGAGCAAAGCAAAGCATACCGGTCAATCAAGTACACGTCCCGCCGTTTGATTCCGTTGGAGAGGCGTGGCCCCCGCTTCTGCCCTGCCTTTTTTTGTGAAAGGCAAGGCGTGTGACTTGTGCGACTCCGTCCCTGGAATACGCCCTTCACACACGATCGACCACCGAAATCGAACCAAAGTGTAACGAACCTCAGAATTCCATCAAGATCAAAAATGAACAAAGATGAACAGCAAAAGTGAGCAGGCCGAAAATAACTTCCGGTTTTCAAGCGAACCGTTGTCTTTCGCCCTGCGGCTTCTTTCTAGCCGGTCTTGGCGCTAGCCCCGGTTGGTTTTCTAAATCGCCGAAACCGGGGGGCTATCGACCTGCGGCTAGATTTCGACCTGAAGGGGCGTGATCCTACAGCCCGGTCCGAAGGGCCGGTTCTTGCGCGCGGCAAAAGTCTGGTTCAGGCCTGAAGGGCCGCAATCACGTCCTTTCAGGCCGAAAAGCAAATCAGATGTGCAACGATCTTCCCAGCCCTTCGGACTGGGCTGTAGGATCTCTGGCCGTTGGCCCGAAAACGAAAACCATCCCAAATCAAGAAGTTATTTCTCGGCTGATCCTAATATCATCGAAGGGCTTGAATATTCAGCCTCCAACCGGGCAGATATGGTTCAGCGTGAGCCTGTTCACCATGTGGGAAACCGATCCCGTCTTCGTTCTGCTCTGCAAGATAAAGCCTGACAGGCGTCTCTGAGGTCATGTCTACATCCCAGACAGCCTTGGTGCCGGCTTGGAAATAATCGTCGCGTTTGGCCTTCAACCTTGTTTCAGCTTGAATCCCATGATCGTCTTTCGACCGGATCTCGACTGCAAAAACAGGTGGTTCAGGGAGGAAGTCCTCTCGATTTTCAGGCAATCGGCCTGTATAGAACGATACGTCAGGGCTGAACGATTGGCGTCGGGGCAGTCGGCAGAGAAAGCCCACGTTGTCTGCAAAGGGTTCGCCTGGGCAACCTGAGTCTTCCCACCAACGCACCACGGACATAAAGATGATTCTGGCCAATCGGCCATGCTCATATCCAGTTGGGCTTATGACCAGAATCTCCCCATCGACCAGCTCGGCTTTCACCTTCAATCGGGCGAGGTCTTCAAGCGTCGCGATGGTTTTTGTGTTTGAGGCGGTGGCCATAAATGTGATGCCCTCTATATCCAAAACGAGCCGGCACAATGGCCGGCTCGTTTGATTGCAAATTGGATCTATCCGCACAAAAGGCTTAGAAGTCGTCGCTGTTCAAAGGCAGTTGACGAATGTTGGTTGGGAGCTTCGCGCCTTGTGGGCTGAGCAGCTTGGAAAGCACTGTGCCAGAGATGGTTTGGGAGACGAACCGGGTGGAACCGTCGGCCATGACCATATTTGCACCACCGGAGTGACCGCTGGAGATAAATGGTGACATCCCTTCAGGGGCGTCCACATCGGAGTTGATCCCCTCTTTGCCGTTGCGATCGTTGGCTTGTTCCCAGCCGTCCCAGTCGTCGTTTTGGGTGGAGCGACTTCCTTGACAGATACCCGATGTGCCGCAGATGTTATCAGAGCCAATAAAACCGATGACATTCGGGTGAGGGCAAGCCCAGTTGGTTTCCACTCCGGCAGCACCAGAATAGCTTGCATTGTAGCCACCGTTGGTATTTTCGCTGGCAAGAATGGTATTTGAAGCACCATCAGAAATGCTCGTCAATGTGCTACGAGTGTTCCAGGCGGCTGTACTGGCTGCTGAGGTCAGGAAGAACACGCCAAGCTTCTTGTTGACGGCGGTGGAGTCAGCTCCCCAATTCAAGTTCGGTGTCAAATTATTTCTTGCAGCACCGTCCCATCGAGGAGGAAGAACGTTGCCACCAGCTCCGCCCACCGTATTCACATAATGGAACCGGCTGAAGCCCATGTTCACGACATAAGAGAGATTGCCCTTGCCAGGATTCTCAACGGACGAAAGGTCGTCAGGGCAGGTCAACAGGCCAATGGCCGTTGAGGCTAATTTGGCGTTGGTTGGGTTGGTGTCGTTGGCGTTGGCTGGATTAGTGGTATTCCAGAGATAAGGCAGCTTTTTATTCCAGGAATTGTAAATATCCTGATTGTCAATATAAGGCAGGATTTCAACAACCCATGAATATAAGGCTGATGTCGCAAAATTGTTGTTTCCAAACGATGCCATCGGGCCAACCGGAACCGTTTGTGAGTCTTGAAACACCCCTGCACTTGGCAGATAATTCTTGGCGTTGGCAAATCCCAGCAATCCCAAACCGACTTGGCGCAGATTATTTTTGCACTGGGCGCTGCGGGCAGCGGCCCGGGCCGATGAAATGGCGGGCAGCAGCAGTCCGGCCAGTACGCCTATGATGGCGATGACCACCAGCAGTTCGATCAGCGTGAAGCCGGATCGGCGGGTGAGTTTTGTTTTAAGATTCAACATGACTCTCTCAAACCTTTCTTATAGGAAGAGATAGCTCCCGGATCGACCCAGGAAATCGCTGCCTCTCGGTGATTCTGCTGCCTGTTTTCCAATTCGGGCCGTTGATGGCACTGACTGATGACTGAATTCTATATAGACAGTGAGTTTTGGACAATCCTCGGCGGGGCGATCTTTTCGAAATCGCGTTCGCCTGAGGCTTATTTCAGGCGTCGGCTGTAGTCCACCAGTTGGCGAAAGTTGCCAGGGTTGATGGGATTGAAGCCTTCGGCCTTGGACCGATCGACCACAGCAAACATGGTATAGCGGTTATTCTGGTCAATCTCAGCCCCAAGAATATCAGGCTGAAGCGTGTTGGCGTTGCCCTCTTTCTTGACCTCAAAGAAGCCCACCGTGACATAAACGGCAAACTGCTGAGTCCGAACCGTCGTCAAATTCATGACCTTCTGAAGCAACTCCGTCCGGAAGAACGGATGCTGCCGGCGATCGGGCTGGAGAGCGTAAGTTGTTCCCATAGGGGTCACAATTGGTGTTTGATAGACGTTTGCACCCAATAAAGGCCGAGCCAATTGCGTTGGATCCAAAGCGGCGTTATTGGCAATTGCACCCATGTTATTAAATGAGGTTGTCGTTGGCAGGACAAAATTCAAATCGCGAGGCATAAACAGGCTGGCTGGGGGGTAGACCTGCTTTTGTGGCGTTTGCTCATCAAGCTGATTAAACATGGCAAAAGGCAAACTGGTGGAAAGGTTCGTGTGGCCAATGGTCGTGTTGATCATCGGGTTGCCGAATAGACTGGCATTTGAATTCCGATCCCAATCCTTCAACGGAGTCGCAGATGTGTCATAGCCCACATACGCATCCGGAATCTGGAAGATCCGCCGGAATGGAATCGCCGGAGGCTGGGCGTAAGTATATTGGAACGAATAATCCGTGAAGATATTCCGAATCCCAGGATCGCCCAGATAGGGAGGGTTATTCACATACCCATTCGTAATCGGGTTCAAGGTCAGAATATTCGGATCGCCCGTTACTGCCGTGGTATCCACCTGATAGTTATGCAGGAAAAACTGGCCATTCTGGCGAGGAGTTCCTACTCCATTTGTATTAATGGGAGTCGAATTGAAACCCGGTACGGTGAAGACCGATGGTGGAAGAGCCGCCGGCCGCATGATCGTATCGTTAATATCTGGATATGACAGCGAACGATAAGGCCGCTCGCGTGCAACTGGGCTCCCGGTTGCACCGTTCCCAAACGCCAGAAGTGTACCGGAACCACCGTGGCGTAGTTTCAGGAAGTCGCTGAAAACGCGTTTCATGGGAGCTGGAGATACAATCGGAGCACGTGTGGTCGGGTCGTTCACATAACCACGATTCGGCATTGCCATCGTGATCGGCTTATAAGTATTTGTCGATGTATCCAGAAAGTTACCAGTGGCTACAGTTGGAATGCTGTCCGTAGGGGTAAGCAGATCGACTTCTTTCAAATTCAATCGCCAGTCGTCGACAAGCCCCAGAAAGACTTCTTCGTCGGCAATCAAGTTGATGTTGATCTTTCCAGGCACACGAGTCTGGCGGAACCAGTCGCCGTTTTCGCCTTCCGTGACAGGTCCAATCGAACCATTCATGCTCGATGGCACTTCAAAGAATTCCAGCATCTTGTGCCAGCCATCGGCGGATGGGCTACCGTAAAGTGCTCCGCTGGTTGCATCTGGTATCAAAACATTTGGAGTTGTAGGCAAAGCTGTTCCCGTAGGCAATACGGTCACTGTGGCCATAGGCACTGCATAGCCGGTCTGCTGGCTGCCGGTGTAGTAGAACCGATCGACCAAGTAAGGATAGGTCGGTGGTTCGTTACGCAGTGCAACGGCGTAATTCATGGCAGTTGCCGCAGTCTTATTGTCAGCCGTTGCAGAAGGCTGAGTTGGTGGACTTGGATTTCTACGGCCCTTACCCAATAGTGGTGGATTTTCGACAAACATCTTCGTGAACTGACCTGGCCCACATCCTGGAACCTGAAGCAGTTCCGCCACGCTTTGGAAATCACGATCGTTGAACTGAAACAATGACCAATCTTCGCGATTGGCATTGGTGGTCCCGATCGAGTGCCTCAAACGTTGGTCAGAAACCACTGCTTTGCCAGTACCACCCGAATAACCAATGGAGTGATTATTGGTATCGCTGGAAGTCCTTGAATCCGTTACAGTTGTCTGCTCGCTAAAGCCATATGCCGACAATGGAAAGTACGGATTTGCAGTCGGATTCGGCACCGCATGGCCACCACGATAAGGCTGAAGCCTTTGAGCTGAATAAATGTGCGTCGTGGTTTCCGTAATGGTCGGAGTCATTGGATCGGCCTGCTTCGCATCCGCGACCATATAGGGGAATCGAATGCTATCCACCACCACTTTCGGTGAATTCACAGGGTCTGCCGGATCGGCAGGACGCAACAGATAAAGCCAGAAATAACGGCCCTTCTCTGCCTCTGTCACGGTTCCCACTGGTGGAAGCAGCGTATCATAGCCAGCCGCCTGATTGTAAACGGCCTTTGAGTTCGCAGCGACGTATGTATCAGGCGGTTGCAATTCCACCGTCACCGATGCAGGCGGATTGGCTAACACTGAATAAACCGGGAAGCTCGAATTGTTGGTCGCATCCCATCGCATGGCTTTAATTTCTTTACCCGCAGGCATAGCCGTGTTCAAAACTCCGGAAACGCCCACGCGGGTTGCTGCCTGCGTACCCACCTTGCCAAGAATCGTCTTGTTATCGGCGGCAGTTGGCAACTGCCCAGTGATCGGGTCAGGTCGGCCTGAGGCATCGGCCACGCCAGAACCATCCGCGTCCTGAGTCATGACCAGTTCCCAACCCTTCATATCCTGGTCGGCAGGATCAGGCTGAGCTACATCTCCCAAGTTTAAATTCGAGGATGTCAACGTATTCACCAGCTCGATAAAAAGCCGACGCTGCGATGTGGGTGTGGCGGCCTTGCCATCTGCTCCCCAATATTGGAATTCATATGCCATGGCCTCGTTCAGGGCGACGGGATTGTATTCCATGCCCCATAATACCAGCGGTTTGGAATTCGCAGGAGCCGTGAAAAGTGGACCTATGCCTTCCAAAACCACGCTTGGTGTAGTGGCCGTGGCAATGGTCTGATAAAGTCCGTGGCCCAAAGCTCCCGTGTTGGCATCAAGCGTGCTGAACTGCGTCATCACGCCATCCGGGTCGCGGAAGTCCACCACGTTGACGATAAACTGAGCCAGTTGAGCCTTTTCAATGGCTGTATCCACAGCCTTTGGAGGCAGGACTCTCAACATGAGCTGATACGTTTCACGCATCCACTTCTGGCGAGTTGGTTCGTTATATCGAGGAGGAGTTGGAGGAATCTGGGCCCCACTGCTGTCAACAACTTGATAACTGTAAGCTGGCAGTGGGAAATTCAAGTTGATTCGACGATCGCCCAACGCCAGTGAAGGCATAGGATAGTGGAATAGATTTCCGGCTGCATTGAAGCTCATATTTGGCGAACTGGCCGACTGATTCCAGAGAAAATTGGCATTTCCGGTTGGTGAGGCAATCGCGCCGAATGATCCACCTGGATTATCGTTGGCCCAACTGAACCGGTTCGTATCCCAGCTTTCATGAGCAAACAGCTTGCGGGGATTCACAGGCCAGCGTTTGTACTGCTGAACCTCAGGCGATTCAGATGAATCGAAGTGGGCTGGATCAGGCTTGGCATAGACGGTTAACGCTTCACCAGTTCCATTTAAACTCACCACCCGGCTTTGAATCGGGTCAGAGGAGTCGTCATAGGACGAACCCGCCAGATAAAGGTCGGCCAGATCCGAGGCCCGGAATGGGCTGTCGAATTGATCGCTTTCGTCATAGAGGTTCTGCTCATCGGCTTCATCGCGGTTCATCAAACCACCGAGAGACGCCACGCCTGGCAGGTAATTATTAATCGTGGAATTATCGCTGGCAATATTTGTGGTGAATGTCCCACGCACTGCGGGAAGCGGATAAGTGGCCACATTTGTATTTGAAGGAACAGTCAGCATGGTACTGAACGGATATGGCAACGTTGTTGGAGCACCTGTGCCCCAGTTGTTACCAAAATTGTATGGCATACCTACACCGAAACCACCACCATTCAAGCCACCAGCCTCAGCTTCATTCATCATCAGCGGGTTTCGGAACGATTCATAGCCGTGTGTCGGGTTCAGCAAACTGGTTGCAATATTAACGGTTACAGACGGCGGCGATGGAGGCGGTGGAGGAATTTCATTCACGCTCACACCCGGAGCTCGGTAATAGCCAAAAAAGCCAACTCGGCCGTAGCGGTCAGCCCCATTGCCGAACCATGAAACAGCACCAAGCTGGTTGCCAAGCATGGTCGCATTCGCTGCATCCACTGTGTTGATCGTAGTGGCCAAATAGCCAGCATAAAAACCGGGCTGACGGTTCCAGGCTATGATATGGCCAATGCCCAAAGGATCGGTGGGTGTGACGAACCTTCTCTGGCGTTCGACTGGCAAAACCAGATTGCTGGAAATTGTCGGATAAGTTCCGTCACCCCGTTCAGGCGAGAAAATCTGGGGAGCGGTCGGAGCGGGTGAAGGTGAGGCAAGAAAATCAAAGGCGTCTGCATCATCGTCCGAAGCATCAGGCGTGGCGTAGGCTGGCATGGAGCTAGCCGGCAGTGCGGATTTACCTGCTCGAACTGGGTTATTGAAGAGATCTGCACGAGGATCAGCCGCCGGCGCCAATGTTCCGACATATGTCTTGAGTAATTTCTCATCACCCCAGCGGCCTACTAAAGCGTTGGATCCATTGCGATTTCCAGCAAGCAGACCACGTAAAGCCCAAGTTGAAATATTCTCACGGCCAACAGCATTCAAGGCCAGACTTGATGAATGCCTCAAGGCATATTTCGGATTCACCTCTGATGGCGATGTGCCCAGGTGCGAGGCATGATTAAACTGCTGGGTACCACCAAAGGCATTCGCTACAGGTGGCCCAAAATCGCGGTCGGCAATGTCGACACCCATGTTCCGGTCATGCAAATTCCCCGCTGTATTCAGCGGCAACCGCCCATTCAGCCCCACGACCAGAAATGCATAAAGCGGCTTGTATTTCTTGCCATTCGGATCGGTTTGAACAGGAAAGCCAAGGTCCATCCAAACACTGTCTTTGTAGCCATCTCCGTCATTGTCAACATCGTAGCCTGGGGTAAAAGCCCAATTATCTGGAGTCGCCCCGTTCGGATATCCGGTGGTCGAGTCGCTCTCAAACGAACCAATCTGACCATACGTTGGGTTCGTCACACGACTGCCACCGATCAGGATCGTCGGCCGAAGGTCGGGAACAAGGTCGGGGAAAGTGGTTCGGTCGTGTCCATCAGCTGCACGTGGACGAAGAAACTTTGCAGCCGATGCCGCATAAGCGGACATCTGAACGGCGTTCGGATTGGTTGGGAGTTTGACAGTCCAGTCGTTATTCAACAGATAACTGCCCCAGGTCGACATGTTCGCAATGTTGTATGAGGACATGTCATATTGAATAATCCCAGGCCGGTGAAAGCTCGGAAGGGTGATCGAACCGTCCGCCGATTGAAGGGCGAGGAACCAGTTTTCCAGGTCGGCGGCGTCATAATCTTCGTCGAGAGCCGGGGCGGCCATGAGGTCGGGGTTTGCCGGAAGTCCGTTGGGCAGGCCGTTTGTTCCCGCCATATTGAGCCGCATATTCGGAAAACGGCCCCAGTCCTGAACCATCGTGGAACCGTTGGCCAGAGTGACTAATGAATGTGTCACACCTGCGCCGTTAAAGGACCTCAGATAGCGTCCATCCAACACGAAAAACATATTCTGCCCAACCTGTGCCAGCCCCGTGGTGAAGTCTGGCTCCGCGATCAAAAGACTTCGGTAATTGCCCGATGTCATGGAAGTGTGATAGGCCCCGTTGAGAACTTCCACGGTTTGTGTCAGGAATGATGGATTCTGATTCAAAGGTCTCCCTTGATCATCAAACCCTGTGCAGGCGGCCACCTTTATTACCCAGCGGGTGAAGTCGTAGCCGTCGAAGGCTGTGCCTGTCACCGGGATATTGGTAGTGATCAAGCGGGCTGGTCGGGCCAGAGCGACCCCTGTCACGGGATCTTGAAACAACTGGTTGCTGACATTCGTAATGGTCGGCGGCAGTTGCGGCTTGGGGAAACCAACGGCGTTTACATTTGGAACGCTGGTCACAAGTCCATTAAAAACCGTGTCGTTGCCATACATGTCGCGTTTGAGAGAGTGGCCCCGGAGCGACGACAGGCGGTTGTTTGAGTCGTTGATGAGTTGCTCAAGGGCATAGTTGAGCGTCGAATCCGGATCCACATTCGCCTTCGTGTTGGCGATAAACCGCCGGCTGGCGATCTGGGCCTGATTCGAATAGGTCGCAAAAGTCACACCAATCACAGCCAGAAGGCCGAGCATGGCCAGAACAACGATCAGAACGACACCGCGACGACCGCTGGAATGTCGACTGCTGGGGCTCATGGTGGTGATCATGGCAAGTTCCTTCTGAGACTTTTTCCAAGGCTGGCCGGGTGTCACGTGCTGGGCGATCCGGCGGATGCTCCGATAGTGTGACGTGATCATGGCCTGCCTGGTTCCTTCATCTTTACGTGCTGGTTTGGATCTGTGACCGATGCTGACTGAATACGGCCCGGTGGCCAGATTATAGCTTGCTGGTGAAGTCCTGATGGATCGTGATCGTGCGGACCCGCTCCTGACGAGGATCCGTCATGCGGATCTGAATCTGGATACCCCTCAAAGGAGCTGGATAAGGCGCAGGATAGCTTGGCCGAGGGGACGTTTGAAACGGAGGAGCCGTGAGCGGATCAATCGTCTTGGCATCGACCGCCGAATAGTCGGTCGACCACGTATCCCAAACACGCCGAAGCCTTACGACACCGGCATCATCATCGCCCAGGTACCGCAAGCCCACTCCCGGAATGAACGGATACTGGGCATCGAGCCTGTAATCGCTGGTCAAAGGAGGCATCCGGCCTTCATGGCCAAAACCCTGGAGCCAGTTGGTGAACGTGGTGGTTTGTGATGGAGCAAAAGGGCCGGTACCGGTTGGAGCAATTGACGTTCCACCGGTCATGGTGGCGAGATATCCAAGATCGACATACGACTGGATATCAGGCAGTGCCTCATAGGCCTTGACATCAAAAGAACGCACATTGGTGGCGATCAGATCGTCTTCCCAAGTGGTATTCCAGATGTTCGACATATTGTTGTAGAAATCTGAACTCCCACCCGATTGAGGGGCAGATCGCTTTGATGGCTCTGAAAAAGGTTGATCATGGGTCCGAATCATGATCATCTCGGGAAGCCAGCCTGACGGCTGTGTCGATGCGTTCCATGAAAGACCATAAGGCTGCATGCCTGTCATCATTTGATAAGGCGTAGAGGTGAGTGTCACCTGCAACGGAGCATTGAGTCGCTTGAGTGGATCGATCCACATCGGAGATAGTTGCTCACGCCATGTGGGAAAACCCCACCAGGTTTGATAAAACGCATTGCTGTTATTACGGTTTGGAATGACATATTGGGGCTGAAGAGGATCGCTGGGAGTCAGCAGATTGTCTTCCGCTTCAAGTGGATTATGGTTCCAATAGGGCAGAAAATAAGTGTCGGGTACGGGTGTATTGGTATCGAAATTACGATTTGGGTACTCAAGTGCAATTCCATGAATCGCACCTTGGGCAGGAATGTTGGCTGCGTATGGAACAGCATAAGTTGCTGTCCTGGAATATGCGTTTGGGTATACGAATGGGAAAGCCAGTGTATCGTAGCCTTGGACAGGCGATCCAAGCGGAAAATAATTGAATGAAGAGGGAGCTTTCAAAGTCTCATTCACACCCACTCCAAATGGAGTGACCACGTGCTTATTCGCAATCAGGTTAGGGTAAGTGGCCGGTGTGAAATCATCAATCTGGTTATCGAAATTTCCGTTCGAATTCACCAACGCCGCACCCATGAAATCATCAGGATTTCCATCAGGAAGTGGCAGGACGTTCGTCAGCACAATCGCGTTAGTCATAGGATCCGTAGTATAAACCGGCGTGTAATAGTCATTAGTGAACCGTGGTTTGAAAGCTCGGTTCTGGCGGGCGGTCAAGTCCTTAAGGCTGTTCGCAATCGGCCGGACTTCACTTTCAAGCTTTTGAGTACCACCTGATCCATTAGGAATATAGGTATCAAATACCAACTGGCCTGGGAAACCAATCGAACCACGGCGAGTATCCGTAGCAGGCATTGCAATACTCTCGGCAGGACGCATCGAAATATCATTCAACGCCTGCCAGCCCACACGGCCAATTGTTGAAATGCCCGGCATGTTGGCAACATCGACACCCTGATAAACGCCATTTGCAGCAAATGCATATTCGTGGTGCAATTTTGCGGCAGGTTTGACCAGAAAAACACGTCGATAAAGGTTGCCGTTACGCAGGAAGTAAATCACTTCTGCGGTATCGCTTGTCACCACTACCGGTGCAATACGCTGTTGAGCCGCTCTGGTATCAGGGCCGTTCATGGAAGCAGTGCCAGGCCAGGCTGGCAACTGTCGACCATAAAACAAGTTGCCATCATTACTGGTCGTGGTAAAAGCCAGATAATCGTCGGAATCTTCGCCCTGCGCATCAGCAAATTCGTTTTCGCCGTATTCGAAATAGCCGAGGCCGTCTTTGGGGTTCAGTGGGGGCGTGAATTTGGCTGTGACGCCGACCAGGTCACGTTTAATGGTACCCTCGACGGCTCGCAGGTCCTGCTCGATTTCCTGATAGGCACGAGCAATCTGGATGGCACCGGTGGTGGCCTGAAAGATCTGGGCGATGATCGTCATCATCAGCACCGTCAGGGCGACGACGACAAGCATTTCCACCAGCGTCAGACCGCGTCGGCTGTGGGCTCGGCTGTATGTGGAGATCATGGTCGGGAGCTTTCCAGAGAATGAGTCAAGATTCCGCCTGCGTCTGCAATTCCGTCAATTCAGATCAAAGTACGCTGGCCTAAGGCTCTCACGCACTTGATTCAAACCAGCCACTATCTGCCTTCGAGCGTGATCGGGAACACCGCCACCACTTCCGGAGCAATCAGTGCCGCATTCACATGCACTGGCTGATAGCCGGCACCACTTTTCTTTAGCAGTGTTTTGGAGACAACTGGCCTGTCGACAGTCACGATCATGGCTTCCATGTTCGTCAGGCCGTTAAGCCCTGGGTCGGCAACATATGGATCGGTTACTTCCGAACGCTGAACAATTCGATACCAGTGGCAACGCTGACCTGGGTGTTCGACATCTGGACGACCATCGCCATCGAAATCCTGCATGAAACGGCTTACGGTTGTATTGAGATAAGGCTCATAAGTCACATCTGCGATCCAGCCGCCAATCTTGATTTCAGGCCTTTCGGCACCGTCGATTTTGGGCCACATCAAAAGAACTTTCCGGCTCTTCCCAGCGGCATAACCCATGGTGCCATTATTGGTGGTCATGGGAACAGAACCGAGGCCAAATATGCCTTCCACAACACGTTCGCCACTGATGCCTGTGACTGCGTTATTGGAATCCGTACTCACGCCAAACTGACGTTTGTTATAGATCACCATGTCGCCTTCAAAAACGTTCCGATCGCGCGACTTTCCGGTGAAGATCCAGGAATAGTCCCAGTCGTTCAGTGAGTAGGCTCCGGTAGAGGCGTTATCCACGAGCGGCAGGATCGGATTCTGGCGTGTGACAGCAGATTTTGGGTCGATGATCTTCGGATTGGCTTCATTTTCAAAGTCAGGGAAAACGGCATCATCCTGAGAAACAAAAATTGAAGCCACGGAATTGATGTTGCCAATACTAGGCAAAGTGGATGCTGCCAGGGCAGGCCAGATATTCGTGAGCCTGGGCAGACCAAAACCGCTGGCACGACTGCCGTCAGGGTCAGACCTGAGATCGTTGCCAAACGCCCTGCCGAACCGGAATTTTGGATCGACCAGTTGCGAAACGTTCGAAAAAGCAGGGGAATTCGTGTACGCCAGATTGGAATAAAACAGAGGGTCATAGCAGCAGACAATCGGAATTCCAAAGCCGGTGGCTGTTTGAATTTCAATCACGTTAGCCGCATTGGCTTTGTCGTATAGAGCCTGAATATCTTTGGTCCAAGGATCAAACAAATTCCCGCCTGTCACACCAGATGCATTCAGGGTCGCGGCAAAGCTGTATCGACTCAGTAAGTCGCGGGTTTTCAGGTCGCTGGCCACGTTTTCGGCCAGAAGGCTGGCACGATTGTTGCGACGGGCGTCGCGGAGTTTCATCAGGCCGATCGGGAAGAGGGTCATCAGGCTGGTCATGCCGATGCCCAGAATCATGATGGCGATCAGGACTTCAGTCATCGTCACGCCGCGGCGTGAGCTTGATAACTTGTCGGCACTGCGGTTGTGGCTTTGCAGGCGAATCATTGGCCGACCTCCGCAATGCCCTTCTGGGCGTCTTGATAGGGAACGCTCGCATCGGTGGCGTCAAACATTTCCAGAGACTGGGATGTGATGCGGCCGGTGCGGGTCTGAATGGTGATCAATCGACGCTCGTTCTTCAAAGCCCATTCTTCGTTCGCAGCATTCATATGCTGGTTCTGAAGTACGTTGCCTTGAGGCAAAGGGAGACGCGGTGAACTCAACTTCCCTCCCGCCTTAGTCAGATCCGTAGGTGGGAAAACATCGCCCCTGTCAGCCAGCCACAAGTGATAAAATGGCACCTGAAACGGAGCACTTGTCACTGAACTGGCCGACGAAGTCACCACCTGACCATCAGGCTGGAAGATGATGTCGACGTAACGCGTATATGGGTCGATCGGCAGACGGCTGCGTTCGGACATTGTCAAGGTATTCGAATAATTCACATTCGGTGGAGCCAGTTGGGGGACAAATAATGGTGGATTGATTGAGGAATCCACATATCCGCCAAGGGCTGTGGTGGCATCAATTACTACGTCTGCTGGCAACCCAACTTCTGCGGAATTTGCGGAAGGCACCATCCGGCGTTTGATTGTATATTCCTGAGAACTGGCATTTCCACTGCCCAGGCTAAGCACGGCTGGATCCCATTCGAATGTTGTGCGGAGAGTTTCAATGATTGCTTTATCAACCACATCAACAGGTTGATTCGCCATCGCAATGATCATTGGTGCGACAATATCCACTTGTGGATTAATAATACTGCCATTCAGCTTCGCAAAAAAAACTTCACATGGATCATCAATAAAGCCGTTTCCATCATTATCCACACCATCAAATGCCGGATCCTGAACTCCGTCACCGTTGTCATCTACCCCATTGAAAATCCGGTTGCCTTCATTCACGACAAATAGAATTTCACTTGGGTAATAATCTGCGATGCTCATATTTGGAATATAATATGTGGGCAATTGATAACCGGTCATTACATCAGGATTCCCTAGACAGATGAATCTCTCTGGATTATATGTGTAGGGATTATAGCCACTTCCAGCCACAAATGGTGCAACTGGGCCAGCAACCACAAAATTAATATTATTCTGAACCCCCACACTGATCCGATCACCTGCACGGATATTCCAAGACCAGCTTGTTGGTTCGACAGGTGTTGGAGCCAATCCTACTGTCATTTTTGATTTATATTGACGCAGAACAATGCGTGGATCAATGCGGTATGGATCTTGTGGCCCTTTAGAAATATCCGCATTCGGAGGAGTTCCAATGATTCTCGTCTGCCAACTTACACCTGCTTGAATAGACGTTCTAAAAAAGTCAACAACGGTTTTTCCAGATGCACCATTGGACCGAATCACAAGTTGTCCATCCGAAAAGTCAGGTGCGGGTTCAAGCTGAAGCATGCGGTTATAGGCCAATGGACGCAGCAAATCTGTGCCATCAGGGCCGTTATAGACTGGGTCAGGCAAAAGCCGGACACCCGCCGGGCGACCTGTGCTCATGGCTGCAAAACGGGCGTTGATCAAAGCCTGCTGAAGGATGCGTGATCCTTCCTGGACTTGTCTTTGATTGAGCGTAGGAATGATGATCGGCAGAGTGGCTGCCGATACGAGCCCGACAATAAACAGCACTACCAGAAGTTCAACCAGTGTGAACCCGTGTCGTGCTGATTTTTGATGCGTCATGGTCATCGTGCACCTCCGCCCAGGCCTTGTTGGAGAGCGTGGCTGGAAATATCGTCTTCGGCAGAGGCCAGAGTCTCGTCATCCAGAGTCAAGCCGGTCTGTGTGCCGACCATCGTGAAACCGGGATGCCGATAATCGACGAATGAAAACGCATAGTAGTCAAACTTCACAGCCAGATTTTCATAATCACGCAGGAAGTCGAGAAGTTGCATTGACTCCTGAACCTGGCCCCAGGATCGGATCCCCACCTTGGTGTCAGGCCCACCCGAGAGGATAAGAGGGGTGAATCGATAGGCGCGGCGTTTGAACATGCCTGTCCGGTCCCAATTGCTGGAGGCTGTACCAAACGTGCTGGACTCTGTCAGAGTGTGGAAGAAATACTCAAAGGCACGCATTTCCACACTGCCGTTACGGCCACTAACAGAATCGCCGCCCGCTCCCGTATTGTCATACCACCAGTCGAGCGAAATCAGCGAGTTGGATGGATCCACAGTACCGCGTTCTCTGGTCACCCAAGGATCCTGCGGGTATTCCGCCCAGCCACGTTGATTGTCAGAGGTGTACCAGATCGGCCATCGATAAAATTGCAGAGGCTCGCCCCAGGCATCGACAAATTCCATCAATCCATCTTCATCGGTATCCTGAATTTCTCGATCCGTAAAATCGTCACGACTGAAGGCGGCTCCCAGCGGCCCCTGACCTTCGATCAAAAGGGCGTAGAGCATTTCACTTCGAGCGGTTTTGTGTTGATGATTGCTTTGAAGAGTTGCAATCAGATTATCACGGTCCGCCTGATTGGGCAGGCCTTCCACCATTTCATCCACGAGACCATTGCCATTATTATCAACGCCATCGTAACCCGCTGGCCCATATCCAAGCTGCTTGTAAATTCCGGCCACAGCGGTGTAACTGGCTCCAAACACTCCTGTACCAGAGAAATTGTAAGAGTCGTTATAAGTTTTATTCAAAGGATCGGCTGGATTCGCTGGAACAGGTGGATAATACGCACCAAAGCTATTTGTCCCATTAAATGCCATGCCTGTACCAATCGGCAAAGTATAAGGGGCCACGGCCGCATTTGGGGCAAGTCCCGCAGGCTGACCGAGATAACCTTGCGACTGGCCAGCAAAATTGAGAGGATAAAATGCAATCAGACTTGGGGAATTCACTACAAAAACGTCTGGCATCTCGGCCCTAAGGTAATCTGTCATTGCAATCGCCTTGGCACGGGCGTTCCCGCCCCGGCCAGGAGAAAGACCACGTAATGGGCCAAATGTGGATACCCCACCCACTTTGTTGGAAGCCGGAGTAGCCAGCCAGATATGAGTGGCGTTGGGATAGACTTCATCATCAAGAAGGCCCTGCATCCGCTCTTTCACAGCCAGATCGAGCTTCAATACCAAAGCCTGAGTGGCCTTGAGATTGGCGGTTCTGATGCCGTCGTAGGAGGCGACCAGAATGATTGAGACCAGAATCCCGATAATCGTGACCACTATGAGCAGTTCGATCAGGGTAAAACCCTTGCGCGAACTGTTCGGAGCCGTTGCCGTGAGTGATGCCTGACTGGGGCGATGAATATGGCTTTGCATGATCGTCCGACCCCCTCCCTTTCCCTTGTGCATGGTGTGATCGTTGTTCTACGTGCGAATTTCGCTTTAGTTCAGACGACCTTGGGAAAAGTTCGTGATGTTGTCAGATTCTACGGAACGGGAGTTAGGTGATGGAGGATTAATCGGAGAAGGAGTGATTGTCAAATCGGAATCAGCCAATGGCAGTGGCTCACTCTTGGATTTGCCTGCAAACTGACCTCCAAACCCATACTTGCGATCTGATCCGGCAGAAATGATCTGATAGCTCTGAGGCTTCTGCCAGGCTGGCGAACGGCCCACAGGGGCAGCTGGTCCAGTGGTGTAAGGATTTGGTGAGATCGAGAAGCCGGAAGCACCGCCAAACATCCGAAAATAGTTCGTCCCCGTGTCCATGTCCTGAATGTCGGTCAGGGCTGGAAAGTAATTCATTTTGGATGGATTGAAATTGCAATCCTGTGGGTCGTAGCTGTTCGATCCATAGGCGCTGAAGTAAATGTATGGGCGTGATTCTTCTTCTGTCCCAAGACTGTCTATGTAACTTGGAAACCCATCATTGTCAAAGTCAATCAATCGTTCTGCTTTAAACTCAAAAAAAGGAGTATCACGATTTAATGTCGCTTTATTGCTTTCATTTCGACCATATAACGGGCCATCTGGACGCTTGCAGAAACCAGTCAATTCGAAAGTCTGTGAATCAATCTGACGTGGAACTCCGCCCAGGAAAAACACCAAAGCTTCGTCGCCTTCAAGAATCCAGAATTTCGTAAAAGCCCCGTCACCATCCAGATCCTGTTGCACAGCGGCCCGATTGAACATTTTCTTCATGTAACGCTGGGAACGATCAATGGCCTTTGTCGTCTGTGTCGTTAGCTGAGTCTGATTCGTTAAACCACCTACGGTCGAAAAGAAATTTGTCACAGCCGTGACAACCGCAGGATTATTCGCATAATTCCCCGACTCATCAATCACCACAAAACTCGGCGGGTAATCGCCCATCCGGGTCTTGAAACTTGCCAGGGCCTGCTCCATCAAGGTGATTTCCGAGGCGACGGCTGATTCTTTGGCGGCCCGAACAGCTCCGTTGATCGCTGGCAGCAGGAGGCCGGCCAGGACGCCGATGATGCTGATGACCACGAGCAGTTCAATCAGGGTAAATCCGCGTCGTGGGCCAGCGGGGGCCTCGGATCGACGGGCGTCAGTGTGATTTAGACGATTCATCCGAGGGCTCTCCGCGATCGCTTGTGGATGAGTGGACTTGCTTGACATATCGCATTCCACCCGTTTCTGATACATGATTCCGACTACTGTCCGATTCTCGTGACCAATCCCTGAGACCTGTGTTTTCCCGGCTCCGACCAACGACTCAAACCGCCCATTCCGCACAGCCCTGTCTCGCGTCCACCTATTCACATATTTATCTATGTTATGAGACGCTTGCTACCAACTTTGAGTTCCCTGATTTATTTCCCTGGCAATCCGATTACATGCTTTGGAAATAGACTTCCGGCAACCCTCAAGACTCTACGAAATGCAACCGGCTTTGTGACTTGACCTCACACCAGAATCGAAGGGTGGGCCTGAACCCACCCCAAATGTGGTATCAACCCGAGAGCTTGGAAATGAGCTGAACAAGGGGCAGGAAGAGGGCGATGACGATGAAACCGACGATGCCCCCGAGAACCACGATCATGATCGGCTCGAGCAAGGACATCAGCGACTCCACCAGCACTTCGACTTCTTCGTCGTAGTTGTCGGCAATTTTGTTGAGCATGGTATCGAGGTCGCCGGTCTCTTCACCGACGTCGATCATGTTCACCACGATGTCATCCACAAGCCTCGATTCTTTCAAGGGAACCGAGATCGTTTCCCCTTCGCGGATCGAGTCGTAAATGCGTGTGAAAACCCGCTCGAAAACGGCGTTGCCAGCCGTCTCCCGCACAATCGCAATCGCTTCCAGAATCGGCACGCCCGAAGTGACCAGAGTGCCCAGTGTCCGCATGGTCCGGGCCACGGTCGACTTGCCGGCAATCTGGCCCATGACTGGAATCCGCAACATGATCCAGTCCAGCACATAAGCGCCGATCTTGGTCTTGTAGAGCAGTTTGAGGATGATGTAGAGCACAAAAGGTGAAGCGATACAGACCGGTGCGTAATCGACCACAAAGTGACTGGCTTCGATCAGGAAGACCGTCATCTTCGGCAGATCGACGCCGAAGTCCTTAAAGATCATCTCGAATTTGGGGATGATGAAGTAAAGGATGAAACCGACGATGGTTACCGCCACCGTGATGACCACGATCGGGTAGACCATGGCACCCTTGATTTTTCGCTTCAGCGACTGGGCTTTTTCCTTGAAGTCAGCCAAACGCTGAAGGATCGCTTCCAAGGCACCGCCCGCCTCACCGGCCTTTACCATGTTGCAATAGAGCCTGTCAAACGCTTTCGGGTGCTTGGCAAAGGCTTCGGAAAGCGTCAGCCCGCTTTCAATATCATCGACCACATCGCCCAGAGCGTTCTTCAAAACGCCGGGCTTGCACTGGCCGGCCAGAATGCGGAGGCTGCGAAGGATCGGCAGGCCGGCATCCTGAAGCGTGGAAAGCTGGCGGGTGAAGGTACAAAGCTGCTTTGCCTTGATCTTGCCGAAGGTGAAGGACTTCTTCTTGCCCTTCTTTTTCTTCTTGGCCTTGGCCTTGGTCTTGGCCTTTTCGCCAATCGATGTGACAAAGAAGCCGCGCTGACGGATCAGCTGCTGTGCTTCCTCCTGCGTGGTGGCTTCAATCGTGTCCTTGACCGTCTTGCCGGTCTGGTCCATCGCTTCGTATTGGAAGGTCGCCATTGCTCAGAACCTCAAAAGGCCGTTGTCGTTTCGAGTGGTCGCCGCCGTGAATCCATCACACTGACTGGTTTGATCGAAAAAGTCGCAAGTCACTGCTCTTCTGATTCTTAAGCTGGAATCAGAGGAAATCTGTCACTCGTCA
>Ga0208720_1000029_pt1 | contig 40471 bp, 38 predicted proteins | sample LakMenEpi20Apr10_FD_150716 | JGI IMG/M metagenome (GOLD analysis project Ga0208720, IMG submission 150716) | Freshwater microbial communities from Lake Mendota, WI - 20APR2010 deep hole epilimnion (SPAdes) | ecosystem: Environmental > Aquatic > Freshwater > Lake > Epilimnion/Euphotic zone ...
GCGCTTACGAGTAATGTCGCCGCCGTAACACTTAGCCAAAACGTCTTTACGCTTTGCTTTAACAGTCTCACGCGCAATGACTTTGCCGCCGATTGCCGCCTGAATTGGCACATCAAACATTTGGCGAGGGATAAGTTCACGAAGTTTGGCGCACATGCGACGTCCATAATCAAACGCCTTGTCACGGTGCACGATTGTGCTGAAGGCATCAGCTGCAACTGCATTCAATAACAAGTCGACCAGCACGAGGTCGCTCTTGCGATAGCCATCTAGTTCGTAGTCAAGGCTTGCGTACCCCTGTGTACGACTCTTCATTTGATCAAAGAAGTCGACAACCACTTCAGCAAGTGGAATGAGATAGTGGAGTTCGACGCGCTCGGGCGACAGATATTCCAGCTTCACCATTTCGCCGCGACGTGACTGGCACAGGTCCATCAATGTTCCGGTGTAGTCCTTCGGCGTGATGATGGACACCTTGAAAAATGGTTCTTCGATAAAGCTGATGTTTTGCATCGGAGGCAAGTCAGCAGGGTTTGCGACTTCAACAACCACACCATCAGTACGGGTCACGCGGTATGCAACAGATGGAGCTGTTGCAATAAGGGCCAAGTTGAATTCACGCTCGAGACGTTCTTTCACAATCTCCATGTGCAACAGGCCGAGGAAGCCGCAACGAAAGCCAAACCCCAAAGCACCAGATGACTCTGGTTCGTAGGTGATTGAAGCATCATTCAGCTTCAGCTTTTCGATGCTTTCGCGCAATGTTTCAAAGTCGTCACCATCAATTGGGTACAAACCACAGAACACCATTGCTTTCGGATCGCGATATCCGTCAAGAGCTTCAGAGGCAGGATTCAGAGAGTTCGTCACTGTTTCACCACTGCGAGCTTCAGCAACATCTTTAATGCCAGCAATGAGGTAACCAACTTCGCCAGGACCAAGTTCTGCAACCGGCGTTGGAACGGGCGCACGAGCGCCGATTTCAATTACGTCGTGGGTTGCGCGTGCTTGCATAAAGAACAAACGACTGCCATTTGACAAACGGCCGTTCATTACCCGCACACTTGAGACAACACCTCGGTACTGGTCAAACTGTGAGTCAAAGATCAGAGCTTGTAACGGCGCATCAATGTCACCAACTGGAGCTGGAATTCGTTCAGCAATCGCGTCGAGAAGTTCCGGAACTCCTTCACCTGTTTTTGCCGAGATTCGCAAGATTTCATCAGCAGGGATTCCGAGAATGTTTTCAATCTCCGCCGCATAACGGTCTGGATCTGCTGCTGGTAAATCAATCTTGTTCAGAGCTGCAACTATTTCAAGGTTGTGCTCGAGAGCGAGATAACAGTTGGCAAGAGTCTGCGCTTCAATTCCCTGCGCTGCATCAACAACAAGTACAACGCCTTCACATGCAGCAAGTGAACGACTGACTTCGTATCCGAAGTCAACGTGACCTGGGGTGTCGATCAGGTGGAAGGTGTGGCCTTTCCATGGCACGCGCACGTTTTGGGCCTTGATGGTGATACCCCGTTCGCGCTCAAGATCCATTGAGTCGAGATACTGGGCGCGCATTTCACGGGCGTCGACTGCCCCGGTCAGTTCGAGTATGCGGTCTGAAAGAGTGGACTTACCGTGATCAATATGGGCAATGATCGAGAAATTCCGAATTTTGGCAAGGTCCATGAGCAAAGGAAAGCCTACCCCTAGGCGGTTGGGGACGGGGGTGTGTGGCGATAGCCTTTCAAGCCATGGCAAATATTAAGAGCCAAAAAAAGCGCATTCTTACCAACGCAAAAGCTCAAGACCGCAACAAAGCAGTCAAGAGCGAATTGCGCACCCGTATTCGTACAGCGGCATCAAGTCTCGGCACACCTGAAGGTGAAGCCGATACTCGTCTTGCCATCAAACGAATCGATATGGCAGCAGCAAAGGGAATCATTCATCCCAACGCAGCTGCACGTCGCAAGAGTCGCCTCATGCGTCAAGCAAACGCTGCTAAATAATTTCTAGCCTTTAGCGCTTCGCAAACGAACGTTTCACCGGTGCTCCGCCAAGGCGAGCCAACCGAGCAACAAGTACTTCCATCACCAATTCTGGCTCCCAGTCTTTGCCACCCCGCAAATCAAGGTCTGCTGTTGCAAGCAATGAGACTGCACGCGAGATTCCGGCACTACCGAGACGTTGATACTGCTCGAGCACTTTCTTTGCTGTGAATTCTTTGCCGCCGAGAATGGCGACGGCATCTGCAGAACTGCGTACTCCCCTGCCATCTATCTTCATCATCTGGGCATAACGGTTCGACAGCAAAGCCAAAATCTGCAATGGGTGAGATTCGCCAGCACTCATCATGCGATGCAGCATAAGGAGCGCCTTGTTTACGTCGCCCCCATCAATGGCATCGGTGAGATCCCACGGCGCAACACTGCCAGCCTCACCGAGGAACACCTCGATGTCAGAGCGCGACAACTTTGCACCTTCGCCATATGCAGAGGTGAGGGTGGCAAGTAGACCAGCAAGCCGACCCTGGTCGCCTCCAAACCACGTAGCAATAAGCCGTGATGCGTCTGCTGAGTAGAGAAAACCGGCTTCGATCAGATGAGCCTCTACCCATTCGATGCGATCTTTTTGATTACTGACTACAGCGGCACCAATTGTTTCGGCCTTGACGCGTTTACACGCATCTGCAATTGCCTTAGGAATTCGCCCGGTGACAGTGATGATGAAATCAACTTCAAAGATCACAGCATCAATTGCGGCAACCAACGTGTCGACATAAACACTTTCAAGGTCTTGCAAGTGTCGTAACACAACAACTTTGCTCTCCAGGAATAACGACATGGTGGTGAGAGCATCAACAACTGGTGCAACTGTGAAGTTGCTTTCAGAGCAATCGAAATCATCGACCATCATGGACCTGTCAGCATCGCCGACCAGGCGGTCTACGAGCGATGAGAGTTCTAGCCCGATGAGTATTTCATCACCCGAAATTAGGTACACAGCCACGGGCTCTACCTTGCCACATCAGTGCGTCATGCCTCTGTTTGTTGCCACCGGCGCCACAGTGCGCCAGCCACACATAGCCACAAACCGACGTTGAGTAAGCCATGCGGAGACACTTCGGAACAGATACGCGCTACCCCAGCCACCCATGCGACAGGAATGGTCATAGCCCACGACACCAGAGGCACGAGGGGTGTTAACAGGCTTGCAAGTAGCGCGAGTGGAAGACCAACCATCATCACCATTCCCGCCACCCACAATGCCAACGGGTTTGCAATCAGCGACACAACAGGCACGTACCCAAAGACAAAAAACGACACGGGCATGGTGCCAACTTGTGCGGCCAATGTTGATGCAAGCATTCCGTGGCGACCAATGATGTTCCCGAGACGGGCCGACAACCATGCGAGGCCAGCAGTAGCTCCAACTGACAATGCAAAGCCAACGCTCCACGCCAACATCGGATCAAGAACCAACAACACAATCACTGTTGACGCGAGAATTGTGCGTGCATTCATAGATGTTCCCGATGCTGCGTTAACTGCAACGAGACCGGCCATAACCGCAGCACGCAATACAGATGGTTCTCCACGCGTAAGCAGTACAAACCACGCAAGGATTATCAGCACAGCAATGAATCGACTATTGCGACGCAACCGATGCAACAATGGCGACAATGCAGCCAATAGGTAGGCAACATTTTGCCCAGAGACTGCGCACAGGTGCGACAAACCACTTGCGCGAAATTGATTCACCATTTCACGCGGCTGATCACGATCATCACCAATGACTAACCCTGCAAAGAGGGCCTGCAAGTTATACGGCATTAATGCGACTCCGTCACGAAGTGCAACACGCATTCGGTTTGCAGCACGCACTGCCATTGAACCTTCCGAGAATTCTTCTGACACCGACTGCACAGTCATGCGACCAACAACATGTGTGACACGGTCATACCTGCTGTACGGGCCTGTTGTTCTCGAACATGTGCCTGTCACCATCACATGTTCTCCGGCTAAACGGTTTGCCAGATGCGCCCCTGGTGCCCCGTGTGCAATGACCCGATACCGCTTGCCATGTAACTGCAGCACAACCCCAACGCCATTCCCAACCCACGTAGGGTCCGTGCGCACTGTTGCGTTGCCAGAACAGGCGCCATCAATGACCGGCACCTCCTGCCATGCAGACGACCCCCCGACTAACCCCACCGCCGCGACGACCAGCATTGTCAGCAATGACACCTGCCAGCGTTTGTAACGCCACCAATAGAGAAAGAGCGCTACAAACAAGATGTGACTGGCAGTTCGCAATGACAGAAGGCGAGGCGCGTGCTCGCCGACTATTACCGAGACCCACATCACAACAGCAAGAAGCGTGAGCCCAATAGACGCTGAGACACCATGGCTCACTTCATCAGGCGGGGCGTCGTACGATTGACTCGTGACATCTTCTACTTCTACAGGCGGTCGATTCATGTTGCCTGGTGGAGTTGCATCTACCCGCAGGTCCATTAGACGTCGCGGCGGTCTCATGGCCATCGGATGCGCCGTTGGTCTGTGGTTACTTGGTGTTGTGTTCTCATGGATTGTTTCCGGACCAAAAGGCGGCTCTGTGGCGTTCGTGCTGATGGTGATGGCTCTTCCCGTGATGCCAATTCTTGGTATGCCAGCAGCAGGCGGAACTGCGCGTTTGTTAGTAGCAATTTCCAGCAGTGCAGTGTTGTGGTGGATTCTTGGTCAAGTAGTTGCTGGGAGAGTGACAAAGCGACCTGTCGTTGGCTGGCGTGAATGGCTTCGTGAATTTTTCATGGTCGGACTCGGACTCTGGATTGGTGCAGCTGGCGGCTTACTTCTTGGTGTTCTTGTACTTGGTGCGTTCTAGTTACACAGTGACCTGATCACGTAACGCCCCTACTTTGGCTGGACCAATTCCGGGAACATTCAACAGATCATCCACTTTGGTAAACGGGCCCTTGCGATTGCGATAACTAATAATTGCTTTCGCCGTTGACGGACCAACACCAGGCAACGTATCGAGCTGATCTGATGTTGCGGAATTCAAATTAATTAATGGCGACATTGTTGTAATTGGTGCTCCGATAATCGGCACGGCGCCAGGAATAACTGGCACCGAAACAGGACCTGTTGTGCGCGAGGGACGAAGCCGAGGCGCCACCGTAATTTTTGTAGTGCGAGACGAACGAAAGGGTACAAACACTTGCTCTGTGTCAACGATGGTCTGTGCAAGATTGATGCGTTCAAGATCTGCACGCGATGTGGCACCTCCAGCTGCTTTGACTGCGTCAACGACTCGTGCCGAAGATGACACGGAGTACACGCCTGGGCGAACGACTGCACCTGCAACATGAATTCGCACGGTCAACGGTGTTGGCAATGTTGATAGAGGCGCAACTATGCCAACACCGGACGCATGTGGCACCACGGACTCAACCAGTGGTGCAGATGGACGTACCAATAGCCAGATACCAGCAATTGCGACAACAGTTGTCAACAGCCCGATGATGAGTCGAGTTACGCCGATAAATGACACCCAGTAGGTCACTTGTTTTTTAGTGACATTCCAGTTAGGTATTTCCATACCTGTGATGTGGCGACCACAGGGGTCTGATTGGAAAAACTAAAACAGTTTTTGAGTCAGCAATTTTCTGTACTTGCTCGTACGGGAATCATTTGTTCCCATGGTCTCCAAGATGTCCAAATACTCTCGTCGAGCAACTTCATCATCTTTCACACGAAGCAACAAGGCATTCAATTCGACGTCAAGGTTGTCAACAGGGTTCATGGCCAATCGCGCTGTGGCACCCAACTTGCGCACTCTGTCAGTTTCTGGAAGTCGCACCAGAAATGTCAGAGCCTCTTCTGCTTTGCCAGTGCGAATCAACAGATCAGCCAAGGTGCAGATTGCATCTTCATTTCCCGGCGCCAACGCCACTGCATCACGCAATGCTTCTTCTGTTCCGTTGGCCAACAATTCAATGATTCGGGTTTGCATCGGGTCTGGCAATAGGGCCTGAACAAGCTGCTGCACGTATTGATCTGATTGCCCACCCGTGAAGTTATGGATGACTTTGCCATCTTTAATCACGAACACCGCAGGAATTGATTGCACATGAAATGCCTGAGTGGCTCCGGGGTTCTCATCAATATTGAGCTTCACTAGCTCCACCTGGCCCTCTGTAGCGGCTGTGGCACGCTCGAGGATGGGCGTGAGGCTCTTGCATGGCCCACACCACGGAGCCCAGAAATCAACAATGACCGGGACTGTATGAGAACGCTCTACAACCTCGGTCTGAAAGGTGGCATCGGTGACGTCTAGGGACATAGGGGCACGATACAGGTAGTTTTTGTGGTGTGACTCTTCCGCATGGCATCAGCAACAACGTCGAGGGTTGGCTCGTCGCCAACATCAACGGAGCAACAGCCCCGTTTGCCTACACACAAATTGCAGGTGGACATTCGAACCTCACGTTCAAGGTTGATGACGCAGCTGGCCATTCCTACGTATTGCGCCGCCCCCCTCTTGGCCATCGACTCGCTAGTGCTCATGACATGGGTCGCGAGCATCGAATCATTGCCGGGCTTGCAAATAGCAATGTGCCCGTGGCAACCGCTCGCGGTCTATGCACCGATGAAAACGTAAACGAGCTGCCGTTTTATGTGATGGATTTCGTTGACGGACATGTTGTTCGTGACAAGGCGACAGCAGAAAAGGTTCTTGGCCCCGATGGTTGCCGCCGAGCGAGCGAATCAATCGTTGACACCATGGCTGCAATTCACGCAGTTGATCTGAAATCAGTCGGGCTCGATGACCTTGGTCGTCACGACGGCTACATTGCACGCCAACTCAAGCGGTGGCACGGCAACATCGTGGAACAACGCACACGTGAGTTACCGCTTGTCGACAGCGTGTTCGAAGAACTGATGTCGCGCATTCCTGTGCAGGCCTCGACCACCATTGTTCATGGCGATTATCGCCTTGATAATTGCATGGTTGATGCAAAGGGAAATGTGATTGCCGTTCTCGACTGGGAAATTTGCACATTGGGCGACCCAATGGCTGACCTCGGACTGCTGATGGTTTATTGGACCGGACCAAACGATGATGCAAGTGCATGGTCGAATTCTGTGTGCACCGCAAAAGGTTTCTTGGATCGTGCTGATCTCGCTCGTCGTTACGCCGAAACTTCGGGCCGCGACATTTCTCAACTTGATTACTACGTTGCATTTGCTTACTGGAAACTCGCATGCATCATTGAAGGTGTGTATGCCCGCTACTTAGGCGGAGCACTTGGCGACCGCGACCCTGCCGAACTTGAACCATTCAAAGTTCAGGTTGAGGGCGCTACGCAAAAGGCCGTGCAGATGCTTGAGAGAATGACATGACGCCATCTGGCGCTTCGCCATACACAGTGCAGGGCGAACTACCAATTCTTGACTCCCCAACTCTTATCATCATGATGACTGGATGGATTGATGCAAGCGGTGCTGCTGCTGGCGCAATGCAACATCTCATCAATGCAACTGCATCACGCGACCTCATTCATTTTGATGGTGACACTTTTGTTGACTATCGCGCACGTCGACCGCTAATGGAATTGCGTGAAGGAGTCAACACGCGAATCGTGTGGTCTGTTCCTGAAATGCGAGTCGGCACAGATGATGACGGCCGCGATGTGTTATTGCTCACCGGACCAGAGCCAGATATGGCGTGGCGTCATTTCGCAAACACAGTCGCCACACTTGCCACACAACTAGGAGTGAAAACAGCCATCGGCATGGGTGCGTATCCATTTGGTGCGCCACACACACGGCCTGTCGGTTTGTCTGCCACATCACCCGATGCCGCAATTGCTGAACGACTGTCTCTTACTCGCAGCACTGTTGATGTACCAGCAGGTGTCGAAGCAATCCTTGAACACTCATTGAACGATGCCGGAATCACAGCAATCGGCTTGTGGGCCCAGATCCCGCATTACGTGTCAACGATGGCGTACCCCGCAGCCAGTGCGGCCCTGGTTGAGGCCGCATGCCTTGAGGCAGGGCTCACCATTGACACATCGGCATTACGTAAGGAATCTGGTGTTCAGCGCGAACGACTTGACCAATTGGTGTCGGGCAATCCTGAACATGCAGAGATGCTGGGCAAACTAGAAGCCGCCTACGACGCGGAACACGGTTCATTCGGCGCAATGAAGCCTGACGACGCCGCAATCCCTACAGTTGATGAAATAGCAGCGGAAGTCGAGCAGTTCCTGCGCGACCAACAAACAGGAGGTTGACCATGAAGGTTGACGGCGGAATCGGATCAAATCTTTCACAGGTGCCACAGAGCGCAAAAGAAGTAGAAGCAGCCGGGTACTCGGGTGCATGGACTGCTGAAACATCGCACGACCCCTTCTTCCCGTTGCTCCTTGCTGCAGAGCACACAACGACCCTTGAAATCGGAACATCGATTGCCGTTGCATTTGCGCGTAACCCGATGACTCTTGCAAACATCGGTTGGGATCTTCAGAGTTACTCAAAGGGTCGCTTCATGCTTGGTCTTGGAAGCCAGATCAAGCCACATATTGAAAAGCGTTTCTCGATGGAATGGAGCCACCCAGCTGCACGTATGCGCGAAATGATTTTGGCCATGCGCGCAATTTGGGACACGTGGCAAAACGGGACAAAACTTGATTTCCGCGGTGACTTCTATACCCACACGTTGATGACACCGTTCTTCACACCAGACCCATCAGAGATGGCGCCATACGGACCACCAAAGATTTTCCTCGCTGGTGTTGGTGAATTGATGACCGAAGTTGCTGGCGAAGTATGTGACGGATTTTTGTGCCACGGTTTTACTACCGAGCGTTACTTGCGCGAAGTCACCATTCCTGCACTTGCGCGTGGTCGTGCCAAAGCCGGAAAGACAATGGAAGGGTTCGAAATTGTTGGGCCAAGCTTTGTTGTTACTGGTACAAACGAAAAAGAGATGGAAGCAGCCGCTGCTGGAACACGCCAACAGATTGCGTTCTACGGCTCAACACCTGCCTACAAGGGCGTTTTGGAACTTCACGGATGGGACGGCCTGCAGGACGAACTCAATGGCTTGTCAAAGCAGGGCAAATGGGTGGATATGGGAAATCTCATCACCGATGAGATCCTGAATACCTTCGCTGTTGTTGCTGAACCAGAGCGCGTGGCACCGGAACTCATTTCTCGCTACGGAGACGTTATTGACCGTCTCAGCTTCTATGCGCCATACAAGGCAGACCCAACACGTTGGTTGCCAGTTATTGATGCATTGAAGAAGGCCTAGACGCCCAAACCAACAAGCCAACTCTGCACATTGATGCCGAGCTTGTCTACGTCATAGCCACCTTCTTGCAGAACAACTGCAGGAAGGCCAAGTTGCTTCACTAATTCACCACACCGACGAAAGCCGTCTGTGGTTACTGACAAGTCACAAATTGGGTCGGTAATGAAAGTGTCGAGCCCTAAAGAAACCACAATCATTTCAGCGCCAAATGCGTGGATCTTGTTCAAAACATCAGCGAGGGCGTTTACATACACATCGTCACCGGTACGAGCCGCAAACGGGATATTGATGTTGCTGCCTCTGCCTTTTCCGGCACCAACTTCATCTGCATAACCAATGGTGTACGGGTACGCGCGAGCCGGATCTCCGTGAAGCGATACATACATCACATCATCGCGGTCATAGAAAATTTCCTGCGTGCCGTTGCCGTGGTGATAATCAACATCAAGCACAACCACTTTGACTCCGCGCGTACTTGCAACGTGATGAGCAACAATGGCTGCATTGTTAAAGAAGCAGTACCCGCCGTACAGCGATGTTGTGGCGTGGTGTCCTGGGGGCCTGCACAGACCATACGCAGATTTCTCACCATCAAGCACTAGTTGCATCGCAGTCATTGCAGTATCCACTGCACCACGAGCCGCTTCGTATGTGCCTTCGGTTAGCGGTGTCGTCGTCTCAAAACACCACCAACCAAGACGGCCACTGATGGAAGCCGGTTCGGCTCCGAGAGACATCTTGTTACGTAATGCTTGGCTATAAAACACTTCAGGCGTTACTTCGCGACATGGACCAATGGCGTCTTGATATTCCTGCCATGCAGTTGTGAGAAAACGCTCGAGCCCTGAGTCGTGAACAGCATTGATTGGTTCAATCCCCCATTGAGTCGGCAACTGCAAATCAAAACGAGAATCAGCTGACAATACTTCGCGAATGATTTCACCGCGACCAATGTGTTCGAATGGTGAATGAACGGTTCCCTTTTCAATTTCCGTGTGCGGATCATGCAAAAGGTGCGCTGGGGTGTAAACGACTTTCATGCCGACAACACTAGAAGACTGTTAGTCGAAACTTGGGCGTGCGCGGAGAGAACGCTTCAGTTCGGCCATACCTGAGGCAGTTGCAATGGTCTCGATGGCATCCCACAGCTTTGTGGCTTCTTCGCCGCGAGGAATTGTGGAGATAACTGGGCCAAAGAAAGATGCTTCTTTCAGACCACCAGGATTGAAAGTGATTATGGGGGTTCCGACTTCTTTGCCGGCACGATCCAAAGCAAGTGCGGTCTCATCTGCGATCAGACGGTCGAACGTTTCATCGTTAACTGCTGCTGCCCACTCAACAGGAAGTCCTGCTTGCGAGAGCAACCCCGCAATGTGTCCTTCAATGTCTGCAACAAACAGTTCACGTTCTTGCCTGTTGTGCAAGCTTGTGCCAAGTGCGGTGTACACCTTTGCAACGGCATCATTGCCGGCTACTGAACGAGCCTTTGCAGCAACACGCAGGCCAGACGTGCCAGCTGCATGTACTTCTTTGTAACCAGCAGGCATCGATGCGTAATCCATCTTGTCTTGATTCAGAATCTTGAGAGAGATGAACTTCCATGAGACCTTGTAGTCACGAAGTTCTTGAACTTCAGCAACCCAACGAGAAGTGATCCATGCCCAAGGGCATACAGGGTCGAAGAAAAAATCAAGGTCAGCCATGGCTAGACCCTAGCGATTTCGCGTTCTTCGAATGTTTCAATGAGGTCGCCAGGCTTCAAGTCTTGGAAGTCAGACAAGCCAATTCCACATTCAAAGCCTTCACGTACTTCACGGACATCGTCCTTGAAGCGGCGAAGAGACTGAATCGAGCCCTTCCAAATGATGGTTCCGTCGCGAAGGAAGCGCACCTTGGTACCGCGAGTAATGACTCCGGTACGGATGAAACAACCAGCGATTGCACCAAGTTTTGGAACACGGAAGATTTCGCGCACTTCTGCTTCACCAGTAACCACTTCTTCAAACTCAGGAGCCAACAGACCGAGCATTGCACGTTCCATATCTTCCAGAAGTTTGTAAATGATTTCGTAGGTACGAATCTCAACTTTTTCAGATTCTGCGAGGTCACGAGACTTGCGGTCTGGACGAACGTTGAAACCAATCAGAGTTGCATTGGTGGTTGCAGCAAGCGTGATGTCGTTTTCGGTAATACCGCCAACTCCACGATGTACAAATGCCACCTTGACTTCTGGACGCTCTAACTTGCGCAAACTTTCAGATACCGCTTCGAGCGAACCTTGAACGTCTGCTTTGATAACCAGGTTCAGTGTTGCTACTTCGCCGGCCTGAATTTGGCTGAAGATGTCTTCAAGCTTGACTCCGCCTTGAACACGAGAGTCACCGCGCTGGCTGAGAACGCGACGTGAATGTCCGCGAGCATCACCAACTACACGAGCTGTCTTTTCGTCTGGTGCTGAACGGAATTCATCACCGGCTTGAGGAACTGACGACAAACCAAGTACTTGTACTGGAGTCGATGGTCCGGCTTCTTTGATTTGCTCGCCACGCTCGTTGATAAGTGCACGCACCTTGCCCCACGCGGCGCCTGCCACGATTGGGTCACCGACTTTGAGTGTTCCCTTGTCAACCAAAACAGTTGCAACAGGTCCACGACCAATGTCGAGGTTTGCTTCAAGAACAACTCCCTTTGCGCGCCCAACTGGGTTAGCTGTGAGTTCTTCAAGTTCAGCAATAACTGTGAGCTGCTCGAGCAGGTCGTCGATGCCGAGGTTCTGCTGTGCAGACATTTCGACAACGATGGTGTCTCCACCCCATGCTTCAGGAACCAATTCGTATTCAGCCAATTGTGTAAGAACACGCTGAGGATCAGCGTTGTCTTTATCAATCTTGTTCACCGCAACAATGATTGGCACATCAGCTGCTTTTGCATGATTGATGGCTTCGATTGTTTGTGGCATCACACCGTCGTCAGCTGCAACTACGAGAACCACGATGTCAGTGACTTGTGCTCCACGCATACGCATCTTTGAGAACGCGGCGTGACCTGGAGTGTCAATGAAGGTGACTTTCTTGCCATCTTTTTCAACTTGGTATGCACCGATGTGCTGTGTGATTCCACCAGCTTCACCAGCAACAACATTTGCTGAACGAATACGGTCAAGCAACGTTGTTTTACCGTGGTCAACGTGACCCATGACAGTGATAACTGGAGGACGCGTCTGCTGCAATGACTCGTCGTCATCGTCTGAGTCGTCGAACAATGCTTGTAGTTCTGTTTCTTGCTGTTGACCTGGATCAACGAGAAGAATTTCTGCGCCAACTTCAAGAGCGAATAGCTCCATCTGATCGTCGCCAAGACTCATGGTGGCTGTCACCATTTCGCCGTGCTCTAACAAGTAGCGAACAACATCTGCAGGTGTGCGGTTTAACTTCGGTGCAAATTCTTGTGCCGATGCTCCGCGCTCGATGATGATGGTGCCTTCAGGCACTGGTGCATTGCTATTTGAATAGCTAGTGAACTGCGGCTGCAGTTCGTCGAACTCTGCCCTGCGACGCGCACGCGACTTCTTGCGAGGTGCACGACGCTGACCGTTGTTACGTGGGCCACCAGGACCGCCACCGGGACGAGGACCGCCACCAGGACCGCCTGCGCCAGGACCGCCAGCACCAGGGCCGCCAGGACGTGCGCCACCAGGACCACCAGGTCCGCCAGTGCGGGGAGCAAAACCAGTTCGTGGACCACCAGGGCCACCTGGGCCACCGGTACGAGGACCACCAGGGCCACCTGTGCGTGGGCCACCAGGACCACCAGGACCACCAGGACCTGGACGACTACCAGGACCAGGACGGAATCCGGCGCCACCAGGGCCGGGGCGTGGGCCACCGGGACCAGGACGGAAGCCAGGACGAGCGTCACCAGGAGCAACGCGACCACCTGGAGGAGGAGGAATTGGTCGACCAGTTGCAGACATTGGGCCTGGAGGAGGCGGAATGGGTCGAGCGCCTGGAGCACCAGGACCGCGAGGCGGCATGCCGGTTGGCGGCATACCAGGAGGAGTTGACCGTGTCGACGGCGCAGGTCGCGCTGACGGCATTGGGTTGATTGGAGGACGAGGGATCGAACTTGTCGGACTTGGACGACCACTTGAGATGACGCGTGATTCACCTGCCGGAGTTTCAGCAACTGGCGCAGGAGTATCGACAACTGCGGCAGCGGGAGCTTCTACCACCGGAGCAGGTGCTGCAACTACTGGTGCAGGAGCTTCAACGACAGGAGCCGGTGCAGGCGCATCGACAACAGGAGTTGGTGCTTCAACTACAGCGTCTGCTTTAACTTTTGCAACTGCAGCTTTTTTAGCAGGTGCTTTTTTAGCAGCAGCCTTCTTGGCGGGAGCTGGTGTGCTTCCATCTTCTGCGTCAACTTTTTTGACAGCAGCTTTTTTAGTAGCAGCCTTCTTGGCAGGCTTTTCTTCTTCAGGTTGAACATCACGTTTCAACCCGTCCTTGACGGCCTTTCGACGAACACGGTCAGCTTGAGCTTCTTCCATCGAGGACGACACGCCCTTGACGTCGATGCCCATCGTCTTTGAAAGATCGAGTGCTTCTTTGTTCGTGAGGCCGAGCTCTTTTGCAAGCTCGGCGATTCGGATCTTCTTGACTGGCAAGGGTTAGGCCTCCGTGCTTTCGGCTGTCGCTGGCGTGTTGCCTGCCCACTCTTGTTCACTTACGACAGAGCCGTCAGTGTTGTGGAATTGCATTTCGCCAGTTTCGTCGTTCTTGCGCCACTCGCCCTCTGCGTATTCAGTTTTACGCGGTGATTGACGTGGTTCAAAAATGCCGTTTGATTCGTTGACTGCTTGCGTTTCTGACTTGATGTCGATACGAACACCAGTAAGACGAGCTGCAAGACGAGCGTTCTGACCTTCTTTACCGATTGCCAAAGACAACTGGAAGTCAGGAACGATGACGTCTGCTTGGGTGGAGTCTTCGCTGAGACGAACTTCAGTTACTTTCGCTGGCGACAAAGCCTTTGAAACGAAATCATGAAGATCTTCTGAGTAAGAAACGATGTCGATTTTTTCGCCACGAAGTTCGTTAACGACCATGCGCACGCGTCCTCCGCGAGCACCAACACATGCGCCCACTGGGTCTACGTTTGGATCGTTAGAAAGAACTGCAATCTTTGTACGGTGGCCAGGCTCACGAGCACATGACTTGATTTCGACAACTCCGTCAGCAATTTCAGGCACTTCTAGTTCAAACAAGCGCTTGATAAGACCTGGGTGCGTGCGGCTCACAACAATCTGTGGACCCTTTGCTGTTTTGCGTACTTCAACGATGTATGCCTTCAGACGAGCACCAGTTTCTGGACGCTCGTATGGCACTTGCTCTGCTTGTGGCAAGAGTGCTTCCACTTTTCCGAGGTCGAGCAATGCGTAGCGGCCATCTGACTGCTGAATGATTCCGGTAACAAGGTCGCCTTCGCGGTTTGCATACTCTTCGAACTTGCGATCGCGCTCTACTTCGCGGATTCTCTGACTCATCACTTGCTTGAACGTTGCGGCAGCAATGCGACCAAGTTCGTGCTTGTTCGGAGTGTCGTCGCGCTCGTTTACCCAGTTGCCGTCTTCATCGACGTCATAGGCAGTGAACTTCATGTCGAGGTTCTCTGGGTTGACCTCAACGATGACTTCATCAGCAGCGTTTGGCCGCTTCTTATACGCAGTGGCAAGTGCCTCTACTAATACCTGCAACAAAGCATCAACACTGATGCCGTGGTGTTCTGCGAGCAGACGAACTGCATCGGACATATCTAGGTTGCTCATTGTGCGTTGACCTCCTGATTGTTGGTGGGTTCAGATTGGGCAGCGGCATTGCGCTTTGCAGCGCGTGCCTCTGGAGAGTTGGGCTTGGCTTGGGACTCCCAAACGAAAACGGTTTTTGCCTTTTCGATGAGCGACAGTGGAATTTCGACAGTGTCAGAAGAGTTCTCAAGGCGAACACTTGCTGTAGTGGAAGTAGCCCCGATGAGTGCACCTGCAAAACGGCGACGGCCATCAAGCTCGGCAACCAGACGAATGGTGACGTTCTTGCCGACTTCGCGTTGAAAGTGGTGAGGGGTGCGCAAGGTGCGCTCGAGGCCTGGGCTTGTGACTTCAAGTGTGAACCGACCGGGCACAACGTCATCGTGTTCAAGTTCGCGGCCAAGAAGGCGCGTCACGAGAGAAATTTGATCGACATCGACGCCTGACTCTTGGCCAGTCGGGGTATCGATGGTGACACGCAAAATACCACCGGCAAATTCAAGGTCATACAGCTCAAGGGAAAGGTCGGCCAAGATGGGAGTAACCATGGTTGTCACTGCTTCTACGACATTGATCGACATATGACTCACCTCTCCCACCAAAAACTTGGCTCTAACAGAACAAAAGGCACGGGGGTAAGCCCGTGCCTCAGGTTCACCGAACTTCAAAGGACGGGGACAATCATATCCAAGCAAAGTAAGGTTTCGCTCCGATGCTCCGTTCCTCCACACTCTTCGTTCGCACCCTTCGTGATGACCCGGCCGACGCCGAGGTCCCCAGCCACCGTTTGTTGGTGCGCGCTGGCTATATCCGCCGTGCCGCCCCAGGCGGATACACATGGCTCCCCCTTGGCTGGCGGGTCCTGCGCAAGGTCGAAGCCATCGTGCGAGACGAGATGGATTCGATGGGAGCACAAGAAGTTCACTTCCCCGCCATGCTCCCCCGCGACATTTACGAGCTCACTGGTCGCTGGGAAGAATATGGCGACAATCTCTTTCGTCTGAAAGACCGTAAGGGCGCCGACTTCTTGTTGGGGCCTACCCACGAAGAGATGTTCACCTTGCTCGTCAAGGATTTGTATTCCAGCTACAAAGACTTACCCGTCTCGCTATACCAAATTCAAACGAAGTACCGCGACGAAGCACGTCCGCGCGCCGGCTTGTTGCGTGGTCGCGAATTCCTCATGAAAGACAGTTACTCGTTCGATATCGATGATGCAGGTCTTGCCGCAAGCTACAACGCACATCGTGATGCGTATGAGCGAATCTTTACTCGTCTGAAATTGCCGTACGTCATCGTGAAAGCAATGAGTGGCGCTATGGGTGGTTCAGCAAGCGAAGAGTTCTTAGCCCCCATCGAAGTAGGCGAAGACACATTCGTTCGTTGCACGAAGTGTGACTACTCTGCAAACACCGAAGCAGTGACAACCGCAGTACTAGCGCCAGATACAGCCTCGTACGCATCTGCTGCAGTTGTTGAAACACCTAACTGCCCCACCATTGCTTCGCTCGTAGATTTCCTCAATGCAAATCATGCTCGCACTGATCGCGCCTGGACTGCATCTGACACCCTGAAAAACGTTGTGTTGCAGTTGCGTCATCCTGATGGCTCAACCGAAGTCTTAGTCGTCGGAGTTCCTGGTGACCGCGATGCAGACATCAAACGAATCGAAGCGCAAGTTTCACCGTCTGAAGTTGAACCGCTTGATGATGCGGGATTCGCTAAGCATCCTGGCCTCATTCGCGGATACATCGGGCCTCAAGTCTTGGGCACAACAAGCACAACTGGCGTTCGTTACCTTCTTGACCCTTCAGTTGTCGCTGGTAGCGAGTGGGTTACTGGTGCAAACATTTCCGGCTCTCATGTTCTGCATTTAGTTAATGGCCGCGACTTCACTGCTGACGGCACTATTGAAGCTGTCGAAGTAGCAGCCGGAGACCCCTGCCCATCATGTCGTGAGCCTCTAGAGATTGCGCGCGGTATTGAGATTGGTCACGTGTTTCAGTTAGGCCGCAAGTACGCAGACACACTTGGTCTTTCAGTACTTGATCAGAACGGAAAACAAGTAGTTGTCACAATGGGTTCATACGGCATTGGTGTTTCGCGTGCTGTTGCATCGATTGCCGAAGTGTTCCACGATGATCTTGGACTCAAATGGCCACGAGCAATTTCACCTGTTGATGTTCACATCGTCGTCACAGGAAAGAACGGCGACGACATCACCATTGCTGGCGAAAAACTTGCAGCAGAACTTGAAGCACAAGGACTAGAAGTTCTTATCGACGACCGCAACGGTGTTTCACCTGGCGTCAAGTTCAAAGATGCTGAACTAATCGGAATTCCCACCATTGTTGTGGTTGGTAAATCTCTTGCCGAAGGAAACATCGAACTACGTGACCGCCATGCGGGCACGAACGAACCAGTCCCTATTGCCGATGCGGTGCAACACATCGTTGCATTGGTGCGCGAAGGATAAAGCATGTTTCGCCGTGTCATAGGTGCGCCACAGCACTACGACTGGGGCGACCCAACTTTTATTCCGCAACTATTTCAACTACCGAGCAACTCACAACCGTGGGCAGAAATGTGGTTTGGAACTCACCCATCCGCGCCATCACGACTCGATACTGCCGACGGTCCGTTGTTGTCAGATGACATCGGCGAAATGACAATGCTTGTCAAAGTACTTGCGTGCACTTCACCACTGTCGTTACAGACACACCCAACACGTCAACAAGCTGAACGCGGATTCGCACGTGAGAATGCCACTGGCATTCCGCTCACTGATCCGAAACGTGTGTACAAGGACTCATCGGATAAACCTGAAATTCTTATTGCACTAACAGCATTCGAAGCACTCTGTGGGTTTGACACTATTGAGGCTTCAATCGAACGCCTGCAACAGTTCGGCTGGAATGACGAAGCAGATGTTCTAGATCAGAACGGCATCGACGGTTACTTGTTGTGGGCATTTGATCAACGGACAACACCTTCCATGAGCGCAGTGCCTGGCTGGATGACACGTCTCAGCGATGCCTACCCCACTGATCGTGCTCTACGTGTTGCTCCGTTACTGCATCACATTGTGTTGCAGCCAGGTCAGGCAATTTCTCTTCCCGCCGGAAACCTGCATGCCTATCTTCACGGAGCAGGCATCGAAGTAATGGCATCGTCTGACAACGTGGTGCGTGCAGGCTTTACATCGAAACATGTGGATGTCGCTGAGCTCTTGCGAATTGTTGACACTTCCCCGCTAGAGCACCCGATTGCGACAACAACTGTGAATGATCATTGGACCGAGTACTCGTCCCCATCAAAAACTTTCTCTGTTGCATCGACATCATGGGAAAATTTGAGCACCGTTGAGGCGAGCGATGCGCACAGATTCTTTCTTGGCCCCGTAGGCAATGATGCAACGCCCGACATGGCATGGTTACCTGCCGGAGAATCTCATGACTTCGCAACTATTCCGGGCACTCACAATGTTGCCTGGATGTTTACTCAGAACTAGTTCTGAACCGCTTTTCGGATTTCCACAATCTTCTCTGCTGAATGATTAGCGTCTTCGCCCTTTTCATCCATTAGTTGAGAACGATCTTTTGCAGCTTCCCGCTCGGCGAGTTTTGTATCGGCGCGGGCGATTGCAGCATCGGTGCCGTGTTCGTTGATGAACTCCGCCCATTCAACTAACGCTTCCACCATCTCGTCTTCTGGCACAACAGCCACATTGCGACCCTTAACAAAAAGGTGACCCCGCTTGTTGCCAGCAGCTATACCAAGGTCAGCTTCGCGGGCCTCGCCTGGCCCGTTAACTACACACCCCATCACAGCAATCTGTAGAGGAAGTTTTTTGTGTTCAAAAGCTGCAAGCGCTTTGTTGGCGACAGCAATTACGTCGATCTCGGCTCGACCACAACTAGGGCACGCAATGAGGTCGACGTTTTTGCGTTCACGTAAGCCGAGCGCCTCAAGTAATTGACGACCAGCGCGTGCTTCCTCGACAGGGTCAGCAGTGAGGCTGTATCGGATGGTGTCGCCAATACCTTCAAGAAGCAAAGTCGAAATTCCGGCAGTGGCCTTGATAAGACCAGCTGGAGGCGGACCTGCTTCTGTAACTCCGAGATGCAATGGAATATCTGTTGCTTCGGCCAACATGCGATATGCCTCAACCATGAGTGGCACGTTGCTTGCTTTCACAGAAATCTTGATGAGATTGAAATCAACTTCTTGGAAGTATGCGATTTCATGCATTGCAGATTCAACCATTGCAGCCGCAGTAAGCCCGCCATACTTTTCATATAACGACGGATCAAGTGAACCACCGTTGACGCCAATGCGAATTGGCAAGTTGCGATCGCGCGCTTCAGAGGCAACAGCCTTGATGTGTTCTGGTTTACGAATGTTGCCTGGGTTCAAACGAAGACCGTGGACTCCAGCCTCCATTGCAGCCAATGCCATCTTGTATTGGTGGTGAATGTCAGCGATGATCGGAATTGGTGAACGCGGCACAATTTGTGCAAGCCCTTCAGCGGCTTCTTGATCGTTACATGTGCAACGCACAATGTCGCACCCTGCTGCGGCCAACGCATAGATCTGTTGCAGTGTGCCTTCAACGTCAGCGGTCTTCGTAGTGGTCATTGACTGCACCGAGATAGGAGACCCTCCACCCACAGGGACTTTGCCCACCATGATTTGCTGAGTATTGCGACGCTCGAACATGTGTCTCAGTCTGTCAGTTCCGCGGCCGTTTACCCGAGTGGTTGAGTGATATCGAGGTACAAACCAGTTAAAAGCAGGAGTGACAAAAGCCCGACCACCAAGGTGGCGAGTGGAACCATCTTGTTGATGTCGGCCCTGTACAGCTGACCTTTGCGCGATCGCACTCGTTCATAAATAGCAATGGCTGCATGGCCACCGTCAAAAGGCAACAAAGGAAACATGTTGAAGACACCCACAAACACGTTGATGCTTGCAAGCAACGTGAGCACACCCTTCAACCCATCTGACCGACCAACCGTGCCACTGAAGTCACTAATGCCCACAACGGTGGTCGGACGAGTTTCCAGTGTGGCTTCTGGAGACTTTGTGAGATGGCGAATCGAATTCATTGGATTGAGTGCAACTACCACCCCTTTCACGGAACCCGTGATTGTTGTACCGATATCTGCAATAGATTGCCCAACGGATTCGATGACTCCGAGATCTTTCCAACCCCAGTCATCTGCCATGACACCCAAGTACGCACGGCCAGCAATGGTGGGATGTTTTGCGAGCACGACATCACGTGTTTGACGAACGCCTTCGTGTTCGAACACAACAGAAATTGAGTCTCCGGCAGAGAACGATTGTATTGCCGCAGAGACGCTGTTGTAATCCGCAACGGCGATGCCCCCAATCGACACAAGCGTGTCTCCGATTGCAATGCCAGCAGCGGATGCTGGACTACTTATTTCAGCTAACCCACGAACAGTGGAGACACCAGTGTTTTGCTGACGCCCGCCAGAGGCGTATACGCCGAGAAACAAAATGAAGGCAATCACCATGTGCATCAGCGACCCAGCAGTGATGACTAAAAGTCGCCGAGGGAATGTTTGAGAACGATACGCACGTGATTCGTCCGCCGGATCGACTTCATCAACATTGTTCATACCGATAATACGAACGAAAGCCCCTAGCGGCAGTGCGCGAACGCCGTATTCAACTTCACCTTTTGTGCGACTCCACACTCGCGGGCCAAAGCCCATAAAAAACTGGGTGACCTTCATACCTGTTAGGCGAGCGGTAGAGAAATGGCCCACTTCGTGCAAGAAGACAGAGATGAGAAGTCCGACGACGAACACAAAAGTCCACGGATTCTTGAAGGCCAAATATGCAAGCAACGCAATCATGATGTACCCAGTGGCTTTGCCGTTACGCGTTGCCATAGGTGACACGGCCTCGTCTACGGCACCACCTGCCGCAACTTCAGCGCGAAATTTATGGTAAAAATCGCTCATCGCGATAGCTCCTCTGTTGCTAGTCGACGACCTTGCGCATCTGCATCAAGAACATCGTCAACTGATGTTGGCACAGTAACTACAAACTTTTCCATCACCCGTGAAACGAAAGTGCCGATGTGAGACCATGTAATTCGGCCGGCAAGAAACGCATCAACAACAATTTCATTGGCAGCTGACAATGCTGCTGGTGCTGTTCCCCCTGCTCGACCTGCCGCATAAGCAAGGTCAAGACAAACGAAGGTGTTTCTGTCAGGTGGTTCGAAATCAAGACGTGACAAAGTTGTCCAATCAATTCGACCAAATGGAGTTGCGATGCGATGCGGGTAACCGAGTGCATACCCAATAGGCAATCTCATGTCGGGCATTGACAACTGCGCGATGGTTGAACCGTCTGTGAATTCCACCATTGAATGAACAACTGATTGCGGGTGGACCACAACATCAATATTGTCAAACGACGTGCCGAATAATTCGTGTGCTTCAATTACTTCAAGACCTTTGTTCATGAGAGTCGAAGAGTCGATTGTGATCTTCGGTCCCATCTTCCACGTGGGGTGCGCCAATGCTTCGTTTACTGTGACTGAAGCGAGCGATTCGGCTGAACGGCCACGAAAGGGGCCACCACTAGCGGTGAGAACGATGCGCGATACTTCTGACGCTGGTCGCGATGATGAGCGTAGACATTGATGAATTGCACAGTGCTCACTGTCAACGGGAACCAATTGCGCTCCGGGGGTTGCACGCAGTGGCTGCACTACTGGGCCAGCCGCAATGAGGCTTTCTTTATTAGCCAATCCGAGAGTTTTCCCGGCGCGCAATGTTTCTAGCGTTACAGATAACCCGGCAAACCCAACAACACCGTTGATAACGACATCCGCAACACCAACGACATCGGCGAGATTCCCCGTGACAGGTATTCCCGGGAGTGCCGTTGCAACTTCAGAACGAAGCGCTTCGTTGGTGACGACTACAAGTTCTGGTTTCAGAAGGCGTGCTTGCTCAATTACAATGTCAGACGACGAGCCAACAGCAAGTGCTGTTACGCGATACTTGTCTGGCTCAGCCAGTACAACTTCAATTGTTTGCGTGCCAATGGACCCAGAAGATCCGGCAATTGCAACGCGAGTTATGCCCAAGGGCTGAGGACCAACATGAGGTAATACGCCGCAGGAAGAACGAAGAAGAATCCGTCGAACCTGTCAAGTACTCCACCATGCCCCGCAATGATGGTGCCAAAGTCTTTGACATCAAGATTGCGCTTAAACATTGATTCAACTAGGTCTCCCATTGGGGCCATAACTGCAATAACAATTGTCAAAGCAATCCATTCGCCCATGGAGTTCCATGTTCCATTTTGAGAACCGAACACAATCACTGCGACAAGTGTTGCAATAGCTCCACCAATTGCGCCCTCAACGGTCTTGTTGGGGCTAATCCATTCACGCAACGGTGTCTTGCCGATTGACGCACCGATAAAGAGTCCACCAACATCATTAGCAATCACACCAATAACAATCATGAACAACGTGTCGGTTCCGGCATTACCGAACCCATTGACTGAGTAACGCAAAATCAATGCAGCAAACGAGCCGAGCAAGCCAATCCATACCATTGCCATGTTTGTGATGGCAACGTTTGGCATTGGCCCACTGTGAACACTGCTACTACCGATAAACCCAATTGAGGTTGCAAGAAATCCGAATGCGAATACAAGCGGCAATGATGCATCGCCAATCCAGTAAGCAGCAATTGGTGCAGCAACGCATGTCAAAATTCCGGCAAACGTTGCAGGCCTGTAGCCCTTTTCCGTGACTTTGCTGAAGAATTCAACTGCTGCGAGTGCAACGACTGCAACAACAATCAGCATCACTGCCGCTGGACGCCACATGATTGCACCGAGGAAAACTGCGAGAAGAATTAGGCCAGTAGTAACTGCTGTTGGCATATCGCGACCAGTGCTACCGCCTGTGCCCCGAGGGCCTGAGCGACGAACTTGCGGGGCGCGACCGCGCGGGATACCACCTGTGATGTCACGTGACGGATCAAGACCAAAATCTGCTGTCGCATCGCGAGATGCGCGACGACGCTCGTCTGTCGGATCAGTTCCGATCGAAATGTGGTCAGGACGACGGGTTGGCTCACTTGGCTCTTGGAAAGTTCCCCACACATCTGTGTCGTCTTCTGTTGATGGCAATTCGCCAGTTGCAGGCTCTGTCCAATGAGGAAGATTGCCGGTTTCGGCATCACCAAAGCTGAGAACAGGTTCTGCAGTTGGGTCGTCAGCAAACTGCACGGTGCCGAAATCAGAACCGAAATCGGTCCCGTACCCGGACGAGTCGTTGCTGTCTGTGTTGTCTCGGCGGCGCCAGATGTCATCACTCATGTTGTTCCCCTTTCGGGCGTTCGCTGACAACAATAGTTGCCATCGTTTCTATACCTCGAGCAGCTCATGTTCCTTACGGGTAAAAGCTTTTTCGATTAATTCAATGTGGTCCTGCGTGAGCTTGTCGAGCTCTTTTTCAGCTCTTTCCAATTCATCTTTCGATATCTCGGAGTTCTTTTCAGCGGTTTCCATTTGTTTGCGGGCGTCGCGGCGAATGTTGCGCACTGCAATTCGTCCATCTTCTGTCATGTTCTTCACGATTTTTACGTATTCCTTACGGCGCTCTTCAGTAAGCACAGGAATCGACAAGCGAATAATGACACCGTCATTCGATGGGTTTAGGCCAAGGTCGCTTTCGCGAATCGCCTTTTCGATAGCTCCGAGTGCACCTCGGTCGTGTGGCTTCACTACAAGAGTGCGGGCTTCAGGAACCTGAAAACCAGCTAATTGCTGCAACGGCACAGTGGAGCCGTAGTACTCGACAAGCAGTTTCTCAACAAGGCTTGGGCTTGCACGGCCAGTTCGGACAGAAGAGAACTGAGACTGGACATGTTCCACTGCTCGTTCCATCTTGTCAATGGCTTCGAGGGTGGCTTCTTCGATCACCCGACCAGCGTACCTATTTGTTCGCCTCGGAGAATGGACTTGACGTTTCCGCGGGCCAGAAGGTCAAACACAACAATGGGCAGGTTCTTGTCCATACAGAACGTGATGGCAGTCGAGTCCATGACTTTGAGACCCTTTGTGATGACGTCCATGTGACTAATCCGGTCATATCGAGTGGCTGTCTTATCAATCTTTGGGTCTGCTGTATAGACGCCGTCAACCCCAGAGTGAGTGCCTTTCAAGATGACTTGAGCGTCAATTTCGGCAGCTCGCAGGGCAGCTGCAGTGTCAGTAGTGAAGAATGGGTTACCGGTTCCACCAGCAAGGATGACAACACGACCTTTTTCAAGGTGGCGCTCGGCGCGACGACGAATATAGGGCTCTGCAATCTTTGGCATCTCAATGGCACTCATCACCCGAGAATGTTGACCAGCACGTTCAAGAGCGTCTTGCAATGCAAGGCCGTTCATGACCGTGGCAAGCATTCCCATGTAGTCAGCTTGGGCCTGGTCCATGCCTTGACCAGCACCTTTAAGACCGCGCCAGAAGTTTCCACCACCAACAACGATGGCGATATCAGTTCCTAGTTCTTCGCGAGCTTCACGAACTTCTTCGGCAACTTGCGACAGGACACTGCTATCAAGTCCGAAACCCGATGGTTCAGCAAGTGCTTCACCCGAAAGTTTCAGCACGATACGTGACCAAGCGGGCCGAGTCGACATGTCAGCCGATCTCTACCTGTGCGAAGCGCACGATCTGAGCAGAACCGATGAACTGAGCGATGCTGAGTTTGTCGTCTTTGGCGTATGGCTGTTCAAGAAGACAAATATCTTTGAAGAAACCATTAACGCGACCTTCGACAACTTTTGCAATTGCCTGTTCAGGCTTTCCTTCGTTACGAGTGACAATTTCAAGTGTTGCACGCTCTTTTTCAACAACATCTGCAGGTACGTCTTCACGGCGCAAATAGCGAGGGCGAGCAAACGCGATGTGAACAGCAACGTCGTGTGCAATTTCTTGAGTTGCTCCGGACATTTCAACGATGACACCATTAACTCCACGACCACCTTGAATGTGGTTGTAAAAATCAAGCACGTTGCCAGCAGCAGCCTCGAAGCGAATTGTTTCGCCTACTTCGATTTTTTCCTTCAAAGTGATTTTCAAGTCGTCGATTGTTGTTGAATGATCGGCAAGACCAGCTTCACCTTTTTCAAGGATTGATTGAGCCAAAGCATCAGCTGCAGCCTTGAAGCCATCGCTTGAGGCAACGAAGTCTGTTTCGCACTTCAATTTGATGATTGAAGCACGTGTTGCCTCAACAATGATTGTGACAACACCTTGAGCATTCTCGCGATCATCGCGCTTTGCACTTGCAGCAAGACCTTTTTCACGAAGCCACTGCTTTGCGGCTTCAATCTCGCCACCATTTTCTTCGAGTGCCTTTTTGCAGTCCATCATTCCGGCGCCAGTTGTTTGGCGAAGGCTTTGAACATCTTTAGCTGTATACGACATGACTACTCCGCTGCTGGTTCGGCTGGCTTTGGTGCTGACAAACGAGCTTCGCGAGATGCCTGAGCTTCTGCTGCTTGACGACGTGCGTCAGCCTGCTGTGCTTCAAATACTGCGTTCTCTTCTGCTGTGCGCTCAACTGGTGCAACTTCAGTTGCTGCTGCAGCTGGATTGCGCTTCTGAGCAATAAAGCGACCTTCAATAATTGCCTCTGAAATGACGCGAGTAAGAAGATCGTTTGAACGAATCGCGTCGTCGTTACCTGGAATTGGGAACTGAATGAGATCTGGATCAACGTTTGAGTCAACAACTGCGATAACAGGGATTCCAAGCTTGTTGGCTTCTGTTACTGCAATGTGTTCCTTAACGGTGTCGAGGACGAAGATTGCATCTGGACGACGAGACAAGTGCGAAATACCCGAAAGGTTCTTCTGCAGTTTGTCGAGTTCACGAGATAGAAGAAGTGCTTCCTTCTTTGGCATGGCTTCAAATTCACCGGATGCCATCATGCGCTCGTACTCTTGCATTTTTGCAACACGCTTTGAGATGGTTTCGAAGTTGGTGAGCATTCCACCCAACCAACGTTCGTTCACGTAAAACATGCCGGTTTTTTCGGCGTAGCTACGGATTGGATCTTGCGCCTGCTTCTTTGTTCCGACGAACAAGACAGTGCCACCGTTTGCGACAAGGTCGCGGACGAATGAATAAGCAACCTCAATACGCTCAAGCGTCTGGTCAAGGTTGATGATGTGGATTCCGTTGCGCTCTCCAAAAATGAATTGCTTCATCTTCGGATTCCAACGACGGGTCTGGTGACCAAAGTGCACACCAGCTTCGAGCATTTGACGCATTGATACGACAGCCATGATTTTCTCCTTCTGCGGTTTTCCACACACTGATCCGACGCCGAAGCGACCGCAGATGGCCAGTGTGCAAGGTATTTGCTTGATGTAACACGCACGGAATGTGCGCGTTGAACTCTGAAAGCCTATCGGGAGCCAGTCACCGCCCCACAATGACTGACCCTCGACCCACCAGGCGCCCCGCCGTAAAACCCAGAAACTGCAACGGGTTCACGTAGGCCCCACGAACCCTGACCCCGAGATACAGCTGGTGAGACGCGACCCCAATGACCTGTCCAGCGGTCACCGTCGACCCAGCGCTGACGCTGGAACTCTCAAGTCGCCCGTACGTCACTCGCGCTCCCCCTCCGATGTCCTCGACCACATACAGAACGCGGGCGACCTGCCCAACGAAAACGATGACTCCAGCAGTCACTGTCCGAACTGGTGTCCCCGTCGTTGTGGCAATGGTGACGCCTCTGTGACCAGCACATCTCTGACATGCAGGAGCCCTAAACCCATCAATAACGACACCACGCACCGGAGCAACGGGTGGAATTGGTTGAGACACTGCGATGAGGACTGCAACAAGATGCGATGCGATTGAGAAACTCACACCAACAATGTGTGCGAGAGAAGCAGTGAATGGAAAGGTCAGCCCATGCCGGCCGCTGCAAGTCGCGAACGCAATTGCAGCACAGCCTTTGTGTGTATCTGTGAAATACGACTTTCGGTTACGCCTAATGCCTCACCAATTTCCGACAGCGTCAAGCCGTCGTCGTAATACAGAATCAAGATCGCTTGCTCACGTTCGGGAAGTTTGGAAATTTCGGCACGCATTGCTGTGCGCAACTCCCCTTCTTCCATCGCACGACCAGGCTGTAAGTGTGTGTCAGCCTCAGCAGCCGTTGTATCAAGCGCCACATGATCAAGTGGACCTACTGAACCAGCCGCAATATCAGCTAACCATTTTTCCAATTCATCAGTGGTGATGGAAAGTTCAGCCGAGATCTCTTCGTCAGTTGGCGTGCGTCCGTGTTGATGTTCCAACAATGCAATGGCATCTTGCACAGACCGTGACCGCGAACGGACAGACCGTGGAACCCAATCAAGCGCGCGGAGTCCATCGAGAATGGCACCACGAATGCGAGGTATCGCATACGTTTCAAATTTTGCGCCCTGTGACGGATCAAATCTATCGATGGCATTCATCAACCCGAACACCCCAGCACTCACAAGATCACCCGTATCAACAGTGCGAGGCAACCCTGCAGCAAGACGACCAGCGACGAACTTGACTAGTGAGGCGTAGTGCACGACCAACCAGTCACGTGCAGTGCCCTCTTCCGACTCGTGCCATGCATCCCATGCTGAATCAATTGTGTAGCGAAGCGGGCGTGCGTTCATGCGCGCGGATGCGATTCTGAATACACGAGGCGCAGGCGTTCTTTACTGACATGCGTGTAACGCTGCGTAGTTGATGCATCACTATGGCCAAGAAGCTCTTGAATGGACCGCGTATCTGCACCGTTATCCATGAGATGAGTTGCAAATGAATGACGCAAAGCGTGAGGGTGTGTGCCGCCAGGAATTTCTGCACGCTCACACGCTTCGTCGAGAAGGCGCGTGCAATCGCGGCGGCTTAGTGCATTTCCCCGTGCAGACAAGACAAGAGACGACCCTGTTGATTCACCTGCAACCTCATGCCGCACCACCAACCAACGACGAATTGCCTCGGTGGCAGGCGCACTCAAGGGAACCATTCGTTCTTTTGAACCCTTACCCATTACTCGCAACGAAGAACCGTCAGACGACACACTCTGCAACGTGAGTCCGCATACTTCTGAGACTCGCAAGCCACTGCCGTACAAAATTTCAAGCACAACACGATCGCGAGCCTTACGCCATTCGGGAGCATCATCATCCTCAGTTGATACAAGACGAGCAACTGTCTCAGCATCAAGAGGCCGTGGCAATCTGCCCTTCACTGTTGGCGTGTGCACCGCATCAGTGGGATTTGTCTTCGATGTTCCGCTGCGAATTGCCCACGCGAAATACCGGCGCAACGATGCGACTCGGCGAGCGATAGTGCGAGATGTTGCACCTCTGTCATGAAGTGCCGCCAAGTATTCGCGGACATGTTCTTTTTCCACCATGTTTGGAACAACTGCTGGCATCGAATCAAGCATCCATTCAGCAAATAACTCGACGTCCCGGCGATACGCAGCACGAGTGTTTGCTGCTGATGCAGTGAGCGACGATTCAAATTGCGCGATAGCCCACTTCTTCAAGCGCTTATTACGAACAACACAATCACCCTTCAGGCTGTTGTTCGTAGCAGCGCGACACTGTGCGCACGACGACAGATGCGATGGGGCGATTCCGACAGCTGGATTGGTGAAGGGTTCAGCGCCTTTACTTGCCTTCATGGAGCGAACACACCATGTGAAATACGCAGAGACTGCAGACATGCGTTGCTCAACCGTTTCAACCGAATAACCATCAGCTTCTAGTTGGTCGCAATACTCAACCACCACGGACTCTGTGACGGAGATGGGAGTAGTTGCTTTTCGCTTCACAAAGAACGAGACGGCATGAGTTAGATCTGACAGTCGCCCCATGCGCACTGATTCGCCAAGAGCAAGAGTTTTGGCGTAGCGAGACAGTTCGAATTGGTCGAGACTCGGGGACTTGACCCGTGACTGTGCAGCGGCGCTCATGGCCTCAACGGTACCCCTGATGGACTACGCCACGAGTGCCTCCCACCATCCGTTTGTGTTTGCTACCCATCCTTTGGCTTCCAATCGACCGAGAATGACAGCAACGTTCACCACAGACATTGATGCGCCGAGCGAAATTTCGTCCATGCTTCGCGGCACTCGACCAAGCGCAGTCATCACCTGGCGTTCGTCATCGTGCAGTGCGGGACGACCCTCGCACCAGTCGGTCATATGGCGATGGTCAAGGCCCAAAGCAACAAGCACATCAGTGACGTCAGTGACAGGACCACACCCGTCTCGCAAAAGATTGTTGGTGCCCTCACATGGCGCAATCCCCGGCGCGCCAGGCACGGCCAACACTGTGATGTCGCGCTTCATTGCTTCGCGCACCGTAATCATGGAGCCACCAGTTGCACGAGACTCCACGACAACCAACACTTCACTGAGTGCTGCCAGAATTCGATTGCGCATAGGGAAACGATGTGGTTCTGGCGCGGTGCCAGGCGGAGATTCACTAATCAAGAGCCCTCGCCTTCCGATTTCTCCCCATATGCGCGCATGCTCTGGTGGATACACCATGTCAAGACCTGACGCCACAATTGCAATGGGTGGACAACCGTCTTCTGCGCTTAATGAAAGCGCACCAACATGTGATTCAACATCAATGCCTCTTGCTAATCCGGAAACGACACTGATACCTGCAGCAGATAATTGTTTCCCGAGTAGTTGCGCAAAATACTTGCCACGTTGTGTGGCATGTCGTGTTCCAATGATTCCAACGCGTCGATTGTGAAACGCTCCAGCATCACCAATCATGAATAGAACTCCTGGAGCACTGGGATCACCCAGTAACGATGGTGGATACGGCACATCGCGCATAGAAACCACTGTCATCGAAGAATCAATACATGCCTCTGCCGTTGACACGAGCAAGGATGCATCCGCTTTATGCCACGCACGCCACACAACGTCATTGATTCCGACAAGAGGCCGTTCCCCCGCTTGCAGCATCTCCCACACATGAACAGGCGTATCAAGACTTATCAGTCGTCGAAGTCGAAGTGGTGTTTGCAATGGCAAGGCAGCAAGCGCTGCGCTGTATGCCCATTCTGGGTAACGGTTTGTCATTGCTAATGCTTCTCTACTGTTGGCGCAATGGGTACACGCATGGCAAACGCTGCTTCCACGCACTCAGTGCTGATTACGTCATCTGCGCCATTCAAGTCCGCAAGGGTTCGTGCAACTCTTCGCACACGGTGATACCCGCGGCCAGATAATCGTCCTTCATCAAGGCGGTCTCGCAACCATGACATTGCCTTCGGCGATAGTGGCGCAACTTCGTCCAGTAGATCAGCAGGAATGGCCGAGTTCAGACAACCTTGTCTTTCAATACTGATGCGATGCACAGTTGCCACGCGCTGAGCAATGACATCACTGCTTTCTCCTGCCGAGCCACCTGTGAGTTCTGCGGTTGATGGTTTGACGAGTTTGATTCGAATGTCGAATCGATCAATCAGTGGCCCACTGAATCGACGAACGTACCGTTGCCTAATTGAAATCGCGCACATACACCCGAGCGGTGATGCTTCACCACATGGACACGGATTGGTTGCAGCCACTAATAGACATCGTGCCGGCATTGTGACAGATGAATGAGCACGCGAGATATGAACGACACCCTCTTCAAGTGGTTGACGCAATGAGTCGAGAACTGTGGGAGGAAACTCGCCCATCTCATCAAGAAACAACACACCGTTCGATGCAAGACTCAATTCCCCAGGCCTGATGTGGCCAGACCCTCCACCCACCATTGCGGCCATGGAAATGTTGTGATGCGGCGAGCGAAATGGCGGCGATGACGCAATGGCGTTACTGACCTGCATGCCCGCCGCACTGCGAACCATGGCACACGTAAACGCTTCATCTTCAGTGAGTCGAGGTAGTAGCCCTGGCAATCGTCGCGCCAACATTGATTTACCTGCCCCAGGTGGTCCCATCATCAGCATGTGATGAAAACCTGATGCAGCAACTTCAAGGGCAAGTCGAGCGTTTGTCTGGCCGCGAACATCTGCCATGTCTGCAATTGCATCAACAACAACACGTGCACTCGGCACAGCAACGGTTGGCCACGGCGTCCCATCGACAAGCACCTCGATTAGTTCTGACAGCGACGACACAGGACGCAAGCGTGCGGGACGGGCCAACATTGACTCTGCAGCAGCCGAAGTTGCAACGACAACTTCGTACTGTGACACTGCATCAACAAGCGGAGCCATGCCGGCTGTTGGTCGCAACGAACCGTCAAGTCCTAATTCAGCGATAAATGCGCACCGCTCTGCAGCTTCTACTGGCACGATTCCTTCTGCAACCAACAAACCAACTGCAATAGCTAAATCCATGCCGGCGCCGCCTTTACGCTCGCCGCCCCCAGCCAAGTTGATTGTTATGCGCCGCAATGGCCATTCGACACCACTCGACAACAACGCAGCGCGAACTCGATCTCGTGATTCACGACACCCTTCATCAGGAAGTCCCACAACTGTGAAACCAGGAAGCCCCTTTCCGACATGTGCTTCAACTGATATGGGCGTTCCACGGGTGCCAAAAAGAGTGGCTGATCGGATGGCTGCGTACATGTGCTGTTCCCTTTGGGTTCGAGTCTGTGATAATCGACTAGATGTGTGCGAGAAGGACTGCGGTTTTGGCAACGGCCATGGGTTTGATATTCGCGCTCACCGGATGTGCTGCGCCATCTCGCACAGGTTCGAGTTTCTGCGCACAACTTGGTCGTGAATTGCCCGCCATCGGTCAACCTATGGGTACCGGTACCGACGTCACAGCGATGGTTGATCGTTATGAGCGACTTCTCGAGCGAGCACCGCTTTCTATCGAAGGTGACTTCGCGATTCTGACCGGGCTGTTGCAAGATGCGTCAAAAGTGAACCCTTCTGACAAAGAAGCACTCCAGGAAATAGCTGACGCAACGTATGCAGCAAATCAATCAGCGCTGAACGTGCGCGACTGGGTGAAGAGCACCTGCGCAGTGGACATTTCCACTGGTCTCAATATTGATCCGCCGCGTTTGCCTACGACGACTGTTGCAACGACAACGACACTTGCGACTGCGACGACTGTTGCAACAACAACCTCAACGGTTGTTCCGTAAAGATTCTTAGCGAATTTCTCCGCGTTTTACGATGACTTTGTCAACAAGTCCGTAGTTCTTAGCTTCTTCAGCGCTGAACCAATGATCTCGCTCACTATCGGCTTGAACTTCGGCAACGGTGTGGCCAGAGTGATGCGCAATCAATTCAGCCATGCGCAACTTGATAAAGCGTGACTGCTCTACCTGAATCGCAATGTCTGATGCTTGTCCACGCAAACCAGCAAGTGGCTGATGCATCATGATGCGAGAGTTTGGCAGTGTGTACCGCTTGCCTTCAGCGCCCGCAGTGAGAAGGAACTGCCCCATTGAGGCTGCAAGGCCCATGCACACTGTTGCGACATCGCAACTTACGAACTGCATCGTGTCGTAGATGGCCATTCCGGCCGTAACTGAGCCACCTGGGCTGTTGATGTACAACCAAATGTCGGCATTGGCGTCTTCGCCCTCGAGGTACAGCAACTGGGCGCAGATCTGGTTAGCGATGTCGTCATTGACATCAGTACCAAGCATTACGACGCGATTTTTCAGCAATCGCGTGAAAATGTCGGAGCGAGGATCTCCGCCAGCATCGATGGCCATTGGGCTAACAGGAAATCCGGAAGTACTCATACTTGGTAAAGGCTACCTGCTCGGCAAGAATAGAACTATGCCATCAACTCCAGACTTCTCCCCCAACACCGACGAACTGGTTGCCAATAACTCCCAATTTGTGGCCAACTTTCGCGATGCCGGACTAGCTCTTGCACCCCGTCGTCACCTTGCAGTCGTTGCCTGCATGGACAGCCGTATGGACATCTTCCAGATGCTTGGCCTAGCCCACGGTGATGCCCACATCATTCGTAACGCTGGTGGAGTTGTAACCGATGATGTGATTCGTTCGCTCGTAGTTTCCCAACGCTTGTTGAATACTCAAGAAATCATTCTCATCCACCACACAAATTGTGGACTGCAAACCATTTCTGATGATGGGTTTAAGAAACAGATTGAAGATGACTGTGGTATCCGACCAAGTTGGGCTATCGAAGCGTTTACAGACCCATACGACTCTGTTCGTCAATCAATGAACCGACTCGGCCACAGCCCCTTCGTGATCTTCAAAGACCATATTCGTGGTTTTGTCTATGACGTGGAAACTGGTCAACTTCTTGAAGTTGACTCAGACTCTCGTCACGTCCCCTAAAGGCGAGACACTCCGCTGACAATGACAACAATGCGTTCATCGTCAGAAATGCTTTCACGCATTGCTAATACGCCAGCGAATCCAGAAATTCCAGTTGCGCACGAATTGAAACCACCAACATTGCGAACTAAGTCATATGCACGATGCAAATGATCTTCTGAAACAACTACAGGTGAACCACCAGTGTCTGCCATGGCGTCGAGCACACTGATCCAGTCGTAGGTCTCATCATCCAAAATGCCGTCCGCAAACGACGACGGAGTCTCTTCCCACGGCCACATGCACTCGGTCCATCGCGGACCAGCGTTACGCGCACCACCAGTTGCAATTGCGTTCTTCCATGCACGTTCTAACGGTGCGCAGCCTTCGGTCTGCACCGCATGCAGTTTCGGATGTACTCCTGCGATACGCATTGACGAACCGACACAGGCTGCCAATGCACCACCACCTACTTGAACGAAAATTCGGTCTGCAAAATGACCCAACTCTTCGGAGATCTCCCAACCAATTGTGCGGCCGCCATCAAGACACCATGCATTTTCTGTGCCCTGCACACCGAATGGAATCGCACCGGCGGCAACTGCTTCTCGAAAACGCAGAACGCATGGGTCACCTGCTGGGTCCGTGTCACGTCGAGGGCACACAACAATTGTCGCACCGAGCGCTTTCAGGGTTTCAAGTACAGCCACAGAAGCTGTTGGGGGAACATGAACAGAAATAGGCCATGACACCGCAGCTGCCAACGTGCTTGCTGCAATAGCCGCATTGCCACACGATGCAATGGCAAGCGACGGACGAGTTGTTGGTGTCCACGGCGCCCGACCAGCTGCTTCCACCATTAACAAATGAAGCAATTCGGTGAATATATGCCGGGCCTTGTGCGACCCACCCACGTTTGCGGTTTCGTCTTTCACCCAAATGCCGCCGGTTGCAGAGAACCCAAGAGCTTCAGATAATTCGTCACTGCGAGTGAGTGGCGTACGCAGGAACCCAGTTCCCGCAACACGTGACACTGCTTCATCAGTTGACCTAATGATGGCGACACGCTGAGCGTCGCTAAGCCCTAACGACCCCCCTAGAGAATCAACGGCCAAGTAACGACGAAACGCAAGGTACGGGTTGGCTTCATCTGTAGGCCGAAATGGTTCTACTGAAGATTCAAAATGAAGAACATGATGCCTGTCAGACAACGAGGCGTTCGGACATAGCCACGACAACGGTGTCGCGATTGATTCACGAGCACCACATACTGCACATACGAGGCCAGTGACCACGCCTGTCATGAATGACTACTTAGTGAAGCGAGCAACGCGTTGGTTGAACTCATTAATGAGGTTGTCCCACACCGGAGCAAACCCGCGCACTGTGCGCCAGAACGATTGCGAACGGCGCGCTTCGAACACGTCAAGCGGAGTGCCCTGTTGTTCTACCCAGGTGTAATAACCAAGATTGAAAATACGGTTGCGTTCACGCTCGGTGCAATCAATCATGTTGTCAGTGCTGACAGAACCAAGATGCTCGCTGAAGACTTCTGCCGCATCCAACTCAGTGAAGCCTTTAGGGAAACGAGTAGCAATTGTCTTCTTGCGTTCGCTCGGATACAAGTCACTGCCATCGGTAGCAATTGTGACAATTGCATCGTTGGCGCCGTAGCCCAGCAACTTTGCTGTCTTGATTGCAGCAAGCACGTTGCAAATTGCTGAAAAACCAAAATGTGTGAGCGCCTCAACAAGTTCAGGGCTTGCATTGTGACGATCCGCCAAGTACTTCTGACCAGCAGGAGTATTGAACAACACGTCAAGTTCATCAGTCGCTTTGTCGGTGACTGCGACTACAACGTCAGTGTTCATGATGTTCTGAATAAGCGGAATGTGCTTGTCGCCAATTCCTTGAATGTTGTGTTCCCCAAAACCGTTTTCCAACATTGTGGGGCACTCAAGAGCTTCAACAGCAACAATGCGTGTGCCGTAAATATCTTTCAAACGATCACCGGCTGCAATAGTGCCGCCCGAACCAGTGGCAGAAGTAAATGCTGCAAGACGAATACCTGAGTGACCATTTGCCTTCACGTGCTCGAAAGCATGTGCGAGAGCACGACCTGTGACTTCGTAGTGTCCAACATGGTTTCCAAATTCGCAGAACTGATTCAAGATGAAGTTCCCTGGGTCTTTGGCCATCTCGTTACAGGCGTCGTAGATCTCCTTAACGTTGCTTTCAGTACCTGGTGTGCGCACAACGTCGTCTTTGTCAACAACCCACTTATCAAGCCAGTCGAACCGCTCTTGCGACATACCTGCAGGAAGAACTGCAACACCGCGTGAACCCATGAGACGACTTATCGCAATACCACCACGTGCATAGTTGCCTGTTGATGGCCACACTGCACGATGACGTGTTGGGTCGAATTGGCCAGTGATCACACGCGGCACGAAGCACGAATACGCAGCCAACACTTTGTGCGCCGTGATCATAGGAAACCTGTCTCCGAACACAACGATGATGGGTGACTCAACACCAGTCAATGACGAAGGCAAGACCACATGCTCTGGCACGGCAACTGTGTCGCCTGCCATGTTGTTGTACCAATGCACACGAAACAAGTTGCGCGGGTCAGCGGCATTCTTGTCAACACCCTTCGTGATGTCTTTCGCGATACGGCTTGGTTCGGCCAATTCTCCGAACGTCGGCAAAACAATCTTCTGCTCAGCAAAGCGCTGCACACTGTTCTGCAACGACCGTTCGTCCAAAACATGACCTGCGAGACCCAGCTGTTCCTCAAGAACAGACGAATCAAGGGTGGAATCAAGCGAGGGGCTGCTAGTAAGAGTCACCTTGACAGTTTGCCACCTCAGAGCCCGCCGTCCTCTCTTACATAGCGGTACCCTTCTCATGTCGCCGACGTGGCCCAATTGGCAGAGGCGCCAGGTTTAGGTCCTGGATGTTGAGGGTTCGAGTCCCTCCGTCGGCACTATGGATATTTCGCGTCTTCCGACGCCGTGCCCCGTAATTGACCTGTCTGTGATGCGTTCAAATATCGCCGCCATGTCAGCAGTTCACCCAGGTCGGTCATTGCGGCCTCATGTCAAAGCACACAAGTGCTCGGCCATTTCAGCCGAACAAGTTGCCGCAGGTCACACCACTTTTACGTGTGCAACTCCTCGAGAAATTCTCGGCCTCGTTGCCGCTGGTGTTGGTGAAGACATTTTGCTTGCAAACGAAACTGTCGACCCTGCCCGACTCGCTGCACTGGCCGATGCGCAATCATCTGCACTCATTACTGTTGCTGTCGACTCACTCGAAACAATTCAAGCTGCATCATCTGCAGGAATACGCAATGTGCTTATCGACGTGAATGTGGGCTTACCACGTTGTGGTTGCAGCCCCGAACAAGCAGGTTCGCTGGCCGACGCGGCACGTTCTCTTGGACTCATTGTTCGCGGAGTAATGGGCTACGAAGGCCACCTGATGATGTTGACTGATCGTCAGAAGAAACAAGACAAAGTGCACGAAGCAATGAAGTTGCTAGAGCGCGCGCACAACGATGTTGGCGGAGACATCATGTCTGCTGGCGGCACCGGAACATACGACATGTTTGGTGGAACAAAAGTGAACGAAGTGCAAGCTGGCAGCTATGCACTGATGGATACGCAGTACGCAGAATTGCAGCATCCGTTTGCACAATCTCTGTGGATTCTCGGCACTGTCATTTCGGTCAACGCGTCATGGGTAGTTATTGACGTTGGCCTGAAGTCCCTCGGAATGGACCACGGCAACCCAACAGTTGACGGTTTCAGCGTGTGGTTCTGTTCAGACGAGCACACAACCATTGCGCCGGCTGAAGGAACACCAAAACCGAAGGTCGGAGACCGCATTCGTGTTACACCAGCCCATGTTGACCCCACAATGGCGATGCACTCTCATGCATACGTCATCGACAACGACTCCGTTATTGATGAGTGGGCAATAGACCTACGGGGTTGGTAGTCCGAAGATTCTGGCGAGCAGTTCAGGTATCTGAGCAAGTGCTCGACCACGATGCGACACAGCATCTTTTTCCGCTCCAGTCATTTCAGCAAACGTACGTCCGTCGCCGTCTGCAGGAATAAACAGCGAGTCATACCCGAACCCGCTGTCGCCACGCTCAGATTCTGCGATAGTTCCAGCGCATTCACCACCGACAAAGTGAATATCGCCTTTTGATGACACCACTGCAACAACAGTTCGAAATCGAGCAGACCGATTCGTAACACCATCAAGTTTCGTCAACAACAACACGCGGTTCTCGGCATCCGTTGCGTGTTCTCCTGCAAAACGCGCGCTTCGTACTCCCGGCGCGCCATTTAACGCTTCAACTTCTAGGCCGGTGTCGTCGCTAATCGCCCACTCAGACGCATGATTGGCAATCTCAACAGCTTTGATGATTGCGTTGCCTTCCAGGGTTGGAGCATCTTCATCAATGTCGCCAATATCTGATGGTCGTGCAACAAGTTCCACCCATGACGGCAACAAGCGTGCAATTTCTTCAACCTTGTGCGGGTTAGCGCTTGCGCACACAATCCGCATGGCGCTGATTATCGCGAAATCGGGCGAGACACAGGTGCCTCTGCCAAAAGATCTGACTGCAAAGAAAAGATTCGACCAAGTCCAATATCTGCAAGCCCCAACAACTGATCAAGATCGGGGCGGGAAAACGCAACACCTTCAGCCGTGCCTTGCACTTCTACGAACTTTGGCTCACCACCAGCGGCTGGACGCAACATGACAACATTCATGTCCACTTCTGCAGACGAGTCTTCGATATATGGCAAGTCAAGAACTGGAACTCCATTGCAGATACCTACAGAAATTGCTGCGACATACGAATGAAGGGGGTTTTCTTTGATTGAACCGTTCTGCACCAAACGTGTCATCGCATCGTGCAATGCAATGAAGCCACCACAGATGCTTGCAGTACGTGTTCCGCCATCTGCCTGCAACACATCGCAGTCAACAACAACTTGACGTTCTCCTAATGCACGCATGTCACAGGCCGCACGAAACGAACGACCAATCAGACGCTGAATCTCTACAGTGCGTCCGCTCTGCTTACCTTTGGCAGCTTCACGATCAACGCGCTCTGGCGATGAGCCAGGAAGCATCGAGTATTCCGCGGTCACCCATCCTTTGCCAGAGCCCTTCATCCAGCGAGGCACATCTTCATCAATTGATGCTGTGCACAACACGCGGGTGCGGCCAAATGACACCAACACTGAACCGGCAGCCATATCGGTGAAATCGCGTTGGAATGTAATTGGTCGCAGTTGGTCTGCTGTGCGTCCGTCTGGTCGTGTCATGGCATTTTCCTTTGTAGTGGGCGCATTATGTCTAGTCGGTTTTTGATCGTTTCCACGGACTTGCCGAAGATAATTCTGGCCCCAGCAATCTGCGACCAAAATCAGCAAACCATTCCACGTCTCCCGACGACAAGAATGTGTGTTGTCCTTCTGCGCTAGCCGACGTGCGCAGTTTCAACTCGTCAAGCATGGCCGCAAGAGCAAACGCTGTTTCATCTGCACTTGAGACCAGCACCACTTCAGGCCCCATCACTTCACTGATTACACGAGACAGGAACGGGTAATGAGTACAGCCCAACAGCAACGCATCAATATCGGCCGCAACAACTGGCGCCAGTAAACGCTCGGCAAGCAACATCACTTCATCACCACTTGTTTGCCCGCGTTCTACAAATTCAACAAACCCAGGGCACGCACATGCAGTTAATGACAAAGAAGAATCGATGCCAGCAAGCGCTCGCTGATACGCACCCGATGAAATAGTGCCGACAGTTCCGATAACCCCGACTCGCTTTGATTGCGACGTCAACGACAATGCATGCGCACCAGGTTCCACAACACTGACGACTGGCACGGGCAACTCAGCAGACAATTCGGTAAATGCTGCAGCCGATGCCGTGTTACACGCAACAACAATTGCCTTTACGTTGTGGTCGCTCACCAAACTCCATGCAAGCTCGCGCGCAAACTCGCGCACCTCGGTAGCTGGTCTCGGACCATACGGGTATCGACCCGTGTCTCCGATGTAAACGAAGTCTTCAGACGGCAGCACATCAATCACCGCGCGAGCAACTGTGAGCCCGCCGAAACCGGAGTCAAACATCCCAATTGGGCGATTGTCGGTCCCGGTCATCTCTTCAGGCTAGGCGTAGTGTCGTATCTCATGCTTGCTGCCACACTTCTCGCCCTTGCAGCAGCAGTGTTACACGCTGGCTGGAACCTATGGGTGAAGCAGAGCCACGACCGATGGATTGCCTTATGGGGCCAGATGACGTGCGCCGGAATCATGTGCTCAGTTCTCCTTGTTGTACTTGGCGGAGCCAACAACATTGCGTGGTGGCCGCTTGCAGCAAGTTCCACTATCCATTTGTTCTATGTGGTGTTACTCGCTCGTGCGTACAACCTCGGCGACTTCTCTGTTACGTACCCCATCGCTCGAGGCACAGGCGCACTAGTTGCGGCCATCGGCGGAATTCTTTTCCTGTCTGACCACTTGTCAGTCTTAATGTTCATCGGAATCGGCATTGCTGTTGTCGGCATTCTGCTACTTGCGGGTCCGGCCGACAACTCACACGTCTTTGCAGCACTCTTGGTCTCAATCACCATCGGTGCATATTCCGTAGTGGATAGTTATGGCTCGCGGCAGATGGGTGGCAATTTGTATCCGCTGCTCTTATTTATTGGAACTGGAATCTCATTAACAACGTACGGTCTTGCAACAGGTCGGCGTCACGACATGACTACTGCACTTGCATCAACGTGGAAACGATTCAGTGTTGCGGGAATTGCATCCGCTGCCACATATTGGATGGTGCTGATTGCAGTGCAAAAGGCGCCGGTTGGTTACGTGACGGCATTGCGCGAATCAAGCGTTGTCATTGTTGCACTG
>Ga0208720_1000030_pt1 | contig 38425 bp, 40 predicted proteins | sample LakMenEpi20Apr10_FD_150716 | JGI IMG/M metagenome (GOLD analysis project Ga0208720, IMG submission 150716) | Freshwater microbial communities from Lake Mendota, WI - 20APR2010 deep hole epilimnion (SPAdes) | ecosystem: Environmental > Aquatic > Freshwater > Lake > Epilimnion/Euphotic zone ...
CTTTAATGGCCGCATACCCACCAGCTGAATCGCCGTAGATAGTGAAATAGCCAACTGCCATCTCACTCTTATTGCCAGTGGTTAAAACCATCCATCCGAACTTGTTACTCAGAGCCATCAGCGTCATTCCACGTACACGGCTCTGCAAGTTCTCTTCCGTGAGGTCTGGGTCGCGACCAGTAAAGGACGGCTGAAGCATTTCTAAGTACGCACCAAATGCCGGCTCAATAGAGACAACTCTGTGATCAATACCTAATGCAGTCGCAAGTTTTTCAGCATCGTCTAGTGAACCTTTACTTGAATACCGAGACGGCATAGCAACACCGTGCACATGATCAGCACCAAGTGCATCAACTGCAATAGCAGCAACTATTGAAGAGTCAATTCCACCAGAGAGACCAATGACAACATCGGTGAAGCCGTTCTTGTGTACATAGTCACGCGTGCCAACAACGAGAGCGTCATATACGCGATCAAGATCTGAAGCAAACGGTTCAATATGTGTCGGTGTCGCAGTCCCATCGCCAGCAATGGTTACGACAGTAAAATCAGACTCAAATGATTTCATTCGGCATGCAATGACGCCATTGCAATCAACAACAACGCTTGAACCATCGAACACAAGTTCATCTTGAGCACCAACTTGGTTCACGTACACGATGGCACTCTTCGTTTCTTTTGCACGTGTTGACAACATCTGTTCACGTTGCACGTTCTTGCCTTCATGAAATGGCGACGCATTCAAGTTCAACATGATTCGCGCTCCGGCTGCTGCCTGTGCTGCAACTGGACCATCGGCATACCAAATGTCTTCACAGATTGTGACACCAACTGTTACGCCATCAAGAGTGAACAATCCAGAAGCAACTCCATCGTTCATTGCGGGACCAGGTTCGAAATAGCGATCTTCATCGAACACTGCATAGTTCGGAAGTAACTGCTTCAGATACACACCTTGAACGCCGCCGTTTCGACACAGTGCGACTGCGTTAAACAGTTGGTCGCCGTCGGCTTTCACAAAACCAATGAGAGCCGCGCACCCCTTCGTCGCTTTGGCAATGCGCTCGACAGCTAATTCGTTGTCGCGCACGAATGCCTTTTTCAGTAACAAGTCCTCTGGCGGGTACCCAGTGATGGTCAATTCGGGGTAGACCACGACGTCACAGCCCGCTTCTTCGGCCTTGGCATAATCAGCCAAAATCGCGGCCTCGTTGCCCAACAAGTCGCCCACAAGCGGATTCAGTTGGGATAAACCAACCGTCAGGCCCTTGGGTGTAGCGAAAGATCCGGCGGATGTCACGTGGTCAGGCTAACCAGCGACCCCTCAAAACCCCATTTACATAAGGTTTCCCTTACTCAGAGGGGTCAGTTCTCCCCGTTTCACACAGCGTTCACATTTGGGCAATGGGAAAGAAACGGCTTCATGACATCCTGTACCTAGTAAAAAAAGCGGGATTCGTCCCTTGTTAGTAAAAGGACACCACTGTGCCCATTCAGGCTGAATACATCTGGATCGACGGAACGTCACCAACACCATTGCTCCGTTCAAAGACCAAAATCATTCCCGACTTCGCCGGCGCTATCGCCGACATGCCGATGGATGAATGGGGCTTTGACGGTTCTTCCACAGAACAAGCACAAGGCGAATCGTCTGACTGCGTATTGCGCCCTGTCTTTCAGTGCCCAGACCCAATTCGTGGTGGCAAGAACGTTCTCGTCATGTGTGACGTGTTGCTCGCAAAAGACGGATCACCGCATCCATCAAACACACGCGCACCACTTGCAGCTGCACAAGCAAAATATGCAGACCAGGAAATGTGGTACGGAATCGAGCAGGAATACACCATGCTTCGTACCGATGGCAGCCCATACGGTTTCCCCGTTGGTGGTTTTCCAAAGCCACAGGGACCGTATTACTGCGGCGTCGGCGCAGGCCGCGTTGTTGGTCGCGAGATCATCGAAGAGCACACACAGGCATGCATCGATGCAGGCCTTCTCATCGCAGGAACAAATGCTGAAGTAATGCCAGGCCAATGGGAATTCCAAATTGGTGCAGCAGACGGACTCACAGTGTCAGACCACATGCATGTTGCACGCTGGTTGCTCCACCGCATCGCAGAAGATTACGACGTGGTTATCTCGTTCGACGCAAAGCCGATGAAGGGTGACTGGAACGGTGCAGGCGCGCACACCAACTTCTCAACCAAAGCAATGCGTGAGGGCTACCCAGCCATCATCGAAGCATGCGAGAAGCTTGGTACCCGCGTTATGGAACATGTCGAGAACTACGGTGATGACATTCAGAGCCGCCTCACCGGCAAGCACGAAACTGCTCCGTGGAACAAGTACTCATACGGAGTATCGAACCGTGGCGCATCCGTACGTATCCCCTGGCAGGTTGCTCGCGACCAAAAGGGCTACGCAGAAGACCGTCGCCCGAACGCAAACGTTGACCCGTACACGGTCACACGTCTCATTCTTGAGACTGTTTGCGGCTAAGCCACAACCAATAATTACGGGAAACGGGGGGCCTAGTGCCCCCCGTTTTTCATTTCAAGTAGCCCTATGACCCGCCTCACGGCAGACTGAAGAGATGAGCGACATGATGGACCAACACCGCGACTATGTATTGCGTACCGTTGAAGAGCGCGGAGTGCGCCTGGTGCGCCTCTGGTTCACTGATGTGCTTGGCACATTGAAGAGCTTCGCCATCAGCCCAGCTGAATTAGAAAACGCTCTTGAAGACGGCATGAGCTTTGATGGTTCATCTATCGATGGTTATTCACGTGTTCAAGAAGCTGACGTTCTTGCAGTTCCAGATCCGAACACATTTGAAGTGTTGCCATGGGTAGACAACAAAGCTGCCGAGGCTCGCGTCATCTGTGATGTACGCAATCTTGACGGTTCCATTTTTGAAGGCGACCCGCGCCAAGTGTTGCGTCGCAATCTTGATGCTGCGCGCGCAATGGGATACGAATTCCTTATTGCTCCCGACATGGAGTACTTCTATTTCGAGCCACCTGTTCGTGGCCAGATACCAGTACCTCTTGATGAAGGCGGTTTCTTTGATCTCACTACAACTGACGTCGCATCGTCACTGCGCAAACAAACCATTCGCACACTTGAGACAATGGGAATTCCTGTTGAGTACTCATTCCACGAAGATGCACCTAGCCAGCAAGAAATAGACCTGCGTCATACTGATGCTCTCTCTATGGCTGACAGCGTCATGACTTTCCGCATGATCGTGAAAGAAATCGCAGCGATGAACAATGTGCACGCCACATTCATGCCAAAACCACTTGAAGGTGTTCAAGGTTCTGGCATGCACTTGCATTTGTCATTGTTCTCTGGTGACACCAACGCGTTTTATTCAGCAGATGATCCGAACAACTTGTCCCCTATTGCTAAGTCATTCATGGCCGGCCTGTTGCGCCACGCTGCTGAAATCACTGCCGTTACAAATCAAACCGTTAACAGTTACAAGCGCCTCGTGCCTGGTTTCGAAGCTCCAGTGCACATCAGTTGGGCACGCAATAACCGCAGTGGCCTTATTCGTGTGCCAATTCCAAAGCGTGGAAGCGTCAGCGCAACACGCATTGAATACCGCTCACCCGACCCAGCGTGTAACCCGTACCTTGCCTTCTCTGTCATTCTTGCTGCCGGCATGAAAGGTATTCGCGAAGGATACGAACTAGAGCCAGAGGCCGACGCCAACTTGTTTGAGATGGATGATGCTGCTCTAGACAAGTTGGGCATCCGTCAGTTGCCACAATCACTCAATGATGCACTCAAAGTGATGGAGACATCAGAGCTTGTGCAAGAAGCCCTTGGTGAACACATCTTTGAATGGTTCCTTCGCAACAAACGTCATGAATGGCGTGAGTACAAAACTCAAGTCACCCCGTTCGAACTCAATCGCTACCTCAAGTCGTTGTAATCCCGCTTATGGCTACTTCCGACATGATTGTTGTGTTCTCCGCGAACCCCACTCCTGATTTAGCGCGCACCCTTGATTTAGGTGGCTATCGCTGGAAGGCAGTGTCTGGTGCAGATGAAGCCGGCAAATGTGAACCGCAAGCTGGATGGATGGGCGCAATCATCGCGTGTGATGAAGACCCAGAAAATGCATGGGCATTCGCTCGTGCATTACGCAAGCGTGACAATGCCGTTGATTCCGTAATTGTTCTTGTCTCTGGCACACAACTTGGTGATCTTGAATTGCGCGATGACTTGTTTGATGACTTCTGCCTCACGCCGTTTCATCCGCGCGAATTAGAAGCACGACTACGTCATCTCTTTTCCAGTACCGAAAGCGGATTACGGCCAGAACTAGTTGAACACTCTGGTCTGATTCTGAACCTTGAGACATACCAAGCAACTTTCAACGGCCACCCACTTGACCTCACGTTCATGGAATATGAGTTGTTGAAGTTCCTCGCCCAAAACCCTGGCAAAGTATTCACCCGCGAAATGCTTCTGTCACGCGTGTGGGGATACGAGTACTACGGCGGTGCCCGCACTGTTGACGTTCATGTTCGTCGTCTTCGCGCAAAGCTTGGTGAGGAACACGCCAACCTGATTCAAACTGTCCGCAGCGTTGGCTATCGCTTCGGCCAATCCCGCTGGGGTTCCTAGCTTTACGCGGCGCGAACAAACGCAGTCACGGAGTCAGCAATCATCTGCACTGCAATGGCAGCAAGCAACATGCCTGCCACTCGCGCTAACAACACCACACCGGCGGGACGAAAGATCTTCTTAACGATGCCGCTGAACCGAAGTGTGATGAGCGATACCGACAATGCACATGCGATAGCCGCAACAACACTGAACCATTCAGCTGTTCCTTCAGCTTTTCCAAAAAACACAATGGTGGCCACAATGGCACCAGGGCCGGCAAGCAGAGGTGTTCCCAGTGGAACCATTGCAATTGATGTGCGCTGTTCGGGAGACGCCACTTCAAAAGAATCTTCGCTATTGCCATTGCCGTAGAGCAACTGCAAGGCCACGAGAAGAAGCAGTAACCCGCCAGCACCTTGCAACGCAGGAACAGAGACATTCAAATAATCAAGAACTGTGCGTCCACCGACTGCGAACAGTGAAATAACGAAGAACGCAGTACCGACTGCAAGGAATGCTGCACGATGGCGTTCTTTATCGGACAAACGTTGGGTCACCGCCAGGAAGATCGGCACGTTCCCAGGTGGATCGAGGATGACCAACATGGTCACAAGGACCTCTCCGAATAAACGCATGTGTTGAGGTTAGGCGGTTAGCGCAGTGCGTCAGCGAACATGATGGCCGCAAAGACAAAAAAAGCAATTGATGACGCGATTCGCACTGTCTTTGCTTGCAATCGATCACCAAGTGCTTTCCCCGCTGCAATCGCTAAACCATCTGCGACAACCATGCCAACAGTTGAGCCTGCCCATGTGCCAACTAGCCCCTCGGTGGTTGCAAGAGTGACAGTTGCAAGCATTGTCTTGTCACCAAGTTCAGCCAAGAAGAACACTGTGCCGACAGCCATGATGATGTGTTTTGACGACACCTTGGTGCTCTTTTTGTCTTCTTCAGTTAATTCATCACCACGAAGCGTCCAAATTCCAAAACCAACAAAAGCAATTGCGCCAATGACGCTGATGAGCTTCGTTGGCAATGCGGTGCCTATCGCTCCACCAAGAGCGACTGAGAAGAGATGCACAATGCCTGTTGCCAATGTGATTGCAATCAGTACAGGCACTGTTTTATAGCGTGTTGCAAATGCAAGGGCCATCAATTGGCTTTTGTCACCCAGCTCTGCAACAAAGATGACCCCGAAAGATAAAAGAAAAGCGTGAAGCATTATTAGTTGAGCTGTTGCATCTTTGTTGCGATGCGTGTGTGAGTTGTCATCATCTCATTCACTTTGGTGCTGACTAATTCCTTATTACGCACAACAGCCTTGCCATGCACAATTGTGTCTCGTGCAGCAGTTGGACCGCAGCGCAGCCATGCTTCAATTGGGTCTGCAATTGCACCAGCGAATTGAATACCAGTGAGATCCCAGATGGCGACGTCGCCAACCATGCCGACTTGTAGTTGACCAATCTCACCAATGCGACCAAGACAACCAGCGCCACCAATGGTTGCAACTTCTAATGCCATGCGAGCATCGGCTGCATCAGCGCCGTTCTTCAGTTTTGCGAGCAACATTGCTTGACGTGCTTCTAACCACAAACTGGCAGAGTCTGCACTTGAAGACCCATCAACACCGAGACCCACATGCACTCCTGCTTTGCGCAGTTCAACAACTGGCGAAATACCTGAGGCGAGAATGAGATTGCTACTTGGGCAATGTGCAGCGCCGATACCGGCAGCACCGAGTGCTTGAATCTCGTCATGGTTTGGCATGACGCAATGCGCCACCCATGTGCGGTCGCTTAGCCAGCCAACTTCCTTCAAGTATTCAAAGGGTCTGCACCCAAACGTGGCAATTGAGAAATCATCGTCTTCAGCGTTCTCAGCAAAGTGTGTATGCAGCCGAACATCAAGTGATTCAGCAAGTTCAGCCGAGCGAATCATGAGATCTTTCGTGACGCTGAATGGCGAGCACGGCGCAAGGGCAATGCGGGTCATTGCGCCAAAAGAACGATCATGATGTTTTTCAACGGCTTCTTTTGAGAACGCAAGAATCTCGTCGTCTTCCTGCACCACATCATCAGGTGGAAGTCCGCCATCTTTCTGTGATAACGACATCGAGCCACGAGTTGGGTGGAAACGAATTCCCAGATCTTTTGCTGCGGCAATTTCTGCTGACAACAAGTCGCCACCATTTCGTGGGTGCAAGTACAAGTGGTCTGTGCTGGTGGTGCAACCAGACAATGCAAGTTCGGCTAAGCCGATCCATGCAGATACATGCGCACCTTCTTCATCGAGTGCTCGCCACAATGGGTACAACGTTTGCAACCAACCGAATAACGGAGACGATGTCATCGGCGGATACGCACGAGTGAGGTTTTGGTACAGGTGATGATGTGTATTGATGAGACCTGGTGTTACTAAACATCCTGTTGCATCAATACGTTCAGTTGCTGCAGGCACTGGGTCTGTTGAAGAACCGACTCCAGAGATGAGGCCGTTTGTTATCGCAACCCATCCACCAGGTAATTCACGACGTGCATTGTCAACCGTTGCAACAAGGCGGGCGTTATGAATAAGAAGGTCAGCGGTCATACGTAGACCTAAAGATGCGAACTACTAGTAGTTCGAGTCGATGAGTTCGCTGCCCTCGTGGCGAATCTCTGCATCGCGATACAAGAAGTGACCAATGAGAGCGGCAAGTGCTGCTGTTGACAATCCAACAACAATCGGAAACGAGAGGAGTACTACGACAAGAATGATGGGGCCTGGCATGGCTTACTTACCTTTCGATTCGGGCTTGAACGCCCATGCTTCGATTTCGACTGCTCCACCAAATGGTAGCGACGCAACACCAATGGTGCTACGTGCAGGACGTGCTGTGCCGAACCCTTTTGCGTATGCCTCGTTGAAGGTTGCAAACGTATCCATGTCGGTGAGGAAGCAGAGAGTCTTTGAAATGTCATTGATGCTTGCGCCCATAGAAGCAAGTTGAGCTTTCAAGTTCACAATTGCTTGGTTGGTCTGTGCAAGAACACCACCTTCGACAATTGCTCCGTCTTTCATTCCGAGCTGGCCGGACACGATGATCCAGTCGCCTGCGCGAACAACGGGGGTATATGGGGGTTGCGGTGCTGCTGACATAGACCCAACCTTACGCCACGGCACCGAGTGCGTACGATTGAATCTCATGGCCCCTTTCCCCGTTTACAGCCGTCGCCGGTTTCTGGCACTTTCAGCCTCCCTCGGCCTTGGTGGCTTGGTTGCCGCTTGTGGTGGGCCATCTTCAAGTTCAGGGGCTATCGATGGCATCTCAGGCACGTTGCAAGTAGTGAAAAGATTTCCCACCACTGGTTTGGTGCCTGGTTCTATTCGTCTTCCCATTTCACTAGCTGACACTTCCGGAGTGTTAACCACAGATGGAAAAGTGAAATTGCCTCAGACTTTGACGGGGAAAGTCATCGACGCAGCATCAGGCGACGTGGTTGTTGCATCTGTATCTGCTGAAAAACACGATGCGAATATGGCGTCTCCGTATTGGCCCTTCATTGTTGATGTGCAAAAAGTTGGTGTCTACCTATTGATTCTTGACGCTGCGCCTGAATCAGAGATGTCGTTTCAAGTGGAAGAACGCGAGAACGTGTTGAGTCCGTTAGTGGGCGATGCGTTGCCTCCGTTTGATACTCCAACTGTTGACAACAAACGTGGTGTTGACCCAATCTGCACCAGCCCTCAAGGCACTTGCCCATTCCATGAGGTCACTTTGACCAAGGCGTTGCAGAGCGGAAAACCAGTCGTGTACCTCATTGGTACTCCGGCCTATTGCAAAACAGGCACATGTGCACCAGGTCTTGATGCACTTATTGCATTATCGAAAAAAGTTGGTGACGCCGCTGTGTTTGTACACGCCGATGTCTACACAGATAAAACAGCAACTACTGCAGCACCAGCAGTTCTGGCATACAAGTTGGCATACGAGCCATTGCTGTACATCACAGATGCAAAAGGTGTGTTGGTGAACAGGCTTGACGCAGTGTTCGACGTAACTGAAATGAGCAGCGCATTAGCTGCTGCAGGAATTAGCTAAACGACTTACCGCAACCGCATGAGCGTGTTGCAGATGGGTTTGTGATTGCGAAACCTTGTTCGTTCAGACCATCTTTGTAGTCAAGGCTTGCGCCTTCAAGCATTGGAGCTGATGCTGGGTCAACAACAACGCGTACTGCACCAAATGTGAGTGTGATGTCGTCGGTAGCAATGTCACCATCGAAGTACATGTCGTATGAGAAGCCTGAGCAACCGCCGGACTTCACTGCAACGCGAAGTGCCATCTCTGATGCGCCCTCTGCTTCGAGAAGCTGGGCTACTTTGCTTGCTGCATTGTCTGTGAGAGTGATCATGGTGGACCTTTCGAAGCGGGTTCCTGTACTTCCCCAATATTAGGCACAGGGAATGGCATTAACAATACGCCAGTAGGATTAATTATGTGAGCAAGAGAGCCGTTGCAGCGCCCTCCATCGAGGAAGTCCAAAACCTGCTCCGTGCTGTCATAGACCCCGAATTGGGCGACAACATCGTCGATTTGGGCATGGCTGGGGCCATCACCATGGCTGATGGCGTTGTCACTATTGGCGTGAAACTCACCATTCGGGGCTGCCCATTGCGCGCCCAGATTCAAAAAGACATCCGTTCTCGCCTCGAGGTGCACCCCTGGGTCACCAAAGTAAAGATCGACTGGGGCGAAATGACTCCAGAGGAGCGCACCGATGTCATGTCGCGCGCCAGGTGGAATGCGCGTGAGAATGCCACCGATACTGCCGTGCCTTTGTCTGCACGTGTCCTTGCAATTGCAAGCGGCAAGGGCGGAGTAGGTAAATCTTCTGTGACTGTGAACTTGGCAGCTGCACTTGCAGCAGCCGGAAAAACTGTTGGCGTTCTTGATGCAGACATTTGGGGATTTTCTATTCCCCGCATGTTGGGCATGCCAGACCGATTGGAAGCAGCAGCTGTTCCTGGACACGACAAGCCAATGATTATTCCAAACGAACGAGTTATCGGAAACGGATTACTGAAAGTCGTGTCAACCGGAATGTTGGTGGAAGACGAAGGCACTGCGCTGATGTGGCGTGGCCTCATGCTGACAAAGGCTGTTGAGCAATTTCTCAATGATGTCAACTGGGGTCATCTTGATTATTTGCTGATTGATATGCCACCAGGAACAGGCGATGTGCAAATGGGGCTTGCACGCATGTTGCCGCGCACAGATTTATTGATTGTCACTACCCCTGCAGTATCGGCACAGAAGGTTGCAATTCGCGCAGCCGATATGGCACGCAGAAGTTTCTTACGTGTTGCCGGTGTTATCGAAAACATGAGCGAGTTCACGTGCGACCACGGTGAGTCATATGCATTGTTTGGCACTGGCGGCGGACAAGCGCTAGCTGACGAAGTTGGTGTTGAGCTTCTTGGTCAAATTCCGATTGAGCCAGCAGTCGCTGCTGGTGGAGACAACGGAGAACCGCTCGTACTCACTTCGTCATCTGAAGCTGCGCGAGTGTTTAGTGCTATTGCAGCGCGCATCATTGCTGATACTCCAGAAGTTGAAGACATGGCCGGTTGTTCCGCACGCGACGAAGACGTCGTGGTCACAGTACGTCGTAGTCAGAATCTCCAGGCATAGCAATACCAATTACGCGACCATCTGAGTCGATCTTGATTTTCGGCAAGATGGTTTGCGGTGTGCCAACTTTTGCAGCAGCTGCCATCACCTCATCTGTTGTTGCATGGGGAAGCAAAAACTCAATGTTGGCTCTTGTGGGGGGCATCAACATCAAATCTTTTTCATGCGCACGATTCATGGCCTCTTGAGGACTAATCCAGAAACTTTCAATTGTTTCACCATCATCATGAAGCGGAACTTGAGCCGCTGGTGCACGAGCAATAAAGAAACGAGTATCAAAGCGACGCTTCTCACCCATTGGCGTAATCCAGTGGCTGACATAGTGAATGTCATCAGTTGTTAAACGCAAACCTTCTGCAACACACAAGTCAAGAAGCGCTACAGAACCATCGTGAATGTTGTTGCGTTCATGATTGAAACGCGCTTCAACTTCTGGATCATCAAATCGAACAACGTCGCCCGTGTCTTCGTGTCGTGCCAGCAGTACGCCGGCTTCTTCGAAACATTCACGAATGCATGCAACCCAATATGCAAGACCACCGTTAGCAAGACCTAGCAATGAACTGGCATGCGCGTCTGTAAGTCCGTCGCAGATTTCTGCAATCTCTTCAATGCCATCAACATCGTCGACTTTTCCGCCCGGGAAAACGAACATTCCACTAGCAAACGCAGCAGAGAACGTGCGGCGCAACATAAACACTTCAATGCCGCCTGCAACAGCGTCACGAATAAGTAGAACAGTCGCCGCTGGCTTTACCGGCACGGTACGCGGGTCAAATGGCTCGTCACTGGTCTGTGGTGCGCTACTCATTACTTGTTCTCCCCCTCATGAGGGTCAACATCGATGACATCAAATGACGAGGCCAATGTTCCCCTGGTCTCCACGATAGGTCCCGAGTGCGTTGCGCGTATCACTGTGATCTTCGAGCGACTTCTCCGCAGTACCAACCTTGTGGCCAAAGCTCGAGTGGGTGGCAACAACAGCGTGATTGCAAGTGCGTCAGAGATGAACCCAGGTGCAAACAGAAACACACCGGCAGCTAACACACAGACCCCGTGCACAATCTGTGTTGATGGTTCTTCCCCGCGCTGAATAGCCGATGTGAAGTCTTTATAGACACGCATGCCTTCGCGTTTTACCAAGGATGTGCCAACTGCTGAAATAGCAATAAGTGACGCCACAGTGGGCAACAAACCAACTTCTTGGCCTACTTGAACAATGACGTACAACTCAATCAGTGGAAGAACCACGACAAGCGAAACAATCAGAAGAAACATCTCTTAGCTTTTTGACCGAGCTTCGCGATAGTCCTTCGCCGCACCTTCAAGTGGTTCGACTTCTAATGTGATGCCGTCAATAGCAACTACTCGCATTTGGTCATTATCAGCAAGCGGCGTTGCGCGGTTCGTACGTGCATGCCATTTTGCACCGTCTACCAACACAGTTCCTTCAGGGTTAACACTGCCAACTGCAACACCAACCGTGCCAAGGAGATTCTCGCGGCCGATAGTTGGAGTTGCAAAGCGTGTACGCACCATTGAAGGCATGCCCACAATGAACGACAGAGCAACACTGATGATGCACACAGATAGCGACAACCAACCTGGTCGCATAGTTATGCCATCGACGTCTCTAAACATGGTGAATGCACCAATGATGTACGACACGAGGCCGACACCTGTCCAGAATCGCGGAACACCGACTTGTACGTCAACTGCAAACGCAATAAATGCCGCTAGTAAAAATGCAAGGCCAAGACCATTCATTGACAAGGCGCCGATCCCCATGCTGCCAAGTATCAGACATACAGCACCAACAAAGGCGGCGATACCAATTCCGGCAGTGAAGAACTCAAAGAGCAACAGCGCAAGTCCGATTGTTACCAGAAGAAGTGCTGATGGAGGGCTCGCAACAGTGTGCAACAGGCGAGGCATGAATCCAAGTTTGAAGAAGCGAACTGTGGTTGCTTCGCGCGTGACTTGTCCCGTTGCATCTAGGGCGTCAGACACCGTGTCGAGAGCAACAGAGCGAACAGTAAGTCCGTCGAGGGCATACAGCATGTTTCGCAACACTGGAACGCCACGATCATCAGTAGAAAACTTCAGAGCTTCTTGTTCACGTGCTTCAAGAAATCCTAAAGAGCCAGCTTGTAATTTCTCATCCGCGGCGCCAAAAGTTACTTGGCTTCCATTTACTGACAACATCGCGCCGGTGCGGCCGATGCGTGCGCCAGGTGCCATTGCTGTCACATCAGCAACTGCCAACATCTGTGCTGGTAATCCGTATGCACGCGCTCCACTTGGCCCCACCCAGATTGCAACAGGAATTTTTGATTCAGAGATTGCCGTAAGAACTTCAGTCATCCGATCACGTCCGACGACTGCGCCTTTCGTGTTCAGTTGAAAAATGACCGCCTGAGCACCGTTGTTCTGCGAGCGAATTATTGCCTTCTCAATGGAGTCAGCCACGATGCTGTCGACGAGCCCACTGACTTCTACGACATCAACGGGGGCAAGTTTCGCGGAGTCGTCTGCCGCACTCGCGCCGTGGCCTGTCATCAAACTGAGCGCTGGCCCGGCAATAACAAGTGCCAGTCCGCACATGATTCGTCTTTTTGCGCCTACCCTCAATGGTCTCTCCTTCTTTATGGAACTACACCCTTTTTTCACGGCACAGCGTGTCCTTATTGTCGCTGGTAAAGGCGGCGTTGGGAAATCGACCGTTGCCGCCTCCCTTGCCCACCTTTCGGCGCGTAGTGGATTACGCACCCTTTTGGTCACTTTGGACGAGCCAGCAAACGGCCTGGCGCCCCATGAGTTACTCGAGCAGATCACCGTCAGCCCGGGCCGGGCACTGGCTGATTACCTTGCTACTAAAGGGTTAGGGCTGATTTCACGCCAATTGGCAAAATCGGGAATCATGGAATTGGTGGCCACTACGGCACCTGGGCTCGACGACCTTTTGGTCCTCGGGCGCATCAAGGCATTCGAACACGAGCGACCAACCGACGTGATCATTGTGGACGGGCCAGCAGCTGGCCATGCGCTCGATTTAGTGCGGGCTCCCGTGCAATTAAAGCGAGCTCTTGGGTCTGGGCCAATCAGTCAACAAGCTGACGAAGTGCTCGCCATGCTCAGTGACCCCGCGCGATGCAAGGTGATGTTGGTGACAACCGCTGCCATTACACCCGTTACCGAGACATGTGAAGCAGCCGATGAACTGGTGGAAAAAGCACACATCGCGCTTGCACCAATTGTTGTGAACAAATGCAATCCTGAAGTGCCTCGTGTTGATGAAGCGAATCTTCTTCCATCGATGCGTGATGCGTATCACTACTTGTCACTTCGTGCTGAAGCGCAATCAGAAGCAATCGGAGTTCTAACGGATTCTCTTGAACAAGCTCAACTTCATCTCATTCAACTTCACAGTGAGGGATCTGCACTCATTAATGCAATCGCAGATGATCTTGAACAAACGATTCGAGACTTGCCATGAGCACACAACCAGTTATTGAGATGTGTATGTCCGCTCGTGTCATCGTTACGTGCGGAACTGGCGGCGTTGGAAAAACAAGTGTTGCAGCCGCGCTTGGGTATGAAATTGCCCAACAAGGCAAGCGTGCAATAGTCATCACCATCGACCCCGCGCGCAGACTTGCAGACGCAATCGGATTAGGCGAAGGAACAGGAAACGAAATTCAACGAGTTCCTTTTGATTCAACTGGCGAATTATGGGTCACCATGCTTGATGTTCAAGAGACATTTGATTCACTAGTTCGCGACACATCGCCAACACCTGAACGAGCAAAAGAAGTAATGGATAACTCCTTTTATCGCAGTTTGTCTCGATCATTGTCTGGCACACGTGACTACATGGCTGCAGAACGGTTGTACGACCTATGTGAAGATCCTCGATTTGATGTCATCATTGTTGATACTCCCCCCTCACGAAATGCTCTTGATTTTCTCGAGTCACCCGAGCGTCTTGCGCGATTCTTAAAGCATCCCATCGTGAAATTCCTAGTTGCACCAAGTCGTGGTGGGTTTCGTTTAGTCAACGCGGCAATGCAGCCAGTTTTCAAAGCAATCTCAACAGTTGTTGGCGGAGACACTCTTACGGGTACGGCCGCATTCCTGCGAGCATTCGACGGCATGGAAGAAGAATTCTCTCGTCGTGCACTCGTAGTCGCAGAAACTCTGCGAAGCGCATCAAGTTCTTTTGTCATTGTGACGGCTCCATCACCTGACGCATTAACCGAAGCAGACCATTTCGTATCTGAACTGTCTCGGCTTGGCATTACGTTGCGGCTGATTGTCGCAAATCGAATGCCACCGCACTTCGGTACTTCGACTGCCGCTGAGGAACACTCACTGGCTAAATCTCAATCAGGTGACCTTGCGCGCGTGCATGAACTCATCGCTGGTCTGCACGACCACGCTGACCGGGCAGACTCAGACATTCAGGCCTTCATTCAGCGAACTTCCGCGGCCTTTCCCGCAGTATCAACTGCGTTTGCCACGGAATTAGCAACAGACATTCACGACATGGACTCCATTGGCGCTTTGGCGCAACAACTGGCAGCACCACCCGCTCAGCAGTAAAGTCATCTTGTGCATATTTTGATCGCGACAGACGCCCAATGGGTCCTCAATGAAATACAGGCCGTGTTTGGTTCATCTTCCACCACAATCCAAGTAGTGACAAACGGTCGTCTTGTTTCACCAGCCGTTGCTGAACGCACACCAGATATCGCAATCCTTGACATGCAAGTTGGCAGCATGGGCGGCATGGCGATCACAATGGACCTTCGCCTTGATTATTCAAGTGGCGCTCTGCCTAACGTTCCCATCTTGATGTTGCTTGACCGCGAAGCAGATGTTCACATGGCGCGCCGCAGCGGAGCTAACGGTTGGATCATCAAACCACTTGATGCACTGCGCCTGCGCAAAGCTGTCAACGCGATTGCTGCTGGTGGTTGTTACGCAGAAGGCGTCCCTGTGCCTGAAGCAGTTATCGAAGAAGTAATCGCTTCTGCTGACGACGTTGCTGAACCAGCAGCTGAATTACTTAATCAGTAATTCAGCAATTTGTACTGCGTTCAACGCAGCACCTTTACGCAAGTTGTCGTTTGACAAGAACAATGCAAGCCCACAATTGTTCTCGATTGTTTCGTCCTGACGAACACGGCCCACATAGCAGGGGTCTTTACCTGCGGCTAGCAACGGTGTTGGAATATCAACGAGAGACACTCCTTGCGCCTTAGACAAAATCTCATTTGCTCGTGCGACCGTAATTGGACGAGCAAATTCAGCATTGATTGACATGGAATGTCCGGCGAAGACTGGGACACGCACACATGTACCTGAAACCAAAAGCCCAGGGATTTCAAGAATCTTGCGGCTTTCAAAACGCAATTTCTTTTCTTCATCTGTTTCGAAAAGACCGTCATCAACAAGCGAGCCTGCAAATGGCAACACGTTGTAGGCAATAGGGCGTGCGAACATCTTTGGGGCAGGTGAAGCAACTGCATTGCCATCAAATGTCAAACCAGCAGCTTTGTCATACATTGCGCGAGTTTGTTCATCGAGTTCATCAACACCAGCAAGACCAGCACCACTTACTGCTTGATATGTACTAGCAATTAGTTTCAACAGTCCTGCTTCATCATGCAACGGCTTCAACACGGGCATTGCAGCCATAGTTGTGCAGTTCGGATTCGCAATGATTCCCTTAGGCGTGTTGTGCGCAAGATGTCCGTTTACTTCACTGACAATCAGTGGCACTTCAGGGTCCATGCGGAACGCACTTGAGTTGTCAATAACAATCACGCCGGCTGCAGCAAAGCGTGGTGATAATTCGCGTGATGACGTTGCACCAGAAGAGAACAACGCAATATCGAGACCAGACGGATCTGCAACAGCGGCATCTTCCACTGTGATATGTCCGCCAGCCCACGGCAATGTGGTGCCTGCAGATCGTGCCGAGGCAAAGAACCGCAGTTCAGTGATGGGAAAATTCCGTTCGGCCAAAAGGGTGCGCATGACGCTTCCTACTTGACCTGTTGCTCCGACTACTCCTACACGCATGGGAATTGAGGCTAATGGCTCCGAGCGACCAGCCACCAGTGACTTTTATTAGCCACATCGAGATCGCGTTGCGCCACGGTGGTTCCTTTGTATGAAACGGGCTTTTGTGGCTTGCCGGGGTGATGCAAAATGGCCACTTCATCAAGAGCAATGCCAGAGGCCTCAAGCATGCTGAGGACTCTTTTGGGGTCTAGGCGGTTTGCCTGCCAGCCAAAGCGAGTCGACCAGCGCCACTGCGACAACCGAGGCCCGACGACAGGAATACGCCACAACTGACGCATCACGACACCTGCTGGAAGGAGCACCCAATCGGCAGGAACCCACGTGCGGTAGTTCAGCGCCACATAGCCGCCTGGCTTCACGATGCGAAACGCTTCACTGGTGAGACCAAGTGCATCACTGGCTTTGCAATGCTGCAACGTGATGTACGAAAAGACCGCATCAATTGACGAGTCATCAACTGAGACTGTGCTGCCATCAGCAATATGCACCGTGCGAAGTGAGCCAACACGACCGAAACGGGAAACAGTTTCACGGCAGCGTTCTAAAAATGCAGCATCAACATCTGTTGCAACGGTGACAGCAAACTTGCGAGAAAACGCAGATGTCATTCGTCCGATGCCTGAACCAATTTCCAACATGGTTGCACCTGATGCAAATGAATTCCATCCGAGACGATCGAGATACACATCAACTTCACCGTCACCAGTTTGAACAAATTCTTCTAGCGTCAGGGTTGCGCCAGTTTGATTGTTAAACACCCAACCTGTGTCACGCACTACTTCGTCAGCATTGCGACGCATCTCTGCACGCGTACCGGCTGCACGCCAAGGAATGAGTTGTCGACGTGCGGTCACCATCTACCGAGTCTTACAGGCGTTCTACTTGCGCTCGGGTAATGGTGCCGAATAGGCCGTACCCGAGTCAAGATCAAAAGCTGTATGCAGCGATCGAACAGCTGATTCCATGTCTTTTGCAGCAATAACTACAGACACGCGAATAGTGCTGGTGGAGATCATATGAATATTGATGTCGTTATCTGCAAGAACGCGGAACATCTTTGCGGCAACACCAGGGCTGGTTTTCATACCAGCACCAACCAAGGACACTTTTGCAATTTCGGAATTATGCGTAACGCCACTTGCTCCGATTTCTGAAGAAACTCGCGACACAATGTCTTCAGCAACTTTCATATCTGCCTTTGGCACAGTGAAAGAAATGTCAGTGAGACCATCTTTTGAAGTGTTCTGCACAATCATGTCGACATTGATGTTTGAGTTAGCAAGGCTTTCAAACAGCGCCGCAGAAATACCCGGCTTATCTGGCACACCAACAATGGTGACTTTGGATTCACTGGCATCGTGTACGACACCAGAGATGATGGGCTCTTCCATTGAGCTGTCTCCTTGTGATTTTTCGTCGCTCACCCATGTGCCGTGTTCCCAGGTAAAACTGGAACGCACATGAATCGGAACGTTGTGATTGCGGGCAAATTCAACTGAACGCAGCGCAAGAACTTTGCTGCCGCTTCCAGCCATCTCGAGCATCTCTTCAAATTGCAAACGGCCAAGCTTGCGCGCCTGCGGCACGATGCGAGGGTCAGCAGTAAAGATGCCGGTGACATCGGTGTAGATCTCGCACACATCTGCATTCAATGCGGCAGCCAAAGCAACGGCGGTTGTGTCGCTTCCGCCTCGGCCCAACGTGGTGATTTCTTTATCGGTTGAGACTCCTTGGAAACCAGCAACGACCACGACCTTGCCTTCGGCAAGTGCCTCACGAACTCTGTCACCCTTGATCTCTGAGATTTTGGCTTTGGTATGAACGGTGTCGGTGATGATGCCGGCCTGAGAGCCAGTGAAGCTGACGGCCTCAACGCCAATGCCGGCAAGGGCAATGCACAAGAGAGACATCGAAATGCGCTCGCCCGTGGTGAGAAGCATGTCCATTTCACGGCCAGGGTGGACGTCTGAGACCTGATTGGCTAGAGATAAGAGGTTGTCGGTGGTTTTGCCCATGGCAGAGACCACCACGACGACATCATTGCCGTGGCGCTTTGTAAAGGCCACATGGTCCGCCACGGACTTAATTCGGTCCGGATCGGCGACCGAAGTGCCTCCATATTTTTGAACTACTAGTCCCACCATTTTTAAGGCTACCCGTACGCCAGTAACCTAAGAACTTCATGGGTACAGATAAAAGAGCTCGCCAAAAGGCCAACCGGGATCGCGCCCGCCAAGAGCGCATCCGCAAGCAGAAACTGAACAAGGTCCGCAAGCGCGGCATCCTGATTGGCGTTGGAATTCCAGCCATCATCGGAGTGCTGTTCCTTATTTCGAACTTCGTCATTAATGACTCGTCATCGGATGCACCAATCGAACTATCAGCGAGCTCGACTCCGCAGCCAACGGAAACACTTCCTGGTCGCCAAATAACAGGCAAGACTCCGTGCCCGAAAACCGATGGCACTGAAGTTCGTGCAACCATTTTCGAACAAGCCCCTCCGATGTGTATTGACCCGTCAAAGTCATACACAGCAACCTTCAATACTTCTGAGGGCGTAATCGAAGTTGCACTAGACACCAAGAAGACCCCAGAAACAGTGAATAACTTCGTCACGTTGTCTCGTTACGGCTACTACGACACGTCATTCATCTTCCGTACTGACGTCTCGCTTGACATCATTCAAGGCGGCGGCTCAAACAACACCGATGGCCCCGGATACACAATCAAAGATGAAGGCGGCCGGTTCAGCTACTCAGCAGGCGACCTTGTTATGGCGCGCAGTTCAGGCGTTGACTCTGGCGGCGGACAGTTCTTCTTCGTCACTGGTGAGAAGGCTGCAGTTCTTAACAGCCAGGGAACATACGTCACCTTCGGCAAAATCACTAAGGGTCTCGATGTCGCTCAGGCGATCCTGGCACTGAATGCCGGCGAGGGCGACCTCGGCGGTGCTCCAAGCAAGCCAGTCAAAATCGACACCCTCGTCATCACCGAGAAATAACTTTCCACTCACTGATTCGTAGGCACTCATCATGGTGTGCCACGAAGACGTTCTCGTCAACATCCCAAAATTGTTGCCCCAGTTGATAATTTCGTATTACGATATAGTCGTGTTCACATCCTCCATTCAGCTCTCAAACATGGGGCAACCAGGAGCGATATTTCACACGCCGTCAGACATCTCATTTCTCAATATGAAATCGGTCAATCAGACGTCGCCGACCGAATTCTCATCATTGGTCCAAAGCCCAACGGCATGCTCGTCGAAATTCTCGCTGTCCTCGGCTCAGATGAGATTCTCACCATCTTTCATTGCATGCCTCTGCGACGGCAATGGATCAACGTATTAAAGGAGAACCAATGAAAGTGAAAACAATTTCAGGGAAAAACGGGAAAGTTGTTTTGCCCGATGGTTCGACCATTTCTCATACAGAACTGGAAAAAGAGGCAGATAAATGGGCCTCTGGTGAAATTCAAGCCAAGACCATTCGGCAATTGGTCGGTCGGCCCCGCCTCGGCGAAGACATCGGCAAAGTGATGCCCATCCGCATCGAACCGAGCCTCATTGGCGAAATTGACCGGCGTGCCAAGCGAGAAGGAATCACAAGAAGTGCCCTTGTTCGCATTGCAATCGCTAGATACCTGGCGTCGTAGCCCGCAATTACTCATTTCTGGGGTGCGGTTGTTACCGTGTTTTCCATGTCTGAAACGAATATCTCAAAAGTTGGAATCTGTGGCTCCGGAATCATGGGCTCAGGCCTTGCCGAAGTAGCTGCAAAAGCTGGGTACACCGTCATTGTGCGTTCACGCAGTGCTGCAAGTGCGCAAGCCATGATCACAACAATCGAAAAGGGACTCGAGAAGCAAGTCTCACGCGAGAAAATTACTGCAGAAGACAAAGCAGCAATCCTTGGTCGTTTGTCTGCAACAGACAAAATTTCTGATCTTGCTGATTGCGATCTTGTTATCGAATCAGTTGTTGAAGATCTTGCTGTAAAGAAGGCGCTGTTCATTGAACTCGACAAGGCTGTGAAGCCAAGTGCAATCCTTGCAACAAACACCAGCACATTGCCTGTTGTTGAAATGGCAATGGCAACTGGTCGCCCAGACAAAGTATGTGGGATTCACTTCTTCAACCCAGCGACAGCAATGCCATTGGTTGAAGTTGTTCGTCCACTCACTGCATCAGATGACACCATGGCAGCTGCAAACGCTTTCACTGCAAAGTGCGGCAAGAGCGGCGTTCAAGTAAAAGACCGCGCTGGTTTCATCGTGAATGCATTGCTATTCCCATACCTCAACAATGCAATTCGCATTTGGGAAACAGGCACAGCATCAATGGAAGACATCGATACAGCAATGAAAGGTGGCTGCAATTTCCCAATGGGTCCATTCGCGCTGCTCGACCTTGTTGGTCTTGATACTTCGTTGTCAATCCTTGAAGCTCTCTATGCAGAATTTGCTGATGCGAACTATGCAGCAGTTCCAACACTTCGCCGCCTTGTTGCAGCAGGAAAATTGGGACGCAAGAGCGGTGAAGGTTTCTACACCTACTAATCAGGTTCGTAGCAACTGATGCAACCACCTACCGAATGTCGGTGGTATTTCTCACCACAAGCCGAATGGCCGTATGACGAAGTTGTTGCCATTGGTGCCGACTTAGAACCAGACACAATTCTCTACGCGTACGCGCACGGAATGTTTCCGATGTACGTGGACAAGAAAAGCAGAATGCTCGGATGGTGGTCGCCTCTTGAACGTGGAGTCATTCCACTTGACGGTTTTCGCATCACGCGTTCATTACGCAGCAGTGCACAACAGTTTGTGTGCACGATTGACGTTGCATTTGTTCAGGTGATGCAGGAATGTGCAACGGCACGAACTGATGGCAACTGGATCAACCAAGAATTCATTGATGCATACACGACCCTGCACCAAATGGGTCATGCTCACAGTGTTGAAGTGTGGAACAAAAAGGGCGAACTGGTCGGCGGGTTGTACGGCATTCGCATCAACGGGCTTTTCGCTGGCGAATCTATGTTCCACCGCGAGACCGATGCATCAAAGGTGGCTCTGATGCATCTCGTCGACCTTATGAACCTTGACGGCATGCAGTTGCTCGACACCCAGTGGAATACGGACCATCTGGCCTCACTTGGCTGTATGTCCGTGACCCGGGCCGATTACCTCGCGCTTTTGGCCACAGCCATTCAGCCATAGGGCCTTTTCGTAGAGAAATGGCGAATACATCGCCATACTTGAGACGTGACTGACCCCATAACTCCCCGTCGTGACGACCCATGGTTGATGCGAACCTATTCCGGCCATTCCACTGCTGCGGCGTCGAATGAGTTGTACCGCACCAACTTGGCCAAGGGCCAGACAGGGCTGTCCATTGCTTTCGACCTTCCTACTCAAACTGGGTACGACCCAGACCATGTTCTTGCAAACGGTGAAGTCGGAAAAGTAGGCGTGCCGGTTGCGCACCTCGGACATATGCGCACACTTCTTCATTCCATTCCGCCAGCAAAGATGAACACGTCGATGACCATTAATGCGCCAGCTGCATGGATGCTCGCGCTGTATGTTGCAAACGCGCGTGAGCAAGGTGTCACTGATACTGAACTTCGTGGCACAACACAGAACGACATCGTGAAGGAATACTTGTCACGCGGAACGTACATCTTCCCGCCTGCTCCTTCAAAGCGTTTGATTGTTGACATGGTTGCATGGTGTGCGCATAACGCACCGAAGTGGAACCCAATGAACGTCTGCTCGTACCACTTGCAAGAAGTTGGCGCTACACCAGTGCAAGAAATTGCTTATTCACTCGCGAACGCAATTGACATTCTTGATGCTGTACGTGCAAGTGGACAAGTAGATGAAGCGCAGTTCGACCAGGTATTTGGCTCTATCTCTTTCTTCGTTAACGCTGGTATTCGTTTTGTAGAAGAAGTGTGCAAGATGCGTGCGTTCACAGAACTGTGGGACCGCATTGGACGCGAGCGCTACGGAGTGAAAGATGCAAAAGCACGTCGCTTCCGTTACGGCGTTCAAGTGAACTCACTTGGCCTCACCGAGGCACAGCCAGAGAACAACGTGCAGCGAATTGTATTGGAAATGCTTGCTGTAACGCTCTCGAAGAATGCGCGTGCACGCAGTGTTCAGTTGCCTGCGTGGAACGAAGCACTTGGTTTGCCGCGTCCGTGGGATCAGCAGTGGTCACTTCGTATGCAGCAGGTTCTTGCGTTCGAATCGGACCTTCTTGAATACGACGACATTTTCGATGGCTCAACAGTTATTGAAGGACGTACAAAAGAATTGTGTGACGAAGCATGGGAAGAATTGCAAGATGTTCTGTCACTCGGCGGCGCATTCAATGCAGTAGACGAACTCAAGGGACGTCTTGTTCGTTCGATGGCTGCTCGTACACGTCGAATTGAAAATGGCGAACAAACTGTTGTTGGCGTGAACTCATATGTTGAATCTGCCGAAAGCCCATTAGGTGGCACAGACAACATCATGATTGTTGACCCAGCAGTCGAAGCCGAAATGACTGCAGACGTCAACGCATGGCGCACTTCGCGTGACAACGCACGCGTTGAAGCTGCACTTGCACACCTGCGCAGTGCTGCCGAATCTGATGAGAACATTATGGAAGCATCCATCGAGTTGGCCATTGCTGGTGGCACAACCGGCGAATGGTCACAAGTTCTCCGTGATGTCTTCGGTGAATTCCGTGCACCAACCGGTGTTGCAGCAGCAGTTGGTCGTCGTACTAACGCTCTTGCCACAGTTGCCGATTACGTTCGCACTATTCCTGGTGGCCCACCACGTTTCCTTGTTGCAAAGCCAGGCCTTGATGGCCATTCAAGTGGCGCAGAACAAATTGCAGTGGCCGCTCGTGATGCAGGTATGGAAGTTGTGTACAGCGGTATTCGCCTTACGCCCGCCCAGATTGCGGCAAGCGCCCGAGACGAAGACCCTGATGTTGTGGGCCTTTCCATCTTGTCTGGCTCTCATATGAAGCTGGTGCCTGATGTTGTTGCTCGTCTGCGTGCTGAAGGCTGTGAAGCCCCAGTAATTGTCGGCGGCATCATTCCGGAAGAAGATCGGGCGTGGCTCACCGGCCACGGAGTCGCTGCTGTGTACACACCAAAAGACTTCGACATTGCACGAATCATGCAAGAAGTGGCCGAACTGGCCGCAGCACACCGTAATTAATTTCCCAAATAGGGAATCTCAACGCAGAAGCGTTGGTTGACTATGGCTATGAGCATTTACGCAACATCTATCTCCACCCTTGACGGCCAGCCAAATGCATTGGCAAACGCCGCTGGCAAAGTCACATTGGTTGTCAACGTGGCAAGCAAGTGCGGACTCACTCCGCAATACGAACAACTCGAAGCACTTCAGAAGCAGTACGCAGCAAAAGGTTTCACAGTCATCGGAGTTCCCTGCAACCAGTTCATGGGTCAAGAGCCTGGAACATCAGAAGAGATCGCAAGTTTCTGCAGCACTACATACGGAGTTACTTTCCCACTGACAGAAAAAATCGATGTCAATGGCGATGCACGTCACGCTCTGTACTCAGCACTCACACCAGTTGCAGATGCTGAAGGTGTTGATGGCGACATTCGCTGGAACTTCGAAAAGTTCCTTGTCAACCGTGATGGTGCAGTTGTTGCACGCTTTCACCCAAAGACATCACCCGATGCGCCCGAAGTAATTTCGGCCATCGAATCAGCGCTGTAAAAATCAATCTTCAAGAAGGGCGCTCAGGCCCCCGAAACGAATGATGCGGAATTCTTCTGCGGCCTCAAGATCGTAACGCGCACCTGTTCCTTGCGAACCACGTCGTATGAACAGATCAATCATTCGTGAAGGATCTCCCGAACGAAGTGCGTCCTCTGCAAGCGGTGCTTTCTTTCCGCCTGTACGTGCCTGCATCACTAATTGGTTTGCATAGTTCAACATCATCGTCACGTGGCATTGTGCTGCCCGTACCTTTTTGTCTAAGACTGAGGAAACATCCACCACATGAGTTATTTCTGTCAGCCTTCGCCCGAAGTACCACCGCTCAAAACATCCGTGCGGTTCAAGCCCGTTTGCAAAGTGCTCCGGATGATGCAGATCGAACTGACTTGTCCAGAATGCTTCGTTGCATGCTTTCGCAACCACTAGATGATCTTCGTTATCTTCGCCGTACATTGAGAACGGATCAAAACTCACTAGTGCGTACGGCTTATACGTACGAATCATTCGAATGATTTTCTCACGCAGTGCAACTTCACTGACATCACCTAGAACATCTGTGTTGTATCCCAATTCAACAATTTCACTGATTCCCAAGACTGACGCCGCTGCCTGAAACTGTTCCGTGTTGTTCATTATCGTTTGTGCTTCAGTGAGCCCATGTGAATCCCAGCGATCGTCAGTAACTCGCACACAAACAACTCGCCACCCCATTTCAGCCCACAAAGCAATGGTTCCTCCGAGAAAGAAAGCTGGGTCATCCGCATGAGGAGACACGAGAAGAATTGTGCGGCCCTCGCCTTTTTCAATTTTCATCGTTTCAATTTGCACAGTGTGATTGTAAACCCGCTTAATCTGCACAACAGTTACTGAGTTAGACTTTTTGACTATGGAGCAACTTGGTATCAATGGTGGTGCACCCGTTCGTACAGCACCTTTCCCTGCATGGCCGGAATTTGATGACACTGAGCGACAGCTTGTACTTGAAGTTCTCGACAGCCGTCAATGGTGGGCTACGCAAGGAACCAAAGTAAAAGAGTTTGAGCGCCAGTGGGGAGACTTTCATGGCACCGGACCCGCAATTGCAGTAACTAACGGCTCACATACTCTTGAACTCGCTCTATTGGGACTTGACGTTGGCGCAGGTGACGAAGTGATCGTCCCAAACTGGACATTCGTTGCTACAGCGGCAGCGGTGCTGATGGTTAACGCAGTTCCTGTTTTGGTTGACGTGGAGTTTGGTACCGGCTGTATTGATCCAGCGGCTGTGGAAGCCGCGATCACACCGCGAACTCGAGCAGTCATTGCGGTACATATCGCCGGTCATCCAGCAGACATGGATGCTTTGTCAACAATCTGCAAGAAGCATGGGTTGGCCCTGATTGAAGACTGTGCGCACGCTCATGGAAGTTCTTGGAACAACCAACCTGTCGGAACCCTTGGCGATGCAGGTTCGTATTCTTTTCAGTCATCAAAACTTATGACTGGTGGCGAAGGTGGTGCAGTTGTTGCGAAAGATCCAGACATTGCAGCAAAAGTGCGCTCATTTTCTGACTGTGGAAGACGCCCCGGTGAATGGTTTTACAGTCATTACGCACTTGGCGGAAACTACAGAATGACCGAATGGCAGGGTGCAATCCTGTTGGCGCAACTCAGCCGCTTTGGTGCGCAACAAAGTGTTCGTGCAAGTAATGCAAACCTCTTGAACGAAGAGCTAGCTCTGATTCCTGGAGTGCACCCTCAATCAAGAGACCCACGGTGCACATCCCAGGGCAACTATTGCTATGTCGTTCGGATTGACGAAAATGAATTTGGCGCTTCGCGCGAGGCGGTGCGCAAGGCATTACTCGCAGAAGGCATCAGCCTCACTATGGCGTATCCAACCATTAACACACTCGATCTCTTTACAGATCCAGCCGGATTCTTGCCACGAGTGAAGTCAAGAGAAGGAATGCAAGATTTTGCGAATCTATCTCTTCCGGTTTCTCAACGACTTGCTGATGAAACTCTTTGGTTCACAACGTCAGTTCTGATGGGCTCAAGTGACGATACACGAGACGTCATTTCTGCCGTTCAAAAAGTGCAGCGACTTGCTCACACTCTTGATTCAGGGTTGTAACAATGAGTGAAGATCTGACACCGACTATCTCGGTACAAGAGATATCAATTCAAGAACTCTTCAGCGAAATCAGTGATGTCACCGTTGTGTACAACGATCCGCCGTGGGAAGCGCTCTCTCAAATTCTTCCAACTCCAACACAGGCAATTTCTGCATGGAACATGGACATTGAACATTTAGAGGAGATAGCTTCCACGACTCATGCAACTTCCACGGTTGTTGGTGTTGGCGGTGGAACTGCATTAGACACTGCAAAGTTTTTGGCCTGGAAACATGGTTCAACTCTTATACAAGTACCCACCATTACCAGCGTTGACGCTGGCTTTACCGACGCAATCGGCGTGCGAGTCAATGGCAACGTTCAATACATCGGAAAGATCATGCCGAAGATGGTCGTTCTTGATATCCCACTTATTCGCAGCGCACCCAAACATCTGAATCGTGCCGGTGTCGGAGACATACTCTCCTGCCACACCGGGCTATTCGACTGGAAACTTGCGATTGATGCCAAACAAGAAGATCGTTGGAGTGAAAATCTCTACGCATTAGGAAGCTCACTGCTTGATGAACTCGAGGCTGCAATTGGCGATATCGGTGCAGTTACCGAATCTGGTGTTCGTTTTGTTGCTGATGCATATCGACGAATTGGAGCAGCATGCGCCGTTGCTGGACATAGTCGCTTTGAAGAAGGCTCTGAACACTTCCTGGTCTACGCCCTTGAACATGCAACTGGCGACCATTATGTGCACGGTGAAGTAGTGGCTATGGGAGTGACCGCCATGGCTTTGGTGCAAGGAAATGATGTGGATCGAGTGCGAAAGATTGTTTCACTTTCCGGTGTTCGTGCGAACCCGCTCGATATCGGAGTCAGTCAACAGCAGTTCTTCGAATCACTGAAGTCTCTAGCTGAATACACAACCAGAGAACGACTTGATTATTCAATTGTCAATACACATGACATTACTGAACTTGAAATTTCTGCGGCCTGGAACACGGTGACTTCATTGCCAAGAGTGAATATATGAAGAGCCCAGAGATTGTCACACTCGGTTACGGGTTTATTGCCGACATGCACATCAAGGCTGCCCGCGAAGTAGGTATCCAGACCGTTGGAGTATCGGGCCATAACGGCGACAAGGCTGCTCAATTTGCTAGTAAACATGGCATCTCTCACACCACCGATGATTGGAAGCAACTCATTGACACCACAACGGCAGACATTGTGGTTGTGTGCACGCCAAATTATTTGCACTATGAACAAACCATCTATGCACTTCAAATGGGTAAGCATGTCTTAGTAGAAAAACCTGCTGCAATGGACACGACCCAGATGATTGAAATGATGTCGGTTGCTCGCGCACAAGATCGACTACTCGCTGTTGGTCATATGTGGCGATACCACCCAGAAGTAATTTCATTTCGAGACTCGATTCGTGCTGGTGAACTTGGAAACATCATTCGCACACACGGATACGGAGTTCACGCTCACTGGGGCCCATCAGGATGGTTCATTGACAAATCACTTGCAGGCGGCGGAGCACTTATTGACATGGGAATCCATGCCATAGATACAGCACGTTTTCTACTCGACGATCCCCAGCCAGTTCGCGTGCAAGCAACAATTGGATTCGGAAAATATGGTGATTACGAAGTCGATGACGACGGCATCATCACTGTCGATTGGGACAACGGAGTGTGCTCAGTTATCGAATCAGGTTGGTGGCAACCAAAACTTCGTGGTCTTGAGGCCGAGACAGAAGTAATGGGCACCACCGGTTATAGCAAGATATGGCCAAACATGCCACCAGTTCCTAAGGGATACAACCACTGTGAGACCGAGATGTATGCACGTCAACTACAAGACGTTGTGGCTTGTAGTTCCTCTGGCGCAACTCCTGCGTGTTCTGCAGAGGTGGGCTTTACTGCACTCGATATTGTCGAGAAGGCGTATAAGGCCGCAGCGGCCTAAAGAATTCCGGCCATTATTTTTGAGCCGAACTCTAGGACACGATCAATCTCTCCGGGTGCAACACCTGCAGTGACAGTTTCATATCTCTCGTCGCCACCTTTTTCTTCAAAATGTTCACGCATGGGTAAATACCGAAAACTCGTATTTGCTAATCCGATGACAAAGGCGCGATCAGACTGATTCAATTCACTCCACCGACGACCAAGCGCAACCAGAACTTCTCCTGGCATTGCCAAAAACTTGAGAGTGTCAATTACGAAGACCTGAATTGGAAAATTGATCGGTGCAGACGGTGTTGGACGAGCTTTTCTGGCGGTCAAACCTAGGTAGTAACAACACGCAATCATGATGCGTCTCATTTCGCTCTCTGACATGTCGTGAGAGATCACTGCGTGCGATGCAGCTGCCCACAGTTGTGACATGGGAACAGTGGTTTGGAAATCGGCACCGAGAAATTCCTTCAAGTCAGCAACGCTCTTGGCTAACCGAACTTCAGCCGCAGCTTCGTCAAGCCCGCCATTGTTTGGCATTAACTCCAAGGTTGAAGACTGCATACCGAGAAGACCATCGTCTGTAGTTGAAGGCTCGTTCATGAGTTCAGCCATCGTGGCTACTACGGCTTCTGCAAGTTGGGCCCCAATTTTTTTGGTGTCCTCAAATGAACTATCGCAATAACCCCGAGGGTCTAATGCGTCACGGCGAGGTGACGTTGCGGGCACTACATCACCTTCTGTTGTGTTGATAAAGAGTGGGGTGACACCGGGCAAAGCTTTTCTAATGGAGCGTTTTGCCTCACCTGGGTAATCAGCTGACACTTCTGGGTTATCCCATCCCATTGTTGTTGGGTGACAACCACTTCCGAACAGCACTGCAAACGGAGAGTCGGACTGTGAATCAATGGCAATCAACACGGGGATTCGAGTATCAACTTCTTGGCTTTCGTCTGGTTTCCAACGATTGAATCCGATTCGAGCATCGCCATAACCGCTGACGATACGTGCGGGGCGACGGGAGTGAAAGGCGTCGATACCGACTTTAACAAGCGCCTCGGTCAGTTGTTCTGAGAATCGCTGGACTCCAATGGCTGATCCCGACGGATCATGCGGAACAGGAGCTGAATGCGTATGTGAAGCGGCCAACAAAATGCGATTCGAATCAATACCAGTTGCATTCTGAATCTGGGTAACTACTTCCTTTGTCACAGGAGCGGCCATCGCAATCAAATCTGCGGTGATGACCAACATTGGTTCATCTTCGCCAATGCAAAGTGCCACCGTCTCGATTGCATCGTGAACAGACTCAGACGGTGTAATTCTCTGACCAAAACCACCAAGCATGACTGGATATGACGGCGTGATATCAGCTGATGCGACACCAACAAAAGTTGTAATCATGTTTCCCCCGAGTAAGCCTCGGTACTGAAACTAAGCCTTTTCGGCGGCAACAAACGAGTCGAGAGCGGGACCGCTCTCAAGACTTGTAATCAATGCGTAACGCGGGAAGTCATGGTTGTGAACAACAACGTGCCAAAGCCGCTGCGTGTCAACAACAAATCGAGAACCCTTACTTAACGGCACACGACGTTCTGTTGCCCGGTCTGGCAAGCCATCTGGCCCATTGTCCATCAGCAACATATAGCTATCGGGGCTGTCAGTCAGTTCTAGCCACGTGCGAACTACCCAACCCTCATTGTCTGGATTGAAACGATTGTTGTCATCACGGTGAATGTTGCGCAAAGCCTGCTCGTGATTTTGCGGCTCTAGTTTGATGATGCGCACGCGACCGAAGTTTGCACCAATGGAATCAACGTATTTCTTCAGTGTTGGAGCAGATGCTGCATTCGAAGTCCACAGTGCGTCTTTGTCTGTTTTGCCCTTGTCCCAAAAACCACGGCAATCAAGTTCACCATCTGCAGAAGCGAGCGGCGCAAAATTTGTGTCGCCACCACTTTTCCAATCCATGTACTCAAGTGATTCCCATTCAGATGCAGGAACATCAAACGGTGCATTACGTAATGCGACAAAACCAGTCTCTGCTAAACAGTCGAGACGAACATGTGGTGTCTGCAATGGAATTGCAACGGACCAGTGTTCTTGTGTTGGCCAGAATGCGGTGCTCATGAGTTCATTGTACGGAGTTGCGAGTACTGAATGGAAGGACCAATGTCACGGTTGCATGGTGGTAGTTGCACCTATCGGTACAAAACCCGTAGCGGGTGGTAACAACAGCACTGTTCCTGCATCAACACGATCAGGATTCTTTATCTTGTTCAACGCAACAAGAGCAGGCGCACTGATCTTTAGTCTTTCGGCAATGGCATACAACGACTCACCCGGAAGAACTGTGTACTTCAATGGAGGTGCGGTGTTGGCCGGAGAAATACTTGTACTCGTAGTAGTCGTGCTTACCTTCGTGGACGATGTTGACTCGCCATCTGTCAACAAGTATGAAAAGAACGCAAGCAGTCCGAACAAGCATGTGCTCCATAACAAATACATATGGAGCCGAGTGCGAAGGAACATTGATGTCATGTTATGTCGGTCACAGCCTGATGTGCAGTACGCCCCATAAGGGAATTCGAATCGCACTGTTCTAATCTGTATGGTTCATGACTCCTGAGACTCGCTCCTTCCCCGGCGCCGAACGCCCAGCCCGTTCATACCGTCACAATGCCGACGGCGTTGACATTGCGGTCTATGAATGGGGCGCCGAATCAAACCCACCACTCTTTCTGGTGCATGGTGGGTCTGACTTTGCGGGCACCTTCGACGTTTTTGCCCCCCTCATCGCTGCTGCCGGATACCGCGTCATCGCGTGGGACCATCGCGGTCATGGCGACAGCCAACACGCCGCCCTCTACGGATGGGACGCAGATATCCGCGACGCGCTGTCGGTGATGTCTGCAATCACCAACAAAGCTGCTCCCGTCATCGCGCATTCAAAGGGTGGAGCGCTCATGATGCAGCTCGCAGACTCCTGCCCATACCGCATTTCGGCAATGGTCAATATCGACGGCATGCCGAGCAAACGTCGTATGCCTGATGTTCCCGATCATGATCAGTCGCGATTGCTTGCAGACTCCATCGGGTCATGGCTTGATTTCCGTCATGAAGCTGCAGCATCAGAACGTAAGCCAGGAACTTTGATCGACCTCGCGCAACGCCGCGGAAAAATGAACCCACGTCTTTCTGTTGAGTGGCTTGAATATCTCGTAACAATCGGCGCACAACAAGATGCAGATGGTTGGCGTTGGAAACTTGATCCCACAATGCGCTTCGGTGGCTTTGGTCCGTGGCGTCCCGAGTGGGCATCACTACGTATGGCTGCACTCACTATGCCATTCCTCGGATTACTCGGCACCTTTGACGAACCAATGGGTTGGGGCGCTCGCCCACGTGATGTGCTGCCATGGATACCTTCAAGCGGTCGCTTAGAAGTTCTTGAAGGAATCGGCCACTTCATTCACATTGAAGAACCAGAGCGTGTCAGCAAAATGATTTTGGAGTTCCTGTCATGAACACAGTGATGTTGCAACACAACAAAATCACTCTTGCATTGCACGAGGTTCGTCCCGGAACTGGTCGTGCACTTTTGTTCCTTCATGGACTGGGTGAAAGCGCAGCCATGATGTCGACACTCTCTGTTGATTGGGCTGGCCCAGTATGGGCTCTTGATTTCACTGGTCACGGTGAGTCATCTATTCCCGCCGGCGGCGGTTATTCCTCTGAAATCCTTATGGCAGATGCCGATATAGCCCTTCGTCACATTGGTGAAGCCACTGTTGTTGGCAGAGGACTCGGTGCGTACATTGCTTTTCTTATTGCTGGTGCGCGACCAACATTGGTACGCGGCGCGGTATTGCTTGATGGCCCTGGACTTGCGGGTGGTGCAATTCATGCAACGTCAAATACCGAGATCACATCGGGTGGAAATCGCACAGGAACAACACCTGACCCATGGGCCCTGATTGAGTTGTCACGTGATGCTCGACCTCCCACTTACACCACAACATTTGCGCGTCTTGCTGTAAGCGGTTCAGGAATTGCAGACCCAATTGCTGTTACGTGCAAAGTTGCACCACCATGGGTGGAAGCAATTCGTGCAGAACCTGGCGTGATGATTGACATCACTCTGCAAGATGCTTTAGATATCTACGCCGCGGTTTAGATATCGCGCTGGGTAACAGCGTCTGCAAGATCAAGAAGCGCCTCATGCGCAGTGCCCTGAATCATTTTCTTATCTAAAGACGCAACTGCTTCGTCACGAAGAGAAACGATGAGTGATTCCATTTCGGTAACTGCACCAGTTGCCGAAACAACTTCTTGCACTGCCGATACATCTTCACTTGACATTCCAGGCGTTCCGATGGAATCCAGAATTTTCAATTGCGAGGCGGACGCAAGTGCGTATGCACGAGCCAACATGGGGGTTGGCTTACCTTCGAGGAAATCTCCACCAACAGGTTTTCCTGTGATTGAAGAATCACCGAATGCGCCCAACATGTCATCACGCATTTGAAAAGCATCGCCCAGTGGCAAGCCATATGCAGAGAGCATCGGCATGAGGTTCGTCCCGGCTTCTACACTGGCTGCTACTGCACCAAGGTGTAGCGGGCGTTCAATGGTGTACTTGGCGCTCTTATAGCGGCAAATTCGTTCGGCTATTTCAATACGACGTTCGCGGCGGGCCGAACCCAAAGTGTCGAGATACTGACCAATATTCATTTCCATACGGAGGTCGTGCCATATAGAGCGAGCGGCCGAAGAAATGTCATCCATCAACTTGTCTGACATCACGTAGGTAATGTCTCCAATCAGAATTGCTGCGCCTTCGCCAAACCGACGTGATTCCCCCGCCATCAGCTCTGCACTATGCATGTCTGACATACGGCGGTGAGTAGTGGTGTTTCCACGGCGAGTCTCTGCATCATCTATGACATCATCGTGAAACAAAGCGAATACATGAAGTAACTCAATTGCTGCACCAATGCGGAACTGTTGCCCATCTGCTGGGTCACCACCTGCTGCTACCCAACCCCAATAGGCGAACTGTGGCCGCAGACGTTTCCCGCCACCAAGAACTAACGATTCAATTTCGTCGAAAACTGTTTCAAGATCTTCATCGACTCGAGACCATGCCTGTCGCTCATTGTCGACAGCATTTGTGAGAACTTCATTTACGCGCGAAATGATTGCGCTGGCATCACTCATTCGTCTTCGTCTTCTTCATCGAAATCTGATTCTTCAAATTCAATATCAGCAACAAGTGTGTCAACAGTAAGTTGCGCTGCTGTAATACGTTCGTTGCACCACGTAATGAGAAACGAAGCCCGTTCTACTTTGGTAGCCAGCACATCAACATCAATTGAATTGGAATCAAGTTGAGAAAGAATTGATTCAATCTCTGTCATCGCTTCTGCATACCCTGCTGGTGCAGCTTGTGTTGTTTTCTTAGCGGCCATTAGGCAACTCCTTCTACTGTGCTGGTGATGCTGCCGTCGGCAAGCGCTGTGACAACTGTGTCACCCTTTTTGATATCTGAAATTGAACGAACAACATTGCCCGACGAATCGCGTGTAATGCTCCAACCGCGAGCCATTGTGGTGACGGGGTCAAGCAAACGAACCGATGCGGCATGCATCATGAGTTTTTGGGTTTGACGTTCAAGAGCGGTACGAGGTCGAGTGCGAAGGCGTTCAACTGATACTGCGATGCGAGAACGTGCACGCTCTACTGCAGTTTGCGTCAGAGATCGCAATGAACCAGCACTGTATGAAAGGTCAGAGAGGAAGTTTTCAACAATCGCAATGACTGATTGAGCACATGCAGTCGGTGTTTTGTTGGCGGTGTGGGCCACGATGTCAGCAATGCTCGTATCAATTTCATGACCAATACCTGTGAACACCGGGTGCGCGCATTTTGAAATTGCCATTGCAATTTGCTCATCATCGAAAGCTGCAAGGTCGCCTTTTGAACCGCCGCCGCGCATCAACATCACAAGATCAATGTCATCGCGACGTGAGAGCGAATTGAGAGCTGCCACTATCTGCGACACAGCAGCATCACCTTGCACTCGAACATCACAGAACGTAATTGCAAATCCGATTCCGGATTCGGTGAGGTGCTGTTGAGCATCAGCCCACCCAGCAGCTTGGCTAGACGAAATGATTCCGAGTCGCAGTGGAACTAAGGGGACAGGAATTCGCTTATTGATCTTGTCAACACCTTTTTCCATGAGCTGACGCAGTAGTTCTTCACGTTTGGCAGCCACATCACCGGCAGAGAATTGCGTATCCACATCAGTGGCAATGAGATTCAATTTTCCGAATGGTCCGTAATACTCAACGCGACCAAATAAACGAACCTTCAGGCCGTCTTTCAGTTCAATTCCCTGTTGGCGTAATTTGGTTTGCACATTGCGCAGAGGCCCAGCAAACAAGTTGATATTCAGTTGCGCTTTAACGCCATCAACATTTTCAATCAGCGTGAAATACGCATGAGGGTTTGGTTTCCGAAGACCTTGAATCTCGCCTTCGACCCACACGCCTTCGTCGAAAGATGCCTTGAGAACGTGATTGAGGACTTCAGTAAATTGACCGACACTGAATGACGGAACCCCATTGATGAATTCGACCTCGGCTGCCATTGTGTCTACTCTACGGAAGACGCAGACAGTCCGAAGGAACCACCGGCACGAACCTGAGATGCATACATGGCATCAAGTGCCATTAGTTCATCATGTGTTCCCTGTTCCATTATGTGGCCATCATCAAGAACCACAATTCGGTCTGCATCGCGAATAGTAGATAATCGGTGAGCAATCACAATGGCAGTTCTGCCGTGCAGTGCCGATTCAAGGGCCTCTTGAACTAAAGCTTCGTTCTCGTTGTCGAGATGGCTTGTTGCTTCATCAAGAATCATGATGGCAGGGTTCTTCAGCAGCATTCTCGCAATAGCTACGCGCTGTTTCTCTCCGCCCGAGAATCTGTATCCGCGCTCGCCCACCAAAGTTGAGTACCCGTCTGGCAAGGCGGCAATGGTGTCGTGAATACGTGCCGCCACACATGCAGCAACTATGTCGGCTTGTGTTGCATCGGGTTTCGCGTACCGAAGATTGTCGCCGATTGATTCATGAAACAGATGTGGGTCTTGAGTTACAACACCAATGGCATCGTGCAACGTATCCCCGGTTAAGTCACGCACATCAATGCCGTCTACGCGCACAGCCCCTTGCGTCACGTCATACAAGCGCGGCACAAGTGTTGCAAGCGTGCTCTTGCCAGAACCACTGGAACCAACAATGGCAACCGTCTCTCCGCTTGCAATCTTCAGCGACAGGCCTTTCAATACGTCTACGTCAGGGTCACTGCTGGTTGAGCCAGGTGCTTCTAACGAAGCGACAGATGATTCTGATGCAGGCGGGTATCGAAACACCACATTGTCGAATTCAACTTCACCGCGCGGATCAACCAAGTCAACTGCACCTGGCCGGTCGAAAATTGCAACAGGTGCATCAAGCACTTCAAATACGCGATCAAAAGACACAAAGGCAGTAATCACTTCAATACGCGCATTCGTTAAACCAGTGAGTGGTTGATAAATGCGCTGTACGAATGCTGCCATTGCAACAAGTGTTCCGGCGGAAATTCCACCGGACACCACAAGGTGTGCACCGATGCCATAAATTGCTGCAGCACCCATTGCGCCAACAAGACCAAGTGCTACAAAGAACACACGACTGTAGAGAGCAGCCTTTATTCCCGTATCTCGAACTCCGGCAGCTCGACCAGAGAAAGTTGCGACTTCACGCTCGCGACGTCCGAATAACTTCACAACCATTGCACCAGCAACATTGAAACGCTCGTTCATTTGCGTATTCATCTCAGCATTGATCTCCATCTGCTGACGCGCAATGGACCCTAACTTCTGTCCAACACGTTTTGCAGGAACGATAAACAGTGGCAGAACGATGAGAGATAGCAACGTCAGACGCCACTCAAGTGCAATCATCGCGACCAAAGTTGTTACTAACACCACAACGTTTGAAACAACACTTCCCAAAGTGTTTGTGACTGCGTTTTGTGCGCCAACAACATCGTTGTTGAGGCGACTTGTCAAAGCACCAGTTTGTGTGCGAGTAAAGAATGCGATGGGCATCTGTTCAACTTTGTCGAACAGTGCGACGCGTAGGTCATAGATAAGGCCTTCGCCAATTCGAGAACTTAACCAACGCTGAACAATGGCCAGTCCAGCATCTGCAATTGCTGCAAATACGAGAATGATCGCAAGTGTCGTGATGAGACCGCGATTCTCCTGGGGAATGGCGCGGTCAAGAATCGCCCGAAACAACAACGGTGGCGCAAGGGCCAAAAGAGCAGACACGCAGATAGCCGTGAGAAAGACAATGATGTCTGTGCGATACGGGGTGGCAAAAACCCAAACCCGACGCAGAGATGCCCGCTGAACTTTGGCACCCTTTACCGCAGCACCGTCTCCTGGCAACATCATGTGGGGACCCATACGCACCCTATTGAGGCTACGGGCGTTACTACGCCTAGTGTCATATACGTGATGCGTCGTTGTCTTGCTGTTGGTGCCCTCCTTGTGATGGTCAGTGCATGCTCCTCTGGCTCAAGTTCGTCAGACTCCACTCCTGATACGCGCGCTCCGGTGTCGACCCTTTATGCGCCAGCCGAAGGTGGCACCCTCAAGTGGAAATCCTGCTCAGGCGATTCTCTTGATCCTTTGCAATGTGCTCGTTTGAGCGTGCCATTTGACTACAACAACCCTTCGAAAGGTTCGTTCTCACTCAAACTGGTCAAGCACCCCGCAAAAATCCGCACGAAACGAGTCGGCTCGATGCTCGTCAACCCAGGTGGGCCTGGCTTCGGTGGAACCGACCTGCCAGAAAATGCCGAATCGTATTTCAGCACCACTCTTATTGACACCTTCGACATCATCGGGTGGGACCCACGCGGAACAGGAGAATCAACGCCAGCAGTTGATTGTGTTGACAACTACGACAAATACTTCACTGATGATCCAACTCCAGAAACCGAAGCTGAGCATCAAGTTCTGATTGACGTCTCAAAAGCGTTCAATGCAGAGTGCGAAAAGCGAAGTGGAGAAATTCTTCCCTACATTTCTACTAACGCAACCGCTCGTGACATGGACACGATTCGCGCTGCACTCGGGGAAGAGAAGATCACATTTTTCGGCTTTTCATACGGCAGCGAACTAGGCGCCACATGGGCCACCATGTTTCCAAGCACCGTCCGTGCAGCAGTTCTTGATGGCGCAACTGACCCAACGTCGAACTACATGCAAGGCGGCCTTGATCAAGCAAAGGGATTCGAAACTGAATTCACAAAATTCCTTGCGCAATGTTCCGCAAACAAGAAGTGTCCGTTTTATAACAACGGTGACGCAGAGGGCGCGTTTGACAAATTAATCAAAGAGTTAGATGAACGTCCACTCGTTGTCTCAAAGAGTCGCGCTTCGGTAAACCAAGCGATTGCGTACACAGCAGTTTCACAAGCCATGTACTCATCAACAATGTGGCCAGAACTTGAAGTTGCACTGAGGGATGCGCAAGAAGGCGACGGAGCCGGACTGATGTCTCTTTTTGATTCGTATTACCGACGCACACCAGATGGGAAATACGGGAACGAACTAGAAGCGTTTAATGCCATCATGTGTCTTGATGACCCAGGTCCAAAGACAGTTGAAGAAACTGATTCATACATTCCGAAATTCTTAGAAGTCGCACCTCGACTAGGTATCAGTTTCACCGGCGGCTACACATGTGTCTTTTGGCCAGCCAAAAAAGACCAACGAATTGAAATCACTGGTAAGGGCGCTGGCCCCATCATGGTTGTGGGCACAACAGGTGATGCCGCTACCCCACTTGCAAGTTCACAAAAGATGGCATCTACTCTTGAAGATGGTCGCCTCATCGTCGTATCCGAAGATCGCCACACTGGGTACGGCGCGAACGATTGTGTCGTCTCGGCAGTTGATAAATACTTGATCACAACGAAAGTTTCCTTCGCTGAAAAAGCCTGCTGACGAATCATCGTTAGCACTGTCGTAATGGAGGAAGGAGGGGGATTTGAACCCCCGGAGAGTTACCCCTCAATGGTTTTCGAAACCATCCCATTCGGCCGCTCTGGCACCCTTCCGTGTGAAAAAGGTTA
>Ga0208720_1000032_pt1 | contig 37229 bp, 34 predicted proteins | sample LakMenEpi20Apr10_FD_150716 | JGI IMG/M metagenome (GOLD analysis project Ga0208720, IMG submission 150716) | Freshwater microbial communities from Lake Mendota, WI - 20APR2010 deep hole epilimnion (SPAdes) | ecosystem: Environmental > Aquatic > Freshwater > Lake > Epilimnion/Euphotic zone ...
TGAAGTACAACTTGTCGGAGACCAACACGGAAACGTGGTGTGGATTTCCACGCGTGACTGCTCTGCGCAGCGTCGTCACCAAAAGCTCATTGAAGAAGCTCCAGCACCTGGTCTTCCAGCAGGTGTTGAAGAAGCAATGGGTGCAGCTGCCGTTAAGGCAGCAAAAGCTGTTGGCTATTACAACGCCGGAACCGTGGAATTCATTTTCCAAGACGGAGATTTCTTCTTCCTTGAAATGAACACTCGCCTTCAGGTTGAGCATCCAGTTACTGAAGTCATCACAGGAATCGACCTTGTTGAATGGCAAATCCGTGTTGCATCTGGCGAGAAGTTGCCAATGACTCAAAAGGAAGTTCTTGCTGCCCGTCGCGGTCATGCAATTGAAATTCGTATCAACGCTGAAAACCCAGCAGGTGGAAAGTTTCTTCCATCACCTGGGCCGATTACAAAGCTTGTTGCACCAGACGGTTTTGGTGTGCGCTTTGACGCCGGATACGAATCAGGCGATGAAATCAGCCAGTACTACGACAACCTTGTCGGAAAAGTAATTGTGTGGGGTCGCGATCGCGATGTCGCAATCGCCCGTGCAATTCGTGCACTGAAAGAAATGGTTGTGGAAGGAATTGCCACCACCATTCCTGCCGATATCGCAATTCTTGAACACCCCGACTTTGCGTCGGTCACTCACTCAACTAAGTGGGTTGAAGAAGTTCTTGATTTGTCACATATTGGTACCGCGCCGATTACTCCTGCCGGAGACGACAACGAGCCTCTTGTACAGCGCACCACCACGGTTGAAGTCAATGGTCGTCGCTTTGATGTGAAGTTGTGGGTTCCTGAATCTGCTGGTGTTGCTTCACCAAGTGCAAAGGCCAAGAAGCCAACACGTAGCGCAGCAGCGGGTGGCGGTGCCGGCGGCGGAAGCGGCAAGGTGTCTGTACCGATGCAGGGAACAATCGTCAAAGTTCTTGTTGAAGTAGGACAAACAGTTGAAGCTGGTCAGAGTGTCGTTGTTTTGGAAGCCATGAAAATGGAAAACCAAATCGAAGCAGACAAATCAGGCATAGTAAAAGCAATCAACGTCAAGACCGGCGACACAGTCGGCGCTGGTGACGTTGTAGTAGTTATCGAGTAATTACTCGGCGGCATCAGCGAGGGCTTCGGCCAACGCTGGGTGCACCAACAAAGATTCTTCAATGTCAGTGACTTTGAGGTTTGCTGTAACTGCAAGAGCAATAACACTGATCAACTCGGCAGCATGACGGCCGACAATTGAGCCGCCCAGTACTTCACCAGTTGCAGGGTCGCTAATGATCTTCACGAAACCTCGAGAGTCATTATTGATTAGTGCTTTTGCTGTTGTTGAGAACGGCACCTTTGTGACACGAATTTTTCTACCCGATGCAAAAGCTTCCGCTTCCGCTAAGCCCACATCAGCAATTTCAGGTTCAGTAAATATGGCAGATGCTGCTTTGTCGTAATCGAGATGACGGTGCGGACCTTTCGGGCCACCCACAACTTGTTCAGCAACCTTGCGACCTTGCATGGCTGCAACTGACGACAAGGGAAGCTTTCCACTGACATCACCTGCTGCATAAATGTGTTCGATATTGCTTTGGCAATGACGGTTGATGGGAATGTATCCGCCATCTGTAACAACGCCCACTTCTTCAAGGCCAAGTCCTTCAGTGTTTGGCAGAGATCCAATGGCCAGAACCACATGGGTTGTTTCAGAAACGCGCCCGTCGTCGCAAACAACACGAACGCCATTCTCTGTGCGTTCAACTGAAGTTGCGCGTGCACCTTTGAACAGTCGTACGCCACGTGAAAGAAATGAATCTTCAAGCACTGCTGCGACTTCGGGGTCTTTGCTTGGCAGTACCTGTTGACGACTTACTACCAAAGTTACTTTTGAACCGAACGATGCAAACATGTGTGCAAATTCAACTCCGGTTACACCTGACCCAATGATTGTGACGCTGTCAGGAAAACTGCGTGGCGGGTAACAATCGCGAGTTGTGAGAATGCGATCACCATCAGGAGTAACAAAATTTGGGATGCGTGGCCGTGAGCCCGTGGAAATAAGAATGTCGTCGGCTTCAAGAACATGGGCGGTCCCGTCAGCAGCATCAACATGAACCGTGTGAGCGCTTGCAAGACGTGCGGTACCAAGAATGACCGTGACGCCTTGGCTCTGCAGCAAGTTATGAACGTCATTTGAAAGATGATTCTTGATGCTTTCAATACGCGCCGTGAGCGCCTCTACATCAACTTCTGCTGTTCGGTTTTCTAGTCCCATGCCTGACAAATTGTCAGTAAAACTCATTGCGCCACCGGTTGCGATCATTGCCTTTGAAGGCACGCAGTCCAAAAGGTGCGCAGCGCCACCAAGTATCTCGCGCTCGATCAAGGTGACTGAAATGCCCCGGCGAGCAGCAGCAGACGCCGCCGAATGACCTGCAGGGCCTCCACCGATAATGACTAATTTTTTATCGACGTTCACGTTCGTCAGGTTATCGGTGCTGTCGTTGTAGTGCTGACTGGGATAGAGGTCGTGGAGGTAGTTGTTGACTCAACGGGCACAGTGGTGGTCGATGTTGTCGTGGTTCCAAATTGAGGAATCTTCATCGCCGGTAAGGGGGCCCTATTGGGGCAATACCGTGATGGATACCCCAATTGGTCTCTGCGTTCTCCCACATATTCAAAATGCATGCCATCTGCTGGCCAAAAGTTCCCACCCCAGGCAAATCCCCACTTACGAAAGATTCGTACCACAGCACAATTCATCTGCGGGACACCGCCTTGTGGGTTTGTATCTGTGTTGATGTCGATTGCCATTCCCCACGCGTGGCGAGATGGCGCCCCGAAATTTCCGGCAAGCCTGTTGTAGCGCCCCACAAAGCAGCCGCCGTACCGATTTGAATTTTGCGTGTTAACAAATCGCGAAAGCCCTGCTCTCTTTATTTCAGTGAGAGCACCTTGAATTGCATCGACAACAATTCGATGACAGTTGTTGCCTAATTTGATATCCGTGTATCGCATCTTCCATGCGATATTGCGAGATGTCCACGAACCGGCAACAAGTATGGAACTTCCAAATGTTGGTCGATATGAAAATTCACCAAGAAGCTTCTTTACGGTTGCAGTGCCTAAAGTTCCGTCAGGATTATTCCTGTCCCACGATGTCCGTAGTCGATACTCGGTTCCAATCCTGATGCCCTTTTTCTTCAGCCCTGAAAGCACGGATGCTGGCGAAACAATGTCCGTGACTGCAATACGCGAGACGGGCATTTCCCCCAGCGATGCAGCAGCTGAACTGGACATGAATAAATCACCTGAGTTGACGAACTCATCGGCAACTATTGCGCCAACAGTAAAGGGATGCATCCAAAACTTCCGATCACGCAATATCAACACATCACCTACTTGCGCACCCCGAACTTTGGCCGCGGTTTCGCCCATCAACACTTGACCACTAGTCACAACTTTTGCCATTGCGTCTCCACCAGTCGCTTGCACATACGTGCTTGAAGCAACCATCGTTGCCATCGGAATACGCCACCCCTCACCAAGTCGAAACATATCCTTGCCTGCTCGCGTCTGGGCTGTCAGCGAGATGGTAGGAAACTTCACCACATGAGGCGTTGCACCCCCTGCGATAACACCAGCACTGATCTTTTTCACCTCTAGTGGTGTCAAGTTCGACGCTGTTGATACTGACATTGTGGGCTGAAGCCCCTCAGTTGGAAATTCATTCGACTCGACTGCAACTGCGCGAGAACTGATAACCGACAGCACCAGGGCAGTAATCACAAGTGAGGTCCTCCATCGCACCCTTTTGACCGTAGTTGATTAATGACTTCACCGTTCAGTAGGCGGGCGAACTACCGTAGAGAGTCTGTGAGCGATGAATCTGTAGAACTAGGAACTAATGGCCTCGAGCAAGAAAAGGCTCGACGTCTTGGCTCGCTTGATGCACTTCGAGCGCAAGGTACTAACCCGTACCCATACCGGTTTGATCGCAGCCATACTCTTGGTGAGATTCGCAATGAATTCGGCGCCCTTGAGGCTGGATCTGAAACCGAGACCCACGTCACCGTTGCTGGCCGAATTCTTCTGAAGCGTGATCAAGGAAAACTCATCTTTGCCACTCTGCAAGACCGCGAAACCTCAGTTCAGTTGTTCGTATCTAAAGCCATCGTTGGTGACGATGCATTCGATGCCATCAATAATCTGGATCTTGGAGACTGGGTAGGCACAACAGGCATTGTTATGACAACCCGAAAGGGTGAGCTGTCAATCAAAGTTGATTCAGTTGTTCTCCTCTCAAAGGCAGTTCGTCCACTTCCCGACAAATGGCATGGGCTTACCGACACCGATACTCGTTACCGCCAGCGTTATGCAGATCTCATTGGTAATGAAGAATCACGTCGCATGTTTGCTGTTCGCCATGCAGTCATTGCAAGCTTTCGCCGCACTCTGCATGAACGCGGATTCATCGAAGTAGAGACACCTGTTCTGCATGTTGAACCAGGCGGTGCTCATGCACGACCTTTCGTGACTCATCACAACGCACTCGACATGACCTTGTACCTGCGCATAGCGCTGGAATTGCACCTCAAGCGACTCATCGTCGGCGGAATGGAACGAGTATTCGAAATTGGCCGCGTGTTCCGTAACGAAGGAATCTCAACACGCCACAACCCTGAATTCACGATGATGGAGCTGTACCAAGCATTCGCGGATTACACAGACATCATGGACCTCACCGAAGTTCTCTTCGTTAACGCTGCAAATGATGCGACCGGCTCATCCACAGTTTTGATTGACGACATCCCCGTCGATCTTGCTAAGCCATGGCGCAGAGTACGCATGATTGACCTTGTAAAAGAAGCGACAGGTGTTGAAGTGCACCCGTCGCAACCACGTGAGCAACTTGTGACACTTGCCGAAAAGCATGGCGTCAAAGTTCTGCCACATTTTGGACCAGGAAAAATCATCGAAGAACTCTTTGAAGCAACCTGTGAAGCAGCGCTTCGTGAACCAACCTTTGTTACCGGACATCCTGTCGAAATCAGTCCGCTGGCTCGCGTGGACCGCAATGACCCACACCTCACAGAACGATTCGAATTGTTTGTTGGTGGACGCGAATTAGCAAATGCATATTCAGAACTCAATGACCCTGTCGAACAACGTCTTCGCTTCGAAGATGAACAGAAGTCAAAAGAGGCCGGTAACGCTGAAGCCGGCTCTGTTGATGAAGACTTCTTACGTGCCGTGGAATACGGAATGCCCCCAACCGGTGGTCTTGGTATCGGCATGGACCGCTTAGTCATGCTGATCGGCAACGCACAATCAATTCGTGACGTCATCTTGTTCCCTACTCTTCGCCTGGAGGCTTTCTAATGTCAGATCACGCATGGGGTGTTGGTATCGCAACACTTGATTCACACGGAGCAACACTTGACGTGCGCTTTCGCACTGTCGGCCTAGGGAAGTTCTCCCCTGCCGATGCACCTTCACATCAACCAAGTGTTGATACAGATCGTGATCGTGGTGTTGCGTTTGAAGCAGTCACAATTGAGATAGAAATCTCCGCTGCGCCAACTAGTGCAGCAGACGTCTACCTACGTCTGAACCTTTTGTCACAGCGCTTTGTCAAGCCACGCACTATCAACCTTGACGGTGCGTTCGGATTACTACAGAACGTTGCATGGACATCACGTGGTCCTGTTGCAGTCGAGGCACTTGAATCAGTCGCATGGAACCTTGCACAACGGGGCGAACATCTTGTCGTGCACGGTGTTGACAAATTCCCACGCATGACCGACTACGTGGTCCCTTCCGGTGTGCGCATTGCAGACGCCAGTCGCGTGCGCCTCGGAGCACACCTTGCGCCAGGCACCACAGTGATGCACGAAGGTTTCTGCAATTTCAATGCCGGAACATTGGGTGCATCAATGGTGGAGGGTCGCATCTCTGCTGGCGTCATCGTTGGTGACGGGTCAGACATTGGTGGCGGCGCATCAATCATGGGAACTCTTTCTGGTGGCGGAAAAGAAATGGTCACCATTGGCGAACGTTGCCTTCTCGGCGCAAACGCAGGAATCGGCATCAGCCTTGGCGATGACTGCATCGTGGAGGCAGGCCTCTACGTCACTGCTGGCACTGTTGTCATTGACCCTTCAGGTTCAAAAGTAAAAGCAAAACTCCTTTCTGGTCAGTCGAACTTATTGTTCCGCCGCAATTCATTAACAGGCGCAGTCGAAGTCATCGCTCGCTCTGGTTCATGGGGCGGCCTCAACGCTGACCTGCACAAGAACTAATGACACCTGAGGAACTAGAAAATCTCATTTCGGCACGTCGCAGCAATTTGCTGATTGATGCATCTAAAGAAGTTGACCCTGCTCTAGTAGACCGCATTGTTAGTTCTGCACAATGGGCACCTAACCACAAACGCACGTGGCCACTGAGAGTCGCCATCATTACCGGCAACTCCAGAAGAACTCTTGGCGACACAATCGCTGATGCAATGGCAGCTCATGGCGATGACGAAATGAAAGTCACAAAAACACGCGGCAAATTCATGCGATCACCAGTGATCATTGTCGTTGCTGCTGCCGAAGGCGCAACCCAGAACGAGACCGAAGAGAACAAGTACGCAGTTGCTGCTGGTGTTCAGAACATGTTGTTGATGGCGGAATCATTTGGGCTAGCAGCATTGTGGGGATCTCCGGCAAAAGGTGCAAATGGTGCAATCACCACACTCTGTTCCATGGAGTCCACGGATCATGTGATGGGAATTGTTTATCTTGGTTGGCCAACTCAATCAGTCGCTGCTCCACTTCGCCCAAACATCAACATCACTCGCCTGACATAAGAAAGTTCGTGCAGCTGACGTCAGAACTTTTTGATGAGGTTTGCAAACCACTCATCGGGATCATCAATACGACCACGTAATGAATCCCATGTGCGAGTGATTCCATCTCGACCACGTTGCGGGTGAGACGCAATGTGGTCTGCAACAGCGCGTGAGCGATTCAAAACTTCGCTGTCGGCAACAACCTCTGAAACAAGTCCAAGTTCCACCAAGTCGGCGCCCACAATGCGATCGCCAACAAGGACAACACGGTCTGCAACTGCTTGCGAATGCTTCAGATGCAACCACGCTTGGCACATGGGGGCAGGAACACCCATCGCAATTTCACCTACCTGCAGAAACGACGATTCCCCGGCAACAACAATGTTTGCTGCAAGTGCAAGCGCTGCACCAGCATTGATGGCATACCGCTCGAGAGCCACGACCACGGGCACACGACACTTGTAGATAGCGGCATGAACTTCTACCCACGCTGTCAACGGTTCATTCTTTAGGTCAGCGCCTGCGACTTTGAGATCTATACCGCTACAAAATGCGCCGCCAGAGCCAGACAACAATATGCAACCGACATCAGATGGAACATTGAGAAAAGCATCACGCAGTTCAACAGCCAGCTGTTGCGTAATCGCATTCTTTCGGTCTGGGCGATTCAGAACAATGTCGAGTCTGTTCCCGACTCGTTCAACAATGACGTTCTGTTCGCTCATGGCGAGCACTACCGGCCAGGCTTATAGGTGCCGTACACGTCACGAAGAGCATCGCTGACTTCTCCGAGAGTTGCGTGAGCGCGCAGTGCTTCTTTCATCGGAATCAGGATGTTGTCTGTGCCACGGGCAGCGGCACGAACTTCTTCAAGAAGTGCTGCAACCTTTGCGTGGTCACGATTTTCTTTGAACTTCTTCAGACGTGCCAATTGACCAACAGCAAGAGTTGGGTCGATTGGGAACACATTGGGCTCCCCTTCGCCTTCTACTGTGAACTTATTGACGCCAACAATCACGCGCTCGTCATCATCAATTGACTTTGTGTATTCATACGCACTTTGTTCAATTTCATCCATTTGGAAGCCAGCTTCGATGGCATCAACAGCACCACCCATTGCATCGATGCGCTCGATGTATTCCCAGGCAAGACGTTCCACTTCATCAGTCAATGATTCAACGAAATATGACCCTGCAAGAGGGTCTGGAGTATCAGCTATTCCACTTTCATACCCAATAACTTGCTGAGTGCGTAATGCGATACGAGCTGCTGCTTCGGTGGGAAGGCCAAGAGCTTCGTCGTAACCATTTGTGTGCAGACTCTGTGTTCCGCCCATCACTGCGGCCATTGATTGCAGCGCTACACGCACTACGTTGTTCAGTGGCTGTTGAGCTGTCAAGGTGCTGCCACCTGTTTGTGTGTGGAAGCGAAGCAGTTTGCTTGATTCCTTCTTTGCACCAAAACGCTCGGTCATGATCTTGTGCCACATGCGGCGGCTTGCACGGAACTTTGCTACTTCTTCGAAGAAGTTGTTATGACCATTCCAGAAGAAAGACAAACGTGGTGCGAAATCATCAACATCAAGTCCTGCATCAACTGCTGCCTGAACATATGCGATGGCATTGGCCAAAGTAAATGCGATTTCTTGTACAGCAGAACTTCCGGCTTCACGAATGTGATACCCGGAAATGGAAATGGTGTTCCACTTCGGAATGTTCTGAGCGCAGTACGCAAAAATGTCAGTGATGATGCGCATTGAAGGGCGCGGTGGGTACACATAAGTACCGCGAGCGATGTATTCCTTCAACAAGTCGTTCTGAATAGTTCCGCTAATCGCAGATGACGGCACGCCCTGCTCTTCAGCAACCAATTCGTACATCAATAACAGAACTGCTGCTGTTGAGTTGATGGTCATTGATGTCGACACTTTGTCCAGTGGCAAATCCTTCAACAACATGCGCATGTCTTCGAGAGTGTCGATAGCAACACCTACTTTGCCGATCTCGCCTTCACTTCTGGCATGGTCTGAGTCGTACCCCATTTGAGTTGGCAAGTCGAACGCACATGACAATCCGGTTTGACCGGCCTCGAGAAGAAACTTGAAACGCTGGTTCGTCGATTCAGCAGATCCGAATCCGGCGTACTGGCGCATGGTCCACAATTTGCCTCGGTACATCGTTGGGTAGACGCCACGGGTGTAGGGCGCAGTACCTGGAAGACCCAGTTGCGTTTTAGGGTCCCAGCCGGCGAGGTCATCGGCCGAATAGAGGGGGGCAATGTCAATGCCAGAGTCAGTGCGCTTTATTTCATCAGCCATGGGGGTTAATCGTACGAGCCACCACCGCTGGCGACATATTCCTAGAAATTCCTAGGAAGCAGCCACCAGGCTGATTTCGATGAGCCATTCAGCACGTGCCAGGGCGGGAACGGTCACAAGGGTGCTTGCAGCCCTGTGATCTGCCATCACTTCATCGCGAACGGCCATTACAGACGCCAGATCGGCTGTCAGCGTGTCTCTGGCCACCACATATGTGGTGATGCTGACAATGTTCGTCACGCCCATCTGGGCGGCGCGAAGGATTTCGAGCAAGTTCGCCCACACCACGCGTGTTTGCCCCTCTAGGGATGGCGGAACAGTGCCATCAGGCATTGTGGGCACAACCCCCGATGTGAACACCATTGACTGAGCGCCATCAACTTTTACGGCATGTGCGTACTTGGCGGCCGGAGCCCCCATATGTTCTGGCTGTATCTGGCTTATTCCCATGGTCACCATTGTGGCGTATTGTGAGGCCATGACCATCACACCAGATGCACCCGTAGAAACCCGCATGATCGACGGCATTCCGTTGACTCCAAAGCAGGTCACAATTCTTGGCCAAGAAGCACTTGCTCCTGCCGCCAACGTCGCCGAAGAGCGTCTTCGTCGCAAGCAAAAACTTGCAGGCGCATTGCGCATCTTTGGTCGACTCGGATTCGGTGAAGGCGTTGCCGGACACATCACTGTTCGTGACCCTGAATTTCCTGATCACTTCTGGGTGAACCCACTCGGTTTGTCATTTCGTCACATGCGAGTGTCTGACCTCATCTTGGTAAACCATCACGGTGAAGTTGTGTACGGCAAGTACGCCGTGAACCGCGCTGCATACGTGTTGCATGCAGCAGTTCATACTGCACGTCCTGACGTCATTGCAGCAGCGCATGCACACTCTGTATACGGAAAAGCTTTCAGCTCGCTTGGTATCCAACTTGATGCATTAACTCAGGACTCTTGTGCGTTCTACGAAAACAACGTCGTTATTTCAGAACATGGTGGCGCAGTGGTATTCGAAGAATCAGCAGGACGTGACTTCGCTGAAGCATTCGGGAACAACCGCGCAGCTATTCACCAGAACCATGGCCACTTCACAGTGGGCGCAAGTGTTGATGAAGCAGTGTTCTGGTTTGTTTGCTTCGAGCGTTGCGCACAAGCACAACTTGCAGCCATGGCCGCAGGTACTCCAAAGCACATCCCACATGATTCAGCTGTGTACACACGTGAAAACGCTGGCAACGCCATGACAGGTTGGGCACACTTTCAGCCGCTGTGGCAAGAAATTTGCCGCACAGATCCTGAACTTTTCGATTAATTAGCGACAGTCTTTCGTGACCTCACATGAGGGGTTGCGCGCTGATCGTATTTTCAACGCCGCGCCTCCTGAACTTTTCTTCATACTGTCTGCGATTGCTCAATACACGGGCGCAATTATCGCAATCAATTTGTTTGATGAGGTCTCACCAGCGACCGTTGCATGGCTTCGCGTTCTTAGCGCATCTCTCATTCTGCTGGCGTTTTCATTTCGGCACTCACGCCAACGTTGGAGCCGCCGCGAACTGTATTGGGTAGCTGCGTTTGGAGCATCAACTGCGTTAATGAACCTGTTCTTTTATTTGGCAATTGACCGTCTTCCCCTCGGCAAAGGCGTCACCATCGAATTCATCGGACCAATAACCGTTGCTGCTCTTCGTACACGTTCAGTGCGCAATACTGTTGCACTGTTGTTTGCCGCAGTCGGTGTTGTTGTCTTGGGCGGCGTAGAACTAGGCAACGAACCCTTAGGACTCGTTTTCATCTTGCTTGCTTCTGTCATGTGGGCTGGTTACATCGTGATGGGTTCACGCGTCGCACTTGCAGACAGAGGAGTGTCGGGTCTAGCGCTCGGTTTACTTTTCGGAGGCATAGTGATTACGCCATTTGCTGCTGGTGATGCGGGTGCAGCATTTTCAAGTGGGAAAATACTGATCGGTTGCATTCTTGTCGGACTGCTTTCTAACGCAATCGGTTACGGCATTGATCAATCAACACTTCGACGAATTCCCATCCGACGTTTCTCTGTCATGTTGGCGCTACTTCCCGTGTGTGCAGCAATCTTCGGATTCGCATTTCTTGATCAATCTCCAAGCGTTCTCGACCTACTGGGAATGGCTTTAGTTTTGATAGGCGTTGCGGTACAAGAGCGAGACGAGACAGACCGCCACCATGAAGTGGTCGAGACCACCTAGCGTGGTATCTCATGGCAACCCCGACAAGACCCCTACGCCGTGTCGGCTTTTTGCTTGTCTTTATCTCGCTCGTATCGACACTTCTCACTACGGCACCGAACACAGCAGTTCAGGCCGAGCCACTACCCCCTGTCGGAGTCATCATTCGCGGTCACGGCAACGGCCACGGGCGTGGTCTTAGCCAATACGGTTCACTTGGATGGGCTACGAAACTTGGCGCATCGTGGCAAGACATTCTGAATTTCTATTACGGCGGAAGCGGCCGCACCCTTGCAACTCTCACAGAAGCTGATGCTGCAGCATTGCCAGGCGGCGTGATGAGCGTTCGGCTTCAAACTCTTGATGCACGACCTACTGCAGTGATCTCTGACAGCATCACTGCATCATGGACCGGTGCTCCTGGTGCATACGGCGCACTAGTGGCTCGCATGGTGGCCAACAATGCGTATGACATTTACGCAGCCCCCACTGCAACGTGTGCGGCCGATACCGATAACCCAACAGGATTCACACTTATTGGTGACAACATTGCAGGCCCAATCGATTTTGTGACATCACAAGGATCTGTACCCACCGCCATTGCACCAACAGACTTGCTCGGCGTTTGTGAACCACCGTCCACCACATTCAAGAACGGTCGCATTCGTTATTACAGAGGAAGCATTCGCGCAACAATCGATATTTTGGGAAATCGGCGAACAGTCAACCTTCTCAACGCTGAGGCATATCTGCGAGGAGTTGTTCCACGCGAGTCTCCTGCCGGATGGGGCGACATTGCTGGCGGACTAGGAATGAACGCATTACGTGCGCAGTCTGTTGCGGCCCGAAGTTATTCACTATCTGAAGCTAGGTACACATACGCCAAAACATGTGACACGCAAGATTGTCAGGTGTACGGCGGAGCTGCATTACGAACAGTCGGTTCTAAAACAGCAAGCGTCATCGAAGACAAAAGAACAGATTTGGCAATTATTGATACCGCCGGTTACGTAATCAAAGACTCACGCAACGCCATCATGCGAACCGAGTTCACATCATCAAATGGTGGGCGTACAGCAGGTGGACAATTCCCAGCTCAGCTCGACAACGGCGATATCGCAGCTGACGCAGCATTGCAATCATGGTCGCGACTTTTGTCTTCCACAGACTTACAAAAGACATTCCCTACTATTGGTGTTTTCACGTCGATAACAACATCACACGATGGCTTAGGCGGCGATTGGAATGGCTACGCCACGTCTGTGGTCATCACAGGTACAGCAGGTTCGGTCACACGTACAGGGTGGCAATTCCGCAATGACTTTGACTTGAATTCACCATGGTACGAAACGTTCCCTGTCGCAGCTGCAGACCCAGCGTCGCCCTCTGTTGGCTCAATTTTGTTTATCGGCGATTCAGTTGGCGAAAGCATTGCATCCGAATTCGCAGCAATTGTCACCCCCGCGTATCCGACTATGAATTTTCAAGCATGTGCCGGACGCGGCATGGCAGGCGCTGGTTGTCTCTTTGCAGTCACTGCGCCACAAATCAATTCCGATGGAGTGGGTGTAGTTAACACGCTTGATGCACCCGCAATCGCGATTGTTGAATTGGGATATAACGATGACCCCGCAACTTTTGAAGGTGAAGTACAACAGATTTTGGCGGCACTCATCTCCAAGGGCGTACAGCGGGTCATTTTCGTAAACATGTCAACTCGCTCAACCAAACGAAACTATGCAAAGTCAAACGAGGTATTAGCTGCTGCCGCGGCAAAGAACCCCGGAATCACTATTTTCGACTGGAATGCCGCATCATCAGCTGCGAATCAGTGGAGATGGTTTGAAAACAAATCGTTGTGCTGCTTCGTGCACTTATCAACAACCGGACAAGCAGAATTTGCTTTGTTCCTGCGCCAACAACTTGATGCATTGCGCCCTGCTGGCACATTGCCAACAACTGTTGCAGTTGCGCCACTGATGCTTGGTCTCCCCCTTGCGAGAAAGAACTCGGGCGCCATGGTGACAGTTGTTCAGAAGAAACTGAACATCGCTCTTAATCTCGTTGGAAGATCACGACTAGCAACAGATGGTGCCTTTGGCCCTGGCACCGAACGCGCAGTCAATGCATTCCAAACCGCATCTGGTCTTCCTGTTACAGGAATCGTGGACAGAGCTACATGGGATGCATTAGGGCTTGCGGGACGTATCGATTTGGCAGTCCTTAAAGTCGGATCACGACACCCCGCAGTTTCATCATTGCAACAGGCACTGGCAAAAGTGTTGAAGAAGAAGGTTGCAAATACCGGCGTCTTTTCAGTAGCACTGGCAAACGATGTGAAGCTGTTTCAGAAAAGAGTTAACTTGCCGGTCAATGGACGAGTTGGGCCAAGCACGTGGAAAGTGTTGACCGCAGCAGCAGCGCTGACTAGCCCTTAAAGCGGGCGTTCCATGATGCATCACTCACCATGGTGATGTAGTTGTCACGATATTCGCGCTTCAAACGCTTGTAGGTACGAGCAATGCGAACTGAGTAACGGAAAACGTCGCGCTGAATCGCCATAAACCGCTTGTAGTCACGCTCGCAAATAAAGCCTTCATCAAAACGAGGGTGACGGTACAGGATCTTGTCGTGACGGATTGCTAAGCCAACTGCTCGAACATCAATTTGCGCAACGCCAATGTCGTTTGAGCGGAGGAATTTCGGAATCCATCTGCCTGCACCAGTTAGCGGAGACAGCAAGAATCCTCCGAGACGAATGATCTTTGGGCGTGGGGCTGTGAAACCAAGACTGAGAAGTTCTGGTGTTAACGGACCAGCCTTTTCTTCAGTTACATGACGCACTTCTTCATGTTTTGCTGAATGGTCAATCTTCATCCATTCAGCTGGCCCTGCAAGGAAATCTTTCATTCCGTGAATCATGTATTCGGCGCTTAAATAGCGATGTGAATATGCATTGCGGAAACCAAAGCCCAAAAAGCGCCATGCAAGGTGATGCCACTTGTGGTTGTCAAACACCAAGGTGTCAATCAGTGCAAAGTTACGTACTTCGTAATACAACGACATCGGGTTGTTCTTCAGCGCGAAGTCTGCATGCCACACAGCAATGCCGTTCAACGTAACCGTGTGCCTGCCCGTATGCATCAGTCCAAAGGCCACATCATCACCGCGCACAAAGACAGGCAACGGATTTTGGGGCGCGACATGCATAGGGAATGCCGTGAACCACCACGCGGAATAATCGATTTCTGGTTCGAGATGATCATGCACCGCTTCGTAGCGGCTACGAAGGTCAACTCCACGGCCAAGAGCACGTAACGGATACACCGAGCGGAATTCATATGCTGACCCAGCTTCGAACTGCATCCACGGTAATTCTTCACTCATCATTGCGCCATGAATACACAAGTCTGGATCTTTGGCATACGAGAAAAGAGAAATGGTGCGAACTATTGATTCAGGCTCGATTGAAATGTCGTCGTCCATAAAGACAACATGTGTGCTCCATCCCTCTTCACGAAACGCAATGAGCCCGCGAGCAAACCCACCGGCACCACCCAAGTTCGGGTTTGGCAGCACATGCACTGGCGCACCTGCGGGCAATTGAGGATCAAGGTTGCGCGCATTGTCAACGACAAGAACATGAAGATGCCCATTCACAGATGGTTCTGATGACTCAAGCGCAACCAGGCGTTCGATTGTCTTCAGAACATACTCTTGGCGATTGAACGTAGTGATCGAAACACCAAGACGAACGTCGCGTTCTGGCGCTTGCGACGTTGTCCATGTCCCCGACCGGACCACAACACCATCTTCAAGTGCAGTGACTGCAACATAAAACGATTCTGCTGCCAACGCCCGAATATCGGCGCATTGCAATGTGGTGGTTTCATCAGATGAGGCAATCACTGTCTCTGTTGAGTTGGCATAGGCAATAAGTTCGACCAAACAGTGACCAGACACATCCATCGAGACACCAATGTCTGAGATGTTTGTCAAACGGCTCCATCGACCAGATGCAAATGCACCAAATGCAGTATCAAAGGTTGCGCGTCCGCCCTTTGACAGTGATAGCCCTGCCTCACCAATAACGCCATGTTGGTGGCGCACATACAAAGTGGGCTCGGAGAACCCCGGCGCTGGAATCTGAATTCGAGCGAGGAGGTGGGAAGTCACCCGTCTAGTTTCACAGAGGATTGACCACGAACGGTGGCATTGGCCGATTTTCCCGCCTATTTGAAAGGTAAAGATTTGCCACCTCGAGGGCCTCTTTGATGGTCACATCCATGTCGAGATATCGGTAGGTGCCGAGGCGGCCGACAAATGTCACACCCGTTGCCCCGTTTGCCGCTTCGATGTACTGCACCAACTGCTCTTTTTCCTTCACTTGGCGAATGGGGTAATACGCGATGTCCCCTTCTTGCGCAAGGCGACTGTATTCGGTGTAAATCGTGCTGCCCTCGTGGGTTTCCCACGGTGCGAAATGTTTATGTTCGGTAATGCGTGTGTACGGAACATCAACGTCGCAATAGTTCATAACGGGACATCCCTGCACGTCTCCGACTTCTTCTGTCTCTACAAAATCAAGCGTGCGATAACCAAGTTTTCCGAACTGGCCCGAGAAGTATTCATCAATGGGACCAGACCAAAACACGTGTTCAGCATCAGCTAGTTCTTCCGGAGAAATGGTGCGTCCGAGCGTTACTTCAATCAGTGGGTGATCAAGAATTGCTTCCACTATTGGTGTGTAACCATCACGCGGAATCGCTTGATATGGGTGATTGAAATAGCTGTCTTCGTAGGAAAATCTCACGGGCAACCGGGCCAAAATTGATGCCGGCAGCTCCGTTGGCGACACGCCCCATTGCTTCTGGGTATACCCCTTAAAGAAGGCTTCGTACAAATCTCGGCCTACGAATTTCAGGGCCTGATCTTCAAAACTGACGGGCGTTCCAATGCTTGAATCAGCACGTTCAGTAATGAATTGTTCAGCTTCAGCAGGCGACATGGTGGTGTTAAAGAACTGATTAATAGTGTGCAAGTTCACCGGCAGCGAATAGACATGACCACCTGACGTTGCTTTCACGCGGTGGTTGTACGGCATCATGTCGCCGTACTTGTTTATGTAATCCCACACATGTTTGTCTGCCGTATGGAAAATATGTGGCCCATACACGTGAACCATTACGCCATTGTCGCGACGTTCCGTGTGCGCATTTCCTGCAACGTGTGAACGACCATCAACTACCCAAGTAGCGATGCCTGCTTCTGCTAATTCACGTGCAATAACAGCACCGGAAAATCCGGCACCGACAATAACGATGCGTGCTGTCATTCAGTAAACGCTAGTGGCTGAGCCAGGGCGCGCAGAGGCCATCAAGGTCTCGCACTTCAATTCGATCGCGATTTTCCCACACAACTTGGTTTTGTGGGTCAGCACGAAGCTTGAAAACGTGGAATGACATCTCAGTGGTGTCGATTGTGAGAATGCGTCCAATTAGCGGCTCGCCAAGGTCAAGGAGAACCTTGATGGTTTCGAGTGCCTGAATAGAACCAATGATTCCGGGCAGCACGCCAAGTACACCCGCTTCTGCACATGAAGGAGCGAATTCTGCCGGCGGCGGTTCTGGAACCATGTCGCGATACGTAGGCCCACGCAATGGGTGGAACACCGACACCATTCCTTCAAAGCGAAAGATGCTTCCGTGCACAACTGGAATTCCAAGTTTCACGCTGGCATCGTTCAACAGATAGCGGCTGGGGAAATTGTCTGCGCCATCAACCACGATGTCGTATTCGCTCATGATTTCCATGATGTTTTCTGCACTCAAACGCATGTCATAGGTCTTGACAGTGACGTCTGGATTCAGCTTTTCAATTGTCTGGCGCGCTGAATCAACTTTGCGCTGACCAATGCGATCCATGTTGTGCAAAATCTGGCGCTGCAAGTTCGATGCATCAACATCATCCATATCAACAATGCCAAGCGTTCCAATTCCGGCTGCTGCCAAGTACAACGCAGCAGGTGATCCGAGACCGCCAGCGCCAAGCATCAGTACTTTTGCACCTAACAGTTTTGCCTGGCCTTCAATGCCGACTTCTGGCAACAACAAATGGCGTTTGTAGCGGTTGCGTTGGTCAGCTGTCAGCGTGACTGGCTGGCGCCATGCACGGCCTTCATCTTTCCATTTGCCGAAACCACCTGCCATTGACAACACATCGCTGTACCCAAGTTCTTGCAGAGTACGAGCGGCGAATGCACTACGCACTCCCCCTGCGCAATACACAACAATTGTCTGATCATGATCTAGCGCGCGTCCTTCGATTTGGGCTTCAAGATGCCCACGAGGAATGTGCACTGCGTTTTCAAGCGCACCTTCGTCGTATTCATCTGGTTCACGAACGTCAAGGACAAAGACATCACCTGCTTGAATACGCGCCTCAGCAGCTGCCGTATCAATTTCGACGATTTGGGATTTGGCGTTAGCCAAGAGGTCACGAAAAGTTGCCATGACCCAAAACCCTACCGACTAAGTCAGGAATCCAGCGCCAGAGACCAGAGCCTGCAAAATGGGGCTAATACTGCCGCGCAACAGCACGTGTGCATAGCCGTCCATATGAGTCGTATCACCGTTCACTATGACCACCTTCGCGCCACCAGCCTTGGCCCGTGGCACCACCTGGTTCGCAGGTCCAACGGCCAACGTAGAACCCACCGCCAGCAGTACGTCGCACCGCCCTGCTTCATCGAATGCCCTGTCGATCACTTCAGGCACAAGAGCCTGTTCGAACAAAATGGCATCGCTCTTCACCACCCCACCACACAGTTCACAATGTGGGTCTTCCTCTCCAGCAATCACGCGTTCGATGAAATACTTCATTGGTCGACGATCTTTGCAATTCCAACAACGGCCGAACTTTATTGTGCCATGCACTTCCACAACATTGACCGGCTCGATACCTGAGTCCTGATGCAACCCATCAACATTTTGTGTAATCACTGCTGACAATTTTCCAGCACGTTGCATATGAACGAGTGCACGATGACCATCATTTGGTTGAGCAGTGCCATTGAAGTTTCGCACGCGACCTTCCCAAGCAACTTTCCGTACTTCAGGGTCATTTAAGTAATAACTCAACGTCGAAGTCTTTTCTGCCAAGGGATTACGAACCCACAGCCCGTTCGGACCCCGAAAATCAGGGATGCCTGAATCCGTCGAAATACCAGCTCCGGTAAACGCCACGATTCGTTCTGCGTCTTTTAACCATTGCGAAACCTGCTCAAGGTCGGCCGTAGAAATTTGTTCATCATTCACTGTCCTTATTCTGCCTGATGCGCACACATTGACAAGTACCAACACGAATTCGAGGGAACATGAAACCATCAACACTGAATACAAACGGCCAACTCGAGGTTCGCCCATGGCACGACCCCATTATCGAGACGAGCGGTTTTTCAATCGGCGATCCGTACGTCGAAATGTTCTGGCTCCCGGTCCTCGGTCCAACAGCCACATGGTTGCTACGTCGTCTCGCAACAGGACTTGAACACGAGCCCCAGGGCTACTCCACCGACATGAACGAGTTGGCGCGCTGCATCGGAGTCGCTTGCACAGAAGGACGCCACAATCCATTTACCCGGGCCATGCAACGCTGCATCATGTTTGGAGTCAGTCACCAAATTCCTTCTGCGCTCAATAATGCACTTGCAGTTCGCACCGTCTTGCCCCCGATTTCACAGCGCCATCTCATCCGACTTCCAGAACAACTACAGAACCTCCACCGCGATTGGTCTGTAATCACCGCATAGAGTTGGGGCTATGTCAACGTTTGCGCGAATACGAATTAGTGCAATCTGTGTGACGCTCATCGCCATGCTGTGCCTACCAACCACGGCACTTGCAACACGGAAAACAAGCAATGTTGTCATTGTTGGTGATTCTGTTGCCAATGTCCTTCGCTGGGCACCCGAATCAATGAAACCTTTATGGAGCAGTCAATACAACGCCATTCTTGAGACATGGGGTTGTCAACAAATAATCGACAAAGGGTGCAGTCCTTCCTCGCAACTCAGCGCACTTGACAGAATCGTTAGTCATCGCCGAGACAACATTGATGTATATGTAGTTGCAACGGGCTACAACGACACTGGCAACGCCTATCTCAGCGCCGCCATTAGAAAAGTTGCTCGTGAAGTGAAATCACAAGGCGCAACACTCATCTGGCTCACATATCGCGAAGGTGGAAATGTTGAGATCAAGAACAGAATGTTCAATGACGTTGTTCGAAAAGAGCAAAAGAAACTGCAAATGGAATTGCTCGACTGGAACAAGATTTCCCGCAGGAATAAGCACTGGTTTTCTGGTGATTCAGTGCATATGAATCGTTTCGGCGGATTGCAGTTGGCTCGCCACATAAAGAAGGCTCTTGATGCCCATTATGGCTACGGCTCATCAAGCACAACTTCGACCACGACAACTACAACAACCACGACAATGCCGACTCCCACCACAACTACAGATCCAACTACAACCACCACGGTTGTCGGGCAATAGATTGAATTCGTGAAACTACGCATCTTTACCGAACCACAACAAGGCGCTAGCTACGCCCAACTTCTCTCGGTCGCACAACGTGCTGAACGCCTCGGATTTGACGCATTCTTTCGCAGTGACCACTACCAAGTGATGGGTGATCACTTTTCAGGTCTGCCAGGACCTTCTGACGCGTGGATCACACTTGCCGGAATCGCTCGTGAGACTTCCACCATTCGTCTCGGCACATTGGTGAACTCCGCTACGTTTCGCAACCCGGGAGTCTTAGCTATCAGTGTTGCCAACGTTGACGACATGTCGAACGGCCGTGTCGAACTTGGTCTTGGTGCAGGCTGGTACGGAATAGAGCATTCGTCCTACGGCATTCCGTTCGCCCCACTTGGCGAACGATTCGACATTCTGACCGAACAACTCGCAGTGATTACCGGATTATGGAACACCCCCCATGGAGAGCAGTTCAACTACTCGGGTAAGCACTACACAATTGCAAACTCACCTGCCCTACCAAAGCCAGTGCAGTCTCCCCCACCAATAATCGTTGGCGGTGGTGGACCAAAGCGCACACCCATGTTGGCCGCGCGTTATGCAGCAGAATTCAACATTCCTTTTTCTGGCATCGAACGATTCTCAGAACAGTGTGAACGAGTCCGCACTGCATGTACGTCTATCGGACGTGACCCACAGACCCTGATGTATTCTTCCGCCTTGGTTACATGCATCGGAAAGAATGATGCAGATATCGCACGCCGAGCAGCAGCACTTGGCCGCGAAGTTGAAGAGCTTCGCCTCAACGGGCTATGCGGTACACCAGCTGAAGCAATAGAACGGCTACAGCAATGGAACGCTGCAGGTGCTCAACGTATGTATTTGCAGTTTCTTGACCTGACTGATCTTGATCACTTAGATCTTGTAGCCGAACAGGTAATGCCTTTCGTATAGCAACTACGAAAAAAGTGTTTCAGGAATCATTCCTCGGTGAGCTGTAAGCAATTCGTCAACCAGTGCCCATATTTGGTCTAGGTCAAGTTCCGCTGCAGTATGCGGATCAAACATTGCTGCGTGATACACATGCTCACGCTTTCCAGTTAACGCAGCTTCCACCGTTAATGACTGAACATTGATATTGGTTTGCATAAGCGCTGCAAGATGCGGAGGTAATGCCCCGATGTGAGTTGGGGTAATACCGGAAGAGTCAACAACGCATGGAACTTCAACACAACAATCATCTGGAAGGTTGCTGATGATGCCCCGATTGGGAACATTGCCATACACAACTCGAGATTGGCCTGTTTCCATACTGTGAATAATGCCGCTGCCATATTCCATACTTTGCACAACACGTACGCGTGCTTCAGGGTTCTCTAACCGGGTACGCAATGTTTCCCAGCCTTCAATCTGTCGCTCACAGCGCCGTGGGTATTCATCAAGTGGAATTCCAAACTTGTCTAATAAATCAGAACGTCCACTCTTGATAAACCAGGGCACGTACTCACTGAAATGTTCGCTTGATTCAGTGACGAAATATCCAAGGCGCTTGAACATTTCATATCGCACGGCATCTGACAACCCCTCGAAACCACCATCACTACGCTCTACGTCGCCACGAGTTGGCATGGGAAATACAGATGCCCGCTCTGCAATACGCGGATACAGATCTACAAGTTCATTTCCTTGTCGCTGCTCAAAATTCAAATAGAAAGCCATGTGATTAATTCCGGCACATCGATATTCAATCGAGTCAGCATCAATCTCTAAGTCTTCAGCCAACTGATGTGCAGTGTGTTGCACGCTGTGGCACAAGCCAATTGTTTTGATTGTAGATGAACGAGAAATTGCCCAGCACAACATGCTCATCGGATTCACGTAATTCAGCAAAAGAGCATCAGGACACAGTTCTTCCATATCACGGCAAATATCAAGGATCACGGGAATGGTTCGAAGACCACGCATGATTCCACCAATTCCCAATGTGTCAGCGATTGTCTGTTCCAGTCCGAACTTCTTTGGAATTTCAAAATCGATCACAGTCGATGGCTTGTACCCGCCCACTTGAAACATTGTTATGACATAATTCGCACCAGCTAAAGCCGCCCGTCGATCAGTGGTTGCTTCAATTTTCGCAGTCACGCCGAGAGTCTCAACAATCTTGTGACCAACAATCTCAGAAGTACGAAGTCGCTCTTCATTGATGTCATGCAAGACAATGGTGCTCGACGACAGTTCAGGAAAACTGAGAATGTCGCCCATGAGATTGCGCGCAAATACTGTGCTACCAGCGCCTATGAATACGATGCGTGCCATTCGCCCATGGTAGGCGCCCCGCTAATACCTACAAGACATTTGTGGCAAGAAGAACCACTGAAACGGCACCTATCGCCAGGCGATACCAACCGAATATCCGCAGAGAATGTGACTCTAAGTACCCGACCATCCACTTCACTGCAATGACAGCAGTAAGGAATGCACAGATGAGACCGATTGCCGGGGCGAGTAATCCGAACTGGTCAACCAATTCACTTCCATGTTTTGTTAAGTCGAGTGCAGTTGCAGATGACAATGTGACAAGCCCAAGCAAGAAACTGAACTCGATTGCAGCCGACATCGATAAGCCCACGGCAAGTGCGGCGATGAGCGTGACAAGACTTCTGCTTACTCCTGGCCACAGCGCCAAACTTTGAGCACATCCAATAAAAACTGCTGCTCGTATCGACATTTCGTGAAGAGCCATTGTTCCAACTGTTGGTTTCCATACGAGAAGCACCACTCCTCCGACTAGCCACGCAATAGTTACTGGTATCGGGCCGAATAGGGCGCTCTTCATTGCATCCCCAGCGACAACACCAATGAAAGCGGCGGGCAAAAAAGCAACGACTAATCGAATCAGAAAAGCTCGACCATCTGCATCCGCACCAACAAGACCTCGCGCTGCAGACCACACACGATGGCGATACAAAAGCAAGACTGCAAGAATCGCTCCGAATTGGATCGCAATGGAATAGGTATCTGCTGCGCTCGATGACCCAGATCCGAATCCGATGAGCTCACCCACTACAAGTAGATGCCCCGTAGACGAGACGGGTAGGAATTCTGTAATTCCTTCAACTATTCCCAGAAGCACCGCTTGAGGAATAGATAAGAGACCAGAGAACATAACTTCCAGTCTGACACTCGACAGATCGAAGAATCAGTCAATCACTGCCCATAGAGAGCCGTTTGACTTACGACCATCAATCTTCAATGTTCCATATTTCGATGGATACTTGTAGTCAGAAGACATTGCGACCATCACAGAAAGATCATGCATGAGACATGCTGGCCCTTTTTGAATCTTGAGTGCATGTTTTGCCCCAGGAATGAGAGCGTTTACAACAGGCATGGTGACGCGTTGACGAACCCCAGTTCCATCCCTGTCTGTATAGGCCATGGTTGACAACGGCAACCCTTGGCTTGAGGCAATAGAAACCTGCACGCAAATCGCATTGGGGTCCGTTGCTTCTGTTGCCTCAATGAACTTTCCGATTGTTCGACTCTCGAACTCCATTTGAACAGTTTCCATCGAATCTGACATCGAGGTGAACCCTTGTTCAATTACCGAGACAAATTCTGCCCGTCGGCTGTTCGTGATTGTCTTGTCCACGGGACGAGTGCCCCATACGCAATAGTCAACTTCGCTGGCATCCACACAAGGACCAGCTGTTTTGCGTCCTTCCGTCTTGACCACTGGAATTGTTTCAGCAGGTATTGAAATCTCCGGCGCAACGGGAATAGTGGTTGTGGTGGTTGTTGTAGACGTGGTCGTGGTTGATGATGTCGTGCTAGTTGAGGTTGTTGTGGTCGGCGTACTGCTATCGCCGGAACAGGCAGCTAGAGATAGACACAGCCCCGCGATAATCACAAATTTTTTTGACATATCTCTCATTTCACTACGATGTTTGACCGAATTGTTTCAGAACCTGACGTTCCACGGCCTGATAACACAACGCTCACAAGTGATCCACTAGTCAGGCCCTTAATCACGCAACTCGTTGATGACGTTTTCTTACATGCACCAGTTGAAGGGTTCACTGCAACAGACTGTACTTTCCCAAGTGAATCTTTTGCTTTCCATTTCACGTTGACAACACCAGCAACATTGGACGTAATGGTTGGCGTAATCGTGAGCATGCCGGAAGTGATCTTCCCGTTAGCAGCTATACGTAACAGTCCATATCCGCTTGAATAAATCTTTATGGTGCCGGTCGACATAACGCGCCCGTAGCAGTAATTGGCTTTGCCTTTTATCTTTGCTAAGCGAAAAGTCTTTTTGTTGGGCGATGTTCCCTCGCCGAAGCCGTAGACACTCTTTGACCCTTTCTGAGCAATGCAATACAACTCAAATAGATCAACGTTGCTCTGGTCTGCGGCATCAGCAATTACCGTTGCAACCAAATCAGAGCCTTCAAATTTTCCAGCAATAGTTGGATTCTCAGGTGTTCCCGCAAGCGTTCTGGACGTAAATCTTGTTTCGCGCGTTCCTATTGAATTTGTGCCCTTGACAATCAAGGTATGTGCTGTTTTACGTTGCAGCCCAAAGAATGAGCACGTTGAATCACCCTCAGGGGCAATTGTGCAGGATTGACTACCTTCAATTTCTACGGTCGGGTTGCCAATTAGCGGTGACCCACCGGTGTCTACATGAATCTTGGCCACGATTTCGTCAGAGGTATTTGTGAACGACGCAGAGAATATTGGTGGAGAATTTCCTAGCAACTCTGCAGTTGAAGTAACTCTGGTTGATCGTGAAACTCCGTTAGCACCAGCGACTCCAGGCGTATACGTCACCGCTCTACTGATGTTCGAAATAGTGCACGACAATTCCCACACCAATGCGACACAACTCTTTGTGGCATCTTCGACAAAATCAACATTCCATGTTGATGGTTCATTTGAACCAAATGCATCTGCCGCGATTTCCCAATTGATCAAGAGGTTTGTTGCCCCCGAAGGGTCTGGAGTTGCCGAAACAGTCGCAGGCGCGGCAACTTCTGCATTAGCAATCGGCTCGATTTGAACTGCTGCTGTTGTTCCGTCGACAGATGCCAATGTTATCTTGAATCGATTACGAGGGTCTGTCCATGAACGAAGTGGCAGTAAGCGCGGATCCGTTGCGTAATCAATTCCGTTCAATGTCGTAGTGGGTGGCGTCAAGTCACAGAGATAACTGGTGCTAGTAGGTGAACCGAGAACCCCACCCAGACTGATGCGATGTTCAGCGAATTCTTTTGAGGGCTCGTATGTGATTACTAATCCGCCGTGCACCGCACGATTGGGGTCAGTTACATACGTGAGATCATTCGGGTTGTATTGCACCCAAAATGAATTATCACCCAGCACTCCATCTGTTGCAGGAATATTGATTGCAGTGACCCCAAGATCTGAACGATCTGGCCGATTCAGTGAATACGTTGCAGATGTACCCGCCCACACTGCGCGATTAGCCTCAGGCAACCAACCGATGCTCGCAAGAAATGTCGGCGAATAAAAGCCAGATGGCCCTGCCATTCCCATCGTGCTGGTGACATCTCCATACTCAACTTCTTCGCAGGCCTTCAGGTAGGTCATAGCGACGCCAGCATTACATGCATTCGCATGAGGGAGTCCCAGATTGTGCCCCAATTCGTGGGCCCAAATCCCCTCGTAATTGGGAGACGTGTAGGTCCATGTCAGTTTCCCGCCTACTTCGCCAAGTCCGCCAAAACTACAGTCCTGGTTCTCGCCCGTAAATGTCATCATCAGATGGTTCGAGGTGTCATATAGTCCCTTCTCCTTTGCAAATGCGACGGCCACGTCAGACATTGCGTAGAAATCACACTGACCAACGCCGTTGACTGATGACACATCAAGAACGGACGTAAAGCGAACACTCAATGCTTCTTGGTTCGCCGACTGCGCGCGCCACCATGGTGTCAACTTGCTCACAATTGTGTTTGCCATGGTGCGATCTGAGGTTTTCCAGGTTGCTCCCGGCCACTGCAATGGAATCACAGTCACAGAACGAGAGGCTGTTACTCCGGTTGTCTTCACGGGTTGTCTCACTTCAACTGCAGATGACATTGAACGCGCCGAAACTTCATCCCCTAGCGCAGTCGGAAACTCAAGCACCGATCCACTGACTTTGTCTACAACCACAGAAGCGTCAACGGGCGTGAGACTAGAACCGGTGTTGATTGCCCAGACAGAGTTCCCTGCCGCCTCAAAGCGGCCATCATTCGAAGCAAGTTTGCGCAACACTCCGCTCGCTCCTTTCGGAGCGGTTCGCATTGCAGCATCAGCCGACGCACTCCAGACAGTTGCGCTCAACACCACGATCGGGAACAGCAACCAAATAGCTTGAAACCTTTTCATTTCTTGAGCGTATCTGGAATCTATAACTGACTGGCGAATTGCGCCTTTATGAATTCAACGCCTTCACAGCGTTCAACAACGGCGTGATGTCAACGTCGGCCCCGCTGCCCTTGCCGTCATTTTCACCGTGGCCAAATGGATTATCAAGATCGCGCACCAGTAGCCACAAGTAAGCGTAGGCAAGACTAAGAACTGACGGCGCAATCCACGACATGATCGACGACGGAAAGCTCACAATTGCAAGAGAACCTTGTAGCACCAGCACCAATATCGACATCAATACATAACCCGATTGAACAAAGGACGTATTGCGGACCACTGCAACTCTGTTCAAGGTTGCATTTATCTCACCATTGAGCACCATCAAACGCCCAACATAATGCGACGCCATGCCTGCTTTTTCAAGATCAACAATTAGCGCAGGGAAGTCTGACAGCGAGTTCCACATCTCTTCTTCTGAATTGGTTCCGACAAACCATCCTGCAATCGCATTTCCTACTTTTGAAATACGTGCATTAATCATTGATACGTCAAGATCTTTTGCTAACAAACCAGAATGCGCTGTGGAACGAAACCCAGAAAGGGCAACCGCGACAGATGCAGGCAATTTTTCTGATTCTTTGTAATCGGAGAGAACTCCACCGAGCATGAAACCCAGAATCAAGGTCACACCTGTGATGACAGAACCGATTTCGCCAAACGTGGCTACTTCGCCGATATCGAACACTTCCTGCAAGACATATCGAAGAACCAAGACTGCGAAAACTGCCGGCAGAGCCAACAGTGCTAGGCGAAATCGATTCAATAAATTCTGAAGTGTTCTAGTTTCAATCACCTATAAAAACTAGTTCATCAATTGGCAGCCCCAACGGGATTCGAACCCGTGCCGCCACCTTGAGAGGGTGGTGTCCTAGGCCACTAGACGATGGGGCCAAGTAGCGATAAGACTCTACCGAGCATGAAACCGTTTGGGAACGGGAGCCTTTGTATCTGAGCCCTATTGAGGTTCGCGAGGCAGACCAAGCACTCGTTCGCCAAGGATGTTGTGCTGGATCTCATCTGTGCCGCCTGCGATTGATTGACCAGGGACAGAGACAAGGACTTCTGCAACCATGCCAGTAGCTGGCGAATCAGGACCCATCAACATTCCGTCTGCGCCGGCAATACGGCCGTGTGCAAGCGACGCAAGACGAGCGATTGTGCTCATCGCTAACTTGCCGACTGAACCTTCAGCCCCTGGCGGCTTACCCAGTTCACGAGCTGCTCGTGCACGATCTGCGGTCCATCCGCTTACCTTTTGCATTGCAAGAATACGCGCAACTTCTTGACGCAACATTGGGTCAGCATTGAGTTCACGCTCAGTGAGTTGTGGAACTAAGAGATCAACACGGCCCGCACGTTGCGGATACCACTTGTAGGTCTCCATGTATTCGGTGTATTCGATAAGCGCTTCTTGCACTGCTCGACCACCTGTATTTACTTTTGGACGCGACACAATATTGCCAAATCGTCGTTCGTGCGCAAGGGTTGCCAATGCAACAGTCCAGCCCGCATTAACGTCGCCCACCACAAAATCTTTCGGAAGTCGCGCGTCTGTCATAAACACTTCGTTGAACGAGGAGTGATAATTCATCTGTGCCAGTGGGCGAACCATTACACCCTCTTGCTTCATTGGCAAAACAAAATATGTAATGCCATGATGCTTCGAGACTGATGAATCTGTGCGCGCGAGCAAGATGCCGTAATCGGCATGATGTGCACTGGTATTCCACACCTTTTGGCCATTGATGATCCATTCATCACCATCAAGAGTTGCTTTGGCTGAAAGGCCGGCCAAGTCAGAGCCTGCGCCAGGTTCGCTGAACAACTGACACCAGGAATATTCGCCTGTGAGTGTGGGACGTAAAAACTGCGACTTCATGTCTACTGAGCCATGTTCAAGAATCGTGGGAGCAGCTAACGACATACCAACACCGGTTGGTAGACCAGGTGCGCCGATTGCGTTCAGTGCTAGTGACACGGTGCGCTCGCTCCATGCGGGAAGGCCTTTACCCATCCATTGCGTCGGCCAATGTGGGACTGCCCACCCCGAGTCAACGAGACGTTCGCGCCACTCACGCAATGAAAGTTCTTGGTTCCAGTTCTTGTGTAACCATTCAGTGCATTCTTCATGCACAGAGTCGGGATTGAGATCAACCGACATCGTGCTACTTAGAGTCCGGACGGATCAATTGCCATGCCGAAACGCAATTTGTTGTTGGCATGTCCGAGATGTTGCAAAGAGAATGCAGCGCGAAATGCGTTGTATTGGCCTTGCGCTTCGAGCGTTTGATTAACAGATTCTTTGGCAAGCTTCAAAGCAAAGCCGGGTTTCGTTGCAATCTTTGCGGCCATCGCCATTGTGGCCGAATCAAGCTCTGCTGCCGGCACCACTCTGTTGATCATGCCCGCATCCATTGCTTCTTGAGCCGTGAAGGTGTCGCCCGTAAACAGAAGTTCTTTTGCTTTGCGCGCTCCAAATTCCCAGGGGTGAGCAAAATACTCGACACCGTTGACCCCGAAAGCAACAACCGGGTCTGAGAATGTTGCATCGTCTGCAGCAATGATGATGTCGGCAACCCACAACAACATGAGCCCACCAGCGATAGTCATTCCTTGCGCAGCTGCGATAACTGGCTTAGGAATATTGCGCCAACGCCAACACATGTTGAAGTACACCTCTTCCTCATGCGCCATCATTCCTTCTTGGCCTTCACCAGTGAAACCTGATTGTGGAAACACTTGTGGGAAATCAAGATGGTTCGATTTGTCACGCAAATCATGCCCGGCAGAGAAATGCTTTCCTTCAGCGCGAAGCACAATGACCTTGACATTGGAATCACGGGCCGCTGAGTCGTAACACGCATTCAGCTCATAGGTCATCTGATTGTTCTGCGCATTGCGCTTGCTGTCACGATTCAGCGAAATAACGGCGATGCCTTGATCGCCCGGTTGTTGAACACGGTAAGAAACCGTTTCAAGGGAGTTGATATCAACGTCCATTTGGTTGGGGAACAAGGACTCGAACCCTGAATAACAGTTCCAGAAACTGCTGTGTTGCCAATTACACCATTCCCCAGTGCGTTCATCAGTTTAGCGGTGACTCACCATGACCACCACCGTGGACCTAGCCCGTGATATCGAACAAAGTGCCAAAACCAATGATTCGGCCGAGGGAAACACCAGCAATTTCACGAATCAGTTTCGATTTTTCAGAGGAGCCAGAAAGGACCCCGTCAGGCGAAGCCGAACTATGGGAACGAAAGCCCAACTCTTCCAGCGACAATGCGGCGCGCTGCACATGCCACGAGCTGCTGACTACAACCACAGAATCAACGTCTGCTTCGTTCAATAGCGGGGCCAAGTTCTCAATAGATTCCCATGTGGAACTACCAGCTGATTCAACAACGATGTCAGCTACCGGCACTCCCCTGTCGGTCAGCCATCGTCGCGACGTATCACCTTCGGTGAAACGATCTCCCGGCCGTTTGCCGCCAGTCACTGCAATAACAGGTGCCTGCTTTTGTTTCCATAGGTCAAGCGCTTGTTGTAATCGCGATGCAAGCAACGGCGATGGCGCGCCGTCATATTGAGCCGCTCCCATGACAACTATCGCATCAACAGTTTTTGCGTACTGATGCGTGCCAGCCCAAGTAAGTGACACTGCAGCAATTCCCACATACGAAACAAGAGCGAGACACACTCCCAAAGTGAGGACTATTGCAGAACGCACAAAAGCGCGCATTTCAGAAATTATCCCAGCCGTGCAATGCCGGCAGTAAGGCGGCGAATCGTTTCCTCGCGCCCAAGAATCTCAAGACTCTCAAACAAAGGGGGGCCAACTGTTCGTCCGGTAATTGCAACACGAATCGGCGCTTGCGTCTTACCCAACTTCAAACCGTTGGCTTCCGTCCAGGTTTCAAGAATTCCCTTCAAACTGTCGTGGTTCCAATCGGCAGATGCGATTGCTGCGTTGAAGTCCGCGAGAACTGTGCGAGCAAAATCTGCACTCATTGTTTTATTCCATGCATCGTCATCAATTGCAGGGTTCTCCAGGAACAAGAAATCAACCATTGCAGGTATTTCAGACAACGTAACCACTCGAGTTTGCACTAGAGGTGCTGCTTGCACGAAGACGTCTGAATTAAACCGACTCGCCGGCCATGCTTCAGTGGATGCCAGCACAGGAGACGCTGCCTGAATGAATTCATCTAACGACATGGCGCGAATGTAGTCACCATTGAATGAAGCCAATTTCTTGATGTCAAAGAACGCTGGCGAGTGATTCACATCTTCCAAACGGAACTCTTCCACCATTGAAGACCATGGAACTATTTCAGTGTCGCCAGCCGGAGCCCATCCGAGCGTCATGAGGTAGTTGATCATTGCATCAGGAAGAATTCCCTCTTCGCGATATTGCTCGAGAGCAACTTTGTCGCGGCGCTTAGAAAGCTTCTTGCGTTGTTCGTTCACAAGCACTGGAACGTGTGCCCAAATTGGTGGCGTTGCACCCAGTGCTTCCCACAACATCTGTTGCTTTGGCGTATTCGGCAAATGCTCTTCTGCACGCACTACATGAGTGATACACATCTCGATGTCGTCAACCACATTTGCGAGCAAGAACATCGGGCTCCCGTTACTGCGCAACAATACGAAGTCTTCGATGGTGTCATTGGAGAATTCCACTTCACCACGAACAAGGTCGGAAACGATGGTTGCGCCTTCCGGTACACGAAACCGCAATACGTGCCCAGGGCCACCAGCAAGCCCGCGGTCACGTGAGTAACCGTCATAACCCTGCTTGCCTGATGTCTTTGCGCGTTCTTGAATTTGGTCAGCCGTTAGGTCGCACCAGTAGGCCTTACCTGCAGCGTGCAGTTTCATGGCAGCAGCAATATGAAGCTCTGCGTTCTGTGACTGGAAGTACGGACCTTCGAAACGTGGCGACTGTGAATCAATTCCTAGCCACGACAGAGCGTCAATGATGCCTTGGGTCCATTCAGGACTATTGCGTGATTCGTCAGTGTCTTCAATTCGCAAAACAAACGTTCCGCCCGTACGTAACGCAAGTGCCCAGTTATAGAGAGCGGTGCGGGCTCCCCCAACGTGGAAAAAACCAGTCGGTGATGGAGCAAAGCGATAGCGAGGAGAATCAGACATGACTCTGAAAGGTTAGTGGCACAGCGATTGAACGACAGTCAACGGTAGTTTGAAGAGATGGACGGCTTCACAGAGACAGAACAACTCAATGTGCTCGGAGAGCGCTTACGCACGTGCTGCACATCTCCGGTAACAGGCTTTTATCGCACTGGCTGCTGCGAAGTCGGTGGTGACGATGTTGGGGTTCACGCCGTGTGCGCCATCATGACCGATGAGTTCCTTGAGTTCTCGAAGGCTGCGGGTAACGACCTCTCCACTCCAATGCCCCAGTACGGATTTGCTGGCCTCAAGGCCGGCGATCAGTGGTGCTTGTGTGCACCACGATGGCAGGAAGCGTTTGAAGAAGGCAAGGCACCGCAAGTGAAACTGCATTCAACGCACATGGCAGCCACAGAGTTTTGTGATGTTGAAGGGCTTCGTGCCCACGCGATTGATCTCTAGCGCGACAACGTGTCGTGAGTGAAACTCATCAGCAAATCAGCGTCGCCGGTGATTGATGAACTCAAGCCATGAACAACAGGAAGAAGTTGTTCGCAAAAAAACCGTGCTGTGGCAACTTTTGCAGAAATGTCATCAGCTGACATTTCTGAGTGAACCGCTAAATGCGCTGATCTGGCCATTACATAACCACCAACCAATGTTGATAGTTGAGTGAGGTACGGCGTAGCGCCAGACAACACAGCAACTTGGTTCGTGCCGTTCTGCTGTAACCATTGCGTAGTACCACGTACAGACTTCAACGCTGACTGCAATGCGGATGCGAGAGACTCAAGCTCGGGATGTTTGATGAGTTTGGCATCTAATGCATCGATCTCATCAAGCAAGCCGCCGAGAACTGCGCCACCTTTGAGTCCCATTTTGCGACCAACCAAGTCCATTGCTTGAATTCCATTGGTGCCTTCATAAATGGTGGTGATGCGGGCATCGCGATAATGCTGTGCGACACCAGTCTCTTCAATGAATCCCATGCCGCCATGAATTTGAATTGCGATACCCGTGAGGGCAACACCCATGTCAGTACCCCAGCCCTTAGACAGTGGTGTTAACAATGCGGCCAAGTCAGAAGCTTTTTCACGTTCTGCTGCATCAGGATGATGTGCAGCAACATCAATGCACGCAGCATTCCAATACAACAAACGACGAAGGGCTTCAATCGTTGATTTCATCGTGACAAGCATTCTCTTCACGTCTGGGTGATCAATGATGGAAGATGCTTCACCAGCCGGTGCCCCAGGCGCACGACCTTGATGACGAAGAACTGAATACTCAAGAGATTGTTGATACGCACGTTCTGCAAGCGCCAGCCCTTCAAGACCCACAGAGAGACGTGCTTGGTTCATCATGGTGAACATGTATTGCATGCCATGGTTCTCTTCACCAATGAGATACCCAATGGCGCCATCATTGTCACCAAACGACAAAACACAAGTAGGGCTTGCTTTGATGCCTAGTTTGTGTTCGATAGAAACACACGACACATCGTTCTTTGCACCAAGAGAACCGTCAGCACCCACAAGGTACTTCGGAACAATGAAGCATGAAATACCTTTGGTTCCGGCTGGAGCATCTGGCGTACGCGCCAACACCAAGTGAATGATGTTGTCTGCCATGTCATGCTCACCAAAGGTGATATAGATCTTGGTGCCGTAAATGCGATACGTGCCATCTGCCTGCGGCACAGCTCTCGTGCGAACTGAACCGACATCACTTCCCGCATCTGGCTCGGTGAGATTCATGGTGCCAGTCCACTCGCCCGTAATCATCTTTGGCAGGTATGTCATTTTTTGAATCTCGTCACCATGATGACGAATAGCGTCGATTGCACCCTGCGTCAACAATGGCGCCATGCTGAGTGCCATATTTGCCGAGTTCATCATCTCTTGAATTGCGATACCGACAACAAAGGGGAACCCTCCGCCACCAAAACCAGTATCAAAAGAAACAGCGCCCCAACCAGCTTCAACATAGGCGTGATACGCCTCGATGAAACCTTCGGGTGTTGAGACTGATCCGTCAGCGTTTCGCTTAGCGCCTTCGTTGTCTCCTGATTTATTCAGCGGAGCAAAGATGTCGGTCATGAAGCGCCCTGCTTCAGCGAGCAGGTCTGAAACCATACTGTGGTCAGCTTCACCAAAGTGGTCGTACTTCATGATTGAAGGAAGATCAACAAAAGAGTTGAGTGAAAACTCGATGTCTGACAGTGGGGCTGAGTAAATGGTCATGCGGAAAAACCTGTGAGTGAACGCCAGTGCGTGGAAAATTGAGTCACCACATCTGTTGGCGACATTCTCAGGGTTTCATTCGGAGCCATGTCAGCAATTGCGCGGCCCTCTTTATAGTGATGAGCAGCGTTGCCCACACCAACGAATAACTCACGTCGCACCGCAACCAAATCAGCTGGCGGAGCATCAGACAGATAGCCCCACATGCCAAGTGCAACGTTCAAGTCATGCACCACTGGCGCGCGACCAAATAGTGAGGCACGTCGCAACGCAATAAGTGAACAACCACGCAATACGTCGTCCATCTCTTCACCTGGCGCTAAACGAACACGAGCACGTGCGCGCTTGGCCAAACCAATGATGTATCCCTGATCCGGACCTTGATATCCAAGGCGCTCGCCTTCTGGCTGACGTCCTTGAATTTCTCCAGGGCGACCTAGCGACCACGATTCAGGAACCGAATCAGGAGACTCGTAGTAGCGAACCGGTTCAACCGGAGGAACTGGAGAAAAGCGGGGAGCTGACATGCACTAAAACTCTACGCCGAAGCGTGGAGTAGTCCATAGATCAATGACTCTTCCAGGGCATTCCAGGAGGCTTCGATGATATTTGCCGAGACTCCGATGGTGGTCCATGACCTGTCGCCATTTGTGGCGTCAAGTAGCACTCGAGTGATTGCACCAGTGGCCGTTGCGCCATCCAAGATTCGCACTTTGTAGTCAACGAGGTGCACCTTGGCCAATTCCGGATAATGCGGCAACAATGATGCACGAAGCGCAGCGTCTATTGCGTTCACCGGACCATTGCCCGCCGCCGTGTGCACATAGCTCTGAGCCCCAACGCGCACCTTGACCGTTGCTTCAGTAGTGAATTCACCATTTTCAGCTTCATCGGTGATGACACGCATTGATTCCACGTGAAAAGCCTCATGCTTCCATCCGCTTGCGCGACGCATCAATAGTTCAAGTGATGCGTCAGCTGCTTCGAAGTGATAGCCCTCGTGCTCTAGACGCTTCAGGTCTTCAATGACTGAGCCAATTGCAGCGCCGTCCATCTTCAAACCGAGCTCTTCAGCCTTTACTTCAATAGTTGCTCGTCCAGCCATTTCACTGACAACAAAACGTGTTCCGTTTCCTACGACTACTGGGTCAATGTGCTCGTATGCATCTTTCGCACGCTTGATAGCTGACACGTGTAACCCGGCTTTATGCGCAAACGCAGATGAACCAACGTACGGAGCCTGAGGATTAAGTGGGCGGTTCAGAACTTCAGCCACATGATTGCTAACGGCGGTTAGGCGATCAAGGTTGCCTTCTGGCAAACAACGAAAGCCCATCTTCAATTCAAGGTTCGGAATAACTGTGGTGAGGTTGGTATTACCAGTGCGCTCCCCCAGTCCGTTCAATGTGCCCTGTACGTGGCGAACACCAGCCATTACAGCTGCCATTGAGTTAGCTACCGCACACCCGGTGTCGTCGTGACAATGAATACCCAATGTTGCGTCGTTGCCGACGAATGCCTTTACCTTTGTGACAATCTCTGCGATTTCATGAGGCAATGAGCCACCGTTTGTATCGCACATCACCAAGTGAGTTGCACCCTTCATTACAGCAGCGCCAACAACGCGCATTGCGAATTCAGGATTGTTCTTGTAACCGTCGAAGAAGTGCTCAAGGTCAACCATTACTTGACGACCATTGCCAGTCAAGAACTCAACTGAATCAGCAACCATTAGTTCGCCTTCATCAAGAGTTGTCTGCAATGCCTCGGTGACGTGATAATCCCATGACTTTGCAACAATGCACACTGCGGACGTATTGGCATCAAGAAGATTGCGCAATGTTGCGTCATCGTCAACTTTTCCTTTCGGACGACGTGTTGAACCGAATGCAACCAACGTTGAGTGCTTCAACTTCAATTCCGTGGCTGCGCGCGCAAAGAACTCAATATCTTTCGGGTTGGCTCCTGGCCAACCACCTTCAATGAATTGCACGCCGAGGTAATCAAGTTGTTCGGCAATACGAAGCTTGTCTTCGACAGTTGCCGATACGCCTTCTACTTGCATACCGTCACGCAATGTGGTGTCAAAAGCTTCGACTAGTTCTTTGGTGTGTTGTGTGTTCATGTGAGTGTTCTTCTTTGGGGTCGTCTGGTTCAAAAGTTTGGGAATGAAAAAGCCGCCTTAGAGGCGGCTGGAACGCGCACGTCGGAGACCGGCGTGCGCTAACGAATAATGATGATCGCGACAGCGGTGCCGACGAGGCGGCGAGAAGAGCTGGCGATTGACATGTGGACAGTCTTGCGCCTTCCCAGGCCATTCGTCAACCCCCTGACCCAACTTATTGACGGGCCGCCACTAGGAGCCCACAGACTCATTGCCGTTTGGTCAGTTGACGCCATATGCGCTGGGCTGCGCGGGAATTCATAAACGGACGAACAGAGCGGTACACACGACCAGGCACCACCACGATCTTCTTGCGACGCAGGCCCTTGATCCCTGCCTGTACCACCGTGTCTGACGTGATCCACATCCACCCCGGAACCTGCTTTTCAAGATGAGCCAAGCCGGCTCGTTCATGCAAGTTGGTGTGGACATATCCGGGGCACAAGACACACACTCGAATTCCGAATCTTTCGGTTTCTGCAGCCACACTGCGTCCGTAGGCGGTGACGAACGATTTGGATGCTGCATACATGGCTGAATTTGGCATCGTGATCAACGAAGCAATGCTGGACACAATCAGAATGTCTCCTGACCCTCGTTCGGTCATTGCAGGAATAAGTCCTTCAAGTAGTTGGGCAACTCCAACACCGAGCAAATAACTCATTTGATCTAGTTCCGCCCAGTCACGCGTGCCCACTCGGCCCGCAATAGTGACTCCGGCATTTGCAACTACAACATCAGGTTGTGGGCACACACCCAAAACACTTGCAACACCATCAGGCTTTGACAAGTCTGCAATACAAATCTGGCAGCTTGCACCAGCAGCGATTACTTCCGCGCAAACTGCACTCAGTTGCTCAACGTCACGCCCGACGAGGACTAGGTCAAATCCAGTTGCTGCGTAGTGCTGAGCGAACGCTTTCCCAATGCCCGACGATGCGCCGGTAATTAGTGCAATGTGACGAGACACGTCAGGACTACTTAGTCCGGTCTTGGTACTCTTTCAATGAGGCCATACCGAACAGGGTTGCACCAGTGAACACAATGACGAAAATCACTGCTCCAAACGAAAATAGGGTTGCTTCAGACATTTACGATTCCTTTTTCCCAGCGAGAAGAAAGGCCCCGAGCGCAAGAATCGATGGCACCCAGACGCCTACATAAATTCCATTCAGTTTGTCGGTCTGTTCGTTACCAGCGAAATACAAAGAGATGCTCAATGCAAGGCTTGCTGCGGCAGAAACGAGTACTGAGGCTTGGAGAATTACTTTTGGTTTCATACGCGAACCTTACTCTTTAATACTGAAAAAGGCGGGCATGAT
>Ga0208720_1000033_pt1 | contig 36977 bp, 37 predicted proteins | sample LakMenEpi20Apr10_FD_150716 | JGI IMG/M metagenome (GOLD analysis project Ga0208720, IMG submission 150716) | Freshwater microbial communities from Lake Mendota, WI - 20APR2010 deep hole epilimnion (SPAdes) | ecosystem: Environmental > Aquatic > Freshwater > Lake > Epilimnion/Euphotic zone ...
GGCGATACGGTTTCAGAGTTGGCTGCCGCTGGTGTCACTGCAATTTTCCAACCCGGTGGCAGTGTGCGAGACGAAGAATCCATCTCGGCAGCCAACACTCATGGCATTGCCATGGTGTTCACCGGATCACGCCACTTCCGTCACTAGGTAAGTCGTAGACTAGACAAATGGCACGTATTGGTGACCTCCTTGCGGCAGGACGAACATTCTCTTTTGAGTTTTCGCCTCCCAAAACAACTGCAGGTTCAATGTCCCTTGGTCGCACGATTGCTGAACTTGAATCTCTCAGCCCGTCCTTTGTCTCAGTCACATATGGTGCTGGCGGTTCTACCCGAGAGAACACACGCGACACAGTGTTGTGGATTGAACGTGAAACAAACATTCCTGCAATGGCTCATCTCACATGCGTCGGACACACTCGTGACGAGATTGCCGACATCATCGCTACCTACACGGCTGCTGGAGTTGAAAATGTCCTAGCTCTGGCGGGTGATCCACCGAAAGATCCGGCCGACGCTCGGCCGAGTGATTACGTATATGCAACTGATTTAGTTGAGCATTTGCGAGAGATAGCTGATCTGTCAATCGGCGTTGCAGCGCATCCTGAAGGGCACCCTCGCTCGCCAGATCTTGCAACTGACCGTCGCCTACTTGCTGAAAAACTCAAGGTTGTCGATTTCGCCACTACTCAGTTCTTCTTTGATGTTGATCACTACTTGTCACTGGTTAATGACTTGGCAGACCTTGGAGTGACTAAACCAGTAGTCCCCGGAATTATGCCGTGCACCAATATCGCCCAAGTTGAACGCATGGCTGAGTTATCAGGTGCTGCTTTTCCAGGCTGGTTGCGAGACCGTCTTGAATCCGGAACATCGCCAGAAGACGTACGTCGAATCGGAGTAGAGGCTGCAACAGAATTGTGCGCGCAGTTGTTGTCGGCAGGTGCGCCCGGACTTCACTTTTACACTCTGAATAAATCAACTGCTACACGGGAGATTTACGCCCAACTGGGTCTTCCGGTCGCATGACCCATTTCTCTTATGAGTAATCAGAACGATCAATCCACGTACATTGGCGGAACACCTGCATGGGGAACCCGTAGAGGACCTGTTGTCCCGTATGTTCCTGCACTTGATGGCTTGCGAGCCCTCGCAGTTATTGCGGTGATTGTCTATCACGCGAATCATCAGTGGCTAGGTGGCGGATTTCTCGGTGTTGAGGTGTTCTTCGTTATCTCGGGCTATCTGATCACGTTGCTTCTGATTGCCGAACGTGAACGTTCGGGCACCGTGTCGCTTGGCAATTTCTGGATGCGTCGAGCCAGGAGACTCTTGCCGGCCTTGTTCACGTTGCTGCTTGGAACCATTGTGTATTGCGCCTTGTTTGATCGCGATCGTTTGGGCATGTTGCGTGGCGATGTCATTGGTGGATTTCTATATGTCTCGAATTGGTTCCAAATTTGGAGTGGTTCGTCGTATACATCTGCTTTCGCTTTTGCACCACTTCGGCATTTGTGGTCACTAGCTGTCGAAGAGCAGTACTACATCGTGTGGCCACTCATTATGTTCGTATTACTTCGTCGAATCAGGCCAAAGACACTGCCGATTCTGGGCCTGGTGTTCACAGCGTTTGCTATTGCTATTGCGGTAGCAACAGCGATGATTTATCGCACCGGGCCTATTGATACGTTTGCAAACACTCCAGAGCAGTACATGTCAATTTTTGGACGTCGTGTTGTTCGTATCGATTTCCTGTACCTCGGCACGATTACTCGCGCCAGCGGATTGTTGCTAGGTGCGGCGCTTGCCACGATGTGGAGACCATGGGCGTTGCGCCGGGGACGAGCTGGTTCAAACGCAAACGGGCTAGATATTGCTGGAGTTCTTGCCCTGGTCGCACTCAGTTATATGTGCTGGAAGTTTCGTGAAGTAGTCGACGTACCTGATGTGGGTATGACTGGCTACGACTTGTTGTATCGCGGAGGTTTGATCGCTGTAGGAATTGCCACTGTTGTTGCAATTGCTACCGTGACGCATCCTCGTTCTCGGTTGGGCAAGTACGTCATTGGTACGCCATTGTTGGTGTGGATTGGCAAGCGCTCATACGGTCTGTACTTGTATCACTGGACAATCTTTCAGGCGTATCGCAAGGCTGCAGGAAATTCGTTAGACGTACGTGAGTTCATCGCGCTAATGGCAATCACCGTTGTCATCACCGAAGCGTCGTATCAGTTCATTGAAACACCGATTCGTACAGGAAAGGCATTGGCTAAGTATCGTTCGTGGCGTGCACGCGGCGGCACTATGCGTGGCCCATTGGGAATTGTGCTTGGGACTTTGGCAGTCGTACCCGTGTTCAGTGTGGTCAGCATGGCAGGTGCACGCGTGATGCCAGATGACATCACTGCTGGTCTTAATGAAAATGAAGGCGCAGTCACACGTATAACAACTACGACAATCGGTGTAGGAACAACAACAGTTCCGTTAACTCCCACGACCACTTTGCCTCGCGGAAAGATGGATGTGTTTGCAGTAGGCGATTCAGTGATGTTGGGATCAGCCAAGAAGTTGAAGTCATATGGCATCACAGTTGATGCAACTAAGAACAGACAGGTCATTGATGCCGTTCAGATTTTCAATTACTACAAGTCCGTTAATGAGTTAGGTGACACTGTTGTCATTCACTTAGGTACAAATGGCATTACAAAGGCTGCGACATTTGACCGAATTCTGAAGCCGCTTGCAAACGTGAAGCGCGTGGTCATTCTCACGATGCGAGTTCCAGGTCGCGCTTCAGAACAATTGAATAATGCCGTTATCAATAATCTTCCGGCCAAGCATCCGAACGTGTCCATCCTCGATTGGCACACATTGTCGAAGCCTCATCCCGAATGGTTCAATTCAGACGGAATTCACCCCAACGCTCTCGGCCAGGACAACTACGTTGCTCTAATTCTTCAGGCCATTGGCCGGTAATTCAGCAGCTATCACTGCTCTTCCATTGGGAACAGGTACCCCATATTGCCTACGCTTAGGGGCATGACATCACCAGTTCGTATTGCCGTTACCGGCGCAGCCGGCCAAATTGGCTACAGCCTCCTTTTCCGTATCGCCTCAGGCGCAGTGTTTGGTCCTAATCAGCCAGTCATTCTTCAACTGTTGGAAATCACTCCAGCACTTGGCGCGTTAGAAGGCGTTCGTATGGAACTTGATGACTGCGCGTTCCCACTTCTTGCAGGAGTTGTTTGCACCGACAATGCTGAAACTGCATTCGGCGATATTGACGCAGCCTTCCTTGTTGGGGCAATGCCACGCAAAGATGGCATGGAGCGCGGCGACTTACTTAGCGCTAACGGCGGAATTTTCAAGCCACAAGGGAAAGCACTTGGCGCGGTAGCAAAGAAAGACGCAAAGATCTTGGTTGTTGGTAACCCCGCGAATACAAACGCAGTAATTGCAATGAACAATGCACAGGGTCTTGACCCAAGTCGTTTCACCGCAATGACTCGCCTCGATCACAACCGCGCCATGACACAGTTGGCAGTCAAAGTTGGCAAGCCAGTTACTTCAATCAAGAAGATGACCATTTGGGGTAACCACTCAAGCACTCAATACCCAGACCTTTTCCATTGCGAAGTTGATGGCAAGAATGCAGCTGCATTGGTTAACGACCAGGCGTGGATTGAGAATGACTTCATTCCAACTGTTGCAAAGCGTGGCGCAGCAATCATTAAGGCGCGCGGTTTGTCATCGGCAGCATCAGCAGCAAATGCTGCAATTGATCACATGAACTCATGGGTTCTTGGCACTGCCCCGGGTGACTGGGTGTCAATGGCAATTCCATCTGACGGAAGCTATGGCGTACCAGAAGGCATCATTTCGTCGTTCCCATGTGTGTGCAAAGACGGCACGTACAGCATTGTTCAAGGTCTTGATATCGATGATTTCAGCCGTTCACGCATTGACGCGTCAGTTGCCGAGCTTGTTGAAGAGCGCGACGAAGTAAAGAAGCTAGGCCTCATTTAATGAGCGTTGCGGCACTCGTCGATACAGACAGGTGGCCGCTAGATAGCGCTGAATTACACAGGGAACTGAGCGACACCTTTACCAAGGAAAACATTGCGATTCTCCCCGGTTTTATTCGTGAGAATGCAATAACTGGTTTGATTGCAGAATGTGATGAATTAGCAAAGGTGGCGTATCACACCACTGTGAACGCTGATCTTGAAGTGGTTGCGTACGACCAATTCCCGTCTGACAGTGTGATTCGTTCACTGTATGAGTGGGATCCACTGATGGACTTTGTTGCAAAGATTCTGGGTGAAGAGAAACTGTTTCGCTATGCAGATCCATTCGGCGCATTGAATCTTGCTGTCATGCGTGATGGTCATGAACTGGGTTGGCATTTTGATCAAACGGATTTCGTCGTTTCGATTGCATTACAAACGTCGTCAGAAGGTGGGCATTTTGAAAATGCATCGCGTATTCGCACAGCCACCGAAGAAAACGCAGACACTGTTGCTGCGGTGCGTCGAGGCGACCGTCCGGATTTAGTTCGTACCGAACCAATGACCCCTGGAACGCTGATGGTATTTAACGGTCGAAATAGTTATCACCGCGTGTCGCGTGTGTCGGGCAATGTTCCGCGTCATGTGGCATTGCTTGCATATGACACGAAGCCAGGCACCAATTCAAATGATGAATTGAGAATGGGCCGATACGGCAGGTTGCCAGTATGAAAATCGGTGAAGGTTTTGTAGGCAGTGGTGCCAATGCGGCGCACATCAATGTTGTCCTCGGGCTACGCGATGGCCCAGTTGGTACCGCATGGGCTACAGCACTAGCTACACCGCGCGAGGGTCATGTTCCGTTTGTTGCAGTTGCGCAACCAAACGTTCCCGTTGTTCCATTCACATTGTTTGTTAACAAAGCCGCAATCGCAAATGATGTTCATGGTCAGTTGACATGGGGTGGGGCACAGGCTGGTGTTGCAGCTGGTGTCGGACTCGCACATCAGCAGTCACTATTCGATGGCGAGATTGATTCTCTTGTTCTCATAGTTGCGGTATGGGTGAATCCATCTGCTGATAACGAAGAAGAAGTTTTCTCAAACAATCGAGACGCCACAGTCGCCGCTCTGAAACAGGCTCGCGACGCCGGCCCTGATTTGAATCAGGCACTTGCGGCAATGACTAATCCGTCAAACCCGTATTTCCGAACCGCGTAACTGCTTACTCGTACGTTGTCAGCGTGCGCACAGCTTCGAACGCAGCATCAAGGGCGGCAAAGACCGGCACAGCATCCACAAGGCGCTGAGTGTCTCCTGAGATGCGTACATGGCCCTTGATGAAGGCTTCTTGGGCAGGCAATGATCCGGTTGCAACCCCAACTGCTGTCTCCCAGGTCTGTTCCATGCGGACATCCTCTTCGGGTGCAGGACCAGAGGCAAAGCGGGCGATGCCATTGCCTACCTGCAAGTGATACAGCACTGAGCCTTCAGGGCCGTCTGTAACCACCTGCGTGACGCCAATGGAATGAGTTGAAGCAAGGTCTGTGAGCGACTCGCTAGAGGCCACTTGAGCCTGCATGGCATCAATCCAATCGAGGCTGAGATATCGCATGTTTCTATTCTGCCGAAAGTTTCCCGGAAAACACAAAAGGCCCGAGCACATGGCTCGGGCCTTTTGGTAAGTAGTTACTTAGTTAGTTGCTGGACCAAAAGTTGTCTTCTGGCGCGATGAACGAATCACCGATGCAGCAAGAACTGCGAGTGCTGCAGCTGCAATAAGCAAGCGCTGGCCATCGTTGTCCTGAGTACTGATGATTGCTGGAAGCACCAACAACGACACAAGGTTCATCACCTTGATCAGCGGGTTCAATGCAGGACCTGCTGTGTCTTTGAATGGGTCACCAACGGTGTCAGCAATAACTGCGGCCTTGTATGGCTCTGAGCCCTTACCGCCGTGGTTACCGTCTTCGATGTACTTCTTTGCGTTGTCCCATGCACCTCCAGCATTGCTGAGGTAGTTAGCCATGAGCTGGCCAGTCAAGATGACAGCTGCAAGGAATCCACCAAGAGCTTGCCAACCAATTCCGAATCCAACGATGACTGGTGTCAACACTGCAAGAAGTGCAGGTGTAGCCAATTCACGAAGTGAAGCTTCTGTACAGATGTCAATGACTGGGCCGTACTCTGGCTTCTTTGTGCCGGCCATGATCTTTCCGTCAGCGAACTGACGGCGAACTTCCTGAACTACAACACCAGCTGTGCGGCCTACGGCGCGAATTGAAAGTGCTGAGAACAAGAACGGTACAGAGCCACCAATGAGAAGACCAATGAAGATCTTCGGATCAGCAACGTTGATTGCAAGCTCAGGAGCTTTGAAAACTCCGTCAGCCAAGTTCTCGGCCTTGATCAACAATTCAGCACCAGCTGTTTCGATGAACGAAGCGAACAATGCAACAGCAGCAATAACTGCTGAACCAATTGCGAAGCCCTTTGTTACAGCCTTTGTTGTGTTACCAACTGCGTCGAGCGCAACCATGATCTTTTGTGGTTCACCATGGAACTCGCCAGACATTTCTGCAATACCTGCAGCGTTGTCTGATACAGGACCAAAGGTGTCTTCCGACACGATGACGCCTGTAGTTGCGAGCATTCCCATTCCGCACAGAGCAACGAGGTAGAGCGAGAACGTAAGGTTTCCGCCACCGAGTGCCAATGCCACACCAATTGCAATTGCAATTGCAAGAACTGCGTACACGCTTGATTCAAGACCAAATGCAGTTCCCGAAAGAATTGCAGTTGCAGGACCAGTCTCTGCTGATTCAGCAATTTCTTTTACTGGACCGTGATGAGTTGCTGTGTAGTACTCAGTGAGACGGCTCACAAGTTGTGCAAGAAGCAGACCAACTGCAACGGCACCAAATACGCGCCAACCGGCTCCGCCCAACAACTGGACGCCTTCGCCGGCTGTTCCCTTTTCGTTACCTACGTAAGCAAGTGACAATGCAAGAGTTCCGGCAAGTGTAAGCACGCCAGCAACAAGGAAGCCCTTGTTGATTGGCTTGAGTGCATCTGTTTCGCCTGGTTTTGCTTTCACTGCGAACACACCGAAGATTGATGCGATCACGCCGATAGCGCGAGCTGCAAGTGGGAACACGAGTCCCATTGCTGGGTTCAAACCGATTGAGTTGAACGCTGCAACACCAAGAATGATCGAAGCAACAAGTGTTACTTCGTATGACTCGAAGAGGTCAGCGGCCATTCCGGCACAGTCACCAACGTTGTCACCAACGTTGTCTGCGATTGTTGCTGGGTTACGTGGGTCGTCTTCAGGAATTCCTGCTTCAACTTTTCCAACGAGGTCAGCACCAACGTCTGCAGCCTTGGTGAAGATTCCTCCACCAACACGCAAGAACAATGCAAGAAGTGATCCACCAAAACCGAATCCAACAAGAATGACGCTTGATGTGTTCTGGAAGATCATGATGATCAACGTTGCACCGCTTAGTCCGAGACCAACGGTGAACATTCCTGCAACACCACCGGTGCGGAATGCAACGGTGAGAGCATCTGGCATTGAACCAGTCAGAGCAGCAGCGGCTGTACGTACGTTTCCGCGTGTAGCCAATGTCATTCCGATGTAACCAGTGAATCCTGAAGCAGCACAGCCAAGAATGAAGGCAATGGTGCGCCAAATTCCGGCTTGCATGAATGACAGCGCCTCAGTCGCCTCAGCGCCTTCGCCCTTCAGAATTGCAGTCGACGTGACGAACACGATGGCTGCGAGCGGGATGAGAATAAGGATGATGGTCTTGAACTGGCGCTGCAAGTAGGCGTTTGCACCTTCTTGAATTGCGAGTGCAATTTCTTTCATCTTCGGCGTGCCTTCGTCGGCAGCCATTACTAAACGGGCGAGATAGAACCCAACAGCGATGGCAAGCACGGCTGAAGCAGCTGAAAGCCACAACACCGCCCATTCTCCGCCCTTGAGCACGAACTCTTGGTAGCCGCCTTCGGCAGCAAATAATCCTGACACTTAATTGTCTCCTGGCAAGTTCTGGGGCGACCTGACTTTCAGGCGCCCGCTGTATGGAACATCGCAACAGTAGTGAAAAAAGACACGCCAGAGCGAAATGGTCAAGTTGTGCCCTACGGGCCCTCTCGGGCTACCGTTTCAAGTGCATTTGCATAGCCGGCCCGCCCGGCCCGCAGGGAGAACTTATTTTCATGGCACAAGTAGTTACATCGAAACGCGGCCCGGTCACCGGAACCGCCACCCATCAGCGTAAGAAGCGCCCATTTCTCCTCGACCTCTATTCCACTGCGGTGGGCAAGAAGTACGCAATGGGTCTCTCAGGCATCGCGATGATGGGTTTTGTCCTCTTTCACATGATCGGGAACCTCAAGATCTATGCAGGTGCAGCTGATCTTGACCACTACGCCCATTTCCTCCAAACCTTGTTGTATCCATTGGCGCCAAAAGGTTGGGTGCTCTGGATTCTTCGCGGTGGCCTTATCTCCATGCTGTTTCTCCACTTACATGCGGCTTGGTCATTAACTCGTCTCAACCGTCACGCTCGTCCTGTGAAATATCAAAGTAAGCGCGATTATCAGATCGCTAACTTTGCTAGCCGCACCATGCGTTGGTCAGGAATCATTGTTCTTGGATTCATTGTCTGGCATCTTCTCGATCTGACATTTGGTGTTGTGAACTCTGAGACAGGCAAGATGATTACGCATCCGGGCGATGAGGAGTCGGTGAAGGCGGTCTATGCCAGCATCGTGTATTCATTTCAGCGCACACCAGTTGCCTTGTTTTACGTAGTTGCAAACATTTTGCTCGGAATCCACTTGTTCCATGGCACATGGAGCATCTTTCAGTCACTTGGCTGGAACAACCCACGTTTCAATAACTGGCGCCGTGGCTTTGCTACTGGCTTCGCCTCTCTTGTCGTAGTCGGCAACGTTTCATTCCCTATCGCTGTAATGGCTGGCATTGTCGGCTGACCGACACGCCTCGAAGAAGAAAGACACGATCATGACTCTCACTGATGAACTGTTCGCAAAGAACACGGTCAAACTTGACAGCAAAATTCCTGATGGCCCAGTTGCGGATAAATGGGATAACTACAAAGAAAACATGAAGTTGGTTAACCCCAACAACAAACGCAAATTCAAAGTCATCGTGGTAGGTACCGGCCTTGCTGGTGCATCAGCTGCAGCAACTCTTGCTGAACTTGGTTATCAAGTTGATGCGTTTACATTTCATGACTCTGCTCGCCGTGCGCACTCCATTGCTGCACAAGGCGGCATCAACGGCGCAAAGAATTACAAGGGCGACGGCGACAGTGTTCACCGTTTGTTCTACGACACCGTCAAAGGCGGCGACTTCCGTGCGCGTGAAGCAAACGTGCATCGCTTGGCACAAGTCAGCGTTGACATCATTGACCAAATGGTTGCCCAAGGTGTGCCATTCGCCCGTGAATACGGTGGTCTTTTAGACAACCGTTCATTTGGTGGAGCTCAAGTCAGTCGTACTTTTTATGCTCGCGGACAAACTGGTCAGCAATTGCTGCTTGGTGCGTATCAACAGTTCTCACGCCAAGTTGGTCTTGGTGGAATCAGTTTGTACAACCGTTCTGAACTGATTGACATCGTTGTTATCGACGGCCGTGCATCAGGCATCGTTGTTCGCGATCTTGTAACGGGCGAAATCTCGTCACATGCAGCTCATGCAGTTGTGTTGGCAACAGGCGGATACGGAAACGCATTCTTCCTGTCAACAAACGCAATGGCATGCAACGTCACTGCAGCATGGCGTGCACACCGCAAGGGCGCATTGTTTGCGAACCCGTGCTACACACAAATTCACCCAACATGTATTCCGCAAAGTGATGACAGTCAGTCAAAACTCACATTGATGTCAGAGTCATTGCGTAACGATGGTCGCGTGTGGGTTCCTACAAATCCAAATGAGACACGTCAGGCTCGTGACATTCCAGAAGAAGAGCGTGACTATTACCTCGAGCGTTTGTATCCGTCATTCGGAAACTTGGCACCACGAGACATTTCGTCACGTGCAGCAAAGCGTCTTGTTGACAAAGGACAGGGTGTCGGACCAAAGAAAAACGGCGTGTACCTTGACTTCTCCGAAGCAATCGAGCGTCTCGGCCATGACGTAGTGCAAGAGCGTTACGGCAACTTGTTTGAAATGTACGAGCGCATTGCTGGTGAAAACCCATACGAGACACCAATGCGTATTTACCCAGCCAGCCACTACACAATGGGCGGTTTGTGGGTCGATTACGAATTGCAAACAAACATTCCTGGTTTGTATGCAGCTGGTGAAGCAAACTTCTCTGATCACGGTGCAAACCGTCTCGGTGCTTCTGCACTGATGCAAGGTCTTTCAGACGGTTACTTCGTATTGCCGTACACAATCGGAAACGGACTTGCTCCGTTGTTGGGTAAATCCATGCCAGGCATTGATCATCCAGAATTCAAAGCTGCAGAAGAAGCTGCTCGCGAGCGCTTCAATGCGTACCTTGCAATTAACGGCACAAAGTCACCTGATTACTTTCATCGTGAACTCGGAAAAATCATTTGGGATTACTGCGGAATGGAACGTACTGAAGAAGGATTGAAAAAAGCTTTGGAACTTCTTCCTGCGCTCTATCAAGAATTCAAGACGGACCTTCGCGTAACCGGTGATGGCGACAACATGAATCAAACACTTGAAAAAGCAGGCCGTGTCGACGACTTCTTCCAGTTGGGAATGCTGATGTGTCGCGATGCGCTTGATCGCAACGAAAGCTGCGGCGGTCACTTCCGTTCTGAATATCAGACAGACGATGGCGAAGCACTTCGCGATGATGAGAACTACTGCCACGTTGCCGCATGGCAATGGGGCGGCGACCCAATGACACCAAACCTGAACGTTGAACCGCTCGAATTCGAAGCTGTTCACCTCGCGACTCGGAGCTACAAATGAGCAATCACCTCAAGAACATCACATTGCGCATTTGGCGTCAGGCTGGTCCTGCAGCAAAGGGCAATTTCGAAACCCATGTGGTCGACGAAATCACAGACGAAGCCTCGTTCCTCGAGATGCTCGACATCTTGAATGACAAACTCGTCACAGAAGGCAAAGAGGCAGTGGTGTTTGACCATGACTGTCGCGAAGGCATCTGCGGCACATGTTCACTCATGATTGACGGACAAGCACACGGACCACAACGCGGAACAGCTACATGTCAGTTGCACATGCGTCAGTTCAAGAGCAACGACACCATCACAATTGAGCCGTGGCGTGCATCAGCATTCCCCATCATCAAAGACCTCATGGTTGATCGTTCTGCGTTTGACCGCATCATTGAATCGGGTGGGTACATCACAGCCGATACCGGTGGTGCACCAGATGCAAACTTGATTCCAATTTCCAAAATTGTGGCTGATGCTGCGATGGACTCTGCTGCCTGCATCGGTTGCGGAGCATGCGTTGCTGCGTGCCCGAACGGCGCAGCCAACTTGTTCACCGGAGCAAAAATTGCCCACCTCAGCCGTCTGCCACAAGGTCAGGCCGAGCGTTACTCACGCGTTGAGGCCATGGTGGAAACCATGGACGAGAAATTCGGTTCGTGCACAAACCATGGCGAATGTGAAGCAGCATGCCCGAAGGAAATTTCCATCGACGTCATTGCCCTCATGAACAAGGACTTCCGCAAGGCCAAGTTTGCAAACCGCAAGGATCTTGCTCGCAAATAAATTGGTTCGGCTGAGGGCTCACTAGCGCTCTCGGGGTACTGTCATTTCCATGACAATTCCTGCTGTCCCCGCATCTCTTCCTGTCACTCTGGCGGCACTTCGTGCCTCAGGCTGGAAATCCATTCCTGTTAAGGAAGAATTGCGCGCCAACGCCGTACGCAATATCTCCGCCGGCCTTCCCTTGTTTGAAGGTGTCATGGGATACGAAAACACTGTGATGCCCCAACTGGAAAACGCGTTGCTCGCAGGGCACGACGTTGTATTCCTCGGTGAACGCGGTCAAGCAAAGACTCGAATGATTCGTTCGCTCACTGATCTTCTCGATGAGTGGATGCCAATCATCGCTGGCAGTGAAATCAATGATGACCCGTACAACCCGGTGTCACGTCACGCACGTGACCTCATCGCAGCAGAAGGCGAGAATGCTCCTATTTCTTGGGTGCATCGCAGCGAACGATTCGGTGAAAAACTTGCAACACCAGACACGTCAATTGCTGACCTCATTGGTGAAGTTGACCCCATCAAAGTTGCAGAAGGCCGTTACCTCAGTGACGAACTCACATTGCATTACGGCTTAGTGCCACGCACCAACCGTGGAATTTTTGCAATCAACGAACTGCCAGACCTTGCAGAGCGAATTCAAGTTGGTTTGCTGAACGTTCTCGAAGAGCGCGACGTGCAAATTCGTGGCTACAAGATTCGTCTTCCGCTTGATGTCATGTTGGTTGCGTCTGCAAACCCAGAGGACTACACAAACCGTGGTCGCATCATTACTCCGCTGAAAGACCGTTTCGGTAGCCAAATCCGTACGCATTATCCACTTGAAGTTGATACGGAAATTGCCATCATGCGTCAAGAGTCGCGTGCAGCGTCAATCGGCGATGTCACAGTCACCATGCCCGAGTTCATGGAGCGCATTATCGCTACATTCTCCCATCAAGCTCGTAGCAGTAGCCATGTCAACCAACGCAGCGGTGTCAGCGTGCGTTTGTCTGTATCTAACTTCGAAATTCTTAGTGCAAATGCAGTACGTCGTGCATTACGAGCAGGGGAGCGCGAAGTAGCGCCACGCATTAGTGACCTTGATGCTTTGGCATCGTCTACAGGCGGAAAAGTTGAAATCGAAGCACTGGAAGAAGGCCGCGAAAATGGCATTCTTCAGCAGCTCATTTCTGGTGCAGTTCTCACTGTGTATAAGGAACTGGCTCCTGGTGAAATGATGCGTGATGTTCTCACTGCATTCGAAGAAGGTGCAGTTGCTCATGCTGGCGAAGACATTTCATCTGGTGAATTGATTGCGCTTCTTACTCAGATTCCGGCGCTGATGCCACCAGTGAAAGTTCTTACAGGCGGTGACGATTCTCCAGCAATGTTGGCAAGCGCAGTTGAGTTCATCCTTGAGGGATTGCATCTCACACGACGTCTCAATAAAGACGCATCAGGCTCAAAAGCCACATATCGCTCGCGTAGCTAGTAGTTACAGAACGAACGGCGAACGGGTCCACAGTTCGCCGGTGTCGTTGCGGGCTGCATTTGTAGCCTCGCCCGTCAGCAACACCACAGGAATCGCTTCATTGAGTCCGCGCAGCGACATTGGTTCATGAGGGGTCACGACAACGCCGTCTGGCAGATTCTCAATCTGCTCGCTTGGGATAATGACCTCAAACGACCCAGCGGCGTCACAGAGGCGGGCAGCCATGTTCACAGCTGTTCCGATGTAGTCGTCGCCCTCAAACAGCAATGCAAGCCCAGAAGCCATGCCAACGCGTATGGAGAGAGGCGCACAGGCGGCTCCAGAGCGCTTCTGAAGCTCGAGAGCGAACGTAATGGCATCTCGCTGGTCAACAGCCACGATCATGCAGCCATCGCCCAGCCACTTGGCAATACGGACACCGGTCTCAGAGGCCACATCACGCGTGACGGCTCGCCACGAGGCAAGAAGACGCCCTGCGGCATCATCTCCGTTCTCGTTTGTGAAATTGGTAAACCCCGAAATATCGACGAATACAAAAGTCCGTGGCACTCGCATAGTCCCCAACACCTTAGAGCAACTAGGTTGCGGATATGCCTGCACGGTTCACTTATTCACGTTGGGACGGCACCCAGACGGGATTCAGCCTCGATGCAGAGGGAATTCTCGACGAGTTAACCGATGATTTGCTCTATCACGGAGATTTGAACGCAGCATTGCGTCGTTTAATGCGTGACGGGATGACTGACCCCGACGGAAACCAAATCGAGGGCTTGCGAGACATGATGCAACGCATTCGTGATCGCAAGAAGGAACTTGAAGAGAGCGGCGACCTTGGTGGTGTGTATTCAGAAATTGCTGATGCACTCAAAGACATCATTGATGAAGAACGACATGCAGTCGAGAATTCTGTTCGTGAAGCAGAAGCATCTGGTGATGAACGGCGCGCAGATACCGCTCGAGATGCGGCAATGGAACGCAATTTCCGTCTCGACATGATGCCAAATGACCTTGCTGGCATGGTTCGCGAGATGCAAAGTTACGACTTTGAATCAAGCGAAGCACAACAACGTTTTGAAGAACTTATGGACAAACTGCGTCAAGAAATGATGCAGCAGTTCGTTGACCAAATGTCTGAAGGAATGCAGAACATGTCGCCAGAAGATATGGCGCGCATGAAAGACATGATGGCTGCGTTAAACGGCATGATCGAAGCACGCGAACAAGGCGAAGATCCGCAGTTTGAAAAGTTCATGGAACAGTTCGGTGATTTCTTTCCAGAGAATCCGCAAACACTTGACGAACTTCTCGAGAACATGGCAAAGCGCATGCAGGCAATGCAGGCGCTTATGGATTCACTCACGCCAGAACAGCGCTCACAAATGCAACAACTGTCAGAACAGCTCATGGAAGACATGGATCTCAATTGGCAAGTGCAACAACTCAGCGAAAAATTACAGAGCATGTTCCCGCAACCAGGTCAGGGTGAAGGTCAGGGCTACAACTTCCGCGGAGAACCTTCGATGGACATGCAACAGGCCATGGATGCCATGCAGGAAATGGGCGAACTGAACGAAATGGAAGGAATGTTGCGCCAGGCCACAAACCCTGCCCAACTGGCTGAAGTCGACATCGACAAGGTTCGCCAAATGCTCGGAGAAGAGGCCGCTAACTCCATGGAACGGCTCGCTGAGATGACCAAAATGCTGGAGGACGCAGGGCTCATCAATCTCAAAGAGGGAAAGATGGAACTCACTCCTCGTGGACTTCGTGCCATTGGCAACAATGCTCTTCGTCAGTTGTTCAACAACCTGTCCAAAGACAAATTCGGACAACACCGCATTGCGCGCGACGGTAGTGGCCACGAGCGAACATACGACTCGAAGCCCTACGAATTTGGTGACCCATTCCGTCTTGACCTTCAGCGCACAATCCGCAATGCCATTTCACGCAACGGCAGTGGCACACCAGTGAAGTTGTCACCAGAAGATTTCGAAATTGAGCGCACAGAACACAACACGCGTTCCTCCACGGTGCTCATGATCGACCTTTCCATGTCAATGCCAATGCGCGGCAACTTTGTTCCGGCCAAGAAAGTGGCAATGGCCCTGCATTCATTGATTAGTTCGCAGTTCCCGCGTGACTATTTGGGCCTCGTTGGCTTCAGCGAAACGGCACACATCATGACCCACGAGCAGTTGCCTGAAGTCAGTTGGGATCTTGCGTACGGAACCAACATGCAGCATGGTCTTCGCTTGGCTCGTCAGTTACTTGCTCGCCAAACCGGCACCAAACAAATCATCATGATCACTGATGGTGAACCAACAGCTCATATCACTCAATCAGGCGACGTGTATTTCAACTATCCGCCGGTGCGAGAGACCGTGGAAGCCACATTGCGCGAAGCAATGCGGTGCACAAAGGACAACATCACCATCAACACATTCGTGCTTGATGCAACAGGCCCATTACGCCACTTCATCGAGCAAATGGCGCAGGTCAATCATGGACGAGCCTTCTTCACAACCCCAGAAACATTGGGCGATTACGTATTGGTCGATTTCCTCGAAAATCGTCGTAGAACCAGTCGAGCTCGCTGACCATCCGGGGTACTCAACGGCCCTGAAATGGGACAGATGCTGACTGTTCATAGAGGATTTCCCATATCCCATTTGCATTTTGTGTAAATATTTGCCACAATTACACCGCTGTAATTACAAGCCACATTCCAAGATCCCTTGGGACTCGGATATGGCTGTAGCTGGGAGGCAAAAGCATGCACGGAGATTCTGATTCATTAAGCCAAGAACGTGGCTGGCAAGACCAGGCCAACTGCCTTGGCGTCGACCCTGATTTGTTTTTTCCAGAGCGTGGTGCAAGCACCCGCGAAGCAAAAGAAGTGTGCAAAGGATGCGTAGTTCGCGGAGATTGTCTCGAGTACGCGCTTGCTAATGGCGAGAAGTTCGGAATCTGGGGCGGCTTGTCAGAGCGCGAGCGTCGTCGCTTGCGTCGTCAACGCGCACAAGATGGCCGTCGCGTCATAATCAACGGTTAGTTACACGCCACTCAATCGTTTGTTCCACGGACAGATCTAGGTCCTCCCACCGGGCACGTGGAATTGTTGCAAGAACAGAGGCGGGAAGTAGCCCGACTAGTTCTGCACGGTGCACTTTCGCGTGTTGTGAGACTGCCTTGTACACATCATTTGGGCCCGCAATCATTGGCTGAATTAGGTTCACGCTTACCTGCGTAAACGCCCCTACTTGCAGACCCAAAGTGCGAATATGTGCTGAACGAACCACTGATGCAATTCGTCGCGTTGTTGCAAGATCAACATTCTCTAACCACAAGTTGTACGCAACTAAAGGTTCACGCACACCGACACACATTGCACCGGCAGTGGGGTGAGGGGAATGTGATCCAACATTGGGCATTAACGAAGTCCAAGCATTTTTTCGAATGTCAGGCAGTGTGCGTTCATGGCCGTACAGAAAACTTGGCACGTTCAATTCAACGGCAGCCCATGCTGCAAATTCATCGCGTGCGATGCGTGCATCATTCATTGTGGAATCAACAAGTGGCACAAACGGAACAACGTCAACAACGCCAATGCGTGGATGTACTCCGGAATGATCACTGAGACTTATTGCCGAAACTGCAGCACGAGCGAGTGATCGAGCGGCATCAACACCAACCAGGGTGAACACGCTGCGATTGTGATCGGGGTCTGAATGGATATCAAGAAGGTCGCCCGCACATGATTGAGCAAGTGAGTCGATGATGGCGTGGCTACGCCCCTCGCTGATGTTGATGACGCATTCGAGCACCCCTCGTGCATACCAAAGAAGCGCCCCTTCCTGCTACCGTCAGGAACATGATTTCGTTTCTTCAAGGCCAAGAGCTCTTTATCGTTGCAATTGTCGTGCTGGTGCTTTTTGGTGGTGCACAGTTGCCAAAGCTTGCCAAGAACCTCGGTTCGGCTCAGAAAGAGTTCAAGAAGGCAATGGACGAAGGCAAGTCTGATGACTCTTCGTCTGATTCAAAGTAAGTAGGTCAGACCGCGATTCCGCGGCGCCTCTTCAAAATTCTGCGACGCTCACGCTCGCTACAACCGCCCCACACGCCATGATCGATGCGTTCTGTAAGGGCATATTCAAGACACGTGTTGCTCACCGGGCACCCCTTGCAAATTGCACGGGCCCGATCCACGCCAACTCCGTCTGACGGAAAGAAGGTGGCAGGCGGGTAATTGCGGCAGTTGCCTTCACCCATCCACGATGTTGGGGAGTCATCGAACGGAAGGTTCGTGACTGGTGCACTCGTAACTTGAAGTTGTACTTTCATGGCTGTCCTCGCTTCACCTGTATCAGGTGTTCTTGGTCGGTATCTGTATGACGCCGAGTCATGGCGGGAAGTTCCCGCAAAACCAGTCAAGCAGACGGGGGCGCCAGCAGGCCGGTTTTTTGGGTAAAGGTTTGGTAAAGATGTCACTTATCCACAGGCGTCACCATAAAAAGGCCACAAAAAACGCCAAAAACACCCAGAAGTCGTCGTGCAAGTGCCCCGATAGGCTCTTTAGAGTTCGCTATTGATTCATACTCGCAACCCACGCATTGCAGTCCGGAGACACCATGACAGATATTCAGATTCCCCAGGCTCCGAAAGCCCACGCCCGCATTGCCTTTCTTGGCGCGGTGTCTCCTCACTGGGAGGTCTACTCAGACTGGGGCGATCAGACAATCATCGACGAATTTCGTTCGCGTGTTCTTGCCCGTCTTGTTTTGCTTCCTCGTGATGACCCACAATTTCGCCGCAACATGGCTCGCATCGTTCGCGATGCGGAGCGTGAACTCATTTCCATTGAATGGGACATGGGTGACCCTGACTACGAGTTCTGATTCGAAGTCGTGGGTAACACCCACACCACAGCAGGGTAAACATACGGCGAACTCTGTGGTTTGCCGAATGCTTCAGCGACACTCCTTTCACTACCCTTGTCTCTCATGAGTCGTCTCATTGGCAATCGTGAATTGAGCTGGCTTGATTTCAATGAGCGTGTGCTTTCGCTTGCCCGTGAAACCTCAGTGCCACTGCTTGAGCGCATCAAGTTCTGTGCCATCTTTTGTTCCAACCTTGATGAGTTTTTCCAGGTACGAGTTGCGGCACTGAAGGGTCAAGTTGCTGCAGGTGTTCAATCGTCATCCTCGGATGGACTCTCGCCAACTCGTCAGCTAAACGAAATTGCGCATCGGGTTGATTACTTGGTATCCGAGCATGAAAACCTGCTACTCAACGAACTATTTCCGTCACTTGAAAATCATGGTGTAGTCATTTGTCGGTGGGAAGACCTCACGCAAGAAGAGCGCGAAAAAATGCAGAAGTTCTTTGAGCGGCAATTGTTTCCGGTGCTCACGCCTTTAGCCGTTGACCCGTCACACCCATTTCCATATATCTCAAACATGGCAATCAGTCTTGGGGTCTTGGTGCGTGATCCGAGCACGGGTGAGCAACGTTTTGCTCGAGTCAAAATACCCACGTTTCTCAAGAGATTTCACAAAATGTCTGAAGGTCGATATGTACTGATTGAAGACGTTATTGCGGCATACATCTCCGAGCTTTTCGTCGGAATGGACATCATCCACGTCAGCGCATTCAGGGTTACACGTAACGCAGACCTCACGCTTGACGACGAAGATGCAGATGATCTGCTTGTAGCAGTCGAGATGGAATTGCGCCGCCGACGTTTTGGTCGTGCAGTTCGGCTTGAAGTTGATCACCACATCAACCCAGATGTTCTTGACATGTTGTTGGAAGAACTTGATCTGGAAAGAACTGATGTTTCATTTCATACAGCCCCACTTGCTTTATCTTGCTTATGGGAATTACACGGGCTGGACGAACCAACGCTGAAAGACACTCCGTGGCGTTCTGTCACTGCAGGTCGCCTAGCTGCCGCAGATGGCAACGATCAGTCAATGTTTAGCGTGTTGCGTCAACGTGACCTTTTGGTGCACCACCCATATGAATCGTTTTCATCTTCTACTGAAGAGTTTCTTGAGCAAGCTGCCAATGATCCTCGCGTGCAAGGAATCAAAATCACTTTGTACCGCACATCAGGAGATTCGCCCATTGCGCGCAGCCTCATTAAGGCTGCTGAACTAGGAAAACAAGTGGTGGCACTCATTGAACTCACTGCTCGCTTTGATGAAGCAGTGAATGTCACCTGGGCTAAAGAACTTGAGCGTGCCGGAGTTCATGTGGTGTACGGCGTTGTCGGCTTAAAGACACACTGCAAGTGTGTATTGGTGGTTCGCCAGGAAGAATCCGGACTACGCCGATATGTACATGTCGGTACTGGTAACTACAACTCAAAGACTGCTCGTACATACGAAGACATCGGTCTCTTCACGTGCGACGAGAGCATTGGTGATGATGTTTCGCACCTGTTTAATTCGTTGACTGGCTTTGATCGCGATCATGATTACAAGCGCCTCATCGTGGCTCCTCGTTATCTGCGTAACAAGATGATTGACCTCATCAAGAACGAAATTACGTTTGGTTCAGAAGGGCACATGGTCATCAAGATCAATGGCCTTGCCGATGCTGAAATGATTGAATTGCTGTATCAAGCAAGTGAAGCGGGTGTTCGTATCGATCTCATTGTTCGTGGTATTTGTTGCATGCGACCAAGTTCAGATCACGAAAAGAATGTCCGAATTAGGTCGGTTCTGGGCAGGTATCTTGAGCATTCTCGTATGTATCACTTTGGGCATGGTGGTCAAAACAATGAGCCCGTGTATTACATCGGCTCAGCAGACTTAATGCCACGTAATCTTGACAAGCGAGTTGAGGTGCTCATTCCTGTTGAACATCCGAAACATCGTGCATGGATTGAAGAAGTCTTTTCTACTCTTCTTGCAGATGACGTTGTGGCATTCGAAATGAATCGTGAAGGTGACTGGCGTCGTGTCGGACCTGTTGACTATGTGCCAGTTAATGATGCTCAGTATCGAATTCACCAAAGGGACTCGGAATCACAGTTGAAACTGGGTGTACCCGATTTCACTGTTTCCCTGTAATCAGGTACAACAAGTTCACTTTTCGTTCACAATATGACAGACTATTGTTCACGCGTTATTTCCTATCGTGGAGACACTCATATAACTTTTTTTCTTAGGAGGAATCATGGACGAGCTACGTAAAGGTTTTCACCAGCAACTTGATGACGTCCGAACTGAATTAGTACGTTTGGCCGCCTCCGTTATCGAAGCAATCCCTCGTGCTACAGCAGTGATTCTTAATGGAGATCTGGATGGTGCTGATGCCCTAATCCAGTTTGACGATGAGATTGATTCACTCTCGTTGGAACTCGAGGAACGTTGTTATCAAATTCTCGCATTACAGGCTCCGGTAGCCGGTGACCTTCGCCAGGTTGTGTCAGTTGTAAAGATGATTGCCGAAATAGAACGGTCTGCAGACCTTGCGGTGAATATTTGCAAAGCGGCACGACGCATATATGGCCACGAACTTGATCCCCGCCTGCGTGGGTTGATTGCGCGTATGGGCGAGCAGGCAGAACAGCTGTGGGAATCAGCTCTTGAATCTTTTGAAGAAAATGATGCGGCTAAAGCAGCTGCCATTGATGACATGGACTCGTATCTCGACAGTTTGCAGCGCGAATTCGTTCAGGCGATTCTTGAAAGCCATTCGGAAAACTCAATTGACCTCCAGGTTGCAATTCAGCTAGCCGTTGTAGCCCGCTTCTACGAACGCATTGGCGACCACGCAGTCAACATTGGTGAGCGCGTTCGGTACTTGGTAACCGGTTGGTTGCCCGAACATAAAGGTGCAGCTCGCTTTCGCCAAAAATCTGGCGACGATGACACCGACGGAATTCCTTTCATCACCCCCAAAGAAAGTTAGATCCGCTAGCTCGGCATCGATATGTGGTGGTTGATTGTCGGCATCGTTTGTGGAATAGCTGTCGGTTTTTTCATTCGTGACCGCACTCGCACGCCTCAGATTTCACTTGTACCTGCTGTCACTGAACAAGAGGCGCCGCCAGATTCAGAAGCAGAAATCAAGGTACTACTTGATGCGCTTCCCATGGGCGTCGTTGTGCTTCTTCCAGATGGGCAAGAGCGTTTTCGCAATACCGTTGCGATGTCAATCGCAGGCGCTCGCCATGCAGACGTTCTAGTTGAAGCTGCTGCTGAGAGATTACTTGTATTGGCATTGCGAGGACTTGAAAGTCGTGAGCAGATTCATTTGGCTGGGCCACCGCAACGAGTGATTGAAGTACGTGCAATTCCTCTGACAGATGGTGGTGCAATTGCGATTATGGATGATGTCACTGAGAGGTGGCGCATTGACCAAGTTCGTACGGATTTTGTTGCAAACGTCAGCCATGAACTGAAAACTCCGATTGGTGCGATATCGGTGTTGGCAGAGACTATTGAAGGTGAGACCGATGATGAATTGGTTTTGCGCCTTACAGGCCGCATGGTGATTGAAGCTCAACGTATGTCACGCACAATTGATGATCTACTTGAACTATCCCGAATTGAACTGGGTGGCGAAATGCTGACAGTCGATATCGACATGGCAGATATAGCGGCAGAAGCTATTGAACGGGTCAGCCCTATCGCTATGCGCAAAGGCGTTCCGTTGTTACTCAAATCTGAAAAAGGAATCGCAATAGTTTCCGGCGATTTCTTTCAGTTGGTATCAGCTGTTGCAAACCTGGTGGAGAACGCTGTGAAGTACAGCGATCAAACCCATCAGGTTGATGTTCGAGTTATCACCACTGATGACACCGTGTCTGTAGAAGTGGAAGATAGGGGTATCGGAATTCCTGCTGACAGCATTGATCGCATTTTTGAACGCTTCTATCGGGTCGATAGAGCACGAAACAGAGCCACCGGGGGCACAGGCCTTGGGCTCTCCATTGTGCGCCATGTGGCCACCAATCATGGCGGGGAGGTGAACGTACGGTCTCGGGAAGGTGAAGGTTCGACGTTTATCCTCCAGATACCTCGTGTTTTGAGGTCAGTATGAGCCACTATGGGAGGGCATGGTGAACTCAAAGACAGCAACAGGTATACCAACGGTGTTGGTAGTAGAAGACGAAGAGTCATTCATTGAGGCGTTGCAGGTCGGTTTAAAGCGCGAAGGATTCCGCGTCGAGGTTGCACGTGATGGTTTGCAGGCTCTTGAAATGTTCGATCTTGTTCAGCCAGATCTCGTTCTTCTTGATGTCATGTTGCCAAAAATGTCTGGCATTGATGTATGTCGCCAATTGCGCAAGAAGACCACAACGCCCATCATCATGGTTACGGCTAAGGGCGCCGAGATTGACACAGTTGTTGGTCTTGAAGTCGGAGCAGATGATTACGTAACAAAGCCCTATCGTCTTCGTGAATTAACAGCACGTATGCGCGCAGTGATGCGTCGCGTGCCAAATGATCGCGGTGGCGAACTTTCCGGAGCTTCAATCGAAGTCGGCGATGTGGCGCTTGACCCCGATCAACATGAAGTAATCATTCGCGGAGAAGCTCAAGCGTTACCTCTGAAGGAATTTGAACTGCTACATATCTTGCTCGCTAATGCGGGGCGAGTGTTGCCCCGTGAAACTCTGATTGACCGTGTGTGGGGCAGTGACTATGTGGGTGACACGAAGACCCTTGATGTCCATGTGAAGCGTTTACGTTCAAAAATTGAAGATGATCCGGCCAACCCCACGCGCATTGTCACGATTCGTGGTCTCGGATACAAGTACGACAAACAACGTACGGCGTAGTATCGCTGCGTGGTCACGCGGCGTAAAACAGAACCTCTAGAGAACGGAGGCTTGCCGCCAGTCACTGCTTTTCAGAGGTTGTCGCGTACTCATTCGCTCATGGTGGCAGGCGAGACGGCCATGACTGTAGCGCTAGCTGACTCGCTCTTTTTGTCGATTAGCCCTGATGCGGCTCGTACCAAAGTCATGTTGTTTCTTGCCGTCAGCATGGCGCCGTTCGCCATTGTGGCGCCGTTTGTCGGCCCTCTCGTTGACCGTATGCGCGGTGGGCAACGCATGGTGGTGTTGATGGTTGCCATTCTGCGTGCGCTTGTGCTGATTGGCATGATGCAATCACTTGATTCGCTTGCTCTTTTCCCATTGGCGTTTGCATCACTTGTTCTTGCAAAAACATATTCAATTGCAAAATCTTCGTTAGTACCAACCACGATTCCTGATCCTGATGGTTTGGTGACGGCAAACAGCAAACTGGGTCAGATAGCGGGCATTACTGGTTTTGTCGTCGTCGTGCCTGTTGGGCTTTTGCAGTTGCTTAGTTCTCAAGCTGCTCTTGGCTTCGGTGTTCTTGCATTTCTTGCAGCTGCACTAAATGCCAATCGCTTACCAAAAAGTGTGGTTGCTGCAACTCCAGCAGATGTCTTGGAGACAGAAGAACTGCATTCTGACAGCGTTGTAGCAGCAGCAAATGCAATGCGAGTCTTGCGTGGGATAGTCGGATTCATGTTCTTTCATTTGGCTTTCTGGTTGCGTCGTGAAATAGCTGGCACTGCATGGTTCGGACTGGCGATTGGTTTGTCCGGACTTGCGACGCTGGGCGCAAACTTTGCTGGCCCGTCTCTACGAAAAAAAATGCGTGTAGAGACGATGCTTCTGTTCGCTCTTCTTTCTGTCGGAATAGTCGGCGTTGGTACCGCATGGTACGGACGCATTACTGGCGGAATTTTGTTGGCAGCCGTTGTCAACGCGGCTGCTGCAATTGGACGACTCGCCTTTGAGGCCACAGTGCAAAGTGGTGCGCCAGATGCAAACAGGGGCCGTGCCTTTTCACGCTTTGAGACTCAGAACCAAATGGCGTGGGTTGCTGGCGGGCTAGTGCCCGTAATATTTGCACCCGCCGGATGGGTGGGATTTGCGGTGGTCGGTGTTGTTGGTCTTACTGGAGCAGTGATGTACGCGCGAATGCGCGGAACGTCTATTGGATTTCCAATCGGGCGAGCCACAGCCCGGGGGCGTCGATCTCACTAGGCGTCGGTAGGTTTCCTGGCGCTGAGACAAGAGACGGCAGCAATGCCGCGCCATCTCGCTCGATTATCCCATTAACAAACGCTCGGCCTCGTTGTTGTTGAGAACGTGTCTGAGAGATTCCAAGAAGTTGTTCCACAAGATGAGAGTTTGTGCCGTTCTGCACTCGACGCCGACGGACTGCTTCTGCAATTGGTGACGCCCCACCCAAAAGACGTGCACTGACAGCATCAACGACATAATCGATATAACCAGAAATTGCAGCCACGTGAGCATCAAGAACAGGGGCTAGTGCTTCTTGTTCAGCCGTGCGTGAGGCGCCCATCATGACCATTGGGTTGGAGAACAAGTTTTGTACTGCAGCCATCGCATTGGTATCGGATGGGTCAAGATCTGTGAGAGACGACATTAAAGCATCAGGGTTTGGTCGAAAAGCAGAGACATGTGCCTGCACCAAAGTGGTGAGTCCTTCTGCGATTGCTGGTGCCGCAAGAACTGCATGTGATGCGAGCTCGTGAATGAGGACCCACATGCGTAAGTCATCCGTAGGAATTTCCCATTCAGTTGCAAACGCGTCAACAGAAGATGCAACGATGAGAATTTCCGATGTGTGTGGGCGTGCCAGCGGAATTTCATATTGCCCGAGAGCATGGCTAGCAAGCGCGCCGATCATTGAGCCGACAGACATCCCCATCATGGCAGGGGCCATCATGGTGGAAAGGTTGGCCATCATCGCTGACATCGGATCATCAGGAACATCACCATCTGTGTTGTGTGGCTGAAGCGCTGTAGCAAGGTTTGTGAACAACGGCCGTAGGTCTGTCAAGGTGCGATGCGCCCACCGTGCTCGCGTTGTTGTCAGAATTTCGGTATGTGTGTCGTTTGATCCGGTGGAGAGAGACGTGATCGCCCGAACATGCATATCGGCAATGTCTGCAAGCGAATTGAACGCTAGGCGCGTAGCTGTATCTGGTTCTGGGTCTGGTGAATCACCGACAGCGCCAAGTTGTGCGAACTGTTGCGCGAGGTCCCAATTGAGTGGCCCTTGACCGGCCATTGCCCGCATCATGTCGTTAAAGAAGGGGATACCGCCGAAAGGATTTGAAGCATTCATGTCGCCGTCGGCCATGCCCTCATGATAGGAGGAGCGACGTGGGATACATCGTCAGGGTTGTAGTAACAGAGAGCGAATCATGCTGACTATTGAGGCCTTGTTCAATATCCATGCAGAGTGATTACGCCGGACCACAATTCCTACCAGTTGGCCTTGAGAATTACGAACAGTTGCAAGCCCATGAATGATGTCAGTCGAATTGATGGGAAGATCAGTTGAATCTCTGTTAGTCAACAAACTGGGCTCGGGAACAAACGAAACTGATCTGGCGGTGTCAACAACTTGATACTGCGAAAGATCTGAGATTTGAGTGGGGTCAATCAGGTGACTCAGATCTGGTGCAGGTCCCCACGCTGATTTTTCCTTGCAATGAACGAGAGCGAGTCCGGTGGAAGGATCTGTCGCGACGATTTTGACTGGTGAACTTCGTCCACTCTCGGACGTGACCCATAGAGACGTTGCTAGGGCGATGTTGTCAATGGCTGTAATCCAGACGCCGTTTCCAAGAGACAATGCCGACGTTGTGCCTGCATTGCTTTTGATGACAGTCATCTCCTTTGGCGAGTAGTTCTTGACTAGCGACACGGTGCTGCTTGGTGACACTTGAAACACGGCCTCTATTTCTTCTCGGTATGACGAGATGCCCTTTGGAATGGCGATGGCGAGAACTGCACCCGAAGCAACCAAGCTGAGCCCCGCCGCAAAAGCAGTCAGGCGCCGACTGATTTTTGGAGGCGTTGTTAAGAAGTCTGTACGAACTGCATCTGCCATCTCGGCTGGGTGGCGCCACGTACGTTCGTATGCGGGCACCGGTGCCTGATCTTGGTTCTCAAATTCATCGGCACTCACAAGTGTCAGACACTAATCGCGATGGGTACTCAAGTGTTGGCGCCATCGCAAGTCCTACCCAGTGCTGTGAGAGTACGATTGACCCATGCCTGCACCGTTGCTCGGAGAAGAGTGGTTCGAATTGACCGCCTCAGAACTTCCCATCGCCGACATCTATCAGTGGGCAGTGCGGCCAGACTGTGGCGCCGTGGTTCTGTTTTCCGGCACAGTGCGAGACCATGCTGATGGCCGTACAGATGTCACCTCGCTTGAATACGAGGCATACGAAGATGCGGTGATCCCATCGTTTGCAAAGATTGCTAATGAAGCGCGAGTTCGTTTTGCTGATTCCCGGAGAATTGCAATATTGCATCGCACCGGAGAATTGTCATTAGGAGAATCATCAGTTGTTGTTGCCGTGTCATCGGCACATCGCCCCGTTGCATTTGATGCTGCACGGTTTCTTATTGATGCGTTGAAAGAGTCAGCTCCAATTTGGAAGAAGGAAAATTGGGATGGCGGTTCTGATTGGGGAACTGGTGCCCACAACATCACTTCACCACAACAAGTGACGAGCAACCCATCATGATTGGTCTTTCCTTTTTCACTGCTCTTTTCTCTTTCATAGCAATCGTGTCTGGCGCAACATTGCTTGTGCTGATTTATCTTGATAATCGCAATGTGCGCATTGATGACGGTATTGCAAACTTCCGTCGACACATTGATGCACTGTCTCCCGAAGCGAGACAGTCGTCAGTGCATCGCAACAACCAAGAAGACCGGCGCAATCAATGAGCACCTCTCGTATTTCCATAGAAGGACCTAACCATGGCTCGTGACCTCGCAATTGACCTCGGTACTGCCAACACTTTGGTGTACATGAAGGGCAAGGGCATTGTGCTCAATGAGCCTTCAGTTATTGCGGTAAATCGCCAATCTGGCGAGGTTTTGGCCACTGGTCACGACGCATGGGACATGATTGGTCGTACCCCTAGTTACATCGTTGCTGTTCGCCCGTTGCGCGGTGGTGCAATCACAGACTTTGACATCACTGAACGAATGATTCGTTTGCTGTTGCAGCGTGTTGGTGTTTCTCGGTTTACCCGACCCAAAGTTGTTATCTGCGTTCCGTCTGCAATTACAGAAGTGGAACGTCGTGCGGTCACTGATGCCACACGTCGTGCGGGTGCATCTGATGCTCAGCTGATTGAACAACCGATGGCAGCAGCCATTGGTGCCAACCTTCCTATTGATGAACCAGTTGGCAACATGGTGATCGATATCGGTGGCGGCACAACTGAAACTGCTGTTATTAGTTTGGGTGGCGTCGTTGCGCTTGAAGCTATTCGCGTTGGTAGTTTTGATATTGACGCTGCTATTCAAAGTTATGTGCGACGTGAACACGGTGTTGCAATTGGTGAACGCACAGCTGAAGAAATCAAAATTCAAATCGGTTCAGCTGAACCAGGACCACAAGACCGCAGTGCAGATATTCGCGGCCGTGACTTAGTGACTGGGTTGCCAAAGACAGTTCGCTTGACTGCGGAAGAAGTGCGATTCGCAATTGATGAACCAGTTGCAGCAATGGTGCTGTCTGTGAAACGTTGTCTTGCAAAAGCTCCACCCGAATTGGCTCAAGATTTCCTTGCTCGTGGCATGTACTTGGTCGGTGGTGGCGGAATGCTGCGGGGGCTCGCAGCCCGTATCGAACGTGAAACCGAAGTTCCGGTCAAGATGTCGCCTCAGCCGCTTGAGGCAGTTGTGCTTGGCGCAGGGCACTGTATTGAGAACTACCAGGCCCTTCGAGGCATGTTCATGGGGACTCGACGCTAGAACCTTGGCGTGTTGAGATAACTCGGCGCACTTTCCCCTCGAGGGATATCACGAACATGCCGTCAAAGGTGCTGCGAACAGCAGTGATGTTGCCCAAATCCTTCAGCACGGTCTCAGATGCAACAGTTGATGTTCCATCAGTCAGAATCGCCGTCATGGTTCCGGTGCAATAGTCGCCGAAGAAGTACCAACCAGCTCTGCCGGCAGTGGTCGTATTGGTACCAATAGCCCCGCCAGATATCGAGCACGCGCCGTCTTTGTGTTCATATTCAAAGATGGGAGCAATGGCTCCCTTCGAGGCAACGTCGGTGTTGAAGGCATGATTTCCTTCGTAGGCGCTCCAGCCGAAACTCTTTCCTTTGCCTCCGGGTGTCTTAGTTGTTCCGGGGCTGGCATTGACCTCTTCCCACTTGTTTTGTCCAACATCGGCAATCCAGATGTTTCCAAAAACATCGAAGTTGAACCTCCATGGGTTACGCAATCCGATTGACCAGATTTCTGCACGCGCATTAGGAGTGTTTACAAATGGATTGTCTGCAGGTATGTCGTATCCAGATTTCTTTGGATCAATTCTCAAGATCTTTCCGAGCAGTTCTTCTGTATTAAGAGCTCGTCTTTCCGGATCGTTTGAACTGCCACCATCACCAGTGCCGATGTACAGCATGTTGTCTGGGCCGACTACGACAGCCCCACCATTGTGATTTGAATACGGCTGAGCAATCTTGATGATTTCCGCACCGCTTGGACGCGCACTTGATACGAAGCGCCCATCTGTGGTCATATCAAATCGTGAGATAACTGAATCACCAGAAAGATCTGTGAAATTGATGAATGCTTCCCATTGTGTATCAATCTTTCGAAATGCCAAACCAAGGAGACCGCGTTCACCTTCAGATGTTGTTGCAGTTGAGATATCAAGAACCGTGTCGAGAATTGTTCCGTCTGGTTGCCACCGTTGAATGGTGCCAAAACGTGAAACCACATAGAAGAAAGAGTCAGACTTGTCGCGTTGAATCAGGTCAACAGCCCCTGGCATAGTGCCGATGTCTCTTGAAGAATACGAAATAGTTCCCGAGAGAATCTCAGTTGTTGAAGATGTGGTCGTGGTTGTTGCTGATTGTCCGCAACTGGCCGTCAAAATTACTGCGGCAACAAATAAAGCAATGCGCCGCATTCTTTACTCATTAGGTCGCACGCGAATGAGGCCTTCTTGAACAACAGTGACGGCCAAGTGGCCGTCTTGCGTGAAGATTGACCCACCAGCAAGACCACGTGAGTTAGATGTTGAGATGGCATGCTGGTCGTACAGGTGCCATTGGTCAGCACGGAAGGGGCGATGAAACCACATTGCATGGTCAAGGCTTGCCATCTGAATCCCGCCTTCGTTCCAGCCAAGGCCATGTGGAAGAAGGGCAGTGTCGAGAAGTGTCATGTCGCTTGCATAGGTTGCGATGCAGGCATTCAGAACTGGGTCATCAGGCAATGTGCCGTCGGCACGCAACCACACGCGCTGGCCAGATGATTCAATGCCGGAGCGATTGATTGGTTCGCCATCGGGATAGCGCAAGTCAATGGGGCGCGGATGGTCGTACCAGTCGCCAATTTCTTCCTTATGCGGTTCCATACGAGTCTTGAAGTCGGGAAGAGTTTCAGGATTAGGAAGACCAAGAGGAGCAGGAATTTGCCAATCGAGGCCTGGTTCAAATGCGTGGAAACTTGCCTGCAAGTTAAAGATGACTTCACCGTGCTGAATAGCAACGACGCGCCGAGTGGTGAAGCTTCTTCCGTCACGTAGACGATCTACCTGATACAGAATTGGTGCAGCTGGGTCGCCCGGACGCAAGAAGTAGGCGTGGAGCGAATGAACATGTCGTGCGTTTTCATCGACCGTGCGCGACGCTGCAACTAGTGATTGACCAGCAACTTGACCACCGAACACGCGCACACGATTTTCGACGGGGGAGACTCCGCGAAAGAGGTTGACTTCAATTGATTCCAAATCGAGCAATGTGACGAGTTCATCAAGTGGTGTAGCCATCACCCCATAGTAGGGTCGAATCGTGTCAATTTCGCCGCTCAATTCAGAACTTCGCCGTCATGCATTAGCTGCTCGAGGATTTATGCCTGAAGACGAGGGTGATGCCTTGTATGGCGCAGCAATGCTTGCTGCACAAGCAGTACCAAATGCGCCTTTTGTGGAAGTCGGTTCGTACTGTGGGCGTTCAACTGTGTGGCTGGGCGGTGCTGCACGAGAATCCGGCACGACACTGTTCGCAGTTGACCATCATTTTGGTAGTGAAGAGAATCAACCGGGATGGGAATGGCATGACACATCATTGGTTGATGCACGTACTGGCCGCATGGATACCTTGCCGTTTTTTCGCTCAACAATTCTTGATGCAGGGCTCGCAGATTCAGTAGTCACCATGGTTGGTGATTCTCCAACCATTGCGCGCCATTGGACAACACCTCTTGCGTTCTTGTTTATTGATGGCGGACATGGTGTTGAGCCTGCAACATTGGATTATCAATTGTGGACACCGCGCGTTGCGCTAGGCGGAACACTCGCAATTCACGACGTGTTTCCGGACCCTGCTGACGGCGGTCGGCCACCATACGAGAACATTTATCTACCCGCAATTGAAAGCGGACTATTCGAAGATGTCAGCGCAACAGGTTCGTTGCGCATCTTACGCCGAATCTAAAGAGCGCGTGCCTTTAAGTGTGCGTTGCGGCGCACCATTGGTTGTGTGAAGAGCGTTGAGGCAGGTGACCCGCCGCTAATTGCATCTGCCGCCAGAATGATTGCAGCAGCGGTGTACGCACTGTATTCATCGGCTGGGAAACGAACGATCATCTTGTCTGGTTCTGCTGGGTAGACAATCCCTGTCCAGTACGCACCGTCTTCACGACGATGAGGCATGGTCCACAATATGAGTTCACGAGCAATGTCACGGTCGCCAGCTGCGCAATGTGCAATGGCGCATTCACTTGTTTCTGCTGCAGTGACCCACTGTTCGTCATCAACACAACGCACACCACGATCGTCAAGAACAAAGCGATCCCAACCTTCGGCAAGTCGTGCCTTTGCACGTGCACCGGTCATTGCGCCCGTAAGTACGGGGTAGTACCAGTCCATTGCCCATCGAGCCTTCGGTTCAAATGCGCCAAGATCTGTTGCGATGAGGTGATCAATTGCATCTGCAGCTGCTGTCCACTCGGGTTGTGAATCACCAAGAAGATCACCGATTGCAGCGCCACAATGAAGTGCATGGCGAATGCTGGAAGAACCAGTAAGTAGTGCGTAGTCCCATGGCTTCGAATCAGTTTCGCGAGCCCAGATGATTGAACCATTCTCGCGGCGCATCGAAAGCACCCATGAGAGCGCCTTACGAACAGTTGGCCACAATTCAGAAACAGCAGCAAGATCACGCGTGCACAACCAATGAGTCCATACGCCAACTGCAATGTATGCAGTGACGTTGGTGTCTAGCTTGGCATCTTCAATTGTTCCGTCTGGCATGTAGTAGTTGAACCACGAACCATCTTCATGCTGAATGTCAGCGAGCCACTTGTATGCAGACAGAGCTGCTTCGTCACGACCCATGACGTTTAGTGCCATTGCAGTTTCAACATGATTCCAAGGATCACAGTGACCGTTCGGATACCACGGGATCATCCCGTTTGGTAATTGCAACGCCTGAATTGAATCTGCAGTACGCGCAAGGTCAGCAGTAGTGAGAATTCCTGGAAGATGAGGCATGGAACGTGCGGTCATACTGATGCTCCGACGGTAAGTGGCTTACGCGAGTACACAACAAAACTTTTGCCCATGAGAGGGCTGAGCGCGCGCTCGGCAACTTGCATAGAGCGCGGCTGAGTCATGATGTCCCACTCGAGGAATTCGCGGTACTTCTTCACCAATGAATGATCATTATTGCGAGGACCAACTGCACACTTCAACCACCAATAGGGTGAGTGCAAAGCATGCGCGTGGTGGCTGTCAATTACTTCAAGCCCAGCAGAACGAAGTTTTGCTTTCAGCTCGGTTGCTGAATAGATACGAACATGGCCACCGACGCTCTTTGGGGCGTGGTATTCGTCAGACAACATCCAGTTGATTTTCTCTGGCCACCACGAGGGGACAGTGACACCAAGTGAACCGCCTGGCTTCAAAACGCGATGAAGTTCTGAAAGAACACTGACATCATCTTGGATATGTTCAAGAACTTCAGATGTGACAACACAATCAAAGGTGTTGTCCTCGAAAGGGAGCTTTGTGGCATCACCACGAAGTACTCCGCCGTATGCCTTATCGGTGATTTCTTTCGCCTCAAGCATTGCGCCAAAAGTATTGCGAGTCATCACAACTTCGTCTGTGGCGTAATCAAGAGCGAACACGGTGGCACCTTGGCGTGCTGCTTCGAATGCGTGACGACCAAAGCCGGCTCCTGCATCAAGAAACTTGTCACCTGGACGAAGACCGAGGCGGTTAAAACGAATTGTCAACATGTCAGCGACGCTTTACTAGTTTGGCGCGATTATGGGGCATGTCAAGCACTTCGCGGTATTGCTCAACAGTAAGTTCTGCACAGTGTTTCCATGTCCAACGTGAAATAACACGTTGACGACCTGCTTCACCAATTCTGGCGCGCAATTCTGCACTGTCGAGACCAGTAGCGATGACTGCTGCGAGTGCTTCTGAATTTGCAGCAGGGCATTGCAGCACGGTCTCATTGTGTGTGCCTGTGACTTCTGGCAATGCGCCACCATCTGTTGCAACAAGGCAAATGCCTGTGCTCATAGCTTCAATTGCGGGAAGGCTGAAACCCTCATACAGGCTTGGCACAACAGCTAGTTCAGCTTCGGCGTACAACTCAACGATGCGCTCATCTGTGACGCCAGAAACGAAGTCGATATGAGGACGTAATCCGAGCGAATCAATAAGGTCCATGCTGTGGCCAGGACGAGGCTTACCAATAATGGTGAGACGAATATCGCGGTCTTTGCGCAAGAGGGCCATTGCTTCAAGCAAGTAGGACAAACCCTTGAGTGCAACGTCAGCTGACGCAGTGGTGATGAGTCGGCCGGGTTGGCGTGAAATGTGTGGTTGTGGCTTGAAAAGATCCGGATCAACTCCGACAGGAACGAGACGCATGCGGTCGCGCGAAACACCCATGTCTTTGTTGATGTCAGTGATGCTGTTTTCGCTTACGACAACGATGCGGGGCATCTTGCTTGCAACTTTTCCTTGCATGTCAACAAACGAATACCAGCGACCAACAGAGCGACGCTTCCAGCGACTTGGGGCATGACTCATTTCCAATTCACGATCTTTCGTGATGGGGTGGTGCAACGTGACGATTGTTGGAATCAGTTTTTCAATCTTCAGAATGTCCCAACCAAGGCACTGGTTGTCATGCACTAAGTCGAAGTCGTTCACGCGAGGCGTCAGTGTGCGAAGTGCGCGTTTTGAAAATGCAAGAGGTTCAGAGAATTGACCTGTCATGAAACGAGCGGTCTCTACAACATCAGGCCATGTCTTGATTTCCCAATATGCGGGTACGCGACCCGGATACGTGTCATTGAAAATATCGAGGCTCGGCAGCTTGTGCATCGTGATGCGATCATCAAGAACTGGGTATGGCTGCCCGCCAAAAACTTCTACAGAGTGTCCGAGATCAGCAAGAGCCTTCGTGAGGTGACGTGTGTAAACACCTTGTCCACCAACATGTGGTTTACCGCGATACGTGAGGTATGCAACACGCAACGGGCCATTGGGGTCGTAGGTGCCTGACATAGGCAGTAGAGGCTAACTGGCACCAATCCGAATGGCTCGGGCACGGCTGCGGGCTAGCCATGCAAAAGCAATCAATAAAGCCCAGATATAGACCGCATTCCCCATACGTGAGTACAACGTACGGCCCGACCGAAGCTGAATTGTGCGCTCGACTACTCGTTGTTCACTGATTGATGTGCGGTCGTGAACGACTCCGAAAGAATCAATAAAGGCACTAAAGCCGGTGGGTGAAATCTGTACAACATCGCGACCTTGTTCAAGGGCGCGTAAACGTGAGGCTGCTATTTGTTGTGTCTGCAAAATTGTCCAGGTGTAACTCGAACCATTGGTGGGGTTAATGATGAAGGTTGCGCCATCGGCGATTCCTTCATTGACGCGTCCGCCAAAAAATATTTCCCACGAAATTGCGACACTTGCACGAGTGTCTGCAACATCAAGCCAGCCGCGCGAATCGCCGGCCCGCGCGTCTCGCGGTACCAAATCCGTTGGTGCACCAAGTGCTTTCAACAGTGAACGCATTGGCATGTACTCACCGAATGGAACACGACGCACTTTGTCATAACGGCCGGTGATCGAACCATCTGGGTTAACGACCACTTGTGCATTCGTAAATTGACCTTCACCTGCATCTTCGGTAATACCGACAATGAACGGAACATTCAGGCGTTGTGCTTGTTGTGCAATCTCTGTGTATTCAGAACTATCGACAAAGAGTCCTTGATTCGTAATGCTGATGGCGTTCTCTGGCCAAATCACTGCATCACGTACTTGATTAGGTTGGAGAGTTTTTGTTGCAGCCATATGAACACCAAAAACATCACGTGGGTTCGTATCAACTGCGTGAGTTCCTTGTTCGCCACCACCTTGAACAATGGAAAGATTCAAAGTGCGGCCAGTCGACTGTGTGTTGTTCCAGGTATTTCCCAGAAGAACCAAAATTCCGACAACGAATATTGCGCGAAAGCGGCGATGCGTCAAAGCGAGATACAAAGTGGCGGTTGTAATGCCAATGACACCCATAAGTGGAGCAAGATCAGCAAGCGGGCCTGACACCTGCCCAATTGCAAGTGTGGCTAGGGGTACGCCACCGAAGGGGAACGACAATCGCAATACTTCTGCAAGCGAATGACAAACAATCAGCGCAGTTCTATGTGAGTAGTCATTGGCCGACAGGGTGGCTGCAACGTAACTAGCGATGCCATGCATCACGCAGAAGATCAGGATTGCAACTATGTATCCGGGTGCTGTGAGAAACCACATCCACGCCATTGAGGGTAAGAACCATGCAGCCGCAAAAAGAAAGCCAGTCGAAAAAGCGTTATCTCTTCGACGTAACGCCGCAGAGCCGTACAACGCAATGCCAATAAAAGCGAGTGGCCACCAACCCCATGGCGGCATGGATGCTGCAACTAATAATCCGGCAAGGACGAGAAGAAACGAACTCCGTCTCATGTTATTTACGAATGTAGCGAGGCAAGGTGAGCGAGAGTGGCTTCGCCTGCGCTACGTGCTTGTTGCACGCAAGCGGGGATTCCGATACCTCTGTAACTAGCACCAGCAAAGACTATGCCAGGAGCAGCGGTACCGAGCGAGTGTTCCAACTCAGCCAAGCGAGCAAAATGGTGCGGGCGATATTGCGGGAAAGATTCTGCCCAACGGCTAACGCGAATCTCTGACGGTGTCATATCAATTCCGAGATGCAGTTTCATGTCTGCAAGTGCAAGATTGATGAGCTTGTCGTTGTCGAAATGCATTACTTCAAGTCCGTCGCGACCTAGTGACACGCGAAGAATCATGGAACCATCGTCAGGACGCCAGTGAGCCCACTTGTTTGAACCGAATGATGCAGCTGACACCCACCGTTGATCAGGTTTTGGCACCAAGTAGCCACTGCCCTTAAGACGAGCTGGCCATTGAGATGCAGGAATTGCCATGGTGATCAGAACCACTGACGCATGAGACCATTGGCCAAGAAGATCTGCTGCACGTTCATCGAGGGGGCGAACAAAGTGAGAACTTGGTTTTGCTGGCGATGCAACGACTATTGCGTCAGCAAAGTGTTGACCACGTGAAGTGTTGATTGTGTAGCCCGCGTTGACCTTCTCGATAGTCGAAACACTTTCACCAGTCACAATGCGCCCGCCAAGTGCTGTCACTCGTTGTGTCAACAACTCGATGAGTGCGCCAAGCCCACGTGTAGGGGTTGAGAAAATCGGGCCTGCAGGAGATTTAGTTGCTGCAGCACGTGCGCGACCAGCAGCAAACAACATGCTGCGACTCGCGGTGAGTGCTGCGACTTGCGGTACGGCAGCCATGGAAAAGTGGTCCGAGTCTGTTGCATAAATGCTGCCGATAAGCGGATCTACAAGTCGTTCATGAATTTGGTTTCCGAAGCGGCTACGCACGTATTCGCCAATTGAGTCAGTATCAGTAGTGGCAGGCAGCAAGGGCTCGATGGCGGCGCGTAACTTGCCGAGAGGAGAGATAAGACCAGAGGTTGCGAATGCACGAACTTTTGCAGGCACACCAAGCATGAGATCACCAGGAATGTTGTGCATACCGTTGTGCCAAATAGATGCATGTGCATCAGTTGGCGATGTCATTGATGCGCCGAGTCCCAATTCGGCTGCAAGTTGCGTTGCCCATGGGACACGCGCAAGAAATGCATCAGGACCTTCATCAATAGAAAGTCCGGCAAATTGTGTTGTGCGAATTCGACCACCAACAGTTGACTCTGCTTCGAGCACCGTTACGTTGACCGGCTGAGACGAGTTAGTTAGGACGGTAAGTGCGCTAGTTAACCCCGCTACACCTGCACCGATGACGACTACTTGACGGGGTTCACTCATGCAGTGATGAGTCTACGAGCAAGCGCAGCCATGACCAATGAGTCACTATTGACGCACGCAGTGCGAGCAAATGCCATGCCGTAGGACTCTGCTCGCTGCGCCGCCTCAAGATCCAAGTCGTAGAGAACTTCAAGGTGATCAGCTACGAAACCACACGCACACACGACAACTCCATCAACTGATTCGTCGGTGTCGCGCATTGTTGCCATTTGATCAATGACATCAAGGATGTCTGGACCAATCCATGGTTCAGGTGTGCGTCCTGCTGATTG